>SKED01000141.1_pt1 | contig 89156 bp, 84 predicted proteins | sample 4826651 | NCBI WGS metagenome assembly SKED01 (sample SAMN11008818, study PRJNA524170) | human gut metagenome | biome: Human fecal sample; material: Feces; isolation source: fecal sample from pouch patient p19 | host: Homo sapiens | place: Israel: Tel-Aviv | collected 2016-06-28 | reverse complement strand
TTATTAATTTTCATTGCAAGTTAATTATAACAGAAAGAAAGACTTTGAGTTCATTATAAACTCTTGGTCTTTCTTTTTTGGGGGACTATTCTTTTTTCACAGCCCCTTTTTTGTGTAAAAGTACTGAAAAGTCAAAAAGTTATTGCCAAACTTAGAAAAATATGTATAATGAAAGTATACATAAAACGTTTCATGAGACAATAAAACAAAGAAAAGGAGAAATGAAAATGATTGATTTTAATGACAAAAAACAGGTGGCAAAGGCAATTCAGTATACAAATGTTAACCCGAACTTAACAAGAGAAGGATTATTAAAACATCTTGATGTATGTATGAAATATGACTTCCAGGCAGCAATGATTGCACCGTGCTATATCAGCCTGGCAAAGGATGTTTTAAAAGGAACCGGAATCCAGGTTGCATCAACATTGAATTTCCCACAGGCAAATGATACTCTGGATATGAAACTGGCAGCATTAAAAGAAATGATTAAAACAGGTGTTGATCAGTTTGATTTCCCTCCGAACCCAGGTCTTCTGATTGGTGGAGAAGAAAAAGCTTACTTTGAAGAAATGAAACAGATTGTTGAGGTTGCTCATGCAAGCGGTGTAATTGTAAAATCTATGCTTGAATTTGGTTTCCTGAATGAAGAACAGAAAAAGAAAGCGGCACAGCTTGCTTGCGAAGCTGGAATTGACTGGGTAAAACAGTCAAGTGGATGGGGCGTAGGCGGATGTGCAGCAACAGTAGAAGATGTTAAGATTCTGAAAGAGAATATTTCACTTCCATGCCGTGTTAAAGTTTCTGGTAAAGTTAATTCTTTGGAAAAGATGAAGATGATGTTTGAAGCAGGAGCAGAACTGGTTGGAACAAGTTCTGGACCGGAAATTATTGAAGGACTTATTGGAGATCCGAACGCATATTAAGATCGGATCTGCTAGAATGGAGGGTATGGAATGAAGGTATGTATTATAGGAAGTTACGCAAAAGCACTGGTTATGACAGCTGACAGAATTCCAGTTGCGGGTGAGACGTTGATGGGACGTGACTATCGAGGCGAATTTGGAGGAAAAGGTTCCGATATGGCAGTTCAGTCAAGCCGTCTGGGAGCAGAAGTTTCTTATATTGGTGTTATCGGGGACGATACATTTGGAAAAGAATTTGTTGATCTGATGAAAGATGAAAAGATTGATATCAGCGGTTTACGTATTACAAAAGAAAAATCGACGGGAACGGGATTTATTATTAAAGATATTGAAGCGCGGAATGTCATCGTGGTAGATTCAGGAGCAAATGATCTTTTTTCAAAAGAAGATATTGACAATGCGGAGAAGCTTATTGAAGAGGCAGATGTAGTGTTAGCGCAGCTCGAAATTCCACTTGATACAGCGCTTTATGCAATGAAAGTTGCCAAGAAGTATGGAAAGACTACGATTTTGAATCCGGCACCGGCTGTTAATCTGAAGGAATGCGACCTTTCAGATGTAGATATCCTGACTCCAAATGAGACAGAAGCAAGAGTAGCAGTAGGTGTTCCAACTGATTCAGAATTAACAAATTCAGAAATTGCCGAGATGTTATTTAAGACTGGATGCAAGAAGATAATTATGACGCTTGGAGATAAAGGATCCGGAATCTTTGAGCCAGGTGTGGCAAGACAGGTACAGCCATATAAGATCGAAGTAGTGGATTCTAATGGAGCAGGTGATTGCTTTAATGCATCATTAGCAACAGCGCTTGCAGCAGGAAAAGAAATTGACGAGAGTGTATTATATGCAAATGCAGTTTCTGCTCTTTGCTGTACGAAGTGGGAGACCGTACCATCTTATCATACCGCAGCAGAAGTTAAAGAATTTATGAAAAAACATGGAAAGAAGGAGATTGTATAATGAGACCAGGAAGAATATTACATCCAGAACTTGCAAAAGCACTTGCAACATGTGGACATACAGATATTATACTTGTGACAGATGCCGGATTCCCGATTCCGAAAGATGCAAATAGAATTGATTTGGGATACTATGCAGGTCAGGCAGATTTACTTGATATCTTAAGAATGCTCCGTAAAGAGATTTTTGTAGAGGAAGTTGCGTTTGCACCAGAAGTTAAGACGCATCATCCGGCTTTATATAAAGATCTCCAGGAAATTTATACTGGATCAGGTGCAGTATTTAAGGGGATTCCGCATGAAGAACTCGTTGCTGAGATTGCACCGAAGGCGAAAGTAATTATCCGTTCAGGATCATTAAATGCATGGGGTAATATCGCACTTACATGCAGTACAGATCCGTTTGCGTGGTTTACTGAAGACGATGTTACGATCTTAGATGGATATGTGGAAAGAAGAAAGAGAATTGAAGAGAATGAGGTGCCTGAATTGTAAAAGCAAATGAGAGGAGGCCATTTATGAAGAAGATTATTGGTATGGCATTGTGTTTAAGCATGACTGCGATGTTATTTACAGGATGTAGTTCGTCAGGATCGGGCGGTGCAGATAAAAAAGACAGCTCGGGGAATAACAAAGTAGGAGTTGCTCTTCCAACGAAAGAATTACAGAGATGGAATCAGGATGGAGCTAACATTAAAAAAGAACTGGAAGCTGCAGGATATGAAGTTGATCTTCAGTATGCAGGAAACGACAATGCACAGATGGTATCTATTGTTGAGAATATGATTAGTGGAGGCTGCAAAGTCCTTGTTATTACGCCAATCGATGGTGATGCATTGGGAAGTGTATTAAAGACGGCGAAAGAGGACGGTGTAGAAGTCATCAATTATGACCGTATGATCACAAATACAGATGCGGTCAGCTATCTTGCAACGTTTGACAATACAGTGGTTGGTGAAAAACAGGGCGAATATATTGTAGACAAGCTTGATCTTGAAAATACGGATCAGACATTTAATCTGGAGATAGTAAGTGGGGATCCAGGGGACAATAATGCAACATATTTCTATAATGGCGCGATGAGTATTCTGCAACCGTACATTGATTCTGGAAAACTGGTAGTAAAATCCGGACAGGTATCAAAAGACGATACGGCTACAGCAAACTGGGATACAGAGAAAGCACAGTCCAGAATGGATGCAATCATAGCATCTTACTATGCGGACGGAACAAATCTGGATGCAGTGCTTTGCTCAAATGATTCGACAGCTCTCGGAACCGCGAATGCACTGGAATCATCTTATACTGGAAGTTGGCCGATTATAACCGGTCAGGACTGTGATATTGCGAATGTAAAGAATATCGTAAAAGGAAAACAGACGATGTCTGTCTTCAAAGACACTCGTAAGCTTGCGAAAGTAACAGTAAAAATGGTAAATTCTATTATGAAGGGTGAAGAAGTAGAAGTAAATGACACTATAACTTATGATAACGGAGCTAAGGTTATACCAACGTATGTAGTAGATCCAATTGCTGTTGATCAGGATAATTATAAAGAGATTCTGATAGAAGGCGGATATTATACAGAAGCTGAGCTTCAGTAATGAAGGTTCAAATAACAGGCGGAGAATGACTCCGCCTGTTTTCAAAAGAAGGGAGGATTGTCATTGGCTAAGATATTGTTGGAGATGAAACAGATTACCAAGACGTTCCCGGGGGTAAAAGCACTGGATAATGTAAATCTTAAGGTAGAGGAAGGAGAAATCCATGCACTTGTTGGAGAAAATGGTGCGGGAAAATCTACACTTATGAATGTATTGAGCGGTATTTATCCATATGGGACATATGAGGGCGATATTATCTACGATGGAGAAGTGTGTAAATTCTCGAAAATTAAAGACAGTGAGGAAAAAGGAATCGTTATTATTCATCAGGAACTGGCGCTGGTACCGGAGATGACAATTGGTGAAAATATGTATCTTGGAAATGAGCGCGGAAGCAAATACGCTATTGACTGGGACAAAACGTATGGTGAAGCTGAAAAATATCTGAAACAAGTCGGACTTAAAGAGTCATCCCATGTTCTGATCAAAGATATAGGCGTAGGAAAGCAGCAACTGGTAGAAATTGCCAAAGCACTTGCAAAGAAAGCAAAACTTCTGATTTTGGATGAACCAACGGCATCATTAAATGAAGAAGATTCAAAAGCGTTACTTGATTTGATGCTTGCATTCAAAAAACAGGGAATGACGATGATCATTATTACTCATAAATTGAATGAAGTTTCCTATGTGGCAGATAAAATTACGATTATAAGAGATGGTTCAACAATAGAAACCCTGGATAAAAAGACGGACAATATTACAGAAGAAAGAATCATCAAAGGTATGGTTGGACGTGAACTTACCAGTCGTTTTCCTAAGAGGGAACCGCATATCGGGGATGTGGAACTTGAGGTCAAAGATTGGACTGTTTATCATAATGTCTATGCGGAACGTAAAGTTGTTGATAATGTATCAATACATGTATGTAAGGGAGAAGTGGTTGGAATTTCCGGACTTATGGGAGCAGGGCGTACAGAACTGGCTATGAGTATTTTCGGAAAGAGTTATGGAAAGAACATATCAGGAAAATTGTTTATTGAAGGAAAAGAAGTAAAAAATGATTCTGTACAGGAAGCAATAGAGCATAAGATTGCTTATGTAACCGAGGACAGAAAAGGAAATGGTTTGATTTTGAGTAATCCGATCAGAGTAAATACGACGCTGGCAAATTTACAGGGAGTCAGTAGACATGGCGTGATTGATAAAGATAAAGAGATTGCTGTGTCAGAAGAGTATCGTAAGAAGTTAAAAACAAAATGTCCGTCGGTAGAGCAGAATGTAGGAAATTTAAGCGGTGGAAATCAGCAGAAGGTTCTTCTGGCAAAATGGATGTATGCAGGACCGGATGTTTTAATATTGGATGAACCGACGAGAGGAATCGATGTAGGAGCAAAATACGAAATTTATTGTATCATCAATGATCTTGTGGAGGCCGGAAAATCAGTAATTATGATTTCATCAGAGCTTCCAGAGGTTTTAGGAATGTCTGATCGTATCTATGTAATGAATGCCGGAAAAATAGTCGGGGAATTAGATGCAAAAGAAGCGACACAGGAGAAAATCATGTCGCACATTCTAAAATCAGGAGAAGGAGAATAAGTTATGGGAAGAGAGAAGACTTTAGTATTTTTGAGAAAATATACGATGGTTATTGTGCTGATTCTGGTAACTTTGTTTTTTACATGGAAAACAGGGGGAAGAATGTTACTTCCACAGAATGTTAATAACTTAATTGCACAGAATGCATATGTATTTATTCTTGCAACAGGTATGTTATTGTGTATCCTTACAGGTGGTAATATTGACCTGAGTGTAGGTTCAATTGTTTGTTTTGTAGGAGCAATCGGAGCTACCTTTATGGTAAATAAGGGATTTAATGTATATGTAAGTATCATTATCATGCTTTTAGCCGGATTACTTATCGGAGCATGGCAGGGATTCTGGATTGCGTATAGAAGAATTCCTCCATTTATAGTAACGCTTGCGGGAATGTTGATGTTCCGTGGATTATCAAATATTGTACTCGATGGATTTACGATTGCACCGCTTCCGGATAAATATCTTGAACTTTTTAACAGCTATATTATTGATTTTTTCCATGGCGATGGATTCAATATCACAAGCCTGGTAGTTGGAATTATTGTAGCCTGCATTTTTGTTGTTGTGACTTTTAAAGGCCGGATATCCAAGATACAGAAGGGATATTCTGTGGCAAGTATGGGAAGTGATGTTGGGAAATGCATTGTTGTCAGTCTGGTTGTAGTTGTATTTATGTGGAGACTGGGACAGTATAAAGGAATTCCAAATATTCTGATCTGGATTGCAGTGATTGTACTGATTTACTGGTATATTACTTCTAAAACTGTGATTGGAAGACATTTATATGCAATCGGTGGAAATGAAAAGGCGGCACAGCTTTCCGGTATTAATACAAATAAGGTTTATTTTTTCGCATATGCTAATATGGGGTTACTTGCAGCTTTTGCAGCAATGGTGACGATTGCAAGATTAAATTCAGCAAACCCAACGGCTGGAGATGGATATGAAATGGATGCAATTGGTTCTTGCTTTATTGGTGGAGCATCTGCTTATGGTGGAAGCGGAACGATTCCTGGGGTTATCATAGGTGCTACTCTGATGGGAGTTATCAACCTAGGTATGTCAATCATGGGAGTAGATGCAAACTGGCAGAAAGTGGTAAAAGGTGCAGTACTTCTGGCAGCAGTTATTTTCGATGTTGAAACGAAAAAGAATAAAAGCTAAATATTTATTAGTGAAAAAGGTCTTGGTTGCAAGACCTTTTTTGCGTATGAGAATTCTTAAAATTTTCTAACCTTTGTAGTAGAGCTTTGAATTGGATTTTTGTATATGATATGATAAAGGAAAAAGCAGAAAATTTTACAGATAAGGGGAAAGATGATGAAAGAATTTGTTGAAATGCGGGATGTCCGTAAGATTTACCGTATGGGTGAAGTTGAGATTGCCGCAGCAGATGGAATTGATTTTCAGATAAAAAAAGGTGAATTTGCAGTTGTGGTAGGCCCAAGTGGTGCAGGAAAAACGACAGTGCTCAATATTCTGGGGGGAATGGATACGGCAACAAGTGGAGAGGTCTGGATCGATGGAAAGAATATTGTAAAGTATTCGCCGAGGCAGCTTACTTCCTATAGAAGGGATGATATTGGATTTGTATTCCAGTTTTACAACCTGATTCCGAATCTGACAGCACTTGAGAATGTAGAACTGGCACTGCAGATCTGCAAGGATCCACTGGATGCAGAGATGGTTTTAAAAGAAGTCGGGCTTGCAGACCGTATGAAGAATTTTCCGGCACAGCTTTCCGGTGGGGAGCAGCAGAGGGTATCGATTGCGCGTGCACTGGCAAAGAACCCGAAGCTTCTTTTGTGTGATGAGCCGACAGGGGCGCTGGATTATAATACCGGTAAGGCAATATTGAAGCTTTTACAGGATATGTGTCGTGAACGAGGGATGACAGTGATCCTGATCACACACAATTCAGCGATCACACCGATGGCAGATCGTGTAATTAAAATGAAGAATGGAAAAGTCGGAAGCATGAAGCTGAATGAAAGACCGGTTCCGGTAGAGACGATTGAATGGTAGGTGGACGTAAAGACCGATGAAGAAAAATGTTTTACGCAAAGATTTTATAATAGAAATAAAAAAGACGATGGGACGGTTTGTATCAATCTTTTTTATCGTAGCATTGGGTGTCGCATTTTATTCGGGAATCCGTGCATCAGAGCCAAGTATGCGGTTTACTGCAGATCAGTATTTCGATGATTCAAAGCTGATGGATCTGAAGGTAATGGGAACCATGGGACTTACCAAAGCGGATATCAAAGCAATTGGAAAGGTATCGGGAATTGAAGCTGTAGAAGGCGGATACAGCAAAGACGTGCTTTGCCCGGTTGGAGACAATGAAAAGGTTGTCCATATGCTGAGCATGCAGAAGAATTTTGATCAGGTTTCGCTTGTGGAAGGCAGGCTGCCGGAAAAAGCCGGAGAATGTCTGGTGGATGAAGATTTTCTGAGCTATACAGACCTGAAGGTTGGCGACACGGTAACTTTCCATTCCGGAGATGGAGAGGCATTGACGGATTCGCTGGTTACAGATACATACAAGATTGTCGGGATCGGGAACAGTCCGCTGTATATTTCATTTGGAAGAGGAAGCAGTACGATCGGAACCGGAGAGATCAGTGGATTTGTTGTAGTGGATAAAGCTTCTTTTGACATGGATGTTTATACGGAAGCTTATGTGAAGGTGAGCGGTGCAGAAGAGAAAACTGCATTTACGGATGAATACAATAATCTGTCGGATGCAGCAAAGGAAGCCGTGAGTGCAATCGAAGAGGAACGCTGTGCAGTCCGCAAACAGGAAATCGTAGATGAGGCAAATGAAAAGCTTGCTGATTCGGAGAAGATAGTAAATGAAAAATCGCAGGAACTGGAGAATGCGAAAAAAGAGCTGGAGAGTGGGAAAAGCAAGGCAGCCGAAGAACTGGAAAAAGCAAAGCAGCAGCTTACGGATGGAGAAGCAGAGCTTGCGGATGCAAAGCAGCAGATCGCAGACGGCGAGACGCAGCTTGCAGATGCAAAAGCGCAACTGAATGATAAGCAGGCACAGCTTGATTCGGCGGAGGCACAGTATGAGTCAGGAAAAGCACAGCTGGATCAGAAAGAACAGGAGCTTGCAGATGCGGAACAGGTTTATCTGAGCAATTACTCGAAATATATGCCGATCATTACGGCGGGGAAGGAACAGATTGCAGCAGGAAAGTCACAGATCGCGGATGGAAAGAAACAGCTGGACGAGGGACTTGCACCGCTTAATCAGCTGAAAGACGGACTGGCTGAGATTGAAGATGGAATCAGCCAGTGTGATTCAGAAATTGCAGGATTGAATACGCAGCTGAGCGGAATGGACAGCAATGAATATCAGAAATATGTAAATATTCCTAAAGAGAATAGAAATGAAGAACAACAAGCTTATGTGGAAAAGTGGGAGAATTTAAATACACAGCTTGCCGGTATACAGGAGCGGAAGACACAGCTTGAAAATACAAAGCAGGAGAAGCTGAAACAGGCAGGTTTTGCCACAGAAGCAGACCTGGAGGCACAGATTACCAGCCTGACTAAGCAAAAAGCAGATCTGGATGCAAAAGAGAAAGCACTTCTTCAGCAGGAGCAGACACTTGCCGCACAGGAAGAAGAGCTGTTAAGTGCAGGCAGACAGATTACAGACGGCAAGAGTCAGATTGCAGCAGCCAGATCCCAGCTTGACAGTACAAAATCACAGATCACGGACGGAAAAGCACAGATTCAGTCTGCATGGGCACTTCTGAATGAAAAAGAGGGCACTTTAAATGCAAGTAAAGCACAACTTGCATCCGGTGAACAGGAGCTTGCGGATGGTCGGAGTGAATATGAGCAGGCAGCAAAAGAAGCTGAAGACCGGATCACGGACGGGCAGGTGAAGATCACAGACGGAGAAAAGCAGCTTGCGGATGCAAAGCAGAAGATCGCAGACGCAAAGGCTGAGATTAAAAAGATTGAGAATCCGAAATGGTACGTGCAGACGAGAGAGGATGCGCTGACAGAATATCAGGGCTATGGGGATAATGCAGACCGGATGCGTTCCATTGGAAAAGTATTTCCGGTACTCTTCTTCCTGGTGGCAGCACTGATCAGTCTGACGACGATGACACGAATGGTAGAGGAGCAGAGAGTCCAGATCGGAACGATGAAGGCACTCGGTTACGGAAAAGCTGCAATTGCAGGGAAATACATTGGTTATGCTCTGATTGCAACGCTTGGCGGAAGTATTTTCGGAGTACTGGTCGGGGAAAAGATCCTGCCGTTTATCATTATTTATGCTTATATGATCTTGTATAAGCATCTGCCGGCGATCCTGGTACCGTACCATATGAGCTATGCACTCCAGGCTTCGGGAATCGCAGTTGCCTGCACACTGATCGCTACGATCGCATCCTGCTACAAAGAGCTGGCAGCAGAACCGGCAGAGCTGATGCGTCCGGCAGCACCGAAGCAGGGGAAGCGGATTCTTCTGGAGCGGATCGGAATTATCTGGAAGCATCTGAATTTTACATGGAAATCGACCGTGCGGAATCTGATCCGGTATAAGAAGCGATTCTTTATGACCATTTTCGGAATCGGCGGCTGTATGGCACTGATGGTAGTCGGATTCGGACTGAAGGACTGTATCTATGAGATCGTCAGCCTGCAGTATGAGAAGGTGCAGTTCTATGATGCGGCAACCTACATGAGTGACGACATATCCGAAGAGAACAGACAACAGCTCCATGATTATCTGGATCAGAATGCAGATATAAAAGAGACGATCGAAGCGCGGATGCAGAAGACCGATGTAAAATCTGCATCCGGTAAAAAGACACTTTATCTGATGGTGCCATCGGATAATGAAAAGATTGAGGACTTTTTAAGCTTCCACAGCAGGACCAATAAGGACGAGGTTTATTCACTGAAAAAAGACGAAGTGATTCTGACTGAGAAAATGGCATCCCTTCTGAATGTAAAGGTGGGAGATGAGCTTACAATCGAGGACGAGGACAGGGGAGACCAGACGGTGACGGTTGGCGCCATCTGCGAGAACTATATGAGCCATTACCTGTATCTGTCACCGGAAAAATACGAGGAATTATATGGTGTACCGGCAGAATATAACACGATCATCTACAGTGTAAAGGACGGAAAGGATGATCAGATCGAGAAGATCGGAACAAAGCTTCTGTCGATGGATGGAGTACTGAATGTAAGTTATACCAGCAGTATTGAAGGAAGGCTGGATGACATGCTGCGAAGCCTGAATCTGGTCATCGTGGTACTGATCGTATCTGCCGGAATGCTGGCATTTGTGGTACTGTACAATCTGAACAATATCAACATCACCGAGCGTCAGAGAGAGCTTGCAACCTTGAAGGTTCTGGGATTCTACGACGGAGAGGTTGCCTCTTATGTATACAGAGAGAATATCCTGCTGACGATCATTGGATCGGTTGTGGGTATGGTGCTTGGTAATCTGCTTCACCGGTATATCATCCTGACGGTTGAGGTGGAAGAAGCGATGTTCGGACGGCAGATCCACTGGCAGAGTTACTTGTACAGCTTTTTATTTACCGTTGCATTTTCTTTATTTGTAAACTGGGTAATGTTCTACAAGCTGAAGAAGATCGATATGGTGGAATCTTTGAAGAGCGTGGAGTAAAAGCTTTTGCAAGTGTATGTCAAAGATTTCTTATAGACGGTACACAAAGAATCGGAAAATATATTTCACAGAAAGTTTATATTCTTCACAGAATTATTAGCACTCTTGTCAAAAGAGTGCTAATTTTCTATTGACATTTAGAAATCAGGGTATTAAGATATTTCATAGACAGAAAAATACGGTATTTGAAACCGTAAAAAGATAGAATATGAAATTTAGGAGTGATAAAAATGGCAGCAAAAAAAGGTAGTCTTTCAATCAGCAGCGAAAATATTTTCCCGATTATCAAGAAATGGGTATATTCTGATCATGATATTTTCGCAAGAGAGCTTGTTTCCAATGGATGCGACGCGATCACAAAATTAAAGAAGCTGGACATGATGGGAGAATATACACTTCCGGATGATTATAAAGGAAAGATCCAGGTTATTGTAAACCCGGAAGAGAAGACTTTGAAATTCATCGATAATGGTCTTGGTATGACTGCTGATGAAGTAGAAGAATATATCACACAGATCGCATTTTCAGGAGCAACCGAATTCCTGAACAAATACAAAGATAAGACAACAGAGGACGATATGATCGGACACTTTGGTCTTGGATTCTACTCTGCCTTCATGGTAGCTGATGAAGTTCATATTGATACCCTTTCTTATAAAGAAGGTGCAAAACCGGTACACTGGGTAAGTGAAGGCGGTACAGAGTATGAGATGGAAGAAGGGGATAAAGAGGAAGTTGGTTCTGAAATCACCTTATTCCTGAACGAAGATTGTGTAGAATTTTCAAATGAATACAGAATCCGCGAAGTCCTTGAAAAATACTGTTCATTCATGCCAGTAGAGATTTTTGTATCCAAAGCAAATGCAGAACCGGAATATGAGACGATCCCGGAGGATGAAGTCCTGGATACCGATACGGTTGTTGAACATATCCATGAAGACGCCAAGATGGAAGAAAAAGAAAATGAGAATGGTGAAAAAGAAATGGTTGAAGTTTCACCGGCATCCGACAAAGCAAAGATCGTGAAACGCCCGGTATCGATCAGTGATCCGGCACCGCTGTGGACAAAGCATCCAAACGAATGCAGCAAAGAAGATTATATTGATTTCTACCGGAAAGTATTTATGGATTACAAAGAACCTCTGTTCTGGATTCATCTGAACATGGATTATCCATTCAACTTAAAGGGTATCCTGTACTTCCCTAAGATCAATACCGAATACGATTCCATTGAAGGAACCATCAAATTGTACAACAATCAGGTATTTATCGCAGACAATATCAAAGAAGTTATTCCGGAATTCCTGATGGTATTAAAAGGAGTCATTGATTGTCCGGATCTGCCGCTTAACGTATCACGAAGCGCACTGCAGAATGATGGATTCGTACAGAAGATCTCCGAATACATTTCCAAGAAAGTTGCTGACAAGCTTTCAGGAATGTGCAAGACAGATAAAGAAAACTATGAGAAATACTGGGATGACATCAGCCCATTTATCAAATTCGGCTGCCTGAAAGATGAAAAATTCTGCGAGAAGATGAGCGATTATGTTCTGTTCAAGAACCTGGATCACAAGTATATGACACTCAAAGAATGCATCGAAAAAAATGGCGGAAAAGCAGAACCGGAGGAAAAGACTGAGGGTGAAAATGCAGAGCAGTCAGCAGAAAAGAAAGAAACAGAGAAGACAACAATCTACTATGTAACAGATGAACAGCAGCAGAGCCAGTATATCAATATGTTCAAAAAAGAGGGACTGGACGCAGTGATCTTGTCACATAATATTGATTCTCCATTTATTACTCAGATGGAGCAGAAGAACGAACATATCAAGTTCCAGAGAATCGATGCAGATCTGACTGATCACTTCAAAGAAGATGTATCTGAAGAAGAAAAAGAAGCATTCAAAGAAAAAACTGACAGTCTGGTTGAAATCTTCCGCAAAGCACTTGGCAATGACAAACTGGAAGTAAAAGTGGAAAAGATGAAAGATGAAAATGTGGCATCTATGATTACACTTTCCGAAGAATCACGCCGTATGCAGGAAATGATGAAGATGTATGGAATGTCAGGCATGGATCCGTCTATGTTCGGAACCAATGCAACCCTGATCCTGAATGCAAATCATCCGCTGGTAGAATATGTTGTAGCACATAAAGATGGCGAAAATACAGAAATGTTCTGCCATCAGTTATATGACCTGGCAATGCTGGCACACAAGCCACTCAGCCCGGAAGAGATGACAGAATTTGTGAAACGCAGTAATGAAATTATGATGAAACTGGCAAAATAATCTTGCTGTAGATACCCGGAAAAGCCTGAGCCATTCAGATTTCCATTTTCGCTTATGCGAAAAGGTCTGAATGGTCAGGCTTTTTTGCTGTATTTGGAAATACTTTCCACAAAGTGTTGGTGAACTTCCTGGTCTTTTATAGTATAATATAACTAAAGAGAGGCGGTGGATACGATGAAGAATTATTCAAAGGATATAAGCAGACAATACCATATTCAGGTAGCCAACGGGGAAGTCGGCCGTTATGTCATTCTCCCGGGAGATCCAAAGCGCTGCAAAAAAATAGCACAGTATTTTGAAGATCCGGTGATGATTGCGGATAACCGGGAATTTATCACTTATACAGGAACTTTAGATGGCGTAAAGGTAAGTGTCACATCTACCGGAATTGGGGGACCATCAGCAGCAATTGCGATGGAAGAATTAGTCAGATGTGGAGCAGATACGTTTGTACGGATTGGAACCTGCGGTGGGATACAGCCGGAAGTAAAAAGTGGGGATATTGTAGTTGCTACGGGTGCCGTCAGAATGGAAGGGACTAGCAAAGAATATGCGCCGATCGAATATCCGGCAGTGGCAGACCTTATGGTGGTGAACGCACTGGTCAGTGCTGCGAAGGAAAAGGACTGTGAATTTTATACCGGAGTGGTACAGTCAAAAGATGCATTTTACGGACAGCATGAACCGGAGATGATGCCGGCAGGTTATGAACTGATCAATAAATGGGAAGCCTGGAAGAAACTGGGATGTCTGGCATCAGAGATGGAGACGGCAGCACTTTACATTGTGGCAGCAAAGCTTCATGTACGCGTGGGTGCGTGTTTCCTTGTAATGGCAAATCAGGAAAGAGAAAAACTGGGACTTGAAAATCCGGTAGTACATGATACAGATATGGCAGTACAGGTGGCAGTGGAAGCCATCAGAAAGTTGATCAAAGAGGAGCGGTAAATGAAAGAAACAATATATAAACGAATCTTTGTGATCGTTCTGGATTCGCTCGGAATTGGCGCAATGCCTGATTCTGAGAAATTCGGTGACAGGGATGTAGATACATTTGGTCATATTTTAGACAGAATGGGAACACTGGAGATTCCAAATCTTCAGAAGCTTGGTATGCTGAATCTGCATACCGGAGGAAAGATGTATGGAATCGAGAATCCGGTTGGAAAAATTACCAGGCTGAAAGAGGCGAGTAACGGAAAAGATACGATGACCGGACACTGGGAAATGATGGGAATTTATACAGAAAAACCATTTAAAACCTTTACCGAACATGGATTTCCACCGGAACTGATCGCAGAACTGGAAAAACGTTGTGGGAAAAAAGTGATTGGAAACCGTAGTGAGAGCGGAACAAAGATTATTGAAGAACTTGGGGAAGAAGAAATTGAAACAGGTGCAATGATTGTCTATACCTCTGCGGATTCTGTATTGCAGATTTGTGGAAATGAAGAGACATTTGATCTGGCAAATCTGTACCGGTGTTGTGAGATCGCAAGAGAGATCACGATGAAGGATGAATGGCGCGTGGGACGAGTCATTGCAAGACCGTATGTAGGAAAGAAAAAAGGTGAATTTAAAAGAACCAGCAACCGCAGGGATTATGCACTTGAGCCGACCGGAAAGACTGCACTTGACGCATTGAAAGATGCGGGAAAGGATGTGATCGCAGTCGGAAAGATCCATGATATCTTTTGCGGGGAAGGAATCACAGAATCGTATCATTCCAACAGCTCCGTGCATGGAATGGAGCAGACCATTGAGATTTGCAAAAAAGATTTTGACGGACTGTGCTTTGTAAATCTGGTTGATTTTGATGCACAGTGGGGACACCGGCGCGATCCGGTTGGCTATGGACATGAGATTGAGAGATTTGATAAAAATCTTGGAATTTTGCTGGATGATCTGCGGGAGGATGATCTTCTTATTATTACCGCCGATCATGGAAACGATCCGACCTACACAGGAACCGATCATACACGGGAATATGTACCGTTTTTGGCGTATTCCAAAAAGATGGATGAGGGTGGCGTGATTATGGAGGAAAATACCTTTGCAGTGATCGGGGCAACGATCACAGATAATTTTGGTGTAAAAATGCCGGAAGGAACGATCGGGCATTCAATTCTGAATGAACTTATTTAGCAAGAAAAAGCAGGAAAAAAGAGAATGAAAAAAGAACAAATTAAAAAAATGATAGAAATCGCGCTTTCTCAGCTTGCATATTCTTATACCCCTTATTCTGACTTTAAAGTGGGAGCTGCGCTGCTTGGAAAGAATGGACGGATATATACGGGATGCAATATTGAAAATGCGGCTTATACACCGACAAACTGTGCGGAGCGTACCGCATTTTTCAAGGCAGTCAGCGAAGGAGTAAAAGAATTTGATGCAATCTGTATTGTAGGAGGAAAGGGCGGTGTTGTGACAGAGTATGCACCGCCGTGCGGAGTATGCAGGCAGGTCATGATGGAATTCTGCGATCCGGAGACATTTCAGATCATTCTTGCAGTAGATGCAAAGCATTATGATATCTATACCTTGAAAGAAATGTTGCCAAAAGGTTTCGGACCATCCAATCTTACAGAATGAGAAAGGACTCAGACTCCAAAAGAAGATTTTTGAAGAAAAGGAAAAAGAGAAGGAATGAAAAATGACACAGGAAACCTTGAAAGAATTACCAAAGATTGAGCTTCACTGTCATCTGGACGGTTCTCTTAGCAGACCATTTATTGAAAAAAGGCTTGGAAGAACTGTAAGACCTGAAGAACTCAGTGTTTCAGAAAACTGTACAAGTCTGAATGAATATCTGGAAAAATTTGACCTTCCCGGCAGATGTATTATGGATGAAGAGGGACTTTCAGGAGCTGCGTATGATCTGCTCTCCCAGATGAACGAAGAAAATGTCTGTTATGCGGAGATCCGTTTTGCTCCACTTCTGTCAGAGACAAAAAAGATGGACAACCGGAAGGTGATCGAAGCAGTAATCAGCGGAATGGAGCAGGGGAAAAAAGATTTTGGAATCGAGTATGGTGTGATCGTCTGTGCAATGCGGCATCACAGCACTGAGGATAATATGCGGATGATCAAGACGGCAAGAGAATATCTGGGATCCGGAGTTTGTGCAGCAGATCTTGCAGGAGCAGAAGCATTGTATCCGATGTCTGAATTTATGGATATTTTTACAGAGACAAAGAAGATGGGAATGCCATTTACACTCCATGCCGGAGAATGTGGAAATCCACAGAATGTCATAGATTCGATAAACGTGGGAGCTGGAAGGATCGGGCATGGGATCGCGATGCGTGGCAACCAGGAGATCCGGAAAATGGCAAAAAAAGCAGGTATTGGTATCGAGATGTGTCCGATCAGCAATTTACAGACCAAATCTGTAAACAGCATGGCGGAATATCCGATGCGGGAATTTCTGGATGCAGGGTTAAAAGTATCGGTCAACACAGATAACCGAACGGTAAGTAACACCAGCCTTACGAAAGAACTGGAATTTATTCAGAAAAATTATGGAATCCGGGACGAAGAAATCCTTCTGATGATGAAAAATGCAATTGATACTGCATTTGCCGATGATTCTATAAAAGATAAAATTTGCAAAATGCTGAAATAAAGAAACTACAAACAGAGAGGATTGACTCTGAAGAATAATAGAAAAGAGGAATTCTGTATGAGCAATGAAATTTATGAAAAGCTGGAAATATGCCGGAAAAGCATTCTCCAAAAAACGAATTTTAAACCGGAAGTGGCAGTGATTCTGGGCTCCGGTCTTGGCGAATACGCATCAAAAATCAAGATAGAACAGATCATTCCATATACAGAAATTGAAGGTTTTCCGGTGTCGACAGTGGTGGGACATAAAGGACAATTTGTATTTGGTTATGTAAAAGAAGTTCCGGTTGTGATCATGCAGGGACGTGTGCATTATTATGAAGGGTATCCGGTAACAGATGTGGTGCTTCCGGTGCGGCTGATGGGAATGTTAGGCGCAAAGAAGCTGATTCTTACCAATGCATCAGGCGGAATCAATACCGGATTCCATCCGGGCGATCTCATGCTCATCACAGACCAGATTATGAGTGGAATCCCTAATCCACTGATCGGTGCCAATGTCGAAGAACTTGGAACCCGTTTTCCGGATATGAGTGAAGCCTATAGTGAACGGATGCAGCAGATCATAAAGAAAGAAGCCCAAAAACTCGGCATTCCTCTGAAAGAAGGTGTATACCTTCAGCTTACCGGTCCATCTTATGAAACTCCGGCAGAAATCCGTATGTACCGCACCTGTGGGGCTGATGCCGTAGGCATGAGCACCGCCTGCGAGACGATCGCTGCCCGCCACATGGGAATCGAAGTCTGTGGCATCTCCTGTATCACCAACCTCGCCGCCGGCATGACATCACAACATTTGAACCACCAGGAAGTTCAACAAACCGCCGACCGGGTGGCTGAGCAATTCCAGGAATTACTGACAGCAATCATTACCCACGTATAAGAAACGGAACATATAACTGAATTTACCCAGAACCAGGTCCAAGGTTCCGGATTTTCCGGAACCCGCCGACCGTCCTCTTGCAATTCCGAGTTGAGGCATTGTGTAAGAATTTTGCCAACGAGGTAGAAAGAAAAAGAGCATAAAATACCGCATACAGTATTTTATGCTCTTTGTCTCACCACTATTTTCAAAATTTTACTCAACCTCAAACGGAATCTCGTACTTCGCAAAAATCCGCTGCGCCATCTTGTCCCATGCCTGCTCCAGTGATTTGTCCAGCGTGAACAGGTTCATAGATGTTCCTGTCGTACAGCTAAGTTTTGTCCCATCATATTTAAAATTCAGGTACAGTCCCTGCACATCTGCCGGAGCAAATGAAAGATGTTCCTGTTCGAGAAGCCGTGCAATATTCGGTGCTGACATAGAAAGAACAAAATGAAATCCCAGCGGAGTACGCTTTCCTTTGATCAGAGAAAGACAAAACTCGCGAAGTTCCTTCCAGAGAGCATATTCCCGGTCATCCAGAGCTTCTTTTTCTTCAGCACTGAAGAAATCTTTTTTTAGTCGTCCGTTAAATTGAAAGGTATTAAAAGTTGTGATATCTCCTTCAATAAATAAAAAGGAATCAAATGCAGGATGCAGTAAAAGTGCGTTCATGCATTTTTTTGTATCCAGAGAAAAAATAAGCATAGACTTCCTCCCGTCATCAGTGTAATAGTATCAGTATAGCATAAATCTTGAGATATGCATAAGAATTTGATACAATACGGGAAAGAAAAAGGATGGATAACAAGATGAAAATAGAATTAAACCGGGATCAGATCAAATACATTGCAGTGTTTGCTATGCTGCTCAATCACGTTGCAAATATATTTCTGCAACCAGGAACCTTTGCCTGCGAAACGCTAAAGGATATCGGTTATTTTACAGCACCGGTCATGTGCTGGTTTCTGGTTGAAGGATACCGTTATACAAGGTCAGTAAAAAAATATGCCGGAAGACTGCTGATCTTTGCTGTCATTTCACAGCTTCCGTATTATCTGGCATTTGCGCGGAATCATCTGGCACCGTGGTATACTTTAAATATGATATTTACACTTTTTCTGTGTCTGTGTCTGATGATCGCAGAGGAAAAAATATCAGATCCGGGAAAGAAAAGTCTGGTTGTACTGGGAATTATAGCAGTAAGCAGTATCTGTGACTGGGCAATTCTGGCTCCATTGTATACGCTTTGGTTTTACCGGGCAGGAGAGGATCCAAAGCGCCGGAAAAAGGCTTTTTTTATTGCAGCACTTGTTCTGGGGATTACGGTGACAGCAGCACTTCCGGGAGCTGCAGGAATCGCAGCGGGAGCAGGAGCAATGATTGCAGTACTGGCAGCGGGAGGCTGTGTTTTGGTATTTTATAACGGAAAAAAATCACAGAAACATTTTCTTGTGAAAAAGTATTTTTTTTACGTGTTTTACCCTGCACATTTGGTGATTTTGGCATTATTAAAGATTTGACTTTTATAATAGAAGAAAGTAAAATGAATAAGTTAGAGTATTTATCACATGATTCAATGAAAATGAAACTCATATTTTAATAAAAGATAGGATGCATAGCATGAAGAAAAGAACGATGGAGAAAGAACATCAGGCAGAAGAAAGAAGAAAAAAAGTTCTGATGGAAATTGCAGGAGCGGTTGTTGTACTGACTGTAATTGTAAGTATTGGTCTTTCGCATCTTGGAACAGATAAGGTGAATACATCAGCAGGAGTAAAAGCAATCAAGAAGCTTGAAAAAGCAGATGTATCTGCGGTGGAGACCAAAATTTCAAATATTGAGAAAGAAGAAAAACAGGCGACAGAGGACTGGCAGAACCGTCCGTTGTCCGAAAAATTTGCACATGCGGTGATTCTCGGAGATTCGATCACAACCGGTTTTACCGTATATGATGTGCTTGATACTTCTAAGGTTGTAGCGGAAAAAGGAATGCACCTTGATCAGACCGGTGATCTGATCAGGACAGCAGCAGAGTTAAAGCCGGAAGTCCTTTTTCTGGCACTTGGACTGAATGACATTTCCGGAACAGATGGAGATACAGATGCATTTATTGAAAAATACAAAGCGGTACTTGCAAATGTGCGTGAGCAGATGCCCGATGCAGTGCTCTATATCAACTGTGTTCTTCCAGTTTCCACTCAAAAAGAAGAAGAAGAGCCGGTTTATGCCAAGATTCCGGATTATAATACCGCACTTAAAGCAATGTGTGATGAAGAAGGAATTACATTTATCGATAATACAGAGATCGTAAAAGATGAGTATTATGAGCAGGATGGCGAGCATATGAAGGCGGAGTATTATCCAATCTGGGCAGAACATATGGCGGAGGTGGCCGGAATATGACAAAGAAAAAAGGGGAATTTACAGTTCTGCGTAATATCAGAGCTGGGATGGTAATTATTTTGCTTATCTATATCGGTCTGATCTTTCAGTCTAAGGGAGACAGCGATACACCGTTTGCAGATGTACAGAAAGCGGTTGTGGATGCGGCAGATGACAAGAACATGACACTTGCCGGAACCCAGGAGATCAAGAGATTCTATGGGATCAATCCAAAGGATTATGAAGATATAACACTGTATTATACGAATGAAACAATGGGAGTCAACGAGCTCCTTCTGGTGAAAACAAAGGACGAGAATGAGGCAGAGGCAGTTGAGAAAGCCGCAGAACAGCGAAAAAAGACACAGCTCGATAATTTTGAAGGATATGGGGCCGAGCAGGTAAAGCTTCTGGATGCTTCGATCATTAAGACGAAAGGTACATACGTGCTTTTTGTTATTTCACCAAAAGCTGAAACTGTAGAAAAGGCGTTTACAAAGAGCCTGAAGTAGATAAAAGGAAACGAAAAAGTTATGTTATTTAGTAGTCTGGTATTTTTGTTTACATTTTTGCCAATTACACTGTTGGTATATTATTTGGTGCCGCGTAAGGTAAAAAATGTGGTACTTTTGATCGCTTCCCTCATATTTTATGCGTGGGGAGAGCCGGTCTATATCTTCCTGATGCTGATTTCCATTCTGTTCAATTATTTTTGCGGAATGGACATTGCATTAAAAGCAGGAAGAAAATCGCAGGTGCGCAGTCTGATCTTTACGATCGTTGTAAACCTGTTTATTCTTGGATTTTTCAAATATTACGGATTTATCGTGACAAATTTAAATGCGATCCTTCCGTTTTATATTCCATATAGAAAACTGGAACTCCCAATCGGAATTTCTTTCTATACTTTCCAGACATTGTCTTACATCATTGATGTATATAGGGGAAATGTAGACGTACAGGTAAATCTGATTGATTTCGGAACCTATGTTACAATGTTCCCACAGCTGATCGCAGGTCCGATCGTACAGTATGCAGATGTGGAGAGACAACTGCGTGAAAGAAAGGAATCACTGACGAAGTTTGGATACGGTGCCTGGTTCTTTGTGATGGGACTGGCAAAGAAGGTGCTTTTGGCGAATACGATTGGTTCGATTTATGAAAATATCGCGGCGATGGATGGAATGTCAGTAGTGACTGCATGGCTTGGATGTCTTGCCTACACTTTCCAGATTTATTTCGATTTCAGCGGTTATTCGGACATGGCAGTCGGACTTGGAAAGATGTTCGGATTTGAGTTTATGCAGAACTTCAATTATCCGTATATTTCCAAAAGTGTTACCGAGTTCTGGAGAAGATGGCATATTTCGCTGGGATCATGGTTCCGCGAGTATGTGTATATTCCGCTTGGAGGAAACAGGGTAACGGTTCCGCGGCATTTACTGAATCTTCTGATCGTATGGTTCCTGACCGGTCTCTGGCATGGGGCAAGCTGGAACTTTGTAGTATGGGGGCTCTTCTACGGAGTGATCCTCATTACTGAAAAATATTTTACAGGAAAAATACTTGCAAAGCTGCCGGAGGCAGTCCAGACACTTTACACAATGATTCTGGTCATGTTCGGCTGGGTACTGTTCTTCAGCCCGACACTCGGAAGCGCACTTACCTGGATCGGCAATATGTTCGGACAGGGTGCAACCGGATTTATGGACAGCCAGGCATTGTACCTGATCATGCGAAACTGGCTCTTCTGGGTGGCAGGGATCATAGGAAGTACACCGTTTATGCATCTGCTCGGAAAGCGGCTGGTATTTAATGAGGAAAGACCGCATACGGTTCTGGCAGGCTGCCTGATGACAGGACTGTTTGTGCTGTGTGTGGCATATCTGGTGACAGAAAGTTACAATCCATTTTTATATTTTAGATTTTAAGGAAAGACAATGGTAGAAGGAAAGAATAATAAACAAAAAAACAGAACAAAGTATTTTCTGCCAGGAGGGAAAAAACAGATCCAGGCAGTATGTGCGTTTTTATTTCTGGGAGTCCTTATTCTCAGCTGCGGAGTAAACCTTATGCATAAAGACAGGCAGATGTCAGAAAAAGAAATGCGTATGCTGGCGCAGAAACCGGAAATTTCTCTTTCCGGAATTGCTTCCGGAAGGTTTATGGAGCAGTACGAGGAGTATGTATCGGATCAGTTTGCAGGAAGAGATACCTGGGTAAGAATCAAGACATTTGCGGACAGTGTGGCGGGGAGGACAGAAGAAGGTGGTGTTTTCAAAGGAAAGGATCATTATCTGATGGAAGATGTTGCTGTGGCAGATGAAAGTGATTTGAAAGAGAATCTGGATGCAATGAAGAATTTTAAAGAGCGTTATCCGGATATCCAGATGCATATGATGCTGGTTCCGAATGCGGCAAATGTTATGGAGGACAAGCTTCCGGCATTTGCGGTGACTGCCAGTCAGAGCAGACAGATCAGCCGTGTAAAGGCAGAACTTGGAGATTCTTATGACTGGATCGATGCAGAAAAAGTACTGGATGCTCACAAGGATGAAGCAATTTATTATCACACGGATCATCACTGGACTTCTCTTGGTGCATGGTATGCATTCCAGGGAGCAAAGACGCAGCTTGGACTGGATAAGAGTGAAGAAATTAAGATGAAAGCCTATGCGGTATCGGATTCTTTTAACGGAACGTTATCCGCAAAGAGTGGATATGAGACAGATTATAAGGAACCAATCTATATTTATCTGCCAAAGAGTGCGGATGCACCACAGGTTGCAGTCAATTATGTGGAAGAACAGAAAAAGAGTGCTTCTATGTATGATTCATCCAAACTGGATGAGAGAGATCAATATTCCGTATTCTTCGGTGGAAATCATGCAATGATCGATATCCAGTCAACACAGACAGAAAAACGCAGACTTCTGGTGTTCAAAGATTCATATGCAAACTGTTTTCTTCCGCTTCTGGCTCCGTATTACCGGGAAATCGTTGTGATCGACCCTCGTTATTATACCGGTAAATTAAGTTCTGTGATGTCAGATAAACAGTTTGATGATGTGCTGTTCCTGTATAATGCCAATACATTCTTTGAAGACCGGATGCTGGCGGGGGTACTGGATGAGAATTAACAGGAGAAAAACATGGCAAATAAAATAGAAAAGCAGTTTCTGGACACGGAAAATAAAGGACCGGTCCGGCTGAACAAATATTTAAGTGAAGCTGGTGTATGTTCCAGAAGGGAAGCGGACAAACTGATAGCAGCCGGACAGGTGACGGTTGATGGTGTGCGTGCAGAGACCGGAATGAAGGTAGAGCCGTGGCAGGTTGTCCGGATTGGGAAAAAGCAGGTATCCAGACAGGAAGAGATGATCGTGCTTGCGGTCAATAAGCCGCGTGGAATTGTCTGTACTGAGGAAAGACGGGAAAGAGACAGTATTGTACGTTTTCTTAACTATCCGGTACGGATTACTTATGTAGGGCGTCTGGATAAGGATTCGGAAGGGCTGCTTCTGATGACGAACAACGGCGACATTATCAACCGGATGATGCGTGCGGCAAATAAACATGAAAAAGAATATAAAGTTACAGTTGATAAGCCCGTGACAGATGAATTTCTCAAGGAGATGGCAGGCGGTGTCCCGATCCTGGATACTGTCACAAGACCATGCCAGGTAGAAAAGCTTGGAAAATATAAATTTAAGATCATTCTGACACAGGGACTCAACCGGCAGATCCGCCGGATGTGTGAGGCACTTGGCTACGAGGTAAAGGAGCTGCGGAGAGTGCGGATCATGAATATCAAACTTGGTAATTTAAAGCCGGGAGAATACCGGAAGGTTACGGATCAGGAACTGAATGAACTCTATGAGCTGATCAGGGATTCAAAGTCAGAGCCGACACCGTGGAACAATAATTAAAAGTGTGGATTTGGATATGGATAAGATGAAAAGGATGCAGGAGCTGGTAGAGCTTCTGAATAAAGCCGGAAAAGCTTATTATCAGGATGCGCAGGAAATTATGAGCAATTATGAGTATGATGCGCTGTATGATGAACTGAAAGGTCTGGAAGAAGAGCTGGGAACCGTTATGGCTTCCAGTCCGACGGTGAATGTAGGATATGAAGTATTAAGTGAGCTTCCGAAAGAACGTCATGAGTCACCGATGCTTTCTCTTGACAAGACAAAAGAAGTGGCAAGGCTGAAGGAATTTGTCGGAGACCAGATTGCTGTGATCTCATGGAAGATGGATGGTCTGACGATCGTTCTGACCTATCGTGACGGCGAACTTTTTAAGGCAGTTACAAGAGGAAATGGGGAAGTCGGTGAGGTCATTACCAACAATGCGAAAGTATTTAAAAACGTGCCGCTTCATATTCCGTATAAAGGGGAACTAATCCTGCGAGGGGAAGCGGTGATCGGTTACAAAGATTTTGAGCGGATCAATGAAGAAATTGATGACGTGGATGCAAAATATAAAAATCCACGGAATCTGTGCAGTGGTTCTGTCCGCCAGCTGAACAACAAGATCACGGCACAGAGAAACGTAAAATTCTATGCATTTACCCTGGTACGTGCAGAAAATGTGGATTTCCACAATTCCAGAAAAGAACAGCTTGACTGGCTGGAACATCAGGGATTTGATGTGGTGGAGCATTATCTGGTGACAAGGGAAGAACTGGATGAGAAGGTTGCATTTTTTGCAGAAAAGATCGTAGAAAATGATTTTCCGTCAGATGGTCTGGTTCTTGTATATGATGACATTGCGTATGGGCAGTCGCTTGGGAGAACGGCAAAATTTCCACGTGATTCTTTTGCTTTCAAATGGGCAGATGAGATCCGCGAGACGCACCTTCTGAAGATTGAATGGAGTCCATCAAGAACAGGGCTTATTAATCCGGTAGCGATCTTTGAACCGGTAGAGCTGGAAGGAACAACGGTAAGCCGTGCAAGTGTACACAATTTAAGTATTATGGAGGAGCTGCATCTGGGAATCGGGGATACGATCGAAGTCTATAAGGCGAATATGATCATTCCACAGATTGCAAAGAATCTGACCGGCAGTGGTAATATTGAGATCCCGAAAGTCTGTCCGGTTTGTGGTGGAGCTACGGAGATCCGTCAGATGAATGATGCAAAGTCGTTGTATTGCACAAATCCGATGTGTCAGGCAAAAAGAATCAAATCCTTTGCATTGTTTGTCAGCAGGGATGCACTCAATATTGACGGGCTTTCTGAGGCGACACTGGAGAAATTTATTGCGAGAGGATTCATTCACAAATACAGAGATATCTTCCATCTGGATTCCTATCAGGAAGAAATTCAGACGATGGAAGGCTTTGGAGAAAAATCCTATGCGAACCTGATCGCAAGCGTGGATAAGGCGAGAAGCACAACACTTGCTAAAGTGGTATATGGACTTGGGATTGCAGGAATCGGTCTCGCAAATGCAAAACTGATCTGCCGCCATTTTAAAAATGATGTGGAAAAAATGACAGGAGCATCTGAAGAAGAACTGAGTGATATCCAGGGGGTAGGTCCGGTGCTTGCGGCGGCATTTGTAAAATATTTTATATCAGAGGAAAGAAAAAAGGAATTTAAGCTCCTTCTCGAAGAACTGGAGATCCAGCCGGAAGAGATGGCAGAAGAACAGAAATTTGCAGGTATGAGTTTCGTTATCACTGGCAGCGTGAATCATTTTGCAAACCGGAATGAGGTAAAAGAACTGGTTGAGAAGATGGGTGGAAAAGTGACCGGATCTGTAACGAAGAAGACAAATTATCTGATCAACAATGATGTAGAGTCTACTTCTTCCAAGAACAGAAAGGCGAAAGAACTTGGAGTGCCGATCATTTCAGAGGAAGAGTTTATAGAACTTGCAGGGGTGGAAATCGAATAAGAAGAACAGAGGAATCTGTCTGAATACGACCGAAAAAAGGAGGACCAGCCAATGGCAGAAAATGACCAGAAGGACAAGACAGTTGAGAAAGTAACCGGTGAGGTAGAAAATACAGACAAAAAAGAAAATAACGAAGATCGCTATGAAAAGGTCTGCTTCATCTGTCACAGACCGGAGAGTGTGACCGGAAAGATGATCGATCTTCCGAACAATATCTGCGTGTGTCCGGACTGTATGCAAAAAAGCTTTGATGCAATGAACAATATGAATTTTGGCGGGATGGATTACAGCCAGTTTATGAACATGGGACCGATGATGGGATTTGGAGACATGGATGCACAGATCCCGAAGAGCCAGCGTGTGAAAAAGAAAAAGCCGGAAGAAGAAAAAGAACCGATCCTGAATATCAAGGATATTCCTGCTCCGCATAAGATCAAAGCGAAACTGGATGAATATGTAGTAGGACAGGAATACGCCAAGAAGGTAATGTCGGTTGCTGTATACAATCATTATAAAAGAGTGGCAACGGATACAATGGATGAGATTGAAATCGAGAAATCCAATATGCTGATGATCGGACCTACCGGCTCTGGAAAGACGTATCTGGTAAAGACACTGCCAAAACTTTTGGATGTGCCGCTTGCAATTACAGATGCGACCTCTCTTACCGAGGCCGGCTACATAGGGGATGATATTGAAAGTGTAGTATCAAAGCTCCTTGCAACTGCGGACAACGACGTAGATAAGGCGGAACAGGGAATTATCTTTATTGATGAGATCGATAAGATTGCGAAGAAGAAGAATACCAGCCAGAGAGATGTCAGCGGAGAATCCGTACAGCAGGGAATGTTAAAGCTGTTAGAAGGCAGCGAAGTGGAAGTGCCGGTAGGAGCCAACAGTAAGAATGCGATGGTTCCGCTCACTACAGTCAATACAAAGAATATCCTTTTTATCTGTGGCGGTGCGTTCCCGGATCTTGAGCAGATCATCAAGGAAAGACTGATGAAGAATTCTTCTATCGGGTTTGGAGCGGATCTGAAAGACAAATATGATCATGATAAGAAAATACTGGAGAAGGTGACGACAGAAGATCTGCGTAACTTCGGAATGATTCCGGAATTTCTGGGACGTCTCCCGATCGTATTTACGCTTCAGGGACTGGATGAAGAGATGATGGTTCAGATATTAAAAGAGCCGAAAAATGCGATCCTCAAGCAGTATCAGAAGCTTCTGGCATTGGATGAGGTCAATCTGAAATTCGATGATGGTGCACTTCATGCGATCGCAAGAAAGGCAATGAAGAAGGATACCGGAGCCCGTGCACTGCGTGCGATCATTGAAGAATTCATGCTGGATATTATGTATGAGATTCCGAAGGATGACAGCATCGGGGAAGTGACGATCACGGAGGCATATATCGAAGGAACCGGAGGACCGCTGATCGAGCTGAGAAGCCAGTCTGTACCAAGGCTTGAGCATCACTAAGTATAACAATAACCTTCATATATCAAAAAAACATGGCGATCATACAAAAATAGAATGGGAAATATCCGTAAATTTAAGATTTACGGGTATTTTTTTGTTGAAAAATTGTATTAAAAGGTGTACATTAGACAATGTGTCTAAAAAAAAACAAGATATAAACAGGAGAGAGAGAGAATGGAGACTTATAAGTATTTACTGGATCTTGCAATTATTTTACTTTGTACTAAAGCACTTGGTCTTGCAACCAGAAAGGTACAGATGCCACAGGTTGTAGGGGCACTTCTTGCAGGAGTTCTTCTTGGACCGGCGATGCTTGGGATCCTGACAGAGACAAGCTTTATACATAACGTTGCAGAGATCGGTGTTATCGTGCTGATGTTTTGTGCAGGTCTGGAAACTGATATACAGGAATTGAAGGCAAGTGGAAAAGCATCCTTCGTTATTGCACTGATAGGTGTTATCGTTCCACTGATCGGCGGTTATGCGACTGCAATGTTCTTTAACCGTCCGGGTGTGATCACATCCGATGCATCCTGCAGCGTATTTCTGCAGAATATCTTTATCGGTGTTATCCTGACAGCAACTTCCGTAAGTATTACGGTAGAGACATTAAAAGAACTTGGTAAATTAAAAACCAAATCCGGAAATGCGATTCTTGGAGCTGCGATCATTGATGACGTGCTTGGTATCGTTGCACTGACACTGGTAACAAGTATGGCAGATGAATCGGTAAAGATTTCAGTTGTATTACTGAAGATTGTTGCATTCTTCGCATTTGCAGGTGTGATTGGATTTATCTTTTACAAGGTATTTAAAAAGTGGACAGATCAGGCGGAAAAGGGACTCAGACGTCATGCGATCATGGCATTTGTATTCTGTCTGCTGATGGCTTATGTGGCAGAGAAATTCTTCGGTGTTGCAGATATCACAGGTGCATTTATTGCCGGACTGATCATTTCCAATACAAGTAAATCTGATTTCGTGCTGAAGAAATTTGATACCATGTCTTATATGTTGCTTTCACCGGTATTTTTCGCAAGTATCGGACTGAAGGTAGAACTTCCGAAGATGAGTACTGCAATTGTAGGCTTTGCAGTGGTTCTTACCATTGTTGCGATCCTGACAAAGATCGTTGGCTGCGCCCTTGGTGCGAAGATGTGTGGATATAAGAATTATCAGTGTGCACGAATCGGTGTCGGAATGATCTCCCGTGGTGAGGTTGCGCTGATCGTTGCCAGCAAGGGAGAAGCACTCGGTATGATGGGCGGTAATTTCCTCGGACCGGTTATCATCGTGGTAGTGATCACAACGATCATCACACCAATTCTTCTGAAAATCGTATTCAAGAGCGGTCCGAATGTAAGTACCCTGGAAAAAGGAAAAGAAGTGACTTCCTTCTACGAGGATATTGAAAAGAAACGTACCGAATAAAGAATGGATATGGAGTGCAAAATGCGTAACCGTCCAGTATCATAGTAATAAGAAAGAAAAATCCCTCATATATTTTCCAAAAGAAAGTATATGAGGGATTTTTATGCTACAGGAAGAATGTAAAGAAAAGATCCTGTCAGAAGAATACAGGGATTTTATGATGAGGGATACCGGTGCTCTTGGGAAAAACTTTCCTTTGGAAAACGGATGCCGGATACCGTTGAAATACGGTTTTGAGCTTTTTTATATTGACCAGAGTGAAGACAGAAAAAAGTCACTTGCCGATTATCCTTATACAATGGTTCCGAAGTGTTATACAACACTGGATATGGCAGCAATCCAGCAGGCGGGAATTGCTGCGGTTCAGAATATACCTGGTCTGGAACTGAGTGGTGAAGGAGTTCTGGTTGGGATCATTGATACTGGGATCAACTATCTGGATCCCATTTTCCGGAATCTGGATGGTTCGACCAGGATCCAGCGAATCTGGGATCAGGAAGAACAAAGTGGAACAGCGCCACGGGAAATCGGATATGGAAGTGAATATACGAAGGAACAAATCAATCAGGCAATCCTAAGTGAGAATCCCAAGGAAACCGTTCCGTCATTTGATACGGACGGACATGGCACTTTTGTTGCAAGTGTGGCATGCGGAGGGGCAAATCCGGAGAATCTGTTTATCGGGGCAGCGCCGGAGGCAGAGATGGTGATCGTGAAGCTGAAAGAGGCAAAAGAATATTTACGGGAGTACTATTTTATAGACCGGGATGCCGGATGCTATCAGGAAAATGATTTGGTAGCGGCGGTTTTTTATCTGCAGAAGGTACAAGAAGAGCTGAAAAGACCATTGGTGATCTGTCTGGCAGTTGGAACAAGCTTTGGAGGACATGGAGGATATTCAATCCTGTCAGAGTATCTGCAAAATGTAGCGGCGAGCGAAGGAATCGGGATTGTGACCGGAAGTGGCAACGAGGCAGATAAAAGGCATCATTATCTGGGAATTCTGGAACAGGAAAATAATCTGCCGGTCGAGATTAATGTAGGGAATAATACCAGAGGTTTTGTGATGGAACTATGGACAGAACTTCCGAATCTTCTGGCTCTTTCTATCGCATCTCCAACAGGACAGACAGTAGGACCGATCTCGCTCAAACGGGGAATAGGAGAGTATGTGTTTGTATTCGAGCAGACCAGGGTAATATTTAATTACCGGGTTCTGGTAGAGACGACCGGGGCACAGCTGGCATTTTTTCAGTTTGAAAGACCGGGAAGCGGAATCTGGAAGATTATACCGGAAACACTGGAGCTGGGGAATGGAATCTTTCATATCTGGCTTCCAATGGAAGAGTTTCTGACGGGAAATGTCTATTTTATCCGTGCAAATCCGGAATATACGGTGATGGAACCAGGGGATACCGGGGCGGTGGTCTGTGCAGCGTACTATAATGGAAAGGAAAATAGCATTGCAGTCAGTTCGGGAAGAGGTTATACTAGAGATAACAGAATCAAACCGGATTTTGCTGCGCCGGGGATCAATGTGACAGGGATCAATTTAAGGGGGCAGTTTGTTGCAAGATCTGGTTCCAGTATAGCAGTTGGAATCACTTCCGGAGCACTGGCACTTTTTATGGAGTGGCTGGATAGGCATGGAGTGAATCTGGATGCATCACAGATGAAGAATCTGCTGATATTGGGAGCTTCACGGAAGACAGACATGAATTATCCGAACCAGGAATGGGGATATGGAGCATTGAACCTTTACCGTACTTTTGAGCAGATCAGGCGGTTCTGAAAAATACGCAGATGCGAAAGGGGAAAAAGTAAATGAGTGATTTTTTTGATACAATAGGAAAGCGGATTTCAGATACCGTGGATGATCTTGGAAAGAAGGCAGGAGATACGATCGATATTCAGAAAAAGAAAAATGAGATCTATGGTCTGAAGCGAGACAGCGAGCGGGATATGACAGAGATCGGACGATTGGTATATGAGCGTTTCAAACAGGGGGAAGTGGTAGATACCGATTTTATCGCACTCTGCGAAGCAATCGAAAAGCGTGAAGAACAGACAGAGGTATGCGAGCAGGAAATCGCGCGAATCAAAGGAGAATAATTATGGAAATCCTGAGCATTTTAACCGGAGCTTTTGTTGCCGGGGGCGATCTTGGAATTAAAAAATATACTGAAGAAAATGTAAGAGACGGGGAAGAACGCCGGATTTGGAAAGGAAAAGGAATCTACCGCAAAGTCCACAACAAAGGTCTGATGATGAATCATCTGGATTCCAGACCAAAGCTGGTAAAAGGCATGTCGGCGGCAGCACTTGGAATCCTGTTTTTCTGGGAGCACCTTCTTTGGAAAGAACCGGGACGCAAACTGGCAAAGCTTGGAACATCGCTGATGCTGGGCGGAGCAGTTGGTAATACTTATGACCGTTTCAAAAGAGGTTATGTGGTCGATTATCTGTCTCTGAAAACAAAGAACAGGAAACTCTCGGATATCACTTTTAATCTCTCGGATCTGGCTCTTTTTGCAGGAGCGATCCTGACGGTATGGAGTTCTTTATTTGGAAAAAAGAGATAAAAATGATTCAATGTATCTGAAAAAATACTTGACTGTTTTTAAAGAGTTGAGGTATTATAAACCTTGCTGATATGGCGTTGTCTGGCATATACCATATAGAAAAAAGAATAGAATCTCGGTTATATTGGAAACGATACATTCCTCCGGAATGATGAACGAACAACACATTTTCTGTTACGCTTATTATGAAGGAGGATATTTTTATGCCAAAAAACAAATTTCAAGACGTTATTTTCACAATTATCATGGTGTTCGTGATGGTTTATACCATGATCTGTTACAACATTGCTCTCAACGTAGGAGGAATGAACAACCAGGTATTTTTAAATGCATTCCACGAGCTGGTCATTATGGGACCAATTGCATTCATCCTTGATTTTTTCCTGATCGGACCATTTGCAAAGAAAAAAGCATTTTCCATTGTTAATCTGGAAAGAGATAATAACTTTCACCTGGTGATCGCCATTTCCGTAGTATCCATCATCGGAATGTGTCCACTTATGAGCCTTGCAGCAACCCTGCTCTTCAAGAATGCGGGAACCCAGTTCATATCCGTCTGGTTCCAGACCACAGCAATCAACTTCCCGATGGCATTCTTCTGGCAGCTCTGCTTCGCCGGTCCACTGGTAAGAAAGATTTTCACATTATTATTCCCAGAAAAAGAAACATCCAAAATCGCTGATGGTCAGGAAGCCTAATTGAGGTAAAGTGTAAATCCATTTGAAAATATAAAACAATGATTTACGGCTCCAGTTCAACACCCAGTCAAAGAAGTAAAACTCAGTCAACAACGTAAATAAAAAATAATCCCTGGTAGATGCGTCTTTGCACGATGGAAACGAGACTTAATCAATTGTGGAAGCCATTGCTGACACAATTGATGCTTTGAAAGGCTCGTTGGAATGGTTCGTGCAACTTAGCAGCTACCAGGGATTATTTTTTATGCTCTCTTGCGACTACCCCTCAAGTTCTTTCAACACTTTCCTAAACTGAAACGTAAACAAAACCGTCGTGAAGGATACAGCCAGGAAGTCTGCAATCGGTTCAGCCATATACACTGCATTGGTCTTGTTCCCGGTCAGAATATGCGGCAGCAGATAGATCAGTGGCAGCAACAGGATAAATTTACGTGTAACAGCGACAGCAATCGAAGCCTTTGCTTTTCCGAATGATGTAAATGCCATCTGGCATGCGATCTGGATTCCGAAAAGCAGCAGGCAGGCACAGTAAATCCGGAGTGCTGATTTAGTAAAACCAAGCAGTGCAGAATCGGAAGTAAACATTTCTGCAAACACCTGAGGGAAGAGCATAATAAATGCCCACAGAATTGTGGAATAACAGAGGCTTGCTGTTAAAAGAAGCCTGAAAGCTTTTTTTACACGATCTCTGTTTTTTGCACCGTAATTATAGCTCAGGACTGGTTGTGCACCCTGTCCAAGACCCTGCAGTGGCAGCATTGCGAACTGCATGACACTGGTAAGGATCGTCATGGCACCAACTGCGATATCTCCTCCGTATTTCAGCAGAGAAGAGTTGAAACATACAGAGATGATACTCTCACTAGCCTGCATGATAAATGTGGCAAGCCCGAGAGCGACACAAGGAAGAATAATCTCCGGTTTCAGGATGAGATTCTTTTTCCGGATGTGCAGGATCGTCTTTTTTCCGCAAAGGAAAGAAAGAACCCAGATGCAGGAGACTGCCTGTGACAGAATTGTGGCAAGCGCAGCACCTCTGACACCCAGATGGAATGCAAAGATAAACAGCGGATCCAGAACAATGTTCATCACTGCTCCGATCAGAACAGAGAGCATACCTGTTTTGGCAAAGCCCTGTGTGGTGATAAACATATTCATGCCAAGGGTAAGCTGGACGAAAATAGTGCCGACAGCGTAAATGTTCATATAATTTACAGCGTATTCAATCGTATTTTCACTGGCACCGAAGGCAAGAAGAAAAGTACGGTTACCAAACAGCAGGATGACTGTCAGGATTATAGAAATCAGAATCTGCAGGAAAAAGCAGTTACCCAGAATATGTTCTGCAGTATTAAGATCATTTTTTCCCATTGCAATCGAAGCATGCGGTGCACCACCGCCTCCAACCAGTGCGGCAAAAGCGGAAATGATCATAATCAGTGGCATACATACACCGACTCCGGTAAGGGCAAGTGCCCCATTACCAGGAATGTGTCCGATGTAAATACGGTCAATAATGTTGTACAGCATATTGATGAGCTGTGCGGTGATCGTCGGAAGCGCCAGCCGGAACATCAGCTTTCCGACGGGTTCAGTACCCAGAAAATCTTTGTCTTTGTTCATGTCTAATAATCTCCTTTGTGATAAATAGTTGCTACGTTGGATGCCAGACGTTCATTCAGCGAGGCGAACATCTGGAATTCTTCTAATGAAAATCCGTCAAACAGATTGTGGTAAAAAGCAGACTGGAACGTGTCGATTGCTCCGGTAACATTTTCGCATGATGGCAGCAGGGAAAGATGCGTTTTCCTGCGATCCGTCTGGTCTGCTGTTTTTGAAAGAAGCCCCTTCTGACATAAAAGATCAACTGCCTGGGATACATTCCCTTTTGAGAGCATCCGTAGCTCGACGATATCACCTGCAGTATCTTTTGTGGGGTTATTATGTAAGAAAGCAATGATCTTAGCCTCGATCAGCGAGAGATCATACTGGCGGCATAATTCTTTCAACTTCTGTTCATGCATTTTACCAATTCGCTGCATTAATACAAGCAGATATGTAATGTTCATCCATACACCTCCGTTTTTTAATAAAAAAGAATGTGCCTTGACACATTCTCGTGCCGAGCACAGTCATTTGAAAAATGGTTCTAAAAAGAACCATTTAAACAATATCTTATATCAATTGAGATAAAATGTCAATAGAACGAAAATATGCAAGTTATTTGTTAAAATATAAACGGTATAATTGTATACGAAAATACATTTTTTTACTTTAACATATTGACGTGGAGAAAATTTGCTGTTACAATAATAAACAATTTATAGACCATAGTTCAAGGAGGACATAAGTACATGCTTACAGGATTTAAAAACGCAGTAGAAGTTGATTTCACATTGGAAGAAAATAAAAAGAAAATAGAAGAAGCATTCAAACAGGCTCATGCAGAAGCAGGTGCTGTTTACCCACTGATCATCGGTGGAAAAAAAGTTGAGACAGAAAAGAAGATCGCTTCTGTATCACCGGCTACAAAGGAAGTACTCGGATATGCATGCTCATGCAGCAAAGAACAGGCTGATGAGGCAATCAAGGCATCTTACGAAGCATTCAAAAAATGGAGCCTGACATCTGTAGAAGAAAGAGTACGTGTATTAAGAAGACTTGCAGCACTTCTGATCGAGAACCGTTTCATCATGGATGCATGGAACGTCCTTGAAAGTGGAAAGAACTGGGGAGAAGCTGACGGAGAACTTTGCGAACAGCTTGACTTTATCAATTCTTATGTAATGCATATCCAGAATCTGGAAAAAGGAAAAGAGCTGGTTCCTACAGATGAACTTACAAAATGCGTTTACATCCCGCTCGGTGTAGGTGTGGCTGTTTCTCCATGGAACTTCCCGCTCTCACTGTTTGGTGGAATGATTGTATCTGCAGTTGTTACCGGTAACACGATCTGCTGCAAACCATCTTCAGACGCTCCGATCGTTGCATACAAATTCGTAGAACTCTGCCAGAAAGCCGGTATTCCGGCTGACGTAGTAAGTTACATTCCTGGATCAGGATCAGAGATTGGTGACTTCATCGTAGAACATCCGCTTACAAGATTTGTAAACTTCACAGGATCAAAAGCAGTTGGATGCAGAATCAATGAACATGCAGCCAAGATCGCTGACGGACAGAGATGGATCAAACGTGTTGTGGCTGAGATGGGTGGAAAGAATGCAATTATCGTAGATTCAACAGCAGACATCAAGAAAGCAGCAAATGGAGTTGCAAGCTCTGCATTTACATTCCAGGGACAGAAATGCTCTGCATGCTCAAGAGCAATTGTTCTGGCAGATGTATATGATGAGTTTGTAGATGAAGTTGTAAAATGCGCAGCAGAACTGAAGGCGAACCAGGGATCGGGCGAAAGCAATGCAGCGATGGGACCGGTTATCAACCAGGGCGCTTATAACAGCATTACCAATTACATCGAGATCGGACGTAAAGAAGGAAATGTTGTATTCGGTGGTACATACAGTGACGCAGAAGGATATTATATTGATCCTACTGTAATCCGCGATATCAAGAGAGATGCAAGAATTGCCAATGAAGAAATCTTTGGACCAGTCCTTGCTGTTATCAAAGTAGATTCTTTTGATGAAGCACTTGATGTAGCAAACCAGACAGAATATGGTCTGACAGGATCTGTATACAGTGAGACACGTGAAAATATCCAGAGAGCAAAAGTAGAATTCCAGGTAGGTAACTTATACTTTAACAGAAAATCTACAGCAGCAGTTGTACTTCAGCATCCATTTGGTGGATTTAACATGTCCGGAACAGATGCGAAGACTGGTACAGCAGATTATCTGACAAACTTCATGAACCTTAAATCAATCACAGAAGATCTGAATTCATAGGAAGAGCCGGACTTAAAAAAGGACAGGGAATCAGAGTGTGTATAAAAGCGAAGTATTGGCTTGGCAGATTATAGAAAAACCGGAGGCTTGTGTAAAAAGACACATGAGCCTCCGGTTTTTATTATTAGGAATTCTATTTTTGATGCAAAGTGTCCAACAAGTGATACGGATGATTTGCTTAGCTGTCTGAAAAAGCTGACCGCAATTTACTCATCTTTAAATCCTTCACCCACTACATCATTCGATTCCATGATTACAAGGAAGGATTTTGGATCAATCGTTTTGATCAGCTTGCGGATTCCGTACATCTGCTTATTGTTGCAGGCGCACATTATGATGTGCTTATCATCTTTGGAATAACTTCCCATACCATTTAAAATTGTAGAGCCGCGTCCGAGAACCTCATCGATTTTGAAGCAGATTTCAGTGCTGTGTTCGGGATCGGTTACAATCAGGGCAAGCTTTCCTTCATCAATTCCGTACATAACTTTATCCATAACAAGAGAGAGCAGATAGCTGACGATCAGACCGTAGATCAGACTGTCCACGTCACGGGATACAATTACGGTTCCGAGGATCACAATTACTGCATCCAGTGCAAATGCAATATTTCCAAGGGAAAGGTGAGGGTTCAGTGCTTTGATCGACATCATGATAAAGTCAGAGCCGCCGGTTGAAGAATCACGCATATAGATCATTGCATAACCAAGTCCGGAAAGGACACCGCAGCAGATGGCAGAAAGAAGTCTGTCACCCTGATAAACCGGGAATAGCGGTGCGATCACGTCCATGATTATGGAAGTAATAATGATCGTCCGGACTGAATTCAGGAAAAATCTGCGGCCCAGAAGCCGAAAACAACAGATGGCGATCGGGATGTTAAGAATCAGGGCAACAGTACCGATCGGCAGTCCAAACAACTGGTAAAAGATCAGGGCGATTCCGTTTACCCCTACCATCGGAAATTTTGCAGCAGCAGCAAAATTATAGACACCGACAGCAATCAGGATTCCTCCGATAATGTCAGTTGCGATATCTTTTGTAAGTTCCAAAGCTTTGTTCTGATTCATGATAATAACCTCCTTGATGTTGATGGAATGTGATTTATAAAAAGCAAAGGCTTGCCAGAAAGACCAAAAAAAACACCTGCTAATTATATCTGGATATAATCGCAAATGCTCTTCATTTCTTTAGTATACGCGCCATAGGATAAGGATGTCAACGGTTGTTTAGGTTGTATTCGTAAAATAAATTTGTTATGATAATGAACAGAAAAAGTTGCAAATTACAGTGATAAAGTGAGGAACAGATTATGAAAATAGTTTTTTTGGATGTAAAAACAATTGGAGAAGATATTGATCTTTCTGGATTTGACAGGTTAGGTGAAGTCGTAAAATACGATTTTTCTACATCAGAAGAAGTACCGGAAAGAGTTCAGGATGCAGATGTGATTATTTTAAATAAAGTACAGGTCAATGAGCAGACGATTGGAAAAGCAGAGAATTTAAAGCTGGTATGTGTGACGGCAACGGGGACCAACAATCTGGATAAAGAATATCTGGAAAAAAGAGGAGTTGCATGGAGAAATGTAGCTGGCTATTCGACAGAAACGGTGGCACAGCACACTTTTGCAATGCTTCTCTATCTGCTGGAAAAGATACGTTATTACGATGATTATGTAAAAGAAGAGCGTTACATCAATGATACAATATTTACGCATTTTGCAGAGCATTTTACGGAGATCAGTGGCAAAACGTGGGGGATCATAGGTCTGGGAACAATTGGACGGAGAGTTGCGGATATCGCAAAAGCATTTGGAGCACAGATTATTTATTACTCTGCATCAGGGCGTTCGGCGCAGGAAGGTTACGAACAGGTAGATTTGGATACGTTGCTTGCAAAATCTGACATTATATCCATTCATGCACCGTTAAATGAACATACAGAGGGCTTAATGGATAAAGCAGCATTTGCAAAAATGAAAAAAACCTGTATTTTCCTGAATCTTGGACGTGGTCCGATCGTAGTCGAGCAGGATCTGTATGAGGCACTGGAAAATGACGAGATAGCTGCAGCCGGACTTGACGTGCTTTGTCAGGAGCCGATGAGTGAGACGAATCCGCTACGAAAAATAAAAGACAGCAAAAAACTGCTGATTACACCACATGTAGCATGGGCGAGCGTGGAAGCAAGGACAAAGTTGATGGGAATTATACTGGGACAGATAAAAGAATATTTTCAAATTTAAGAAACCGGAGTTGTCGCATAGATTTTAGTGATATGCGGCAACTCCGGTTTTGCTTAAAATATTTGTTTACTTGTTAAATCGGATTAAAGACGAAATACAACCCTTTACATCTCCGCGTATAATTTCACAAGCTCAACTGCGATATCCACAGCCTTGTCCATTCCTTCTGCCGTGATGTGTTCATATGGTCCATGGAATGCATGTCCCCCTGTTCCAAGGTTCGGGCAAGGAAGTCCCATAAAGCTGAGCTGGCATCCGTCTGTGCCGCCACGGATCGGAAGCACAAGCGGTGCAACACCCGCATTTTCACAGGCTTTCTTTGCATTCTCAATCAGATGCATGCATCCGGCAATAATCTCAGCCATATTCTGGTACTGGTCAGTAATCATAAGCTTCACAGTGCCTTCTCCCCATTTTTCATTGAGGTTCTTCTCAATATGGCGAAGAGTTTCTTTTCTGGCTTCAAACAGATTCTTGTCATGATCTCTTACAATATAATGAAGCTCTGCTTTTGCCACATCTCCACTCATACCGGTCAGATGGTAGAATCCTTCATAATCCTCCGTTTCACGCGGGATTTCAAGTCCTGGAAGCATGTTATTGATTTCAGCGGCAACCAGGCACGCATTGATCATCGTATCCTTGCTGGAACCCGGATGCACAGCAAAGCCGGTAATTTCAAAATCTGCCTTGCATGCATTGAAGTTTTCATACTGAATTTCGCCTTCGGTATCGCCATCCAGAGTGTAGGCAAACTGTGCAGCAAATTTTTCTACGTTAAAATGATCAGTTCCACCACCGACTTCTTCATCTGGTGTAAAAGCAATTGAGATCGGTCCATGAGGAATATTTTCTTTGATCAGTGCTTCAGCCATGGTCATGATCTCGGCAACTCCGGCTTTATCATCGGCACCAAGAACAGTTGTACCGTCTGTTGTGATCAGGGTGCGTCCGGCAAGAAATGGAAGAGGCGGGAAATCTTTTACGGTAAGGGTACGTCCGCTTGTGCCAAGCGGCAGATCACCGCCATCGTAGTTCTTGTGTACGACCGGGATGATGTCATGGTCACAGTAATCGGAAACGGTATCCATGTGTGCGATAAATCCGATAGATGGTTTATTCTCATATCCCGGTGTGGCAGGAATCTTTCCATATACATAGCAGAATTCATCCAGACTTACGTCAGAAATCCCGAGGGCAGTCATCTCATCTGCCAGAATACGTGCCAGGTCGAACTGACACTGGGAAGAAGGAGAAGTCGTACTGTGTTCATCACTTGGAGTACGGACTACTACATAATTTAAAAGTCGTTCATATGCTCTCATAATCAAACCTCTTTTCATTAACATTTCTCATCCGAGTATAGCATTTTGCAGGTGAATATGCAATTGTGGCAGCAGGTTCTTTTTTTGCTGTGGCATTGCATAAAGGAACTTCTTTTCCGGTTGGAAAGGTAGATTTTATGGATCTTTATCCATTGACATTTCAGGAATTTTTGTGCGCATTAGGAGAGGAACGCTTCGTAAATATTCTTCAGGGAACGGATACCGATATGGTGACAACATTCAAATCTAAATATATAGACCGATTACGCGAATATTATTATGTAGGTGGCATGCCGGAAGTAGTACAGACGTATGTAGAAACGAAGGATTTTAATCAGGTCAGAGAGATACAGAAGAATCTGTTGAATTATTATCAACAGGATTTTCAAAACACGCCGAGACTTCATTGGTTCCAAGACTGAATCTTGTATGGAATTCGATTCCGATGCAGCTGGCGAAGAAAAATAAAAAATATATCTATGGACAGGTGAGAAAAGGATCAAGGGCAAAAGATTTTGAGCTGGCAATACAATGGCTTTTAGACTGTGGACTGATTCATAAGGTGCAAAGAGCAGGGAAGAACTTCGATTATTCCGTTGGAAGTGAAAGCGGAGGAAAATTTGCGGGCAAAAAGCCTGAAAGCGTTCTGGGAAAAACATAAGCCTAAATATGCCGTAAGAACGTCAATGTCAGATTACCGGGAACAGGAATGGATGACAAATATTCCTTTGTATAATATCGACAGGATCAAAGAATATCTGGAACAATAAAAAGCTGAAAATATGAAAAATTATGGAAATCTATAAGGACTGAAAAATAAAAAATTGCACAAAACAAATAAAAAAGTTTGAAAAACAGCAAAAATATTGATCAAAAAAGATGTGATTTTGGTTAATCTTGATAATCCATGAGTGCTATAATACAGCTGTAACAAGGAAATAGGTACTTTACCAGAAGTCAGTGATTGGAGGAAAAGATAAATGAATACTTTAAAAGCTGAAAAAAGAAACATGCAGACAAAAGCCAAAAAACTCAGAAGAGAAGGTTATGTAACCGGCAATGTATTCGGACGTGAGATTGAAGGCTCCATTCCGGTACAGATGACACAGAAAGAAGCGGAAAAGTTCCTGAAAGCTAATGGCAAAGGAAGCCAGATCATGTTGGATTTGGACGGAGAGCAGATGGATGTGCTGGTAAAAGAAGTCGATTATGATTCTATGGGTTCAAAAGTACTTGAAATAGATTTTCAGGCACTGGTAAGTGGAGAAATGGTACATTCTGTAGCAGAAGTTGTGATCCACAATCAGTCAAAGGTTGTCACAGGTGTTGTGGAGGAACTGCTTGATGAAATTGAATACAAAGCACTTCCATCTGCACTTGTTGAAAAAGTAATTGTTGATGTTGGAGATTTGAAGGTTGGAGAAACCATTAAAGTCAAAGACCTTGACATCGCAAAGGATAAAGATGTCAAACTGATCACAGATCCGGAAGCAGATGTAGCAGGTGTGGCTGCCGTTCATAATGATGTTCCGGAAACAGATGAGGAAGAAGCAGCAGTTGAATAAAAAGATTTTGTAAAAAAGGCGGACGCTTTGCAGAAAGAACTGCAAAGTGCCCGTTTTTTGCTTCATAGAAAATCCCGAAGGAACTTCCTATGAAACAAAAGGCACTGCGTGCCGGAGATGCACATTCTTTCTATTTAATGAAATTCCTAATCCCATTTTTCAGCAGGAAATCATAACGGAATATTTACATAAAATCAGGAATCTTTATACAATCTTTATACTAAAAATACTATCATTGATTTACAAAACAGGAGAGGAAAAACAGTGAGAGGAAGGAAAGGTTATGTTCGAGATTGAGAGTATTATTTTATTTACAGGGATCCTGAGCTTTCTGCTGATCGCCGGATTGCATCTGATGCGTGAACTCGACATTTTTCTGAAGAAGGATAAAAAAGAGAGAGAGGAAGAAAGATATAGAGGAGAAAGGAAACGAAACAAATGACAGTAATATATAAAAAGATGACACAGACACAGATGATTGTTGTCGGGTATTTGTTGTTGATCCTTTTGGGAAGTATTCTCTTAATGCTTCCGGTTTCATCAAGGGATGGAAATATGACATCTTTTGCAGATGCATTATTTACCTCGACATCCGCATCCTGTGTGACTGGGCTGGTTGTACAGGATACATATCTGCACTGGTCTTTTTTTGGACAGCTTATCATTTTGATCCTGATCCAGATCGGCGGTATGGGATTTATGACAATTGGTGTCTGTGTGGCGATTCTGTTAAGAAGAAAGATAGGGCTTAAAGTCCGTGGAATTTTGCAGGAGAGTATCAATAGTATTCAAATTGGTGGAATTGTAAAGCTTACGAAGAAGATTATAAAAGGAACACTTTTTTTTGAAAGCATTGGAGCTGTATTGCTGATGATCCGGTTTATTCCGGAATTCGGAATAGGAAGAGGAATCTGGTACGGGATCTTTCATTCTATATCAGCCTTTTGCAACGCCGGGTTTGACCTTATGGGAGAAAATGGTGCCTATCAGTCACTGATCAGATATTCGGATGACTGGCTGGTAAATACAGTGATCATGCTGCTGATTATAATCGGTGGAATCGGTTTTTTGGTGTGGGATGATCTGTCTGTGAAAAAATTTCAATGGAAAAAATATCATCTGCATACAAAGATTGTATTATCAACAACAGGTTTTCTGATTATAGGAGGAGCAGTTTTATTCCTGATACTGGAAAAAAATAATGTACTGGCAGGGATGCCTGTGAAAGAACAGATACTCTGTTCTTTATTTCACTCGGTGACAGCCAGAACGGCAGGATTTAATACAACCGATACAGGAGCGTTGACGGAAGGCAGTAAACTTGTTACTATGATTCTGATGTTCATAGGAGGAAGCCCGGGATCTACAGCAGGTGGAATTAAGACGACAACCGTAGTGGTTCTTATTGTATTTGTGCGTGCAAATCTGATGGAAGCAGCCGGTTGTAATGTATTTAACAGAAGACTGGATGAAACTGCGATCAGAAAGGCCAGTGTTGTAATGTGTACGAATTTGTTCCTTATACTAACAGGAACGATCTTCATGGAAATTATGCAGCCGTTTTCTTTGTCGGATGTGATGTTTGAAGTCTTTTCTGCAATGGGAACAGTGGGAATGTCTGCGGGAATCACAAGAGATGTATGTATGGCATCAAGAATGGTGCTGGTATTTCTGATGTTTTGCGGAAGAATAGGAAGTCTGACATTTGCACTTTCACTGAAAGGGCACAGACATGGAGCACCGATCCGGAAACCGGTAGAAGAAATTACGATAGGATAGAACAAGGAGTAGAAAATGAAATCAGTATTGATTATAGGAATTGGAAGATTTGGCCATCATCTGTGTATTGATATGGCAAATCGGGGAAATGAGGTAATGATCATCGATAAAGATGAGAAAAAGACAACGGATTTGCTGGAATACGCAACAGCAGTACGGGTAGGGGACTGTACAAATGAAGAAGTATTAAGAAGTCTTGGAGTAGGAAATTTCGATCTTTGCTTTGTGTGCATCGGATCAAATTTCCAGAGCAGTCTGGAGATAACAAGCCTGGTAAAAGAGCTTGGAGCCAAACATGTTGTCAGTAAGGCAAACAGGGATATTCATGCAAAATTCTTATTGAGAAACGGAGCGGATGAAGTCTTTTATCCGGATCGGGATATTGCAGAGCGACTGGCTGTAAAATACAGTGCAAATCATGTTTTTGACTATTTTGAACTCAGTAAGGATTATTCGATTTTTGAAATCCAGCCGAAGGCTGCATGGATCGGGCGGACGATAGAAGAAGCGGATATAAGGGCAAACTATCATATAAATGTATTTGGAATAAAGAAAAATACAGAGGTGGTGGTCCTTCCGAGAGCGGATTATGTGATGCATGAGAAGGATCATCTGCTTGTAGTAGGTCTTACAAAGGATATTGACCGTCTGCTTGCAAGTATAAAATGATGAATGATGGGGGAAAGAAAATGACAAAAAAGAGAGTAAAATATATGGTGCAGTCGATTGCGATCATGGCGGTTGCAACATTTTTGTCTTTTTTTCTCCAGAGTTATGGAATTCGAAAAGAAAATATTCTGATGATCTATATTGTGGGTGTACTGGTCATAACAGTTACAACTACCGGTTATCTGTATGGAATGATGGCTTCTGTATGCAGTGTGCTGCTGTTTAATTATTTTTTTACAGTGCCGGTGCATACATTTGCGATGACGGATCAGAATGATGTGGTACGTCTGGTATTTTTCCTTATCACAGGATTCATTTCCGCAAGTATTATGGTACGATTTCATAATCAGGTGCGTATTGCAGAGGAAACAAGGGCACAGATGGAAAGAGAAAAGCTGAAAAGCAATATGCTGAGAAGTATATCCCATGATTTCAGGACACCTTTGACCGGAATTATGGGAGCTGCAGGACTCTTAAAAGAGGCGGATGAGTTGGATGCCGGAGTCAGAAAGGAACTGGCAGGAGAGATACAGGAGCAGTCTGTATGGCTGATGCGCCTGATGGAAAATATTTTGAATATGACAAAGCTGGAAAGTGAAGAATTTGAGATCCGGAAAAACCAGGAAGTAGTGGATGATCTGATCTATGAAGCCGTATCACATATCATAGGACTCCGGGAAAAGAGGAGATTTGAAATTAAACTTCCGTCGGAGCTGATTGTTGTAAATGTAGATGGAAAACTGATGGTCCAGGTGCTGGTCAATCTTCTGGATAATGCGATGAAGCATACAGGGGAAAATGGATGGATCTGTATAGAAGCCAGATATGATGCAGGGAAAGTGTGGATCAGTGTAGAAGATGACGGAGACGGGATTCAGGAAGATCTGAAAGAAAATATTTTTGACGAATTTGTTACAAGGTCAGATGAAAAAGGGGACAGACAAAGAGGAATTGGACTGGGATTGGCTATATGTAAAGCGGTAGTAAATGCACATGGTGGAAATATTTGTGCAGAGAACAGAAAAGAAGGCGGAGCAAGGTTCATGTTCTGGTTGGAGGCAAGGCAGGTAAGTACAGATGGCAGATAAGCATAAAATTTTAATTGTGGAAGACGATAAATATATTATTAACTTTATCTCGATGAGTCTTAAGAAAGAAGACTATGATTATGTGATTGCGAAGACATGTGGAGAAGCAAATGCACTGTTCTATGCAAACAGACCAGATATGATCATTCTGGATCTTGGACTTCCGGATGGTGACGGGATTGAGATTATAAAAAATGTAAGAGAAATCTCGAAGATACCGATCATTGTGGTCAGTGCAAGACAGGAAGAGGAAGAAAAAATACAGGCACTGGATCTGGGGGCAGATGATTATGTGACAAAACCGTTTTATATGGGCGAACTGCTGGCCAGAATCCGTGTGGCGCTCAGAAAGAGTAACCAGATTCCGGAGGAAAAGAAAGAAAAAATCTTTCAGTGTGATTATCTGAAAGTGGACTGGGAAAAACATCAGGTATCGATAGATGGGAAAGAAGTTCATCTGACTCCGATGGAATATAAAATTTTGAAACTATTGATCGACAACAGGGGAAAGGTACTGACACATAATTATATTCTCGGTCAGATCTGGGGCAGTGCACAGGGAGTAGAAGCAGCCAACCTGAGGGTATTTATGGCAGCACTGCGAAGGAAGATAGAAAAGGATCCCGGAAATTGCAGATTTATTCTGACAGAAATCGGAGTAGGGTACCGGTTTAGAGAGGCTACGGAATAAAACAATTTGCAGACGATGAAATTAGTTAGAAAAAACGAATGTTATTCTTGAATGACTACCTACAGGACTGATATGATAATGATATAAATTATCAATAAATGGTTTTGCCAAAGGAGACAGATAGAGGAATGACATTAAAAGAATTACAAGTCGGAAAGACAGCTACGATTCTTTCCGTAGGAGGAAATGGTGCACTCAGGCAGCATTTCCTGGATATGGGATTGATCCAGGGAACAGAAGTAACGATTGTAAAGTATGCGCCGATGGGGGATCCGGTTGAGATCAGGATCCATGGTTATGAACTTACGATCCGTCTGGAGGATGCCGGACAGATTGAAATTACGCCGGCCCATGAGCCGCATTATAAGAAGAAGGAAGGCAGACAACCGTTAGGAGATGCACAGCATCCGGGGTATGGAGAAGCAGGCATTTTTCATGAGAAGAAAACAGAGCATCCGTTACCGGAGAATACGACACTTACGTTTGCATTGGTTGGAAATCAGAATTGTGGAAAAACAACGCTGTTCAACCAGCTGACCGGATCGAATCAGCATGTGGGAAATTTCCCAGGTGTTACGGTTGACAGAAAAGACGGTGTGATCAAGGAACATCCCAATACCCGTATTACCGATCTCCCGGGAATTTATTCTATGTCTCCGTATAGCAGTGAGGAAATTGTTACAAGAGAATTTCTGCTTCAGGATAAACCGAAAGGAATCATCAATATTGTAGATGCAACCAATATTGAACGGAATATGTATCTGACGATGCAGCTTATGGAACTTGAGATCCCAATGGTTGTTGCGCTGAATATGATGGATGAGATGCGTGTGAATGGAGGCTCTGTGCGTGTGAATGAGCTGGAAGCATTTCTCGGAGTACCGGTTGTACCAATCTCGGCAGCAAAGGGAGAAGGAATTGCGGAACTGGTAGAACATGCACTGCATGTCGCAAAATATCAGGAAGCACCGGAGGAAGTGGATTTCTGCTCTGCTGAAGGTCAGGAAAGTGCGGTTCACAGATGCATTCATGCGATCATGCATCTGATTGAAGATCATGCAAAGGAAGCAGGGATCCCGGTCAGATTTGCAGCAAGCAAACTGGCAGAGAATGATGAGCTTGTCCTGGAAAAATTAAAGCTGAGCCAGAATGAAAAGGAACTTCTGGAACATATCAATCTGCAGATGGAAGAAGAATGCAAGGTAGACCGTTCATCGGCAGTAGCGGGAATGCGTTTTAACTATATCCAGCGTGCCTGTGAAGATACGGTCTTAAAGCCACATGAGAGCAGGGAGCGGGTGCGAAGCAGGAAGATTGATCAGGTTCTGACAGGAAAATATACCGGGATTCCGGCATTTATCGCAATTATGGGACTGGTATTCTGGCTCACATTTAATGTGATCGGAGCATTTTTGCAGGATCTTCTGCAACAGGGAATTGACCAGGTGATTGTAGCCTGCAGTCAGGCACTGGATGCGGCAGGAGTCAATGGCGTATTAAAGTCACTGATTGTAGATGGAATCTTTCAGGGGGTTGGAAGCGTGCTGAGTTTCCTGCCGATCATTGTTACACTGTTCTTTTTCCTTTCGATGCTGGAGGACAGTGGATATATGGCAAGGGTTGCGTTTATTATGGATAAACTTTTGCGAAAGATTGGTCTTTCCGGAAGAAGTATTGTACCGATGCTGATCGGATTTGGATGTACAGTACCGGGAGTTATGGCGAGCCGGACACTTTCTTCAGAGCGTGATCGTAAAATGACGATTATGCTGACTCCGTTTATGAGTTGTTCAGCAAAACTTCCGATCTATGCATTCTTTACAGCGGCGTTTTTCCCGGGGAAGGGTGCAATTGTAATGATTGGTCTCTATTTCTTTGGAATCCTGATGGGAATCCTTACTGCACTTGCAATGAAAGGGACGATGTTCAAAGGAGAACCTGTTCCGTTTGTTATGGAACTTCCGAATTATCGTATGCCGGGAGCGAAAAATGTTGGTCAGCTTCTCTGGGAAAAAGCAAAGGACTTCCTGCAGAGAGCATTTACCGTTATTTTTGGTGCAACGATCGTGATCTGGTTCCTGCAGAGCTTTGATCTGCATCTGAATATGGTGACAGATTCACAGGCAAGTATCCTTGCAACGGTAGCAGGTATGATCGCACCTGTATTCATTCCACTTGGATTTGGTGATTGGAGAATATCAACGGCACTGATTTCCGGATTTATGGCAAAAGAGAGTGTCGTCTCCACTCTTTCGATTTTGTTTGGGTCAACAGCAGCACTGACAGCGGTGATAAATACAGCCGGTGCAGCAGCACTTTTGATTTTCTGTCTTTTGTATACACCGTGTGTGGCAGCGATTGCTTCTATTAAAAGAGAACTTGGTGGTAAATGGGCGATCGGTGTTGTGATCTTTCAGTGCGTGATTGCATGGGTTGCTGCATTTATTGTGCATGGAATTGTATGTTTGTTTTAAAACAAAAACTTCTGGAAACAGGAAAACTGCTTCCAGAAGTTTTTTATTGCAGATATTTTTTCAAGGCATCCAGATAAGTTGTCCCTAATCTGCTTAACATCCTTTTTTTATGTGTAATATACCCAATCCGCATATCACTTTCGTCAGCAAGAGGAACGGCAATGATATCTTTTCCATTCAACTTTTTGTCAATTACACCACTGCATACTGTGTAGCCATTTAGCCCGATCAGAAGATTAAATAAGGTGGCACGATCCCGTACACGGATATTTTTTTTGCGTTCAGATACAGAAAAGATTTCTTCTGAAAAATAAAAGGAATTGTGTTCACCCTGTTCAAAGGAAAGATATGGATAATCGTCCAGTTCTTCATTGGTGATTATTTTGTGATCGGCGAGAGGGTGACGTCTGCTGATAAATACATGTGGTTTTGCAACAAACAGCTGATGAAAAATAAGCCCGTTGGATTTTAAAATTTTTTCCAGAACCGTTTCATTAAAATTATTTAAGAAAAGAATTCCAATCTCGCTGCGCATTTTTGCTACATCTTCGATGATTTCGTATGTCTGGGTTTCACGAAGACTGAAATCATATTCATCCTGTCCGTAGGTTTTGATCAGATCGACAAAGGCATTGACAGCGAAAGAATAGTGTTGCGTGGATACACAGAATTTCTTTTTCCCGCCGGAAGTTCCTTTGTATTTATCTTCGAGAATAGCGGCCTGTTCCAGCACCTGCCTGGCGTATCCTAAGAAATCTTCGCCTTCTTTTGAAAGGATGATCCCTTTATTAGTCCGGAGAAAAATGGTAATCTTCATTTCTTTTTCCAGTTCACGGATTGCGTTTGTCAGGCTTGGCTGGGAAATATAAAGACGATTTGCGGCTTCGGTAATTGTTCCTGTTTCAGCAACAGTTACGACGTATTTTAATTGTTGAAGAGTCATATTTTTCACTTTCTATAAAGAATATTGTTTTTGGGTTTGGGATATCAGAAAAGTATCTGGAAAATGTATTTTAGCGAAAAATACTTCTGGCCAGATATCCTGGTAATATTGTAGCATGGAAGCAGGGAGCGTGAAACATTTTTTTGATATTGCTATAGTTTTAAACTATGGCAAACTGCATTTTTTTTGTATTTTTCAGATGCAGAATACTCTGCTATACTTTCAAACATAAAAGACAGACAGTACGAAAGAGAAAAGGAGAGCTATATTATGAGTAAAAATACACCATTTCGTTATGATTATGTAGGAAGTTTTTTAAGACCGGAAACACTGAAAAGAGCAAGAAGAGATTTTGAAGAAGGAAAGATTTCAAAAGAAGAACTGACAAAAGTAGAGGATGCTGCAATTTTAGACCTGGTAGAGAAGCAGAAAAAAGCCGGATATCATGTGATCACAGACGGCGAATTCAGAAGAGCAACCTGGCATCTTGATTTCATGTGGGGATTTAACGGGGTAGGACATGAGCCGACTAAGACCGGACTTCCGTTCCACGGTGAAGCTGCAATGATCGATGATACTTATTTGACTGGAAAAATTTCCGTAGATCAGCATCCATTTGTAGAACATTTTAAATTTGTAAAGGCACTGGAAGATGAAAATACAGTAGCAAAGCAGACGATTCCGGCACCGGCACAGTTCCTGGAACAGTTTATTATGCCGATGTCCCTTCCAAATACCAATCAGTATTATCCGGATGTGGAAGAACTGGCAGAAGATATTGCAAATGGATATAAGAAAGTTATTCGTGACCTGTATGATGCAGGCTGTAGAAACATTCAGTTGGATGACTGTTCATGGGGAATGTGTGTAGATCCACATGCTGCAGCAATTTTCGGAACGGACGAAGCAGGACTTCAGAAAATCATGGAACAGCTTCTTGCTATCAATAACCGTGCAATTGAGGGAGCGCCGGAGGATCTGGTGATCAACACTCATGTATGCCGTGGAAATTTCCATTCTACTTATGCAAGCAGTGGTGCGTATGACCGTGTGGCAGAAACTTTATTTGCCCGTGAAAATGTAAGTGCATATTATCTGGAATTTGATGATGCACGTTCTGGTGGATTTGAGCCGTTGAAGAGTGTAAGTGGTGATAAAAAAGTGGTTCTCGGTCTGATCACAACCAAGTCACCAAAGCTGGAAGATAAAGAAGACGTAATTAAGAGAATCTATGAAGCAGCGAAATATGTCCCGCTCGACAGACTGTATTTGAGTCCACAGTGTGGATTTGCTTCCTGTGAAATCGGAAATAAACTGACAGAAGAAGAACAGTGGAAGAAGCTTGCACTGGTAAAAGAAATCGCGGAAGAAGTCTGGGGTGAAGAAAAATAAGCCAGATATAAAAATTTAATAAATAAGATACATACAGCTCCTTTCAAATCGTGCTACAATAGAAGCAGATTTGAAAGGAGCTGAAAATTTATGAATGAAGTAATCAAAAATATGGAAGAACGCAGAAGTGTCCGTGGATACAAACCGGATATGATCAGAAAAGAGGATCTGGATACGATCATTGAGGCCGGAACTTATGCGGCAACGGGAATGGGAATGCAGTCACCGATCATCGTGGCAGTGACGGATAAAGCAACAAGAGATCAGCTTTCAGCAATGAATGCAAAAATTATGGGAACCGATACAGATCCGTTTTATGGTGCACCGGTAGTTCTTATTGTACTTGCAGATAAGGCAAGACCGACATATCTTTATGATGGAAGTCTTGTGATGGGAAATCTGATGAATGCGGCGCATTCGCTTGGAATCGGAAGCTGCTGGATCCACCGGGCAAAAGAAGAATTTGAATCCGAGGAAGGAAAGGCTCTTCTGAAAAAATGGGGAATCGAAGGAGACTATGAAGGAATCGGTCATTGCGTACTTGGATATGCGGCAGCAGAACTTCCTGCAGCAAAACCAAGAAAAGAAAATTATGTCTATTATGTAGAAGCATAGGAGTGTGACATATGGATTACGAAGGACAGATTTGCCGGGCCCCGATGGAAAGAAGCTCTTTCATGCTTCCGGTTATGGTTGGATGCTCATATAATCAGTGTAAATTCTGTAATTTATTCCGGCATCTGAAGTATCGGGAACTTCCGATGGAACAGATTGAAGCGGAACTAAAGAGAGTGCGGAAACTGCATGGGAAGCCGAAGAAGATCTTTCTGGGGGATGGTAATGCATTTGGTCTGAAGACAGAAAAATTGTATGAGATTCTGGATCTGATCGCATATTACTTCCCGGAATGTGAAGGGATTAATATGGATGCGACTGTTACGAGTATTTTACATAAAAGCCAGGAAGAGCTGGAAATGCTTGCTAGAAAAAAGGTAAAGCATCTGTATCTTGGAATCGAGAGCGGACTGGATGATGTGCTGAAATTTATGAAAAAAGATCATGATCTGGCACAGGCATATCAGGCAATCGACAGGCTTCATGAAGCAGGACTGATCTATGATGCACATATTATGACCGGAGTCGCAGGAAAAGGAAGAGGAATGGAAAATGCAGAAGCACTGGCGCAGTTCCTGAACAGGACCAATCCGGCGCATGTAGTGAATTTTTCCATGTTTCTGCATAAAGAAGTTCCGTTGTATCAAGATATACGGCAAGGTACTTTTGTTCCGGCAGATGAGCTGGAAACAATTCGGGAAGAATATCATCTGATCGAGAGGATCGCACCGGAAAAAGCAGGAGCAAATATTTTATATGATGGTTTTCATGACTTTATCCATGTGAGAGTCAGAGGACATCTTCCGGGTGATAAAGAAAAAATGCTTGCCAAATTAAATGGTATCATTCAGGAATATGAAGGAAAAGAACCGGTTTATTCCTTTGTACAGGGGGAATGCCCGGATCTGGAATACTGTGATGATGGTAAGGCAGTATGGGATATGGACCGGAAGACTTCATAGAATCCGCTGTACTATGAATCAGCAGAAATTGAGCGCGTCAGCAGGCGCGCTCTTGAACTTTGAAACAGAAAATATGTCATAAAAAATCCACTGTATCTGATCTTTCAGCTACAGTGGATTTTAATTTGATCCATCCATTGGATTATCCTCCTTATTCACTTCTTATCTATCTGAAACTATTATCTCAAATAGTTTTTTCTATGTAAATTTCAATAATTATTATGCCATTGGTCTACACCTCTTGCTCTCATTGATTTGATATTGTATAAATTATCTTGCCATTGGTCTGTACCTCTTGCTTTCATCAGATTTATTCTGGTTTTAAATTATGTTCCTTTTGGTCCATACCTCTTACTTTCATTAGATTTGTTCTGGTTTTAAATTAAGTTTCCGGTGGTCTGTACCTCTTACTTTCATTAGATTTTGTTCTGGTTTTAAATTATGTTCCTTTTGGTCCGTACCTCTTTCTTTCATTAGATTTGTCCGAGTTTTAAATTAAGTGTCCTTTGGTCCATACCTCTTACTTTCTTAGACTTTGGAGTTAAGATTAAGTTTCTGGTGGTCCGTCCTCCTTTTGTTTTGTTGATATTATAATATCTCATAAAATGCAAAATGTCAATAAAAATTCTGAAAAAAATAAAATAATTTTAAATATATGAAATAAATCAGGAATACATATAAAAATGGGAAAATATATACGATAAACAAATAAATATACAGAAAAAAACAGAAGGCGCAGTCCGAATTTCGACTACAGGAAATGAAATGACGATGTGGATATGCGGAATCCGCAGATCATCGAGACGGTATGGGGAGTCGGATACCGGTTTAACCGGTTGTAAAAACGATTGGTGTTATATAATATCTTTATGGATAAAATCCCAATTGTAAGTTCATGGTTGGCATGATAAGATGATACCATGAATTTACAAAGGAGAAGACTATGAATCACTATACTGGATATGAATTACTGTGGCTCTTTTTTATTTATTCTTTTGGTGGCTGGGTATTGGAAACGATATCGGCAACTTTGAAGCAGAGAAAGTTTGCTAACCGAGGTCTGGTAAATGGACCGTTCTGTGTGCTCTATGGTCTGACCGCAATTGCGATGACAGTGGGATTACAGGAACTTCGGGGAATCTGGCTATTTATCTTTGCAACGGTCTATGCAACAGTTGCAGAATGGGTCAGTGGACATCTGATCGAAAAAGCATTCAAGGCAAGATGGTGGGATTATTCAAATATCAAATGGAACCTGGATGGATATATTTGTCTTCCGGCTTCACTATTTTGGGGTGTGCTCGGTTATCTGGCAGTGAGATGGTGCAATGGGGTCACGTTGATTTTATTACATATTCTGCCGAAGCTTCTGATGCATATTGTGCTGCTGACACTGATCGGTGTACTTTTTGTGGATATCTTTGGTTCCTTTATGCTTCTTACCGGAAAGAGTAAGAAGCCGGAGCGCTGGATCGCAACGGATGCCGGGATGGATAAGATCAGCACAAAAATTGCGGGAAAGATTGCCGGAAGTCTGGAAAAGCGTCTGAAAAAAGCATATCCAAAGGCAAGAAAAATCGAAGAGGAAATCCGGGAAGAGAACGAAGAAAAGGTATTTGCAAAAGGGTGCGGCTTTTATAAGATCGTGATGCTGTTTATGATCGGTGCTTTTCTGGGAGATATCACAGAAACGATTTTCTGTCGTGTGACGGCTGGAGTATGGATGAGCAGAAGCAGTGTGGTCTGGGGACCGTTCAGCATTGTCTGGGGGCTTGCAATTGCGCTTGTCACAGCACTTTTGTACAAATATAAGGATAAAGGGGATCGTTTTCTTTTCCTTACAGGAACATTGCTTGGTGGTGCTTATGAGTATTTCTGCAGTGTGTTTACGGAACTTGTATTTGGAAAAGTGTTCTGGGATTACAGTAAGATCCCGTTTAACCTGGGAGGTCGAATCAATCTGCTTTACTGCTTTTTCTGGGGAATTGCTGCGGTTGTGTGGTTTAAAATATTATTTCCACCTGTGGAAAAATGGATTGAAAAAATACCGGCAGTTGCAGGAAAGCTTTTGACCTGGTTTTTATTAGTATTTATGGTCTGCAATATTCTGGTATCCTGTGTGGCACTGGTAAGATACGATGAAAGAGGAAATGGTGTACAGGCGACGAATGTTGTCCAGAAGTGGGTGGATGTGCATTATGATGATGCGAAGATGAAGAAAATCTATCCAAATGCGAAGGGGATAAATTAGAAAAAAAGCGGGAACATATTGACAAAATTCTATATGAAGAGTAAGATGTAGTTAGAAAACCGGTGTGAGAAATAGATTGCACCGGTTAAAAAATGAAAAATATATAGAAATATTTCTATATTTCTATGGGAAGGGAGAGAGCATGAAAATCATAAAAAACGGATGGGATTTCTTTCAGGACCAGATTCTTGGAATGCACTGGCTGAAAGATCTGATCGGAAAACTTCTTGTTAAAGCCGGATTGGGAGAGGGAAGGTTTCCAGGAGAATTTCTTCACTTTTTCCTGTATGATATCATAAAAATTTTTGTGCTGCTTGCGGTGCTGATCTTTGTGATATCCTATATTCAAAGCTATTTTCCGCCAGAGAAAAGCAGAAAGATTATGGGAAGATTTCATGGAATCTGGGCGAATCTGATCGGAGCACTTCTTGGAACAGTGACTCCGTTCTGCTCCTGCTCATCGATTCCGATCTTTATGGGATTCACCAGTGCGGGATTGCCGCTGGGAGTTACTTTCTCGTTTCTGATTTCATCTCCGATGGTGGATCTGGGATCTCTGGTTCTTCTGATGAGTGTCTTTGGAGGGAAGATCGCATTTGCGTATGTAATCGTTGGGCTGGTCATAGCGGTTGCCGGGGGAACAATCATTGAGAGAATGCATATGGAAGATCAGGTGGCAGATTTTATCCGCCAGGCATCGAATGTGGAGGTAGATTCACCGTCGCTTACAATAGCAGACCGTATGGATTATGCAAAAAATCAGGTTGTGGCTACCGTCAAAAAGGTAGCTCCGTATATCGTTGTCGGAGTCATCATCGGGGCAGCTATCCACAATCTGATCCCAGAGCATATCGTCCGAAGCATTCTTGGAAAACAGACCTGGTACGCCGTGCCACTGGCGACAGCAGTAGGCGTTCCGATGTATGCAGATATTTTCGGAACCATCCCGGTTGCAGAAAGCCTGCTCGCAAAAGGTGCAGGACTTGGAACGATTCTTTCGTTTATGATGGCAGTGACAACCCTTTCCCTTCCATCCATGGTAATGCTGTCCAAAGCGATCAAGAAAAAACTGCTCGGAACATTCATCGGGATTGTCTGTATCGGAATCATCATTGTGGGGTATGGGTTTAATGTGATAATATAGGGGAGCAAACTCATATGACGTTCGTGCTTGCACGAAAAGGCATATGAATTTGCTCCCCGCCGGACATGAGGAAGGAGCGATTTACGAAGGAAATCAGCGGATTCCGAATGGACGAAGGATTGCGGGAGCAGCAATGCTGCGGAGCAATCCGTAATATTATCAAAGTAGTGGGGCGAATTTAAATATCATTCGTGCTTGCACGAAAAGGCATATGAATTTGCTCCCCGCCGGACATGAGGAAGGAGCGATTTACGAAGGAAATGCAGATAGACTATGAAAAATATGCCCGTATATTCAAAGTGATGTCGGATCCGAAACGCCTGAAGATCATCGACATGTTATCCGAAGGAGAATTATGTGCCTGTAAGATCCTGGAGGAATTTCACATCACACAGCCAACCTTATCACACGATATGAAGCTGATGTGCGATCTGGGAATCGTAAAGGCGCGCAAAGAAGGAAAATGGATGCAGTATTCTCTGGACATAGACGTAATGAATGAGGTTTACAAGACGGTTGGGCGGCTGATGATCCCGGGAGATTATGCAGGGCTTTTAAATTGCAATTGTAATACAGAAAAAGAAGAAAAATAAGTTGCAGCGGCAGCAGAGCAAATCAGGGTGCAGTTGCAGTATAGAAAAAGGAGAAATGAATCATGAGTAAGATTAAATTGTATTTTTTGACGGGATTTCTGGGATCCGGCAAGACGACGATCCTCCGGAATCTTCTGGAAAATATGGAAGGAACAAAGGTTGGAGTGATCCAGAATGAACTGGGAAAGATCAGTATTGATGGAACCGTGCTTCAGAATAATGATATTCAGATGGTAGAACTGAACCGGGGATCGATTTTCTGCAGCTGTCTGAGATTATCCTTTGTGGATGCGCTGGTTCAGATGTCCAGAAAAGGTCTGGAATACGTGTTTGTAGAGAGCTCAGGGTTTGGAGATCCGTCCAATGCGGAAGAAATTCTTGCGGCGACGGAAGTGATGGCTCCGGATGCATATGATTTCAAAGGCTGTATCTGTCTGGTGGACTGCTATAATTTTCTGGATCAGATCGGGGATTCAGAGACAATTGATCGTCAGCTTAAACACTGCAATCTTGCGGTTCTGACAAAGGTTGATCTGGTGGACAGCGAGCAGATTGAACAGGTGAAAGACAAAGTGCGTGAAATTAATCCGGTATGCCCAATTACAGAGAGTGCCAATGGAAATATTGACCGTTCGTTTTATGATATGGATCTGATGCTGTATAAATGGGCAGAATGTGAGGATACTACGAATTCATCGAAAAATAAACCAAAAACATTTTCCATGGATTTTACAGGAGAGATCCAGAAGGAAAAGCTGGAAGCTTTCCTTGCAAAGATTGAACCGGATGTTTTCCGTGTAAAGGGATTCTTTAAAGTGGAAAAAGAAGGATGGGAAAAAGTTGATGTAGTCGGAAAGAAACGGGATTATGCGCCTTACGAACCACAGCCGAAGTCTCAGCTTGTATTTATTTCCAAAATCGGAATTGCACTGATCCGGGAGATCGCGGCGGCGTGGGAAGAGTGTGTGGGACTTCCTATGAAACTGAACAATTAAATCTGGAGGCGGGATATGAATATAAAAGTAATTGGAAGCGGCTGTGAGAACTGTGATAAGACAAATGCGGTTGTGAAGGAGTGTCTTGAAGAGCTCGGGATGGATACGGAAATCGAGAGAGTGACAGACCTGGTTGAGATCGTAAAGCTGGGAGTGATGACGGCTCCTTCGGTGATGATTGACGGGAAACTAGTTGTTGCAGGTCAGGTGCCATCAAAAAAACAGATGATGAAGATATTGAAAAAATGAGGTAAAAACAATGGCAAACAAAATTCATGATTTTGATGAACCGATCAATCGTATTGGCACAGATTCTTTCAAATGGGATTATGAAGGAGAAAATGGAAAGTATATTCCGCTTGGAGTAGCAGATACAGACTTCAAAGCACCGGAAGAAGCAATTGCAGCAGTTCGTAAACGTACAGAATTTGGTGTGTATGCATATGGTGCACTGCCACAGGAAAGATTTGCAGCATCAATCTGTAACTGGTATAAAAAGAGATATGGTCTTACTGTTGACCCGGAAACAATCCGTCATTCACAGGGACTAATGACAGGTGCTTTATGGATGATCCTGAATGCATATACCCGTCCGGGCGATAAAGTGCTGATCCAGGCTCCGGTTTACCATACATTCAGCATCGTAATCAAAGGTGCAGGACGTTTTGTTGAAAGCAATGATCTGGTACTCGAAGATGGCCGTTATGAGATGAATTTTGAAGATCTTGAGAAGAAAGTAGCAGATCCAAGAGTAAGAATCATGCTGATCTGTAACCCACACAATCCGGTAGGACGTGTATGGACAAAAGAAGAACTTATCAAAGTTGCAGAAATCTGTAAGAAAAACAATACAATTCTTGTTGGTGATGAGATTCACGGAGATATTGTATACGGAGAACACAAACATACTCCATTATTCTCACTTTCAGATGACCTTACAGACAATATCGTTGTAATGGGATCACCAAGTAAGACATTCAATCTTGCATGCTTCTATTCTGCATATGTTGTAATCAAGAATAAAGCGCTTCGCGACCAGTACAATGTGGTATATGATGATTTCCACTTTGACTATAACTATCTTGGAATCGAAGCACTTATGGCATGCTACAACGAGTGCGATTACTATGTAGACCAGCAGAATGAATATTTCTGGAAGAATATCGGTGTAGTAAGAGATTTCCTTGCGGAGAATATGCCGGAAGTTAAGATGATTGAACCAGAAGGAACTTACCTGCTGTGGATTGATTTCAGTGCATGGAATATGGAACAGGATGATCTGATGAATGCATTTGCAGAAGCAGGTGTTCGTTTGAACAGTGGAACAAACTATGGTGAATGCGGAAAAGGATATGTTCGTCTGAATGTGGCAACACAGACCGCAGTATTAAAGAAAGGTCTGGAGTGCATTAAAGTAGCACGTGACAGCCATATGGCATAACAGAAAGAAGGAGCAAAAGATATGGCAACAAGACCAAGAACGGAGAATAATCCTTTTGCATATGGAATGCGCCTTTTAGCTGTTTTTTATAATGAAATGGAAAAGAATAAAGACAAAATTTCATTTATAAAAAGTTATCAGGAAATAGAAAAGATTTTTTATAAGAATGTCCTCCGGCTCTATAAAGATATTTTGTAAATAGTTGATCATAAATACAGGGCGCATCTGGGATAAGCTGGATGCGCCCTTCCTCCGTTATGGAGGGGGATGTACTTAGAGAAGATAGTAATGTGGAATGATGTCTTCATAAGTTCCATCCGGCATCCGGAAACCGCCGGGTATTGTGCCGAGTTTTTTGAATCCAATTCGTTCATAAAGATGTAATGCTGGGGTGTTGGTAGCAACAACCGCATTAAACTGCAGAATGCGGAACTGGTTTTCTTTTGCTTTCTGCAGACAATCAAGAACCAGTTTTTCACCTATATGCAATCCACGGATATTTTTACGGACAGCATAGCTGGCATTACAGATGTGCCCACATCTTCCAACATTATTAGGATGAAGGATATAAAGGTCAAGAATTTCGTGAGTGTCCGCATTTTCTGCAATACCGGTATAAGTCTGTTCCTGAAAAAATAAGTTGGCAACGTTAGCTGTCATTTCGGTATCCTGTGGAAATGCATTTCCGTCTGTTACAACCTCATTCCATATCTGTGCTGCAGAGGCAGCATCTTTACTCTGATAAGCTCTGATTTGAATATTCATATTATAAAACATCCTTTCTATTTCATGTTGAAATTATTTTAAAATACACCTACAATAAAGTAAAACTATGAATTATTCAAAATAAGAATAGTATTACTTAAAATAAATATTTAAATTAAGAGGTGAACAGATGTGGAAAGTGCCAGATGTAAAGCTTTTATGTATGCTGCAGATACTGGGAGCTTTACAAAAGCAGCAGAGAGATTAAATTATACACCGTCAGGAGTCAGTCAGCTTGTTGGAGCTTTGGAGAACGAAACAGGTCTTACCTTACTCAGACGAACGAGGAAAGGGGTTACCCTAACACCGGATGGGGAAATTCTTTTGCCTGCAGTCAGAGAATTTCTTGAAAAAGAAAATCGAATCTATGAGCTCGCAGCAGAAGTAAAGGGACTTCTTGTAGGCAGTGTGACGATTGCAGCATATTCCAGTATTTCTACGCACTGGCTTCCGGAGGTGATCCGGGACTTTGAACAGGATTATCCGCAGATCGAAATCCGGCTTATGGAGGGAATCCGGCAGGAAGTGACAAGATGGCTGGATGAAAAAAAGGCGGATATCGGATTTTTAAGTTATCAGGAGCCAATGCCGTATGAGTGGACACCACTGGACTATGATGAAATGCTGGCAGTTTTGCCAAAAGATCATCCGTATGCATCAAAAGAAAGTTATCCGTTAATCAATTGTGAGACCGATTCGTTTATTATGCCGGCACTTGGACGGGATGATGATGTGGTTTCGCTGTTTGAGCGAAATGGAATCAAACTGAATATTCATTTTACAACTCTGGAAAATTTTGCGACAATGGCAATGATTGAAAAGGGACTTGGAATGAGTGTGATGAACAATCTGATCACGGAAAAGTGGAATTGTGATGTAGTGAAGATTCCGGTAGATCCACCATCAAGGATCACACTTGGACTTGCAGTTCCGTCGTATAAACAGGCATCACCAGCGGTAAAAAGATTTATCAAATATGCGGTTGAGAGACTGAAAAAGATAGAATAGAGGAGAACAGAAAATGGCAGATTTATTTCATCGCGTAAGTATCAGAAAATATCAGGACAGACCAGTGGAGAGGGAAAAGATTGTGGAAATCCTTCGCGCGGCAATGGCAGCACCGTCTGCAAAGAACCAGCAGCCGTGGGAATTCTATGTAATTACCAAAAAAGATACACTGGAGAAATTATCAAAGGCAAGTCCGTATGCAGGGATGACGGCGAATGCACCGGTGGCAATCATATCTGCATATCGGAAAGATTGTGATGTCCCATGTTATGCGGACATCGATATGAGTATTGCAATGGAGAACTTATGGCTTAAGACAGATGAAATCGGACTTGGCGGAGTCTGGCTTGGAATTGCTCCGATCGAAGAGCGGATGAAGGAAGTGGAAGAGATCGTTGGGATTCCGGAAGATCAGAGAGCATTCGCAATCTTTCCACTTGGATATCCGGCGGAGGAAAGAGCGCAGCAGGACCGGTTTGATGAGAGCAGGATTCATTTTGATGCGTAGAAGTTCTGTGAAAATGTTTAGGTAAAGCATAAGAAAACAGGACAGATATTTGATATCATTTTTATCAGAAAATGAGGAAAGTGATATCAAATATCTGTCCTGTTTTTGTGTATACGATGTGCAAAATGCAGATTTATGTTTGCATAAGGATTTGTATTTGGAAAAAGTACATCACCTGGCTGTTAAGCAAGATGGTACACAAGCTGAGCAGGAGCAGCCTGCTCGATTATTACGACACAGCCGGCGTCAGAAACTCTTTAATATAATAAAGTGCCGCACCAATCGCAGGAGTATACTGTCCATGATTTCCCACCAGAAGCTGGCTTTCGTCCATCTGGAAAAGGGAACTTTCATTGATCTTGCTTAAAAGATACTGCATATCTGCTTCCTGAAAATATGGTGCAAGATATCCGCTGATGATCACCGGACTGTCGATCACAAGATTCAGGTTACGGATTGCAAAGGCAAGGTGGTCAAGATAGTCTCTCCAGATTTGTGTGAGATTCAGAGCATGTGTCTGATGCAGGAGGTTAAAAAATTCTTTGACCGGCATACCGGAAGCTGCTTTCAGGGCATTTGCAGAACAGTAAGTTTCCAGACACCCGTGATTGCCGCAATAACATTTCGGACCATTTGGATCAATGCAGATGTGTTCAATCAGACCACTACGCATATGATCGCCCTGGTGAACTTCATGTCCGGTGATGATCGCACCGCCAAGGTTAGGATTCAGAAGAAAAATCAGGGCACTGTCAAATTGTGGATGATTCCAGAGTTCCAGATCTGCAGCGGCTTTTGAATCGTGTTCCAGATGACATGGATACGGAAGTCTGGAAGAAAAATCAGACAGCTGCATGTTTGCATTTCCCATGATATCGCCGTAAGTAACAACATTTCCGTCCGGGGAGATGACGCCCTGGGTGGCAATCGAAATCCCTTCAATTTTCTCAGGATCATAATGATTCTTTTGGATAAACAGTTCTACATTTGCAGCAAGGGCAGAGTAGTAAGCATCGCTGCTCTCGTATGGCAGCTCAATCGTTTCGGTTGCAATTGCATCTCCATATAGATTTACAGCTACAATATGAAACATATCTTTTAAAATTCCAAGACCGATTGAAATACGAAAATCTTCTACAATTTTTATAATCTGGGCCTTTCGTCCGCCGGTTGATTCAAAATATCCATTCCGGCTGATCAGACCGTCATTTTCCAGCTCATTTAAATTCTGGCTGACAGTAGAAAGTCCCATCTGCAGATCCTGAACGATCTGGAGTTTGGATGTTTCTTTTTGCCGATAAATATATTGGTACACTTTTTCCCGATTGATTTTTTTCAGGGTAATCGTGGTCATTCCTTTTTCTTTCATGATATTCTCCTTTACTTATGCGTGAATCATACACACAAGATATGAACTTATTCTAATATAGATGTGCGGATAAAACAAGAGCTTTCTGATTCACTTTGTGAAAAATAGATAAAAATAGAATTGTAAAATTGTATTTTTTGTCAATAGACAACTCACTTTTGTGGTTATATACTACACTTACAACTTAGATATAAGCGTAAGTCAAAAACATAACTAAAAAGAAAAAGTAAAACGGGAGGTAACAAAATGAAGTTAACAATCGAAGGAATCAAAGACCGTGCGGCATGGGAGAAGGCAGGAATTGCACTTCCGGGATATGATGTGGAGAAGATATCTGAAAAAGCAAAAGAAGAACCGGGATGGGTTCATTTTGGAATCGGTAATATTTTCCGTATTTTTATCGGTGGAATTGCAGACGGACTTCTGGAAGAAGGTGTACTGGACAGAGGAATCACCTGTGTAGAGACATTTGACTATGACGTAGTAGATAAAATTTATGATCCATATGACAATCTGGGACTGAGCGTAATTCTGCATGGGGACGGAACACGTGAATATAAAGTACTCGGATCCCTTGCAGAAGCAGTAAAAGCACAGTCTTCTGATTTGGCACAGTGGAACCGCCTGAAAGAGATCTTTACAAGCAAATCTCTTCAGATGGTATCCTTTACAATTACCGAAAAAGGATATGCTCTGCAGAAAGCAGACGGAACCTGGTTTCCATTCGTGGAAGCGGACATTAAGAACGGACCGGACAAAGCGACAGGAGCCATGGCAGTACTGGTAGCAATGCTTTATGAAAGATTCAAAGCAGGAAGATATCCAATTGCACTGGTATCTATGGATAACTGTTCCAAGAATGGTGCAAAACTCCGTGAATCTGTTCTTACAATGGCAGAAGAGTGGAAGAAGCAGGGATTTGTAGATGATGATTTCATTACATATGTAAGTGATGAAAAAGTCGTTGCCTTCCCATGGACCATGATCGACAAGATCACTCCACGTCCGAGCGAACAGATTGCAGATGATCTTGAAGCTCTCGGTGTGGAAAAAATGCAGCCGGTCATCACCGGAAAGAAGACTTACATTGCTCCATTTGTAAATGCAGAAAAACCGCAATATTTGGTCATTGAAGACAGTTTTCCGAACGGACGCCCGGCACTGGAAAAAGGATTTGGAGTTTATATGGCGGACAGAAATACAGTAAATCTTTCGGAACGAATGAAAGTAACGGTATGCTTAAATCCGGTTCATTCAGCCACAGGTCCGCTTGGTGTCGTACTTGGATATGATCTGTTCGCACATATGCTTAATACTAATGAAGATATGATGAAGATGGCAAGAATGGTTGCTTATGACGAAGGACTTCCGGTAGTGGCAGATCCTGGAATCCTTTCTCCACAGGCATTTGTGGATGAACTTTTTAATGACCGTTTTCCGAATGAATATCTGGGAGATACAAATCTCCGTCTTGCAGTTGATGTGTCACAGATGGTTGGTATCCGTTTTGGCGAGACGGTAAAAGCTTATGTGGCAAAATACGGAGATGCATCAAAACTGACAGCAATTCCGCTTGGTATTGCAGGCTGGCTCAGATATATGCTGGCAGTTGATGATGAAGGAAACAAATTCGAACTGGCACCGGATCCGATGAATGAAGAAATCGGAGAACAGCTTGGTGACATCGTCGTTGGAAAGCCGGAGACATTGAAAGACCAGCTGAAACCGATCCTGTCTAATGAACGTCTGTTCTTTACCGATCTTTACAAAGATGGTGTCGGTGAAAAGATTGAAGAGATGTTTCGGGAAATGATCGCAGGACCAGGTGCTGTAAAAGCAACGATCCACAAATATGTTCACTAATCAGGAAGAATACGGGAGGAAATGAAAATGTCAGAAACAGTATTTGCAGCAGATCCGACAAGACTGCTGATCGCAGCTCTGGTAAGAGCATCGGTTGGAGCGGCAGTGGTTGCGATGACGATGGCAGCCGGAATTATGGCATCCATGCCGGCGGTTGCAGGACTTTCGCCATTATACCTTGCAGCGATGGTCTGTGCGATTACCGGTGGTGCAACGGCATTCAGTCATGTGAATGATTCTGGTTTCTGGCTGGTAAGCTCCTTGCTGGAAATTGATGAAAAGACAACCTTAAAATCATGGACGATGATGGAGACGATTATCGGATTTACCGGTCTTATCTGTGCTCTGATTATCAGCATATTTGCTTAGGAGGAAAAAATGATTGCGAAAGTAATATTGGGAACCATGACAAATGCACGGAAACTGGTCAGCATTGCAGAGCGAATTTCCTGTGACGTAGAGCTTTGCAGTGGCAGATATGTGGTCAATGCGAAATCCATGCTCGGTGTTTTAAGTATGCCTGAATTTGAATACGGAGAACTGCATATCCACACGGACGAAGAAAATGAATGCAACCAGGTTCTGGAGAGACTGCTTGAAGAAGGACTTCTTGCAGATACCAATGATGCGGCAAAACGGTCGCTTTACGACATTACAACATTTGGTGAGATCCTGATCGATTTTACCTGGCAGGGAGTAAATGAAGACGGGCAGACACTATTTGCCCAGAATCCGGGTGGCGCTCCTGCAAATGTTGCAGTTGCGGTGGCAAAACTTGGTGGACATACCGCTTTTATCGGGAAGGCAGGAAAGGATATGCATGGAGAGTTTTTGAAATCTGTGCTGGAAAAAGAAAACGTGGAAACGGAAGGAATGCTTCTGGATGAAAAATATTTTACGACTCTTGCGTTTGTAAATATTGATGAGAATGGAGAGAGAACATTTTCTTTTGCAAGAAAACCGGGAGCAGATACCAGAATGGAAAAAGAAGAAATCGATGTTGATATTCTGGATAAGACACATATTTTCCATGTCGGTTCTCTGTCACTTACGGAACAGCCGGCAAGAGATACCACACATTATGCGATCCGGCGCGCAAAAGAAAAAGGAAGTATTATCTCGTATGATCCGAATTACAGAGCCTCTTTATGGAAGGATGAGGAGACTGCAAAGAAACAGATGAGAAGTCTGGTTCCTTACGTGGATATCATGAAAATTTCAGATGAAGAAACGAAGCTTCTGACAGACAAAAAAAGTCCGGAAGAAGCGACAGAAATTTTATTCCGGAAGGGTGTCAAGATCGTTGCAGTCACGCTGGGAAGCGATGGAGCATATCTGTACTGCAAAGAAGGCGGTGTACATATTCCGGGATTTGTGAGCAAAGCGGTGGACACCAATGGGGCAGGAGATTCCTTCTGGGGAGGATTTTTATACTGTATCAGCAAAGCCGGAAAGAGACCGGAAGCATTTACCATGGATGAACTGAAAGAGTATGTACGGTTTGGCAACGCGGTGGCAAGCCTTTGTGTAGAGAGGAAAGGCGCGATCCCTGCAATGCCGGAACTTGCACAGGTTGAAGAAAGGATGGGACGTTAAGATGGATCTGAAAACATATACAACAGGGATTCAGCATATCGGGATTCCGACAAATGATATTGAAAAAACAATTGCTTTTTATCAGAAACTGGGATTTGAGATTGCACTTCAGACGGTGAATGAAGAAGCAGACGAAAAGGTTGCATTTCTGGAACTGGAAACGCTTGTGATCGAGACTTATGAAAATAAGGCTGCAAAGATGGAGAGCGGAGCAATTGATCATGTGGCGATCAATGTGAAAGATATCGAAGAAGTGTATCGGTATATTGAAGCCGAAAAAATGAACACAGCGAAGGATACCATTCATTTCCTTCCGTTCTGGGATAACGGCGTGCGGTTCTTTACGATTGAAGGACCGAATAAGGAGAAGGTAGAGTTCAGTCAGTATTTATAAAATTGTAGATTTTTCGATGGCTTATTATGAGCGGATGGATGAAGCAGTGAGATATGGACCGGTTTGCAGAAGAGATATCCGTCTTTATAGTGAACAGGAACAACAAATTTATAAATATGTATTGGAAAATGGCTTTATTACTACTGCTGAAACAGTTGGAAGAAAAAGAACCACTGTCGGATAAAGAAGCAGATCAAATGGCATGGGTAAGAGCTGCTAATCAGCACAGACTTATACCTTTCTGGTGGACAATCAGGATATTGCACTTAATATTGTGATGTCAGGTTATCAGGCACTTTGTCTGGTGCAGGAAGATGACGGGTATTATTTCAGTGCAGATTCTTTTATAGAGGAAATGAGAGCTATTCAGTTTACTGGCAGCTGTTCAAAGAGAAAGAGTATCTTGGCAAACTGGATAATCAGAAAGAATTATGATAGTAATGATTGCAGAAGCAATAAAACGATACAAAAAAATGTGGGATAAAATTTCTCAGATGTTTTTACTTGGAAGTCTTTCGGGGATTGCAGTGCTAGGAGATGTAATCAGAGAATATCTGCTTGTGAATTTAATTGTGTTATCAAAATTTGGTTGATTAACCAGGTAAAAGTGATATACTGAATGCATAAGAAAAGAATCCGTGTGGAATTACAGTTTTGTTTTCACACGGTTTTTTAGAAAATGAGAGTTAGATATTACTAACATGAGCGCTGGCATTTTTTTGAAAATGAAAAAGAGGACGGATTTCTATGAGAATATTGATTTATGGTGCAGGTGTGATTGGATCCTTGTAGGCGGTCTTATTTGCAGAAACTGGTTATGATACTTATGCTTGCTGTTACATTCGAAAGTAGCTTTGGAGATAAATTTATGTATCAACATGCCAGGAAGGCACCAGATGAAATGAGGGAGCCGCATAAGCAATTTTATGCTTATATGAAAAAACTAAAGGAGGCCAGATATGAAATTTTATGAAAGTGGAGACAGTAGTAAACCAGTGATATTTTTATTTCCTGGTACCTGTTGCCTGTATAGTAGCTTTGATCATATACTGGATAGATTACATTCTTATTTTTACACGGTAACAGTTTCTTATGATGGATTTGATCCAAATGAAAAAACAGAATTTTATTCAATGGAAGATGAATGCGAAAAGATTGAGCAGGAAATCAAGAAAAAGTATGATGGAAGAATTAAAGCAGCGTATGGGTGTTCCCTTGGAGGAAGTTTTGTATCCCTTTTGATTCAGCGAAAAAGAATTCATATAGATCATGGCATCATTGGGAGCAGTGATATGGATGAAGCAGGTCGTCTTGTGGCAAAAATCAAGTCATCCATGGTAGTCCCTTTCATGTATAAAATGATACATACAGGTGCTCTTCCGAAATTTATGCAGAAAAAACTGAATAAGACAGATGAGGTTAAAAAAGAATTATATAATGGATTTTTGAATATGTTTGGAATCGGTAAAGGAGGAAATCCGTGGATTACAAAACAGAGTATTTATAATCAGTTCTATTCGGATCTGGTTACGAAAGTCCAGCATGGAATTGATGTGCCGGGAACAACTATCCACGTGTTTTACGCAACAAAGATGGGTAAAAAATATGAAAAGAGATATTGTACTTATTTCAAAAATCCGGATATTCGGAGACATAACATGCAGCATGAAGAACTGTTTTGCTGTCATAGTGCAGAGTGGGTGGAAGAAGTAAGAAAGGCAGTGGAAGGCGACAGATAATGAAAGAAAAAGTGAATGTGACAGGTGTGCCGGAAACGATGGTACAGACCCTGTATGCAAGAGCAAAAGAAACAAAAAAACAAAATGCAAAGATCAAAGATGAGATTGCAGTAGAACTTGTGGAAAAGCTGGACTATGACTTTTCTATAGCAGATAAAGATAACGCTATGAACTATGGTGTGATTGCAAGAACAATTGTATTAGACCGGATGGTTGAGCAATATTTGAAGAAGCATGAAAATACAGTTGTCGTAAATATTGCATGCGGACTGGATACCAGATGCTACCGGATGAAGGGAAAATATCTGCGCTGGTATAATGTAGACCTTCCGGAAACAATGAAAATAAGGAGCCAGTTCCTTACCGAAACTGATCCGGTGTATCAGATTGCAAAGTCTGCAATGGATGATTCCTACATAGATGATATCGATTATCACGGTAAGAATATTCTGGTAATAATCGAAGGACTTACAATGTATTTGTATGAGAAAGATATCAGGAAGATGTTTTCTATTATTGATAAATCATTTCAGAAAGTTACAGTAATGGTCGAAACCATGTCACCCTTTGTTGTAAAGCATATGAAAGAGAAATCCATAGAGGGAAGCAATGCAAAATTCACATGGGGAGTTAAGAACAGAAAGGAGCTGCAAAGAATCATACCGGCATTTTCTGTTCGGCAGGAAGTCAGTCTTGTTGAAGGAATGAAAGAGCTTATGCCTGTTTATTATGTAATAGGTAAGATTCCGGCTGTTCGGAATATCTCAAATAAAATAATAGTTTTGGAGAAACATAGCTGATATTAAGGGAGGAGATGATACAGATGAAGAAAAGGCATTTTGATGTGGAATCAGATGGATTTTATGGTGCATACTGGAAATGTAAAACAGGCTCAGACTGTGCAATGATTGCGATGATCGGGGATGATCCGGAGGATTATCTGGCGCGTACATCCGTGAAATGGTTACATAAACTCGGTGTGAACGTGATGACGATGTCGCCGGCAAAAAAGGATTATGGACATCATAATTATCCGCTGGAACGTATAGAGAAAGCAATCAGTTGGTTAAAAATACATGGTAATCAGAAGATAGGAATTGTCGGGGCATCTACTACAGGAACACTTGCATTGACTGCCGCTTCTTATTTTAAGGATATCACATTGACGATAGGTCTGACACCGAGTGACTTTATCTGGCAGGGATTTATGCAGGGTAAAAGAGATGGTTGTAAGGAATGGCCAATGGAGGGAGAATCTCTTTTTTCGTATAAAGAAGAACCACTTCCATACATGCCGTTTTGTTACAAACATCCGGATTACTGGCATGTGATTGAGAAAGAAACAAAACGGACCGGTGATATGATCAATTCAAGAAAACTATTTGATGATTCTGAAAAGGCTCACCCAATCACAGAAGACGAGATGATCAAGATTGAAAAAATCCATGGAACAGTATTGTTAATTGGTGCTGAAGATGATGTGTTGTGGGATACTGCAAAATATATCCGCCGTATGAAGCAGCGTATGAAAGAACATTCACACACATGCAGATTGGATTATGTCATTTATGAGCATGGAACCCATTTCGTTTTTCCGGAGAGCATGCTAAAGACAATGCTCCCGGTTGGATCCGGACTCTTTGTGAAACTGGCATTTCAGGCAGCAAGAAAACATCCGAAAGAATGTCGCAGAGCACGTCTGGATATTGACTGGCGGGTAAGAAATGCTGTTGCAAAATGGAAGAGAGTAGATAGATAAAAAATAGACAGAAGGTGGAAGTGTGGTATTTAAAACAACAGGAAATAAATCAAATTCAGTCATTCTGTTTTTCCATGCAATGGGAGTAACTGGGGAAAGCAGTATGCCGGTTGCAGAGAAAATGGCAGAAAAATATTATTGCATTATGCCAACATCGACTGTGTATTGCTCCGGACAGAGGTATCAAAGCAAAAGAGATGAGATACAACAGATTGTACGATTTTTGGGGAACCATGGAATCAAAGAAATAGAACTTATAGTTGCATCTTCGATTGGAGCAGATCTCGCCATGGCATTCCTGACAGAGATAAAAATACCGGTAAAGCATGTTTTTTTTGATGGCGGGCAGTTTGCACAGATTGGAAAGGCAACACGCAGAATCATGGTTCCGTTCTTATATATAGCAATGAAAAGTTTATATTGGTCAAAAGGAAAAACACTAAAGAGAATCATGTGGTGTGACGATGATAAAATTAAACCTTATTTTATAGAGGCAGGAAAGAACTTGACGTATGGAAATCTGAGGAGACAGCTGACAGACAGTTTGGAAGATAAGCCATTTTCAGAACTGTCAGAAGAATTGCAGAAACATACATTCTGGGAATTTGGAAGTATAGAAGAACATTTTAAATACAGAAATGCAGTGATGCAGACTTATATATACGGTAACTTTCCGGTTTTTGAGGGATTCAACCATATGCAGTATCAAATTCAAAATCCGGAGGGATTTGCCAGAATGCTCGAAACAATTATTGAGACTGACCGATTACCGGAATTGGCATTTGCGATGTGGTATAGAGGAAAATAGTTATGAAAAATGCTTATGAGCTTGCTGAAAATATATTGAAGTCCAAACCTGATAAGAATATAGAATTAAAATCATCAGATTCTTTTGCCAGTATTGAGTTATATGGTACATCAGCTTGCAAAAAGGTACAGGATACGGAATTCTGTGAATGTTTTCATTTGGAAAATGAGAGCGGTACAGGAATGATTACATTGTATCATGTGTTTCCAGGAATTGATCTGGTTTATAATGATATGCATATGGAGTATTGCAACAAGGAGCAAAAGCCGGCTTCCAGTGTGATGGAAATAAACTATTGCATGGAAGGCCGTTGCGAATGCGTGTTTGAACAAAATGAATATGGTTATATAGCGGCAGGAGACTTGTCATTTTGTTCTTTGAAAAAAACTGGGCATGTGTCAGAGTTTCCAACATCGCGTTATCATGGAATTACCATTACGCTTGACTTTTCCATGATTACAGACGAAATGAAAAGGATACTGCAATTATTGTCTGTAAATCTGGAAAAGATTAGTAACATTTCAAAAACACATAGTTTTACTATTATACGGGCAAATCAGTCAATAGAACATATCTTTTTGGAATTGTATAAAGTTCCTGAAGAAATCAGATATGGTTATATTCGTGTGAAAATTCTGGAACTATTATTAGTATTAACTGGATTTGATTTAAAGAAAAATAATTCTGAGCATGTATATTTTTCGGATGTACAGATTGATGCAATAAAGCAGGTTCATGCGTTTCTAAAGGGACACTATAGGGGGCATTATACGATTGAAGAATTGTCAGTGCGTTTTAAAATGTCACCAACTGTTTTGAAAAAATGCTTTAAGGGTGTATACGGAAATTCTGTGTACGCTTATATGAAAAAGTACAGGCTGCAGATGGCGGAACGCCTTTTAAAAGAAAATAAACTTACGATCGGGGAGATAGCATTACAAATTGGCTATCAGAATCCGAACAAATTTACATCTGCATTTCGTACAGAATACGGTATGACACCAACGGAATACCGTAAGAAAAAGACACAGGAAAGTCTGAATGGATAGAAAAAGAGTCTGTTTAGTAATTGAGATTCTATATGGAAATCTATAAAATATGCGTTGTAGTTAGAAGAATCTAACTGCAACGATTTTTAATTTAAGGAGGCATCTCATGAAGCAGAAAAAACTTTTAACATTATTTTTAACAGTTGCAACGTCATTTTCAATGTTAGTTGCTTGTAGTAACGCTACATTTGCAGAAAGTACAGGTACGGCAACTGTTACAGAAAGTACAAATACGACGGACAAGAAACAGAAAGCAGATGAAAATCAGGATGCTGCAAAACAACTTTTGGTTGATTTGACGGGTTCATATCAGGAACTATGGCCGGTAATTCTTGATGAAAAATATCAGCAGATCTGGATTGATGATTGTACAGAGTTGGTTGGTGAGGAAAATGCGGAGGCAGCATATGATAAGTTAGCATCCATGGTTTCAGGAACAATTTATGGAGAAGAAGCAGTAGAAGCATACAAAGATGGCGATGGTGTTTATGACTGCTCTTTTAAAGAAGGTGTAAATAAGCTGGAATTTAATGGTTCTGATTCAGTGATCAAGGGATATGATTCAGAAGGAAAAGAAATCTTTTCCCATACATATCATTATGTTGGAATAGAAGAAGTACGTGGGTTATACGAATTTAAAAGTGACGATGCAGACTCAGGCGAATTTACTTATTTCTGCATAGCACCAGATACAAATGATACAACCTATCATATTGAATTGCGCTACGGCAGCGATTTGGAGGCACTTGGAAAATATGATGAAGGAGACTATGCATACTGGCTTGGCTCAGGTATTTCAACAGACTATGATCAGACAATGGTTGAGAACTGTATAGAACTTTTCTGCAAAGAAAATCTGTCTGAATAGAACAGACTTGTAAAACTGCAGAAAGCATCTGCGGAGTGGAAACTGAATACACGAGGAAAATAAAAAATTGAAACACTAAGACTTGACAAATTCCTGTAATGAGTTAAAATATAACAGTGCTATATAGCACTGTTATATTTTGAAAAGAAGTTTAGAGGATACGAAAAGAATGTCGACGAAAGCAGAAGATACACAGAAAAACATATTAGATACAGCCAGAAAACATTTCCTGAAAGATGGTTTGACAGGAGCATCTTTAAGAAATATTGTAAAAGATGCAGGGCTTACTACTGGCGCATTTTACAAATATTATCCAACGAAAGAGGCACTTTTTGATGCACTGACGGATCCTTATATGGAACATATTTATCAGATTTATGACCAGATCGTTGAGGAGTTTGAAAAGCTTTCTGCCAGTGATCAGACAAGGAATATGTCGGATACATCCAGTGATGGGATGGAGCAGATGGTTGATTATATCTATGATCATTATGATAATTTCAGATTATTGTTGAAATGCGGAGACAGTGGAAAATTTGAATTATTCATACACAATATGGTGGAGCGGGAAATGAAGTCCAGCCTGAAATATATGGAAAAAATGAAGGAAGCCGGTGTAAAAATACCGGTTGTAGAGGAAAGCCTTATGCATATGATCTATACGGGATTTTTTTCATCAGTATTTCAGATCATTGAGCATGATATAGACAGGGAGACTGCAAAGAAAAATGTACATCAACTGAAAGAATTTAATACAGGTGGCTGGGAACGATTGTGGAATATTGAATTTCCAGTATAACTGATGCAGGAATTCTGAATAGGTTATGTGTGTTGCAGGTTCTGGATTTCTGAATAAAGTTCAGACAGGATAATAATATCAGGTGGTTGATGCCAGTAGACCACCTATTTTATTATATGTTGGTTAGCATGAACTAACAGAAGGTAAAACAATAAAACGAAACAATAAAACGAACGTAAGGAGTGAACAGATGTGAAAGAAAAAAAGAAGTCGGCAGTCAGCTGGATCCTGACATGGGCCGGACAAAAAAGAATTGCCTATGTATGGAGTGTGTTACTTGCAATCGGAAATGTGATTTTTAAGATTTTGCCGTATTTTATTATTGCAGATATAGTAAAGCTGTTTTTAAATGGTGAAAAGGAGTTTGAAATATATCTTGCAAAAGCGGTTCTGATTGCATTATCGTTTATCATTGCAGAACTGCTTCATTCACTTTCGACAGCATTGTCACATAAAGCAACGTTTGCAGTACTTGCAAATATAAGAAAATCCTGCTGTGACAAGCTGGCGCGGGTACCTCTTGGCTATGTGAAAGACACACCTTCCGGTACATTTAAAAATATTATGGTGGAAAGAATCGACAGTATCGAGACAACACTGGCGCATATTGTCCCGGAATTCACGTCCAATCTGCTGGCACCGATTGTGATTTTGATTTATTTCTTCCTGACAGACTGGAGACTGGCACTCTGGTCATTGGTGCCGGTTATAGTGGGATTTCTTTCCTATTTTGGAATGATGCTGGATTATAAACCAAGCTTCGAGAGAACGGTTCAGACAACAAAAGATCTGAATGATGCGGCAGTGGAATATATTGACGGAATCGAAGTGATCAAGGCATTTGGAAAGACAGAAAGTTCTTATGCAAAATTTACAAAGGCGGCTTTTGAATATGCAGATTCCTTTATTTCCTGGATGAAACGGTGCTCGATCTTTCATGGACTGATGATGGTGGTCACACCTTATACGCTTCTTACGGTATTGCCGTTTGGGGCACATTATGTAGCCAATGGAACACTTGCGATTTCAGATTTTGTCATCTGCATTATTTTATCACTTGGAATCGTTGGACCGTTGATCACAGTGGGTTCCTATACAGATGATCTTGGCAAGATCGGAGTGATTGTTGGTGAAGTGGCAGGAATTCTGGAACAGCCGGAGCTTGAACGTCCAGAGAAAAGTGAAAGAGTTCCCAAAGATAATTCCGTTACGCTTGAAAAAGTCAGATTTGGTTATCACGACAAAGAAATCCTGCACGGAGTAACTATGGAGCTGAAAGCAGGAACGGTAAATGCAATCGTAGGACCTTCTGGAAGCGGCAAGTCGACCATCGCAAAGCTGATTGCGTCCCTGTGGGATGTGGATTCCGGAAGCATCAAAATCGGTGGAGTTGATGTCAAAGAACTGGCATTTGCAGATTTTAACCGGAAAATTGCATATGTTGCACAGGACAATTATCTGTTTAATGAAACAGTCCGTGAAAATATCAGACAGGGAAATCCAGATGCTACAGATGAACAGATCATCGAGGTGACAAAGAAAAGTGGATGCTATGAATTTATCATGCAGTTGGAGAATGGATTTGATACGGTTGTAGGAGGTGCAGGAGGACATCTGTCAGGTGGCGAGAGGCAGCGTATCTCCATTGCAAGAGCAATGTTAAAGGATGCTCCGATCGTGATCCTTGATGAGGCAACTGCCTACACAGATCCGGAAAATGAGGCAATTCTGCAGAATTCTATCGCAAAACTGGTAGCAGGGAAGACCCTGATCGTAATAGCACACAGACTTTCTACTGTTAAGGACAGTGACCAGATCTTTGTTGTAAATGATGGAAATGTAACAGCACATGGCACACATGAGGAACTTCTGGTGTCATGCCCGCTTTATAAGGAAATGTGGAATGCCCATATTTCTGTAAAAGATACTGTGAAGGAGGGAGAATGATATGTTTGGGATTCTGGCAAAATTCTTTCGTTTTTCAGGCAGGGAAAATGGCAATAAATTTAAACTGTCGATAGTGATCGGACTCATAGAGGCTCTTGCCTCAGCAATGAAGATTCCGGCTATTATGTACATACTGATTGGTCTGCTGAGTGGGAAACCGACAGGAAAATATATTGGAGGCTCCGTTGCGATTATGGTTCTTGCAATTGTAGTCGACGTAATCTGCAAGAGATACTCTACAGTGCTTCAGACAGAGGGAGGATATAATGCAAGTGCTTTTATGAGAATCAAGATTGCAGAACATCTGCGATATCTGCCGATGGGGTATTTCAATTCCAATAGTATCGGGGAAATTTCTTCCATTACAACCAATACAATGGAAATACTTGGCGATGTGGCTGCGAGAGTGGTTATGCTGACAATGCAGGGAATTCTGGAAACATCAATGATCATTCTTATGCTGTTTATTTTTGACTGGAGAATCGGACTGATAGCTGCAGCAGGAGTGCTTATTTTCTTTGGGGTCAATTCTGTAATGCAGAATGCAGGGAAAAAAGATTCAGAGCAAAAAGTGGTATGTGATACAGAGCTTGTAAACCAGATCATGGAGTATCTGCAGGGAATATCAGAAGTTAAATCATATAACTTGCTTGGGAAACAGGCAAAAAGATTAAACGATGCAAATGAAGCATGCGAAAAGGTCAATACAAAGATGGAGATGTTGTTTGTTCCCTATCATTTTCTGCAAAGCGTGATAACAAAAATCACAGGTGCTGTGATCGTGGCTTGCAGTGCATATTTTTATATTAATGGAACTATGAGTGCGGTCTATGCGATCGGTATGACAATTTCAGCATTTATGCTTTATGCCAGTCTGGAATGTGCAGGAAATTATTCATCCCTTTTACATGTGGTAAGTGTATGTGTAGATAAAGCAAATGCAATACTGGAGCTGGACACCATGGATATCGACGGCAAAGAGATTCAGCCGGAGAATTACGACATCAGACTTTCTAATGTTACGTTTTCCTATGACAAACGGAAGATCATTGACGATGTATCGCTCTCTATCCCACAAAAAACGACGACAGCAATTGTTGGATCATCTGGTGGAGGAAAATCAACACTTTGCAATCTGATCGCCAGGTTTTGGGATGTGGATTCCGGGGAAGTGACGCTTGGAGGCGTGAATGTAAAAGACTACAGCATGAACAGTCTGATGAGTAATTTCTCATTTGTATTTCAGTCAGTGTATTTGTTTGCAGATACCATTGAGAATAATATTAAATTCGGACGTCAGGATGCTAGTCATGAGGAAGTGGTGGAAGCGGCAAAGAAAGCGTGCTGTCACGATTTCATCAGCAAACTTCCGGATGGATATGACACAGTAATCGGAGAAGGCGGCGCCACACTTTCCGGTGGTGAGAAACAGCGTATTTCCATAGCCAGGGCAATTATGAAGGATGCACCAATCGTTATATTAGATGAAGCAACGGCCAATGTTGATCCGGAGAATGAAAAGGAGCTGATGGATGCAGTAGATGCACTTACAAAGGAAAAAACGATTATTATGATTGCCCACAGATTAAAAACAGTCAGACATGCAGATCAGATTGTGGTTGTTGACAAAGGAAAAATTGTGCAGCAGGGAACACATGAGCAGCTAATGAAGCAGGAAGGTATCTATAAGAGATTTGTGGATGCAAGGCAGCAGGCGGTGAGCTGGAAACTGGTGTACTGAGAAATATATATAGGTGGCTAAGGAAAAAATGAAAAGGGAAAGGAAGAGGTATATATTTCTTTTTATGGACGCACCCCGTTCCCACTAGAGACGGGTGTGCCAGAGGACAGTTTCTTTGCCCGGTAATATTCCTGTTTCTGGGCATACATGGACAAATCTGCTGCCTTGGTAAGCTGCTCTACGGAAAAATCCGGATGGTCGTCGGCAAAGGCGCACCCGGAGGAAATACTCAGCGTCCCCACCTTCGTCCCGGACCAGGCCGCCGCAATCCGTTGCAGCGCCGCCAGAATTTCCTGCGCCTGGGTTTGGGTCATTTGACCCAGCACCACGAACTCATCCCCACCGATGCGGAAGATTTTCCCCCGATCCCCCACCGCCTGGGTGATACATTGGGCAGCGCCGCATATCAGCTCGTCCCCCGCCTCATGCCCCAGGGCATCGTTGACCCCCTTTAAGCCGTTGATATCCATGAGAAAGACGGTCAGATCTGTCGGAACGGAATCCGCGTACTGCTCCAGACACTCATGATACGCCAGCCGACTGAATACGCCGGTCAGAACATCTACGGAGCTTTTCATACGCTGCTCCATCAGCTTTTTGTTCATCCGAATCCGCTGCGCCGTATAATACTCGTAAATCCATTGGATCAGAACGCTGACAACACTAAAGAGCGCCAACAGAGCCACCAGCGTTTGCAGCAAAAAGGCGGTGATATTTTGGTGTAGGTTTTCGCTGACATCTATGCCTTGCAGGTACAGCTCCTTGAAGATGGCCTTTCGCAGAAACAGGATGCACAGAATGCCCACCACTACCGCAACGGTTTCCGAATAGATCAGCTGCTTCCGGTTTCCGGACTCTTGCATTGCCGGAGGACAGTCGCATAGCTGCGACAATCTGTTTTTCACCGACTTCCGAGTCAGAACCCAATGGATGCCGCAGCAGGCGATGATCGCCAGGACATAGGACAGCCAGTCCCGGAATATGGGATAGGAAAACAGATTTTCTAAAATCATTTGCCGCAGCATAGGGAAACTGCAATATAACGCGGCAAAAACGCACAGCCCATGAAGAAGGGTGCTGGCAGCCGCAATCCCCGCAATGCCCAGATAGACATACCTGCGAGGCTTCCGAAAATAAAGGTCAAAGAGCCAACCGGCTCCCGCCGCAAACAGCACGCGGGCAAATACCAGCATTATGGATCCAAGGGGCATTCCGCTGGCAAAGGGAGAAAATACCCGGTCGAGCTGGGACAGGCTGTAGGTGCCGATCCACATGGACGTGACAACAAAAACGCATACCACCGGCACACTCCCCTGTGCCCCCAGCATCATAGCCGCCACAATCACAAGAATGTGCAACGTGGTGGTGGAAATGGCCGGAAGCTCAATGTATCCCAGATAAGAAAAGGCAAACACCGCTTCCCAGGCCATCAGCATCAGGATGATCTCCTGCAATTTCTTTTTCGTCAGAGCAATCCCATATCGCTGTCGAAAACGCTCCATACTCCTTACTCCTCCACATCCTTTTCTTCATGTATTATACTTATATTATACTTATTCCTGTGTGAAAAGCAATACGATTCATAAATCTTTGCAAACATCAACCTGGACGAGCTTCATGCAAAGCATTCCAAATATTAGCGTGAAGAAGCATACCGCCTGTTAGATGCACTCCTGAAACAGTACAACACATAAGAAAACGATTGCTACACATTTTAACGATTTATGACAAAAGCGGCTTCCCGGGACGGAGAGCCGCTGATTTTCTTTAAGGAAGTTCTCAATGAAGCTTTCCGTGCAAGGGATGTCGGAGCCGACAATGGTTAAAGTATTTCGATTTTAACGCTTCTTGCACCAACAGCGTCTGCTTTGATTCAACAGCGTAAAAAAATATCTTTAGAGGCCTTTGATTCTCTTTTTTACTCATTTTCCAATGCATTTTCCCTCGATAAGACTTTGAAAGGCTATGATCCAATTGCTGTTGATGGCTCGGATATTTATGTTGATGAAATGTATGGACAATATGTGAAAGGAGCTGCGGAAGTAACAAAAGCGGGGTTGACATCTTTTATAAAATAGTTATAATTCTAAATATTAGAAATATAACTATTTTGTTTGTGCTTAACACAAAAAGGGAAGGAACGTGAAACATGGACATATCATTGCATTATCTGACAATGGCTAACCAGATGCTGATTCAGAAGAGGCTTCTGGAGCAGGTGAAGGCTTCAGGGCTTACGCTTGGACAGCCGAAGGTTCTGGATTATCTTAAAAATCATGATGGAGCCAGTCAGAAGGAAATCGCAGCGGGTTGTTTTATTGAGGCAGGGTCTCTGACTTCAATTTTGAACCGCATGGAAGAGAAAGGTTTGATCGAGCGGCGTATGCTCAATGGAAACAGAAGGACTTTTCATATTTTCATGACAGAATCCGGGAAAAAAAGCCAGAAGCTTGTGGAAGAAGCTTTTGTGGAGATTGAGGAGGCTGCATGGAAAGATATTTCTCCAGAAGAAGCAGAGGCTTTTATGAAGATTTATCATAAAATTTACAGTAATCTGTCTGAGACAGGCTGCGAAGAAACAGGGAAAGAAGGAAGGAACAAATGAACAAATTAACAAATTAAAAAGATACGTAATCTTTCTGATCGGCCTGTTCGTGAACTCACTTGGTGTTAGTTTGATCACCAAGGCAAGTCTCGGAACCTCACCAATCACATCGATTCCGTATGTATTAAGCTTAAGTTTTCCGTTTACGTTGGGAAACTTTACGATTTTTTTCAGCGTATTTTTGATCTTACTGCAGTTGCTGATCCTGCGTAAAAATTTTAAACTGGAACATGTTTTGCAGATACCGATATCCATTATCTTTGGATATTTCATCGATCTGACCATGCTTCTGTTTACATGGGTAAATCCACAGACATACATTATGAAAATCGTATATCTTCTGATTGGGTGTCTGATCCTTGGCTTTGGTGTGTACATGGAAGTGCTGGCAGACGTTGTAATGTTGCTGGGAAAATCTTTTGTCCGAGCAATCGTTCTGACATGGAGAACCAACTTTGGTACGACAAAAATCTGCTTTGACGTTTCCATGGCAGTGATCGCAGCAGTCCTGTCTTTTGTATTTACCGGACATCTCAATGGTGTGCGTGAGGGTACGATCATTGCGGCACTTCTGGTTGGATTTGTTGCCAGAGTTCTTGGTAAGAAACTTGCATCTGTCTGAAAAAGATGCAACACATAAGATTCAGAAAAAAGACAAACAGCGTGCGGATAACTACCATTATTACATAGGACGCATCTGAGGAGCATCAGCAAACTTTGATCTGATATTCTGATTCTTCATTTACAGTAATGATGATGTCCTATGATTCAGATCCTAAAGAATATGCAAGGCTTGCTGGTTTTGGTTACAGAATGCTTGCTGAGGCAATCAAAGCAGATTTGGCATATCATATCAGTTGTCCGGCACTTCTTATCTGTGGCGAAAAAGATAAAGCGGGCTCAGCCCAAAGCTACAATAAAAAATGGCATCAGAGAGAAGGTTTACCGCTTAAATGGATAAAGAATGCTGGTCATAATTCCAATACGGACCAGCCGGATGAAGTAAACAGACTGATAGAAAAATTTATCAGCGAGGTAGATAGGAGAGGAGTGCCCCGATGAAATTAAATATACAGTGGAAAAAGTATTATGTGGGATTGCATTGATATGGTCAGTGACCTGCTGATGCAGGCAGAGGCAGTCTGAGACGACTGCAGATGACAGGGAAACGCACGCTAGACCGCCGGACGAATGAAACTGATAACAATGTTTACAGGGCGAAATGCCTGGAAAGGATGGATTCATGGAAGCACCAGATGGTGAGATTTCATTTGATTAATTCAGAGTAAATGGTTGGAGAGGCTGCCCTTTGCCGGGGCATCCTTTTTTCCATTTTACAGAAGATATCAAAAATCACAGGTATTCAACCTAACGAAATCGTGATATAATCAAAATATGTTTATACGAAAAGATGGAGGTAGCTTATGGGCGTAAGTTATAACAGGTTATGGAAAATGCTCATAAATAAAAATATGAAGCGGATAGAGATGCAGTACCTCACCGGGATCAGTGGAAACATTCTTGCCAGGATGGGAAAAAACCAGTATGTATCAATGGAGACGATTGAGAAGATTTGCAAGAAACTGGACTGCACCGTTGATGAGATGATGGAATTTACAGATGATGAGTAACAGGAGCAGACATGTCAAATTATTAAACCTGGCAGAATGCTTCAGAAGTCAAAAAGAATTTGAAAAAAGATAACACGTCGGATACGGCATAAATCTCTTAGTAACGCTAAGAGCGCACTTCGATACAGACAATTTCATCTGCCTGTATCGTGCAACCTGCGGTGCTGCTCCCGGTTTTGAGAAATCTCAATCCGGGAAATACAGCGAAATCAAAGATTTCGTACAAGGGGAGTTTCCCCTTGCGGCACAGGTGCCTATCCCAATAAAGTTTATGACTGAATATTTCAGATACAGACATATAAAGTTATAAATTTGGAGGATTCATTATGAGTGAGAAAACAGAGATTACTTTCATGCAAACAAGACTAATCCGGCTTGCTTCAGAAGAGTGGCATTTACCTGTTGAACAGATTATCCACTTGTTTAAAGAAGCTGATGTTCTTGGATATATAGAAAAATGCTATGGGATTTTTCATTGTGAAGGTGATGAAGCTGTGCTTGAAGACATTACAGAATTTCTGGAAGGAAAGGGGATAAAGATTAGTGCTTGAGTTAAAAGATGGATTTGTTCTCTATCATGGAAGTTATTGTGAAGTAAAAGAGCCAGATCTTGCCAAATGTGCAAAGAGAAAAGATTTTGGGCAGGGATTTTATTTAACCACATCCAAGGAGCAGGCAGAAAGTTTTCTGAGAACCTCGATAGTCAAAGCAATCGCAACCGGAACAATTGAAGAGGGACAGAAGTATGGATATATTTCAACTTTTGAATTCAAACTTTCAGAAAATCTTGAAACGCATATTTTTGAAAATGCAGATGTAGACTGGTTACATTGCATTGCCGCTCATCGAAAGAAAAAAATGTTCATCGAAGTTGAACGTGAAATGGCAAGGTATGATATCATTGCAGGAAAGATTGCGGATGATGCAACAAACGCTACCCTTACTGCTTACCTTGCCGGGGTTTTCGGGACAGCAGGCGATAAGGAAGCAGACGATTTCTGCATCAGACAGTTGCTGCCCAATAAACTAAAAGATCAATATTGCTTCAAAACAGAAGCCGCTATTAAGTGTCTGAAATTTGTGAAAGGTGAGAAGATATGGCTGAAGTAACAATTCCAAAGGAAAAAATGAATTATACAATAGACCTTCTTATCACTATGGTGACAGATGAGATTGCAGAAGAAACGGGCAAGGACAGAAAAGAGATATTGACAGATTTTCTATGTTCAAAGACAGGAAAAGCACTGTATGATGAGAAGACAAAGTTGTGGTGCACTGGCCCGGCATATATAGCTGAACTGTATATGGAAGAGTTAAAGAAATCCGGATATCAGATTTGAGATGAATGTATATTCGGATTGTGTTGAAAACTTCCGCTATTATATCGTTGTGACAACTAAATATTTCAAAAGTTACTGAGGTCAGCATTTCCTAATTATGGAACAATGACCTCAGTTTTTTTATACCAAGGAATCGGCACTTATGAATGACTTATTTCACAGCCCCTTTTTTCAAACGATTAAGTAAATACAAGTGGAGCATGAACTAAGCATTATTCAAAAGAATAATCGTATGGAATACTTTCTGGGAACTATCATAATACATTTTGATGGTTCCGTTATAGTTGCTGATAATTCGGCTGACACTTTTCAGGCCTAAGCCGTGGTTTTGTACATCCTCTATAGTATTGTTTTTTTGGGTGTGGGTAGTTGATAAGTTAAGTGCGGATACTTTATTAAATATATTAGTATTCTGTGCAATATTTAGTTTAGCATTATTTAGCCCTATAGATTCTGAAAGACGTCATTTAAATACAGATCAGAAAAAACAGTATAGAATTATAACAATATTCATAACGATAATATTTTGGGTGATATATGAATTATTGCTGTATATGGAATTTGAGGTATATGCAGTATGTATTGCGGAAGGAATTATGTTGACTGCAATATTACAGATTCCATGTGTAGTAAAAAAATATGAAAGAAATTTAACTTGTAAAAATAAGACGCTCAACGAGGATAACCGTTACAAGTGGAATAAAGCCACCTTGACCCATATCCTCACGCGGCAGGAGTATTGCGGCGATGTAGTCAATTTCAAGACTACAAAGCATTTCCGAGATAAGCGAAACCACTATGTAGACAGAAGCCAGTGGCACATCACAGAAAATGTGCATGAGCCGATTATTGACCGCACTGACTTTGAAAATGTGCAGCGGATTTTGGAAAACGCACCTGTCAAACGCCCCAACGGGGACGGAGAAATCCACCCTCTGTCCAGCTTGCTTTTCTGTAAAGACTGCGGTGCAAAAATGCACATTCGCATAGATTACAGGAACGGCGGCAAGCGCCATGTTGCCTATTGCAGCGAGTATCACAAGGGAAAAGACAAAAATCCCAAGTGCAGCTCTCCGCACATCATGGACGCGGATCTGCTCATGCAGACCGTCGCAGATGTGCTGAAAAAAATCGCGGAATACTCTATCAGCAACCGGGCAGAGTTTGAAGCCTTAGTGAAAAAGAGCCTTGCCATGCAGCAGACCGACAAGACAAAGAAACAGCAAAAGCGTATCCCGCAAATCACGACGCGCCTTGAACAGATTGACAAGGTGCTGAATAAACTTTATGAGGACAACGCGCTGGGTACTATCCCACAAGACCGCTATGAGCAGATGTCGCAGAAGTATTCCGAAGAATACTACTCACTGAAAGCGGAGCTTGAACAGCTTAGGGAGCAGCTATCCGCTTTTGAAAACGCGGGAGGACGGGCGCAGAAGTTTGTAAAGCTGATAGACCGTTACGCTGACTTTACCGACCTTACCCCGACTATCCTCAACGAGTTTATCAGCCGGATTGAAGTGCATGAGCGCGACAAGAAAAGGGCGAAACAGGCTATTCAGCATATCGGGATATACTTTAACCATATCGGCAGATTTGAAAATGAACTGACACAGCTTGCAGAGCCGACAGAGCAGGAAATCCGGCAAATGCGGGAGGAAATCGAAGAAGCAAGAAAGGAAAAGAGCCGCGCCTACCACCGCAACTATTCAAGAGAATACCGGGCGAGAAATCTTGAAAAGCAACGGGAGTATGACCGTATCAAAGCGCGGGAATATCGAGCGAAGAAAAAGGCGCAGGCTGCCGCCGCACTGTCCGCACCATAAAACAGAATAGCAACATCATCGAGGGATTTTCCGAACTACGGGAAGTCCCTTTTTTACGCCCGGAGAAAGGAGCAACCTATTGACAGAAAAGAAAGGAACACCCACCCCGCCGACCAAGCCGGACGGAATTATCACGACACAGAGGAACGGGCAGACCATTGTTGCGGAGCTGTTTTTCAATCCCAACGGCACAGAAACATTCTCCGACAAGCTGCTGAAAACGATACTTGCCGACAGTCTGCGTTTTTCTGCGTCTGACGGTCAAGAGCTGGAAAAAACAGAAATCTTGCGATAACAGCCGCCCCGACGATACATTCCCCGCTTGGGCGGTTTTTATCGTCAAAAACGCCGTTTTCCCCAAGTCAAGAGCTGAGGAAAACACCCGAAAAATGCCCCTATTGCGTAACAGTGGCGCAGAAAGGAGCTTGCATGAGAACAGGGCTTACCAAACAGGAAAAGACCACTGATATATGGTTTGACGAGAAAGACCCCTTTATCCATATCCGCACCCACAACACCAACCTCAAAAAGCGGCTTGCCGCTTATGCCGAGCAGTACCCCGACGAGTGCTGCAAGACCGACACAGACCCCGAAACAGGCTGCATGGAGTTTGATATTGCAAAGGGGCGTTTCTCTTTCCGTCTGACCGCCCCATACAGTGAGGAACGCCGGAGAGCCGCCAGCGAAGCGGCGAAAGTTAACGCAAGCAATCTCACGCGAAGTGTGGTATAATTTTTTGAAAAAGTTTGAGAATTGATGTAGTATTCGTCGCTAAAACCGTAGTATATAGATGAAGCCGGAGAGGAGGCGGTGCAATGATAGAGGATGAAAAAATCATAGAAATGTTTTTTGAGCGTTCAGAACAAGGCATACGGGAGTTGGATATAAAATACGGAACAGTCTGCCACAAGCTTTCCTATCATATCGTAGGAAGTAGGCAGAACGCAGAGGAATGTGTAAACGACGCTTATTTAGGTGTATGGAACACTATTCCCCCTGCACGACCTAACCCACTTTTATCCTATGTTCTGAAAATCGTTCGGAACATTTCAATCAAAATTTATTGGAGAAAGGAAGCAGCCAAACGAAGCAGCCATTACACGATTGCTTTGGAGGAAATTGAAACCTATATAGCAGATACTCACACAGTAGAAGCAGAAATTGAAGCTAAAGAATTAGCCCGTATCATTGAAAGTTTTTTAGATACGCTGACTACTGAAAACCGCGTTATTTTCATGCGCCGCTATTGGTTTTCTGACAGCTACAAAGACATAGCCGAGGTTGTGGGGCTTTCAGAGAAAAATGTCTCTGTCCGGCTGACCCGTATCCGCGAAAAGATGAAACAATATTTAATTGAAAGAGAGGTATTTATATGAACGCAAAGAAGTTTTCCGACGCTATGGGCGAGCTTGACAATAAATACATTGACGAAGCCCTTAACTATAAGAAAAAGGTCAAGAAGCCCATTTGGATTAAATGGGGAGCTATGGTAGCTAGTTTACTTCTTGTCTTTACTATGTCTGTTCCAGCATTAGCGGCAGCAGATTTTGGACCAGCTTATAATCTACTCTACAAGGTATCGCCAGCAATTGCTCAAAAGTTAAAGCCTGTTAGTATGTCCTGCGAGGATAATGGGATTAAGTTTGAGGTCATTTCGGCTTATGTTGAGGGTAACGAAGCAAAGATTTTTATTTCCGTACAAGATATTGACGGAGATAGAATTGATGAAACGACAGATTTGTTTGATAACTTTAGTATCAATACACCTTTTGATTGTAGCAGTTCGTGTGAAAATATAAGCTATGACACCGAAACAAAAACCGCCACTTTCCTAATTTCTATATCACAATGGAATGAGAAAGACATTATTGGTGAAAAAATTACTTTTTGTGTCCGAGAAATGCTGAGCAATAAGCAGGAATATGACGCGATATTGACAAATTTGGATTTGATCCAAATTAGTGCTACACCAAAAACAATTACCCCGACTCAAATTTTTGGTGGTGGGGGAACAAACTACAATGAAATGAAAAACAATTTTCAGGCATTGAAAACAACAGGTATTCTTTGTTCCCCTATTGCTGGGGTAGATATTACAGCTATGGGATATGTGGATGGGAAATTGCATATACAAGTCAAGTACGAGGATAGTTTAGAAACGGATAATCATGGCTATATCTATTTCAAAAATGACAAGGGTGAGGAAATCCACTGTATCGCAAATATTGCATTTTCTACTGATAGTGAACATCAAGAACGGTATGTAGAATATGTTTATGATTTGTCAGATGTTGATTTGACCCAATATAAAGCATATGGATATTTTGTTACGAGCGATACACATATCGAAGGAAATTGGAGTGTTACTTTCCCATTAGAAAGCATAAGTCAATAAGTTTTCGTAGTCACCGATATAAATACAAAGTAAATAATTCAATGGGAGCAGCCTTTTTTACACAAAAACGGCTGCTCTTTTCTATGCCTATGAGCAGAAAGGAGCGACCAGCTATGACAAACCCGAAAGAGAAAACCCGCGAGGAGCTGCAAGCCGAGATTGAGGACGGAAAGAAGAAAATCCGGCAGTTTGAAAACCGGGAAAAGATGTTGCGTCAGAAGTTATCCAAAGAAGAACGCAGAACGCGCAGCCACCGTCTTATCGTCCGGGGTGCAGTCTTTGAAAGCATTGTTCCGGAAGCAAAGAACATGACCGACGAGGAAGCCGCCCACCATAACGCCGTATTCGTAGGACGGGACGAGGACGGAGTACCACGCTACGCCCACCAACGCGGCACAGCCGGGAACTTCCGGCTTGATGTGAAAGGCAGCGACAAAGCCTTTAACTTCTGCTATCGGGGCGAGGGCGAAAGATTGTTTGTCTTTGAAGCCCCTATTGACCTGTTATCTTTTCTCTGTCTGTTCAAAAAGGACTGGCAAAAGCAAAGCTATCTTGCGCTGGGTGGCGTGGGAGATAAAGCCCTTATGTGCTTTCTCTCTGACCGCCCGAACATCAAGACCGTATATCTCTGCCTTGACAGCGACCAAGCCGGAAACGACGCTTGCAGCCGCCTTGTGGAGCTTATGCCGGAGGACTTGACCGTCCACCGCCTTATCCCTCTTTTCAAAGACTGGAACGAGGTGCAGACGCGCCGGAATGAAATCACAGACGGAAAATATCTGCGGGAAGCTGTCTATGGCTTGAAAGAACCGCCGCAGGAAGAAACCGTTGAGATTATCCGCATGAGCGAGGTTGACACACAGACCGTTGAATGGCTATGGAAACCGTATATCCCCTTTGGGAAAGTAACCATAGTACAGGGCAACCCCGGCGAGGGAAAGACCACCTTTGCGCTGCGCCTTGCCGTTGCCTGTAGTACTGGCGGGACGCTTCCGGGCATGAAGCCCATACAGCCGTTTCAAGTGATTTATCAGACCGCCGAGGACGGTTTGGGCGATACCGTCAAGCCCCGCTTGATAGAAGCCGCAGCAGACCTTGACCGGGTGCTTGTGATTGATGAAGCAAAACGGGAGCTTACCCTGTCCGACGAGCGCATAGAGAAAGCAATCATACAGAACGGGGCGCGTCTGATTATCCTTGACCCCATACAGGCGTATATGGGCGACAAAGCCGACATGAACAAGGCAAACGAGGTGCGCCCCATTTTTCGCCGCCTTGCCGAAGTTGCGGAGCGTACCGGGTGCGCCGTTATCCTTATCGGACACCTTAACAAAGCTGCCGGAGGACAGAGCGCATACAGGGGCTTAGGTTCTATCGACTTTAGAGCCGCAGCAAGGAGCGTCCTTTTAATCGGGCGCGTGAAGCGTGAGCCGAATGTGCGCGTTATCATTCACGACAAATCTTCCCTTGCGCCGGAGGGAAAGCCCGTTGCCTTTTGCCTTGACCCGGAAACAGGCTTTGAGTGGATAGGCGAATATGATATAACTGCCGACGAGCTGCTGTCCGGCGCGGGCGGCAACAACGCCACCAAAACCGAACAGGCTGAAAAGCTGATACTTGACCTACTGGCAGACGGAAAAGAATTTGCCAGCGAGGACATAGAGAAAGCCGCAGCCGACGCGGGGATTTCTGCCCGTACTGTCCGGGCGGCAAAGAAAAACCTTGACGGGCGCATTACTTCAAAGCGTATCGGCGCAGCATGGTATCACGCCCTAAAAAAGTGAACTGGCAAAATCCAAGTGGCAAAACCCAGATACCTTGCCACTTTGCCACTTCGCCACTTCAACCATAATCCCACAGCCCCATGTAAGACCGCGTGGGGCTTTATCGTGGAAAAAAGAGCCTATGTTGCGTCAATAACTCAAAAAAGCACTTGACAAAACGCTTCATGGCTTACATGGAATGATAAAATGGAGGTTAGTATTGATGAAACGAAAGTAAAAGAATGGATGAATGAATTTTGCTCTACATACGATTCCATTGGAAAAATACGTTCTATTACGACACCGACGGGAAAAACAGCAAGTGTTTCGGGAGGAACATATGGTTGGTCAGTCGACGAGCCAGAAGAAATCAGGAAATTGATTGAGAATATTAAAAGTGGTGAAAGAGTAGAAAGAGAACCGGTGTATGAAAAAACGGTAGCATCTCATTCGCAGCAGGATTGGGGAGATACATATGTTGAGGTAGATCTTTCAACGCAGCATATGTGGTATATTGTGAATGGTTCAGTACAATTAGAAACAGATATTGTTACAGGACTTGCAAGTGATCCGAACAGAGCGACTCCATCAGGGGTATATTCTATTCTTGAAATGAAAAGAGATAAAGTACTTACTGGAGAAACAAATCCAAGCACAGGAGAACCTATTTATAGAACGAAAGTTTCTTATTGGATGCGTGTTACATGGACGGGAATCGGATTTCATGATGCAATCTGGCAGTCGGCGTTTGGTGGAAACAGGTATCAGACTTCGGCAGGCTCGCATGGTTGTATTAATATGCCGTTGGATCAGGCAGCTTCTTTATATGATATGTTAGAGATGGGAACACCAGTAGTTATACACGAGTGATATTGAAATAGAGATGAAAAAATACTGGTCGCACGTAGTGTGAACGGTAACAAAATATAAAAGTTTTATCAACTTCAGGAAACGGTATTGACATAATCAACAAGGTGTTGTATAGCCTGATACGAAACAAAATTAAATAAATGATACTTTCTCTTATTCAGAGCAGTGGAGATACAAAGGATCTAAGAAGCTGCAGCAACCCCTCGTAATAGGAAGGTGCCAACCTGAGCGAGTTATTTCGAACAATAAGAGGATTGTTAAGATAAACTTTGATTACCCTGGAAAAGACAAAGGAGCTGGTTACAATTGTATGTACTCAGCTCCTTTGTGTATAATAACACAAGGAATGATTCATCAACCGGTATCCTAAGCTAAAACAAGGAATGAATCCCTATAGGAA
>SKED01000133.1_pt1 | contig 90462 bp, 68 predicted proteins | sample 4826651 | NCBI WGS metagenome assembly SKED01 (sample SAMN11008818, study PRJNA524170) | human gut metagenome | biome: Human fecal sample; material: Feces; isolation source: fecal sample from pouch patient p19 | host: Homo sapiens | place: Israel: Tel-Aviv | collected 2016-06-28 | reverse complement strand
GGTCACATGCGCCACATCACAGTATGGAAGCAGTTCTTCATAAACTTTTCCTCCACCGATGACGTAGATCTCATCATCATCATATTTCTTCAGTTCTTCTAGAACTTCATCGATGCTGTGTACGATCACTGCATCTTTCACCTGATAATTTTTATCGCTGGTCAGTACCACGTTAGTTCTGTTTTTTAACGGCAGACCGTTAGGAAAGCTTTCAAGAGTCTTTCTTCCCATAACTACTACTTTTCCCATGGTTTCCTGACGGAAAAATTTCATATCGGAAGGGATGCTCACCAGAAGTTTGTTGTCTTTTCCGATGCCCCAGTTTTTATCTGCTGCTACAATAAGATTCATTATTATTCTCCTGTCTGATACGTTTTTATTTTTCTGTTTTCCCGACTCATTGTCTGCTTGTAACTGCTCACTACCTTCACCGTTGCGAGCCAAAATGCATTTAAAATCATCTTCTTACACAGCAATCGGAATATTTTTAATCTGTGGTCCTGTTACATAATCTTCCACATGAAGATCATCCACAGTAAATGCATAGAAATCCTTGACTTCCGGATTCAGCCATACCTTTGGTGCCGGATGAGTTTCTCTGCTGATCAGCTCTTTTACCAGTGGGATATGGCGGTCGTATATATGAGCATCCGCAATCACATGAAGTAGTTCGCCCGCTTTCATATCGCATACCTGTGCGATCATCATCAGAAGCAGCGCATACTGGCAGACATTCCAGTTATTCGCTGCCAGCACATCATTAGAACGCTGGTTCAACACACCGTTCAGTGTCAGTCTGTCGCTGTCTTTTTCTTTTGTCACGTTAAATGTCATCGAATACGCACAGGGATACAGATTCATCTCGTGCAGATCCTGATGCACGTAGATGTTCGTCATGATTCTTCTGCTGTATGGATTGTTTTTCAGATCATACAGTACACGGTCGACCTGATCCATCATGCCCTCTTTATACTGGTGCTTCACTCCCAGCTGATACCCGTAGGCCTTTCCGATGGATCCGTCTTCATCTGCCCAGCTATCCCAGATATGGCTGTTCAGATCGTGAATATTATTCGATTTTTTCTGCCAGATCCACAGGATCTCATCAAAAGCACTTTTCAGTGCTGTTCTCCGAAGTGTCAGTGCCGGAAATTCTTTTGAAAGATCATAGCGGTTGACCACACCGAACCTCTTGATCGTGTAAGCGCTCTCCCCGGTATCTTCCCACACCGGACGCACTTTTTCTCCCTCCGTACTTAATCCGTTATCTATAATATCCTGACACATGCGGATAAATAAATCATCTGCGTAACTCATTGCTTTCCTCCTTTTTCGAACCGGCTCTTCGCCAAATCAAAATCACTGATTTAATGTAACTATTCAGTAGCCATTATCCCGCGAGGTGTTTTGGCATAAATATGCCAAAATCCCGAGACATACAAGCAAAAATGCCATCACCGAAGGTGATTTTAAATGCATTTTTGCTCGTAACTGTGAAGGTACTGAACAGTTACTATTTTATAAAAAAGGGTCTGCAAATTCGAATTTTCTTCTTTGCAGACCCTTTTTCAGATACTTAGAATTCTACTTTTACAGCTCCCTGCGGACGGATATGCATAACATATGCAGAACCCTCTCCCAGTGCCTTGTCGATATATTTTGTAAATCCTTCTGTTTCTTCTTTTGGAAGAAATGCAGCAATAACGCCGGCAAATCCTCCTCCGTGAACACGGCACACGCCACGACCGATCTTATCCAGATACAGTTTGGTCAAAGCCAGAGCAACCGTGATGGACTGCTCATCCGGAGTCTCGTTGCAGTAGCAGTTCTGCAGCCATTTCCAGGAAGAATCACCGGACTCTGTGATTTTGTTAAAGAAGGTTGCAAAATCTTTCTTTTCCAGTGCTTCTACTTCTGCATCCACACGTTTGTTTTCTTCAAAGAAGTGGAATGCACGCAGAACCGCACGGTCACCGGCGAATTCACGAATAGCTTTTACATTCTCAATCACATCATCTTCCTTGCACTGTTCCAGAACTTCTTTTCCGAAGTATTCTGCTACTTTTTTCATTTCATTCGGAACTGCAGAATACTCTGCACTCAGATCTGCATGACCTTTTCCGGTGTTGATGATAACCAGATCATGGCCCATCTCATCAAAATCACATTTGATCTCACGGATGGCCGGATTTTCAATATCCGCAAAATCGATGGTAATCATACCGCCAACAGCGCATGCCAGCTGATCCAGAAGACCTGAGCCTTTCAGCCAGTATTTATTTTCTGCATACTGCCCTGCTTTTGCATAAGTAACAACGTCGATCTTTCCTTCGTTAAACAGGTAATCTACGATAACACATACCAGCATCTCAAAAGATGCGGAAGAGCTTACACCTGCTCCACCGATTACGTTGGAAGTTACATAAGCGTCAAATCCTTCTACTTTGCATCCTTTTTCCAGCAGTCCTGCAAAGATTCCTTTTAACAGCGGTTCGGTTCCTGTTGTTTTTTCTGTCGGAGCCAGGTCATCCAGATCGATTACCAGATGCTGGTTATATGTTTCACTGATCAGGTTTACAGTGTGGGTTCCGTTGGGTGCTGCTGCTGCCACACAATCCAGATGTACACTTCCTGCCAGGACTTTTCCGTGGTTATGATCCGTATGGTTTCCACCAATCTCTGTTCTTCCAGGTGCTGAAAAGAATTCAAAAGCTTTATCTCCGAATTCTTTGGCAAATCCATCCGCTACCAGCTGGTATCTTGCTGCATTTTCCTCTACTCTGTTCTCTCCGTACATCTGTTTCAACAGTGCAACTGCATGTTCACTTTTTACTGCTTCTGCTACATTTGCTGTTTTCATGTTTCTTCTCCTTTTTTATTTTCACATACTGATATTGACTATCTGCTAATTATCATTATAATGAGAATCATATAGCATCACAATAACTATATTAGCTTACTTTATAAATATATTGAGGTTTTTTCATGCAATTACAGTTAGACAACAACAAAAAGGAATTAAAGTCTCACGGAACCTATGCTTTCCCGGTCAACGTAAGCTACGAACAGCTTTCCCGCTACGAAAGAAAGTCTTTTCTCTGGCACTGGCATAAAGAAATTGAGCTGACGATTCTCCTCCAGGGCGAGATGCAATATCAGGTCAACGATACCATCTATCACCTGCAGGCCGGTGAGGGGCTTTTCTGCAACAGCAACCGTCTGCATACCGGTTCTTCCTGTCATGATTCCGATTGTATCTATATTTCCACAACCTTTCATCCCCGCTTTCTTTACGGATATGAAGACAGCGTGATCCAGAATAAATATCTGAACACTATTACAAAGCATCCCGGACTGCATAGTCTGGTATTTTCTCCTGACATTCCCTGGCAAAAGGAGGTGCTGGATGAACTGTCTGCCATCTGGATGCTTTCCAAACAGCCCTCCGCCACTTATGAGATGGAATTGCAATGGCGACTCACCCATATCTGGATGTTTCTATGGAACCACCTTTCCCATCAGACAAGCAGTTCCGGAAACAGTGAATCTAAGCATACTGATCGTCTGAAAAATATTCTGATGTACATTCAGGAACATTACGCGGAAAAAATCACTCTGGCTGATATTGCTGCAACTGCAAATATCTGTCAGAGTGAGTGTTGTCGCTTTTTCAAAAAACATATGAATGAATCTTTATTTGATTATCTTCTTTCCTTCCGGATTGAGAAAAGCCTTCCGTTGTTAGTTGACCAGCAGCTGTCTATTACTGAAATCAGTAATCTATGCGGGTTTTCCAGTTCTTCTTATTATACCAAAGTATTTCGGGAACATATGGGATGCACACCAACCGCATATCAGGCCGGACACTTCGTCTGATCAGACGACATCAGTGGAACAAACAATACCGTAACACCTGAAAGATCCGTATCTATGCCGCAACTATCATCCAGGACAGCAACACAGATACGGATCTGTTTTATTTTTTCAGGTCATCTTTAATAATGTTTTCTACTTCTTTGGCTTCCTCGCGGATATTTTGAATATTCTTGCGAATCTCCTGCTCTTCTTCCAGGATCTGGGGATGTTCTTCCAGTTCTTCTTTGATAAACATCAGGAGGAATCCCACGAAAAGCAATCCACAGGAAACCCATATGGTTCGTTCATGTAGCAGGAGGATCAGATGGCCTCCGACAGCGGCACCTATTGCAAACATTCCGATGATTCCAAGATAATGACCGGCTTTGTACAGTTTTTCTTTATCCTTTGTCTTTCCATAGACACACAGAGATTCCATGCCGCTTCGGATATTGCCGATACACATGGTGCTGGCAAATGCATAGCCATTGACTTTACGGAAGGTCTGCACCTGCATGGCACAGGCAAAGGATACCATGGCATTGGCCAGAAGGTCGCATGCTGTTGGAAGGAATCCGACCACAAGCAGTAAAAGCATTTCCATCAGTAAAACCAACTGTCTCCAGTGAATCCTCTGTACATTTTTATATTTTTGCCGGATACCTTCTGCCACTACGATTCCCATGGCAAAAAATCCCAATGGGATCAGGTAATGGATCACCGTGGACCATTTTCGTTCCACAAGGCTCTGACTTAAGAGCACAATGTTTCCTGTCTGTGCATTGGCAAATACCTCGCCTCTGTATATATAGGTATAGGCATCCTGCAAACCGCCGGATATAGATAAAAAAGCTGCTGTCAGAAAAGATTCTGACATCTGTCGCCCTGAACTTTGTTTCAATGATCTTCCCTCATTTCTACACAACCTTCTGTCTTATTCTCCCAGTTGTTTTATTTTTCCAGCGGTAAAGTATACTCTGTCAAAAACGATATTTCAAGTTTTTTATTTTATACATTACTGTTTTTTCCAACATTGATCCTGGGTCTGGATCTCTTTTCCTTCCTTCGCCGCTTCATCCATCATCAGAAACAGATAGGTATCCTGCAGTGCCTCTTCCAGCGGATACACTTCCTTTCCTGTCTCTACATATGTTTTCATGCCTTCCATCATCTGGGCAACAGCGATTTCCTCGTCTGTCAGACGAAGATCTCTGTCTGCATATGGATTTCTATACAGAATCTCTCCGTTCAGCCTCAGACTTCTCATTCCGTAGCCTTCCAGGTTAGAATACTGTCCCAGTTCGTCTCTCTGGATGCTTCCCTGGACCGGATAACCGTCCTGACCAAGCCAGGCTGCCTGCTGATCATGAACTTCTCCGCAATCTCCCTGAAGGGTCAGATGACGGGTACGGAAATAGTTAAAATACTGCTCACCGGAAAAATCAAAGAACCCAACCTTTCCATCCGTGAAGACAAATTCTGCACGTTTTCTTGTATCCACGATGGTTTTTTCCCCCTTATGAAGGCCCTCTCTTCCGCAGTGATAATTCACCGGAAAATCATAGATTCTGGCTGTGATCCTGCAGTTTTCCATACCTGTGCCGAGTAATCGTCGCATCACGCTCATGCCATGGTAATCATGGGCCTGGGAAATATCCAGATTGCTGATCGTTCCCAGTTTACCCTGGTCGATCATATGGATCAGTGCCTGATAATAAGGCTGGAAGCAATACTGTTCTGCCACCTGTACTTTTCCGTTGTATTTTTCTTTTGCCTGATACCAGGCCTGTAATTCCTCTACTGTTGCTGCAGGCGGTGTCTCACACAGAACCGGAATTCCCTGTTCCATGGCTTTCTCGGCAAATGGAAGTGCAGCACCGTATTTTAACATAAAGACTACACAGTCCGGCTTTGTTGCCAGAAATTCGTCATAGTCTGTATACACCTTCCCCGGGAAATTTTTCTCTTCCCGCTCCCTGCTGGACTCTGAATGCACATACACTGCCGATACTTCAAATTCTTCTCCCAGCGCTTTCATTACACGCACATACATCTGTGCTCTCCAGCCTGTTCCTGCTAATCCTACTTTCATGTAAAAATCCTCCGTCATTGTATAATTTTATGTAGTAATCAAATTGGTATCTGTTCAATATTCCCGGGAATACCGGACAGCAACTGACTTTTCTCCATTATATCACACTTTACATTTTATTGTGTATTTTTATACAATATACAGATTAAAAAACACTCTCTTTTTCTATGACCCCAAGTAAAATCTGCAAAGATTTCTTTCGACAATAATATTTTCTTCGTAACTGTTCAGCAGCTTCACAGTTACGAGCCAAAACGCCTCGCGGAATACTACCTACTGAATAGTTACTTTTCTTCATACAAACTATCGAGTGAAACATCACTTTTCAGGATATATATCAGGTACAATACCGAAAAGTCCTGTCCGTAAATATCCTTGCAAAAATAAGTCCCAGAGGCAGCGCCACTACAATCAATATTGCCGCAGCCAGCCATGAGACCGCTTCATTTAGGGACATGACTCCAAGGTTATAAAATCCTCGATAAAAATACAATCCCGGCACCATAATAACAATTGAAGGAACTGTAAGTGAAATTCTTGGATATCCGTTGTTTTTTTTGATCAGCGACGCCAGCAGTCCAGCTGCCAGTGCCCCGGTAAATGCAGCTACAGCCGCCGGCATCCCGGTAAAATCGACCAGGGACAACCGCAGAGTATTGGCTACTGCTCCGATCATCGCTGCCGTGGAGGCCATGGGAATAGAACTGTTAAACATAATAGAAAATCCAAGAACACCGCAAAAGCTGGCACATAGACGAAAAATCAGCCTGGATGCCGTTCCCAGGTGTACTGCTATAAAATCCTCCGGCTGTAATTTCAGGATCATTGCCGTGATCCAGGCTCCCATGGTTGCCACCAGTATGATGATCAACGCATAGGTCAGTCTTTCCAGACCGGAACGCAAATCCAGTTTCGCCAGGTCGATTCCGCTGGTGATAAAAGGAAATCCCGGAATGATAAATAACATGGAGCAGATATACCCTGCCTCATGAGCCGCCGATATATGGAGCAGGCTTTCCGCCAGATTAAGACAGATTGCATAGATCAGACATGCCGCTGATACGGAAACTGCAATATTTAAGAATAAGGTATAATGATGCTTTATCATCCTGGTACGGATGAAATTACCGATACCTGCGGCAATAAAGGCAAACAGCATCTCCACCGGTCCTCCGCCGAGAAGAAACGTAAAAGCGCCACACGCCAGCGCCGCAGCCACTCCCAGCTTCCAGGGCGAATAGAGCGCATGAATCTGTTCTATTTCATCCAGACGTTTGTGGATCTCCTCTCCCGTCAGCTGTTTCTCGATCTTCGGAAAGTTTTCTACAAACTGCTCCATCCGATAAAGTTTGGATGTATTGACCCCTGTATTGGCTATACTTAAGGACTGGGAAACACAATCTGTCCCGTCGAAGCAGTTAAACCCGATGGACATCAGTCCAACATCCACGGTACAGGTCACTCCCAGCTCTTTGGACAATCGATTCATAGAGGTGCGTACACGCCAGGCACCGGTTCCACAGGAAAGCATCATAAGTCCTACCCTGCCGATCACAGATGCTTTTTCGATCAGATCCGCCTCTGCGATCAGCACATTGCTGTCTGCCTTGGCATAATCATGCCATGGAATTTCCATATGATTTTTTTCCATAATATCCGTATATTCCGATGTCTGTCTTACTACACTTTCTTTATCAGCCATAAAGAATCGCCTCCGCCTTCGCCACATGACGTTCCAGATTTTTTAAAAAGTGAGAGTTTGGCAGAAAAATACCGATCTCGTCATATGTTTTATTATTTTCCATCAATGTGTCCTGGCCGTAAAAAACAAAAGCCATGGGCAGATTCTTTTCCAGTTTTGCCATCAGATCCCAAACAGCTGCATATGCCTGAGCTTCTGTTTCTTTCTTTTTTACAGTATCCGGCAGTTCATGAATCAATAACACACCTGTATTTTTTTCAAGAATCTGCTGTTCCACTTCCATATGGCTGTCATAACAATGACTGTATCGATAAGCCTTTGCAAAATACATTTTTCTTCCGGCTCCCAGACGTTGATAGACCTCTTCGAAATGTCTGTACTCTTTTTCATGAGCTACACTACTGTATTCAAGAAGAAGTCTCCCCTGCCCATCGGTCATGATCACGGGATTTTTGATTCCGTCTGCATCGAAACGATAGGGAATCAGACATGCATTTCGCAGAAGATCAAACATGGTATTCCGGCAGATTTCCATCAGGAATGCCGAGAGATCACGATTTCGATAAGCCGTAAATAAAGCTTTTGAAAATTGATCCGGCGAAAATACCTCATCTGTTTCTTCGCCACATAAACACGAATTGCAGAAGGTTTCCTGAAGTTTTTCGCAGGCCCATGGATCTTCCAGAATCTTTTGGAACAATATTTCCGTTTTTTCTTCTCTTGGAAAAATCATACTTTCTTTCATATTCGCTGCCTCACTTTTCTTGCTCTTTTTATTCCGAACAATTATACTATGGACACAATAATAAGTAAAAGCTATAATAGATATGTCATATATTATTTTTTGATATATCAGAGGTACGCCCATGAACGTTAATTTTGAATACTATAAAATTTTTTATTATGTTGCCAAATATGGCAGTTTCACGAAGGCTGCCCGGGCACTGGGAAGCACGCAGCCAAATGTAACCCGGGCTATGAACTGTCTGGAACAGCAGCTGCACAACACTTTATTTATCCGCACCAATCGAGGGATACAGCTCACTCCGGAAGGCGAGCAGCTCTACACCCACGTTTCTGTTGCCATGGCTCAATTATTTATCGCTGAGGAGGAGTTATCTGACAGTGCTTCTCTGACCCACGGGAGCGTTACTATCGGAGCCACAGAGACGGCGCTGAATATTTTTCTGCTTTGTAAGCTGAAGGCTTTCCGTACCGCCTATCCGGGAATTCGACTGAAAATCTATAACTACTCTTCACCCCAGGCTATCGCAGCTGTAAAAAGCGGAAAAATCGATTTTGCTGTTTTATCAACCCCTGTTCCTGCGGAACCGCCACTGCACCTTACTCCGCTGCAGTCCTTCCGGGAGATCCTTATCGGTGGACCTTCTTTTTCCGCTCTTTCCGAAAAGGAACTTTGTTTTTCAGATTTGAAGAAATATCCTTTCATCTGCCTGGGGAGAGAAACTGCCACTTTTCAGTTCTATAATCAGCTTTTTCTTTCCCAGGATCTGGAACTCATACCTGATACTGAGGCTGCTACTACAGACCAGATCCTTCCTCTGGTAAAAAACAATCTGGGACTGGCATTTCTTCCGGAACCTATGGCTTTGGAATCTCTGGCAAAACAGGAGGTTCTTCAGATTGCAATATCCGAAAAGCTGCCTCTTCGCCACATATGCCTGGTTCATGATCATCAGCACCCTCTGAATTCCGGAGCAAGAGAGCTGAAAAAAATAATCCTGGGTGAAAGGATGGATTAATATATACCTTCTCCCAGAATTATCTTTCAACCTGTAACTGTTCAGTATCTTCGCAGTAGCTTCTGAACAGTTACCCCAGATTCTTACTTGCCACCCAGCAGTTCCAGAATCTCTTCTCTGGAAAAACTGCCGCTTCCCATATCTGCTCCATTCAGGATCTGGTCAGCAAGGGCATGCTTCTTTTCCTGTAATTTTACAATATTTTCTTCAATCGTATCCTTAGCAATCAGTTTGTATACATTGACTACATTTTTCTGACCGATTCTGTGAGCCCGGTCAGTAGCCTGGTTCTGGACTGCCAGATTCCACCACGGATCGTAGTGGATCACAATATCCGCCGCCGTCAGATTCAGACCGGTTCCTCCGGCTTTCAGGGAGATCAGAAAAACAGCTGTTGGGTTATCTTCTTTATTAAACTCCTCCACCAGCTTTGCCCGCTTTTCCTTTCCGGTCGAACCGGTCAGCATATAATACGCCGTTTCTTCGTTCTCCAGCCGGTCTGCCAGCCGGCTCAACATCGTGGTAAACTGGGAAAATACAAGGATCTTATGTCCGTTTTCCACCGCGTTTCGAATCAGATCCACACACATCTCAAGTTTTGCCGACTCTCCTTTATATTCTTCAAAAAGCAATGCCGGATCGCAGCAGATCTGACGCAGTTTGGTCAGTTCGGATAAGATAACGATTTTGGAAGTATTGAATTCTTCCTCGCTCTGTTTATCTAACAGAAGTTTCATCCGTTTTACATGCGCATCGTATAACTTCTGCTGCTCTCCTTCCAGACGGGTATACATATTTTCTTCCAGTTTTTCCGGAAGATCTCGCAGTACATCTTTCTTCAGTCTTCGCAGCACAAAAGGCCGGATCATTTTTCGCAGCCGTTCACTGGCTTCCTCGCTCTCATGCTGGACAATCTGTACTTCCAGTTCCTCACGGAAGCGGGAATAGCTGTATAAAAATCCGGGCATCAGATAATCAAAGATGCTCCACAGTTCACTCAGCCGGTTCTCTACCGGTGTTCCGGTGAGGGCAAACCGGGTGTCTGCCTGGATCTTTTTCACAGCTTTTGCAGCCTGGGTGCTGTGGTTTTTGATATACTGTGCTTCATCGATGATCTGGCAGCGGAAGCGGTACTTTTTATAGAAATCGATGTCTCTGCGGAGCAGATCATAGGAAGTTATCAGAATCGCTCTCTCATCTGCTGCTTCCAGAAGTGTGCGGCGCTGCGCAGCCGTTCCTACGATCATTCTTACTGCAAGCCGGGGAGCAAAACGTTCCAGTTCACTGTTCCAGTTATAGACCAGGGAAGCCGGTGCAACGATCAGCGCATTCCGCCGCAGCCGGTCATCTGAACTCTCCTTTTGCCGCTGCCGTCCCTCATTCTCGATATCCTGCTCTTTTTCCACCGGCTCTTTCTTACTTTTTTCCTGTATTTCACGTTCCTGATACTCGGAAAGCAGATAGCAGATCACCTGCAACGTTTTTCCAAGTCCCATATCATCGGCGAGGATTCCGCCAAATCCATTCGCACTGAGCGTTTTTAACCACAGAAAACCTGTCTTCTGATATCCGCGCAGGATCGGTTCAAGTTCCGCCGGAATCTCAAAATCATTGTCTTCTACAGTTTTCATGTTACGGATCAGAGAACGAAAATTCTTATCCCTCACCGAAGAAATCACCGGATTGTCCCGTAATTGCTGATCTATATACAACGCCCGGTAGGTATCCACCGGAACGCTCTCCTGCATCAGCTGCTGATCTGTCAGCTGCAGCGTTTCCTTCAGATCTGCCAGTATATCCAGACCACTGTCTTCTTTCTGAACGAAGCTTCCATCCTTCAGACGATAATATTTTTTTCTTTTATTATAACGTGACAGAATATCGATCAGTTCCTCTTTTGACATTTCTCCCGCTGTCATTTTCAGCTGCATCAGACCACTGTCAATCGATACTCCTACCGCAACTTTCGGTGACGGATGCACCTGCATTCCTTTCAGCGTATCTGATATATATACCTCCCCCAGCTGCTGAAATACCGGAATTCCTTCTGTCAGGAGATCATATATTTTATCCTCATCCGTAATCACCATAGCTTTCTGTCGTTCGTCATATGCTTCCCCGTACCGTTGAATCACCTCCCGTACAGCCGCCTCTTTTCCAAGATCCCGCAGTGCAAGGTCGGTTGTATCGTACAGACTGTATGTCTTTTTTCCGTAGGTCACTTTGGGATTGCAGGTGATCATATCCGTTTGTGTGGCATCCAGATACACGGCAAATTCCGGCGGCGCAACGCCGTAGTCCTGTTCATCGAAATTCTCTTTTTCGCAGATAAAACACTGTTCCAGGCGCGGGAGCAATTCCGCACAAAACAGTGGAACATCTTTTTTTGCCACGAAAATCGTCCGTTCCGGAATCTCTTCCACACATTCCAGAAAATCCTGCACCGGTTTCAATTTTCCCCGGTCTTCCAGAAGAATCCGTCTATTCAGAAAGCAGATATTTTTCCGCCTTCCTTCCACACTGTTCAGACGATTGATGGAAACCTCGATGCCGTCCGGATTTCCAAAAATTTTCAGATGGCGCTCCGGTTCCTGATCGGAGATCTGCCAGTTTGACTCGGAAGTATAGAAAATATCCGCCGGAAGTTCTTTGCCCACAAAAAGTTCCAGAAATTCTTCCAGTCCTTCCCAGGTCAGATCCAGCAGCTTATTTCTGGCACTGGTAAAGCCATGATGATACGGTGAATACCCGCTGTAGCCATAGCGATATTGATTCTTCTGCGCCCAGTGAAGAATAAAAGATACCAGCGGTCTGCTCTCCGGCGCAAAGCTTTCCATTGCATGGGTGAAAGAAAGATTTTTCCCGTATGCATACTCTTCCTGCCGTTCCACAGCCCGTGCAAATGCAAATACATCTTTCATCACATACATCCTGTCCACACCGATCTTAAAGTGCAACGCAGCACTTGGGTTTTCCACAATCAAGTGCGGTTCCAGCCGTACTTTTCCACAGATGTCTCCCTGGATCAGTGGAAGACTTTTGACAACGGCACTTTTTTTCAGAAGCTGACGGATGCCTTCCGTGGTTTTTCGCTCCGCTCCCTTTTTCACACCCGGAATCTGCAAAAGCTTTTCCCGTTTTTCCTGCTCCAGCTTTTCCCGGTAAGCTTTCACGCGCGAATCGCTGTAATACTGTAACAGAACCGCCACACAATGCTTGCAGATCCCTTCATACTCCCGAAATGCCGGACATTCACAGTCTGCTTCCACCATTTCATCCCGTACAGTATCCCAGATCAGATAAACACTATAACGATTCTGTCCGCTCCCTTTCACCAGAGCCTCCAGAACCATTTCTTCCCGGTTATTTTCTTCCGCCTGAAAGCGCAGGATCTTCCCTTTATTATAAATTTCCAGCCCTCTGCTGTAAGCTTTACTGTTTGCCAGCTTTTTGATCTGCTCTTTAAATGTCACGTTTTTTGTTCCTTCCGTCTTTTCCTTCTATTTTTGCAAGTTTTCGTTCTTGTTTTGATTGATTTCCTGCATTTTTTTGTTTTTGATATTCTATGATTGATTGTAATACGGGGAGGGGGATTGCACAATGGATAATATAAAAAAGGAACAGTAATAGTTGGCACTTCATAGCGCATATGCTATTCTAAATACAGACATATCTGGGAAACAATTCTAAAACCATTCGGTTATCTGATTCCCCATATGGAAAAGCAAAAAAATAGACGAAAGGATGAAAAGTGATAGTATGGCAAAAAACGATACCAAAGAAATCGATTTTGCCCGGAAGCATGAAGAAGATTTGCGGCGTCTCAGGGGCCTGAGATTGCTGGATGATGATTGCATGCAAAAGGTATTCGAAGACAAGGCATGTACAGAACTATTGCTTCAGATTATTTTGAAGCGAGCAGACCTGAAAGTGCTGCATGTAAAAGGACAGCAGGATATCAAGAATCTGCAGGGGCGTTCGGTAACTCTGGATATACTGGCTGTTGATACGGATAACAAAGTATACAATATCGAAATCCAGAGAAGCGATAAGGGTGCTGCGGTAAAACGGGCAAGATATAACAGCAACCTTATTGATTCCAATGTAACGGAACCTGGTGAAAAATATGAAAAAATCAATAATTGGACCAATGAATCAATTATTGATATATAATTCAAGAGAAAGGAACTTGTATGACTGTTTCAATTCAGGCATTGCAAGTTCCTTTTTATTCATGAATATCACATCTTAATCTTTAATCAGGACTTTCCATCCCGTATTTTTATTTTTCTATCACAATCTCACCATTCGGCCGTACGATCTGAACCGTAACATCCCCTTTTTCCAGAATCGTTGTCCAACTCATGCCCGGGAGTAGCTTTGGTATCCGGATCTCCTTCTTGTTTTCTTTGTCAAGAACCAGAAGACTGTATCCCTGAACTGTATAACTCGGTAAATTGTTTCTGCAAGTTATTTTTATCTGAGAGCCTTCTTTTTCAAGGATTACCGGTGCACATTCCTCGGATACGGTATAGTAAGAAGGTTTGGGATTTCCGCACAGATCTGTGGATCCGTGGACTCTCTGACAGAATTTTCCTTCTCCTTCCTCTCCCATCTGAGTCCTGTAATCGTTAAGACAAAAATAAATTGTTCCGGCTATATTCGGATATTTTCTGTAACAGGTCATCTTCTCCAGGAAAATCTCGTTTCTTCGGGCATCTCCTCCTGAAAACGCCGGCTCACATAAACCAAACTCAGAAGGAACCATTGGTTTGTCCGGATTCATTTTTACTACTTTATTCCACTCTGCATACTGATCCAGATCTCCATGCCAGGTACCGATGTAATCATTGATCATCATGAAATCACCGTCAGTTGTTCCGTCTTTTGCCGGATTCTCATAGACTCTGTTCGTCACATAAGAAGCCGGTCGGTTCGGATCCAGAACGTGTGCATATGCAATTGCATCTTTGATATACTGAATCGTCTCATCACACTGTCCATCCAGCTCATTTCCGACACCCCAGGCAATAATGGAAGGATGATGTTTGTGAGCTTTTATCATTTCCCCAATCTGCTGTTTGAAGATACGAAGCTGCTGTTCCCCGGCTTTCTGCGGTTCACTTCCCCAGAAAGGTACTTCTTCCTGAATCATCATTCCATGTCTGTCACACCAGTCAAATACCCAGTCATCCTGCTGCCAATGGAAGCGGGTAAATACACAGTTGGTTCCTTTCAGGCACCGTAACATCTTCTCCAGCTGTTCTTTTGTCTCCGCCATTCCATACATCGGATCTGATCCCGGCATCCACTCGGTGCCACACACTCTCACCGGTTCACCGTTCATGAAAAATCTTCTTCCCTGAATATGGAAATCACGGAATCCAACAACTTTTTCTTTCTGATCCAACAACTCTCCGTCCTTTTTCAGGCTGACTTTTACGGTATATAATGTCGGCGCATCAAAATGCCAGTACTCTATATCATCCAGAATCATGTTTTCGGTAGAAATATTGGTAGCTCCAACCTGTACCATGCCTTCTTTTACAATCTCTTTCTCTCCGTCACAGCCCTTTGCAAGTTGCCACTCCAGCTGAAGATTCTCCATCTTTTCCGGCTGATCAACTACTGCTTCTATTCCGAAGATACCCAGTCCGCGATCCTGCCGTTCTTCTTTTGTAACAATTACCGGTTTTGCTGTAATTGTCAGTTCCTTTATGTATTGCTTTCCGGTTACCCAAAGTTCTACCGGACGAATTATTCCTCCATCGTTCGCCCAGTCAAAGCTTCGATTTACTGGAAGCATATCCGGCGAAAAACGATTATCTGCTTCTACCGTAATTATATTTTTTCCCTCTTTTATGTATTCGGAAATATTTACTGTGAAAGGTGTATATCCGGAATTCTTATGTTCTCCTGCCAGTTCGCCATTTACATATATTTTTGCATCATGATATACACTGTGAAAGTATATTCTTACACATCCGGAAAGCCATTCTTCCGGAACTTCAACTTCCGTCTGATACCAGCCGATTCCCCAGTATTCCTCTGTTCCTCCTTCGATGTTCCATGTATGCGGAATCTGCACGATATGACTGTTTTCTAGGCACTCTTTCGTTTCGCCGACTGCAAACTTCCACTCAGAAAGCATTCTTTTTTCTATCTTCATCATTCTCATATTCCTTTCTTGTAACTATTCTGTACCTTCACAGTTACGAGCCCAAATGCATGTGAACTCACCTTCTGTGATGGCATTTTGTTTTGTGTTACACTCGCTTTCCGCCAATCAGCCTTTGACTGCCCCTGCTGCGATTCCTTGAATAAAGGTTCTTGAACACAGGCTGAAGATCACGATCATCGGAAGCACTGACAAGCCAAGGGCACACATAATGGCTCCATAATCACTTCGGAATGCATTGGACAGGTTGTTGACCATCAGCGGGATTGTAAACAGTTCCTGCTTATTGATCAAAATCAATGGTAATACGTAGTTATTCCAGGACCACAGGAACACCAGTGTTGCCAGCGTCACAAAACCGGATTTGATACAGGGAATAACAATTTTAAAGAAGATTCCAGGTTCCGAGCATCCGTCCAGACGTGCGGATTCCAGAAGCTCATCCGGAATACCATCACTGATAAACTGCATCATCAGGAAAGCACCCAGTGGATGCGCTGCCCATGTGAAAATTAACGGTAATAACGTATTGATCAGATTCATCTTTCTCATCTCAAGCATATAACCTATCATAGAAATCTGTCCGGGAATCATCATAATTGCCATGACAAATGCAAAGATGAATTTTTTTCCTTTGAAATTGTATTTTGCAAGAGCAAAACCAATCATTGTAGATACCAACACACTTAAAATTACAGATGCCACGGATACTGTAATAGAATTCAGGTAAGCGCTGAAAAATCCTTTGGAAATTACCAGTTTTAAGTTGGTAAGAAAATAATCGCTCGGTAACATCGGAAGACCTTTAAAAATATCTTCACTGTAATATGTTCCCATCACAAATACAATATACAGAGGGAAGAACATCACTAAAGTCATCAAAATTAAAATAATTTGCTTAATTGCAGCCGATATTCTTTTTTTTGTTTTTTTCATGATTTTTTCTCTCCTCTCCCTGTAATTTTAAATCCGACAATCGAAAACAGCATGATGATCACAAACAGAGAATATGCAATAGCTGAACCATATCCAAGTTTAGAATCTAAGTTGAATGCATCATTATAAAATTTCCATACAACCGTCAGAGCCGTATTTCCCGGACCTCCGGTCTGTGCTCCGCCAAGTGCTGCCCATCCACCAAATAACAGTTTTGGTTCTTCAAACATCTGCAGACCACCGATCATAGACGTGATTACCAGGAACACTGTTGTGTGTCGTAACATCGGAATCGTAATTCTTGTAAAGATTTTCAGATTGGAAGCCCCATCCACAGCTGCCGCCTCGTAAACTTCCATCGGCATCGATGTCATAGCAGCAAGATAGATTGTCATATAGTATCCCAGATAGCGCCATACGATCATGATTACAATGATGACTTTGGATGCAATTTCACTGTTCAACCAGTAAAATGGCTCATCCAGGATTCCTATGGAGGTCAGCAGTTTATTCACATAACCGGACTGCCAGTCAAACAGATAGGAGAAAATGAAACCAATCGCTACCGGAGTTGTAATATACGGGAAAAAGTTTACCGTCTGATACAACCGTTTTCCTCTGCTGATATCAAACAGCAGATATGCTACAACTAGCCCCAGAAACACAGTAATCGGTGTGGAAAATGCCATTAGAATCACTGTGTTTTTTAATGCTTTCCAGAACAACGGATCTTTTGTAAATAATGTAATATAGTTCTGTAATCCAACAAAGGTTTTGTTTCCGATTCCATTCCAGTCAAAGAAACTCAGCTGCAACGAATACAACATTGGATATAAGCTGAATGTCAGATATGCTGCAATAAACGGAAGACAAAACAGATACGGCCATTTATTTTTCTTACTCATAAGCTACACCCTCCCATATATGTATACAGGCTGCCGGATGATCCGGCAGCCTGTATACATTTTCTTATTACCGTGTTTATTTAATCTCTGCCTCAGGGACTAATGTCTGTACTTCTGTTTTTAAAATTTCCAAAGCTTCTTCTGTGGTCATAGACGGATCGGCTGCCATCTGTGATACAGTATTGCCAATAGCAGATCTTACGTTTGCTTCATTCTTTGTCTGCACCTGACCTACGGTATTGATTGCAATATCATTAATAAAATAGTCTGCCAGTTTCTGTCTGCCGAAAAATTCATCATACTGTCCATCTTCTGTGAAGAAGTAAGAATTTTTATCTTCGTACGGTGCCTTAAATCCTGTCATGAATCCAAACTGTTCATAAGCTTCTTTTACACCATCACCGGTACAGTATACATCCTGAATGTATTCCCATGCGGCGTCTTTGTGTTCGCTTCCGGAATAGATACTTACAGAAGTTCCGCCATAAGTAAATCCATTTTCAGGTGCTTTGGTAAGTCCCCAGTTTCCGCTTCCATCCGGATCGTTAGTTGCTTCTTCCCATTTTGCTGCCCATGGAGCACACGGATAGAAGATCACTTCTCCCGCTGCAAAACTGGAATTGTAAGCCGGTGTGTTAGCTTCCTGTTTTCCAAGAATACCTGCCTGATTAAATTTGGTTGCAATATCCAGCGCTTTTGTATAACGACTGGTTAAGTCAATCTTATTTCCATCAATATAATCACTAACGTTCTGTGTACACAGGATATTCTGGAACAGTACGCTGATACCAGGCAATGCAGTTACTTTTCCGCCGCTCTTTTCTTTTACCTGTGTTGCCACATCAAACATTTTATCCCAGTCAGAAATCATATCTGCGATTTCATCCGGATCGTCTGTTCCCAGATATTCTTTTGCAAGATCTCTTCTGTATGCAAAACCACTCGGGCAGATCTGCTGCTCCACACCATACAATTCTCCATTTGGTCCAGATCCAAGGTCGGTAGCAAAATCAAACATATCTTCTTTCTTTACGTTATAAGGATCTTTGGACAAATCCTCTGTGATTCCCAGATCCCATACCTTTCCTCTGTACGCCATCTCACTGAGGATGATATCCGGTACGCCACTTCCACTTGCCAGAGCACTTTGCAGTTTCTGCATATAATCTGCTGTAGAAACTACCAGTGTGTCAAAATTAATATTTGGATGTTTTTCATGATACCATTCTGTCATATGTGTCAGATGTGCTTCATCCCAGTCCCAGATTGTCAGTGTAATCTCACCGTCATCTCCACTGCTCTCTGTTGATGCACTATCCTCTGTTTTACTTCCTGTAGCTGCAGAACCACTGTCAGATGACCCTCCACATCCGCTGATGGATGGAACTACCATAATTGCTGCTAACGCCAGTGCTAACATTTTTCTCTTCATACGCTTCTCCTTTTCTTTAAAATCCTCTGTACACTCTTTTTTCCTTGTGCATTTTCGCCCTATTTAGTTGATCGATCATTTGTTTTTTTGTGACTATATTATAATATCTATATCGTAGAAACAAAATGATGTATCTATTATTTTAATGGACTATTTTCCTGTGTTCGGAAATTTGAAATGGATTTTTGTGTGTTATTACTATCTTTGCCGAATGTGTGTCCGATACCGAAGCAGGTTAAGTCGAAACTCATTACTGCTATAAAGTCCATAATACTCATTGGCTTATCCTTCCTTTCCAGTAAATTCCCTTTCAGATTTCTATGTAATCAGAGGGGCACAGGTCTCCGTTTCACTTCGGTCGTTGCAAAACGATGCCACTGGCGCTCTGCAACCCTCTGTTGAAGGACTAACCACCTACTGTTTTTGGTAATACCCATATTATAGTATACTTGTTTTTGATGATTCGCAATTTATTTCTTTGCTAACGTTTAATTTTACATTGTATTTCATTTGTCTAATAATGCCTAACATATACCACAATAAAAAGCACAGAGAAACCTCTACCTTGCGAGCTGTTCTCTGTGCTTTCTCTCTGTTTATTATTTTAATCTCCGACTATTTCACCAGTTCGCTCATCTCTTCCACTGAGATCTCTTCTTCCGGAGCAAATGCCTCGGAATCCATATACTGATAAATTGCATGCAGAAGTGCTCTGCTCTCCGGGTATTGCTGGAGATTCTGGAGTCCCATGGATGAAAACAGAAGTTTTCCACCACCACACCGGAACTCTGCGAGCTGTGCCATCGGGCGCATGTAGGCGTAGCTGTCCATTTCCGTTACAATTGCTTTTACCGGATGTGGGAAGATGACAGCCCGCTGTGATGCCATCGGCCACCACTGCCAGTTTGTATGGAATTCTGTCGGGAAATTTTTGAAGATTGGATGTTTCTCATCAATCAGCTGTCCCATACCACCTTCCTGTGCCGCAAAAGTTCCTACTGACCAGAAATCGCTGGTAAACTGTGCCTGGATCGAAGATGGCAGATGTTCTTTTTCGGAATCTGGTGCCAGATATACACTGCCTCCGTTTTCCAGAATCTGAACTGCCTTTTCATCCAGTGTTTTTGTCTCATATACCTTGCCCGGGCAGACTGGTTTCGCTTCCGGGTATATCCAAACCGGATACTGGTTTTTCACACCATCCTGTTCTACGGTAAGATCCAGCCGCACTGCCTCATCGATATCTTCCAGCGAGATTTCTATTTTTCCTGCAGATGTAATTCCACCTGCCGGACAAATGACCGCAGGAAGTTCCCCACATTTTCTGACTTTTCCACCTTCCATACAGTACCCAACCGGACCGGTCATGTCAGTTTTTCCGTAATTGGCGATCCGCACCTCTGCTTCCAGAATTTCTCCGGATACATATGTATATTTTGGAAGTGCTGCCAACGGCAGCTGTGCTCTGAAAAATGACGCAAATCGTTCCGGTTTTGCAAAATCATACGGTTTTGACTGCATATGCGAATTGATCATTCCAACCAGCGCCGTTCCCTGTCCCGGGAAATCCTGCAGTCCCAGAAGGGAAATTCCGGACATATCTTCTGTTCTCATCACCGCTTCCACTTCTTCCCGATAACCGATTCTTGAAATTTCCCCAGTGGCTTCCACGTAAGCGTTCCAGTTATCGATCAGCCCCAGTTTCTCGGCTTTTTCCTGAATAATGCGCAGATTCGCCGGGTCTGAAATCCCATGAAATTCTTCCAGTTCGCCAAAATCAGGCAGTATTTCAAACTGTCCAACTTCAAAGCTGAATACCGGTTTCTGATAGGTCTCTCGCAGATGTTTCATACTGTCATCATAGTTTACCGCTGCAGACGGATATTGGTTGTTAATATATCCCTGAATTCCGTCATCACCCGGCATCGCCGCGAAAGTGCCTCTCAGATCGTATTCATAATATTTTTGAGAAGTATAAAAATCACTTTTCGCATCACATCCAATTGTTCCGTAATGTGGATTAGAACCGTTCGCATACATACGGGTGGTATCTAAACTGTGTGCCAGTTCCACCATAGCATCCATACGCTGATGTCCCAATTCTCCCGTCCACAGTTCGTTCCCAAATGTCAGCATCACAAAAGATGGATGATTTGCCAGCCAGAGAATCGTCTGCTTCAGTTCTCTCTGATAATACTCATAACTGTCATCTCCCTCAAATGCATTCTTTGGATTCCAGTGAGAAAGCTCCGGCTGCATCAGCATACCCATCTGATCCGCAGCGGTAAATGCTGCCTCCGGTGGAATATGGGAGTGAAAACGCATACAGTTGACTCCATACGAATGATACAGTCGCAAAATTTTATCCCATTCTCCTACGGTCATCGGCGGATGTCCTGTTTCCGGGAATTCACAGCAGTTTGCCTCACTTCGCAGGAAAATCCTTCTGCCGTTTAACGCCAGATGCCCATGCCCGTCATCCCCGAAATCACGCACACCAAATGTCACGCTTTTTTCATCACCGTCCTGTAAGCTGGCAGTCAGATCATATAAATTTCCTTCCTCTTCGTCCCATTTCTTTACATTTTCTTTCAGTTTCAGCCCTTCCAGCGCAATAGTATGGACTCCGGCAGATATCTCTATCTCCTTTTCCTCTGTTTTTTCCAGTGCCGGGGAAGTCACTCGAAGAATACCCTTATACGGAATACTTCCATCGATTACTAATTGCACATCTATCGTATTTTCTTTTGGATAGACCCGAACTGCAGAAAAGAATACTTCGCGTTCTGTTCGTAGCCGTACATATCCAAGTAATCCATTCCAGTTCGTCTGTGTCTCATCCGTTGCCGCTGATGAAAATACAATCGCATCATGCGGAAGTCCAGGATAACTGTTATCTGACCGCAGGGTAATACGGTGTTCTCCGTCCAGTACATCCGTAACCTCAAAAATATGTGGTGTACTGATAGATGGCTCCACATAATCCGGAATCTCTTTCCCATCGATCTCCAGTTTCAGGCAACGCGCCCGTTCTACTTCCAGAAATACACGTTTTTCCTCCTCCGGGATATACGAGATCATTCTGCTGATTTTTGCTTCACCCTCATAGGTATGTTTTCTGGTATAACGGGTTGCGATCGGTGCATCCGGATCAAAACTATTTTCCGCATTTCCAAGATCTGCATCCGGATGCCACTGATTGGCTCCCATGTCTTTTCCACCGATCCGGCTTTCATCCAGGGATCCCGGAACCTGCATCGGATAAACAGAACCATCCGCAAGCTGCGCTTCCCATTCCTCTTCTAATGACAAATATTCCATAAAATCCTTTCTCCTTTTTGTATCTATTATTTTGATAGACTATTTTTCTCACAGCTCCTGTGTTTTCTGTATTTTTAAGTAACTATTCAGTAGTCACTGTGAAGGTACTGAACAGTTACATTTTTAATATATTATCTTGCCAGTGCCCCCTGGTAGTCACTCTGTTTTGCGAGGATCTCCCGGAACAGTTCTCTTGCCTTCTCATTTTCATCCAGTCCTAGGTGACCCAGTGCACGCAGATAGTTACAGTACTGGATATTGCGGAGTTCCAGATCTTCCTGGAAGACTTCGATCTCCGGGAGGGAGACAGCGAAGAAGTCGTATTCTACCTCATCGAAGAGATGCTGTTCGCCGAAGGTCAGCAACTGGTGGAAGGACTTTTTGGCTGCGTGATCCAGTCCGAGTTCCAAGTTGGCAAGTCCCTGATAGTAGATGAAATCGGACGGCTGATCGTTGTAGTACAGCACGCTTCCCGGTTCCTGTGGGCCGGAGGCAGCAAGATGGAAATATTCCTCTGCTTTTTCAGTTTCACCCAGCTGTTTGTATGCAAGTCCCATATAATAGTGGGCTTCGTTGTCCGGTACGTTCGGCAGTTTTCCTTCGCCAAGATTGTTCGGATAGGACAGCGTAGCTTCCAGAAGTTTCAAAGCCTCCTGTGGCTGTTTTTCGTCCAGTTTCGCCATTGCCAGATGAGTCAGCGCGTATTTGTACTGGCTGCTTACTTTTCCTTCACCGCCTTCCCACGGATGGAACTGGCGGGAGGCGAGTCCGTCCAGAGCTTCCTGATAGCGTCCCACATCGTTTAACAGCGTCAGATAGCGCAGATACAGGTCATCTCTTCCTGCAGTGACTGCAGGGTGGGATTCCATGATCTCCAGTCGTTTCTCTACCGGGAGGTTCATGCGGGCTGACAGCTGGTCGTATTCCAGCCAGATCCGCGGATATTCCGGATCCAGGGCGCATGCTCTTTCCATGACTTCCAGTGCTTTCGGTGCGTCATTTTCTTTATTGTAATAATAGATTGCCAGATTCCGGTAAGCCGGTGACAGATCCTCTTTTTCTTTTACTGCGGTTTTCCAGTGGCTGGCTGCTTCTTCATACTGTTTCTTATCATACAGCAAGTTGCCGAGATAATAATGTGCCATCGGTGCCTGCTGCAGTGCTTCGATTGCTGCGTCGAGGATCCGGATCTCTTCCACGCGGTTCGGGAAACAGTAGTCCGGGCAGCTCTTTTCGCCGTTTTTGAACGCTTCTTTTGCCTTTTCTCCTTCTTTCAGCTGTGTATACACATATCCAAGCGTATACCAGCAGATCGGATCTTTCTGCGGGCACGCCTCCAGGATACAGATCGCATCTTCACACAGTCCTGCCTCGATGTATTCCTGCGCCAGTTCTTTGAAGTTGTGGCTCTCGGTACGCATGGTTTTCAGCCACAGGTCATAATCGTCTGTTGCTGCTGCCTGTTCATACAGACAGCCCTGTGACAACGAATCGATCTCCAGACATTCTTTTACAAATGCTGTGCTGTCCACACCGAGTTTTCGAAGAATGGCTGCTTTCAGTGTCCGTCCTTTCATGTTATGCCAGTTGCGGATCAGGGATTTTTCGATGTATTCCAGTGCTTCCTCATAATCTCCTCTGCGGCATGCCAGTCTTGCCAGCCAGAAGAAGCCGGCACTCTGAGTTTCTGCACTCCAGGTGGATTTGTAGAAAGCGTCAAATGCTTTCTCTTCCTGTCCGTCTGCTGCCAGTGCAAGTCCGAGGTTAAAATATCCTTCTCCGTGATACGGGTTCGGATTCTTCCAGGTCTGTTTTTTCACTGCCGCCTGGAAATACTTGATGCTTTCTTTGATCTGTCCTCTGCGGTACAGTAACAGTCCGTATCCGTTATTCAGACGGATATCCGTGCCGTCCAGTTCCAGTCCATGCCGGTAATAATCCGCAGGTTCTCTGGTCGCATGACGGTACTGTTCCAGATGTGTCGCTGCCAGGTAAAGTTCTTCTGTTGTCTTCAGTTTTTCCGGTGCCGGGATCGCATCTGCCGGTTTCGGAACAGGTTCCAGTTTTGGTTTATAGACTTTGTAAGATACCAGGATCTGTGTCCCCTGCATGACGGTAACCGCACAGTCTTCGATAGTTCCATCTACGGCAAAGGTCGCCTCGAAACATTCTTCCGGTGACAGGTCTGCCGTATTTTCATACAGCATCGTTCCTTTCTGCTTCACTGTGATCCGTGTGTCCTTGCGTACCCCCGTTGTATACACTTTCAGCACTGCATGTCCATCACCCAGATCGGTCAGGCTGACAGCTGCTTCTTTTGTCGCATTGCCAACTCTTCCCACGCCTTTATACGGCATAAAATACTGCACGAAGGTCTTTTCTTCCTGTGGTTTTAACCAGGTAAAATCCGGCTGGTTATCGGTAAATACACCGGTCATCAGTTCAATATACGGTCCGTCTGTTTCCGTAAGGTTCCGGTCCCAGCTGCGTCCGAAATCACCGTTTCCCCAGGTCCACTGTTTCTTACCCGGTGAGATATGATGATCTGCCACATGAAGTAATCCGGCTTTCACACCTTCATCGTAGTTTCCGATAAAATTATAATCGGAATGTGCTGCCATATAAGAAGTCGGCACTTTTACATTTTTATATCTGGAAATATCCACACCTGCGGAATAATCGGCTTTGTAATATTCTCCGGTTGCGATCGGGAAGGTGGATACGGCGCGTTTGCCATGATCCATAACCGCATTGACATCCGGCGGAAATACGGAGTATGTATTGTCGTTGACCGGTACTGCAGGGTTTGCCCACCACAGGAAGGTCTGTGGAAGGTCGGTCGGATTATACAACTGACCTTTGATCTCAATGTATGCTTTTTCCGGATAAAGTGTGATGGCTGCCATCCCCTTGGTACCATACATTTTGTCGGTCTCTCCTACATAGATCGTGCAGGAACCGTCGGCATTTTCAGAAAGACGGTAATCTACCGGTGAATATGTGGACGGTCTGTGATGCTGCGGCCAGTTAAACTCGATACCACCGGAGATCCACGGTCCTGTCAGTCCTACTAACGCCGGTTTGATCACATGATTATAATAGACAAAATCATATCCGTTGGTTTTATCATATGCTCTCTGGATACGGCCACCGAGTTCCGGCAGGATCATCACTTTCAGGTATTCATTTTCCAGAAATACTGCCTTGTACACTACATCTTCCTTTGTGTCTGAGATTTTCTCCGTCACCGGCAGGGGATACACTTTTCCGGTGCTTCCCTGATAAGCTCTTTTTTCGATAAATAATGGATTTTTTTCGGGTGGATACACTTTGTAGGTCGGAATCACATAATCTTCCTCCCACATACTTACTTTTCTGGTTTCCATAGGCTCCTCCTTATAACTTTCTATCTTTTATCCCCTGTCATACCTTGCTTTTTTCGTTATCCAGAGGATTTCTTTTATTATTCTGAAGATATTGTATAATGAAGAATTGCAAATGAAAATGGCTTATCAGGGGAATTGATGGACTATCTTACAGTCAACCTGTCCAGACAAAAATATATGTACAAAAATATCGAAAGACATCGCTTGCTATAAGCGCCGAAAAGACAAAAATAAGAGAGTCCCCTCTCAGAGTACTCTCTCATTCCCGTTTTTCCTATTCTTTAAAGTGGATCCAGTCGCTCTCCCTGTATTCTTTTGGGGACATGCCTACTACTTTTTTGAAAATTCTTGAAAAATAATACTGATCCGCGTAGCCGAGTTTCTGTGCCACTTCGTAGATGTAGCTGTCCGAAGCACGCAACAGCTGGCAGGCTCTCTTCATCTTCAGTGAGATGAAAAAGTCCATCGGTGCGTGCTGGGTATATTTCTGGAAGATTGCGTTCAGGTAACTTTTTGACAGTTCGAACTCATCTACCACCTGCTCCAGCGTCAGATTCTCGTTTAAGTGTTTGTACATGTAACGGATGACATTGGTTACATGTTTGTTCTGCTCCAGCGTTGTGTTGTGTTTCTCGCGGTAATACGTCTCGGAGAGGATCATCTCGAGGATCTGCGAAATATAGATAAAGTTTCCCAACGTGTAGTTGCTCTCCAGCACTCGGAATAACAGTTCAAATAAGAACTGCATACGGTTGGTGGCATTCTGGGAATTAAAATTGATCAGGCGGCACTCTTCCAATGGATAATACCCCGTATCTGTTCCCTTAAAATGCACCCACAGAATACTCCACGGATCTTTCTCGCTGGCGTAGTACCTGTGTCCGTGGAATCTTGGAATACAGAATGCCTGATTGGCATGGAGGATGTACGATGTGCCTTCAACTTCGATCATTCCACTGCCTTCCATGCAGTACATATAGATATATTCTTCAATCCCGTCTTTTCGCTCCCGGAAATGATGTTGTGCATGGGGAAAAACTCCTACATCCGTCAGATACAACCGTCTGACCAGTGGATGTTCTACATAATCCTGAAAAGACTCCGTCGGCAGCACGATCATTTTCTCGCCCCGGAATCCATCTCTTTTCCAATCCTGTAATTCACTCATTGCCGATGTCATCCTTTCTCTTTCCATGCAGCCTCTTCCGTATAATCTTCCACCTGTCCCACCACATCCAGGATCGGATGGGACATCAGAAAACGATAATACTCCAGTGCTTCGTCCGCGCTCATATGTACTTCCCGGCTGGTCAGCCAGTATTTTAAGCCATTGACTACCGTAAGTGTATGAAATTCCAGAAAGATATTGATATCTCTCAGACCTTCCAGTTTCTGAAGTGTGATCTTATGATTTTTCATCATCTGTCGGATCAGCTTGCGAAGCTTGCCTGCCAGAATCTCTTCAAACCCGTTCTGTCCGGTGACCTCAAACGCTTTCTGATAATACTGCTGATCTTTCTCCATCTTCCGAAACAGCAGATAGATTGCTTCCCGTTCCATCCCGTCTTCCACCATCTCAAAAACCGGCCGAAAGACCTCTTCTTCCAGAAGCCACTCCATCACTTCATATTTGTCCTGAAAATAGTTATAAAAAGTAGGCCGGATCACTCCCGCCTGCTCTGTTATCATTCGAATGGTAATTTTATCAAATGAGCCTTTCAACATCAGTTCTTTAAAGCTTTCCGCCAGCTGATGTTTCGTTGCTTCTCCTTTTCGTTGCATAGACGTCTCTCCCCGTGTTATCCTTTCGGCTTATTTTAACACAAAAAGAGCGTCTATGGAAATTTTTACTTATTTTTTCTTGTAATTGCTGTAGCCTTTGTGAACATACGGATGCTCTTCCCACAGTTTGTCTGCGGTTTCTTTCCACTGACAGGCGTAGTCCGCACACTTTCCGCAGAGATGTTCCACAGTCTCCGGGGACTGCAGATCGGTGGATTTTGCTCCGGTCTGTTCTACCATCTCCTGCAGGATCTCCGGATTCTCCAGCATCGGACATGGTCGCAGGTGATTGTTATTAAATGGCTGATGATCCCGGTACGCCATAAATAACGGCTGTTTCAGTGCCTCTAACAGAGATACTTCTTTAATGTTGGCAGAAGAATAGTGGATAAATACACACGGTTCCACATCACCATTCGCATTGATATGGCAGTAGTTTCTTCCTCCGGCGATGCAGCCGCCAACGAATTCTCCATCGTTCTGGAAATCCATCGCATAGATCGGTTTTCCGCCGGTCGCACCACGGATCTCACGGACTCTGTGATACATATATTCTCTCTGTTCTTTGGTCGGAAGCAGATCCACAGCGGCTTCATTTCCAACCGGCATATAATGGAAATACCAGGTGAAACGACATCCTTTGTCGATGATCATATCCAGGAATTCATCAGAAGTTACTGTCTCAATATTTTTGCTTGTATAGCAGATCGATGTTCCGAAGATCAGTCCGTGGCTCTTTAACTTGTCCATGGCTGCCATGACTTTATCGTAAACACCCACTCCTCTTCTGAGGTCGTTGACTTCCTCAAAACCTTCCAGGCTGATCGACAGAGACAGGTTTCCTACCCGCTGCATCTCCTCACAGAAGGCGTCATCTACCAGGGTACCGTTGGTAAATGCATGGAATTCACAGTCGTAATGTTTTTCACACAATTTAATGATATCCGCTTTCCGCACCAGAGGTTCGCCGCCGGTATACATATAGAAATAAATACCCAGTTCTTTTCCCTGTGTGATGATCCGGTCCAGATCTTCGTAGGACAGGTTCAGTTTGTGACCGTACTCTGCTGCCCAACAGCCGGTACAGTGCAGGTTACAGGCGCTGGTCGGATCCATCAGGATCAGCCACGGAATATTGCACTGATGTGTCTCTCGCATCGCACGGATCGTTTTTGTCCCGTGAAATGCCGCTTCAAAACCAAGATTCAATGCCGTCTGTTTGATCACATTCGGATGGATCTCATCCAGTGCACGGTTGACATACTGCATCCACTTGGATTCCGGATCCCGGATCAGATTTCTTGCACCCACATAAGATTCTGCCGGGAAATTATTCCCCATAAATTTTTCCGTCAGATCTACCAGCTGTAAAAGACCATTTTCTCTGTCTTTTTCCACATGTTTCAGTGTCAGATCAATCGCTTTTCCAAATGCCGCTCTCGCCGCTTTATGTGTTAATTCTCCCATACTTTTCTCCTCCTCTGCGTTTCTGGACGCTTCCGGTTTTCTATTATTTTATCTTTCTGCGGTACAAATAAAAATCTTCATTTTCTCAAAATTGTTTTATTTTTAACGACATTTTCCGACTTTTGTTGCATTTATTCTATGCAAGAAAAAAACTGCTGTCGGAACACTTTTTCTTGTGTTCCGACAGCAGTCCATATGTTTTATGCCTGTTTTGCGTCGCGTTCTTTATCTAATTTTAAATTTCTAAAGTAAAGAATCATGTCAACGGTAATTTCAGCTATATTTAGAAAATAGAAGAACCATGCAAGATAAAACAGCCAACTGGTCTCTACGCCCATGCCGAGTTGCATGAATTTGCGAGCGATACCGAATACATAACCGATCCAGATAAAGCACTCAAAGAAAAGGCTCTTTCCTTTCGCAGTTCTGGAAACCCATGATTTCCGGATGGAAATCGGCCAGGACAGTCCGAAGCAAAGAATCATCACGGCTTCCATCAGGTCAGTAATCATTTCCATATCCATCGTAGTATTTCTCCATTTCTTTTGCGTTATTTAATTAGTTCTTTTTTCCTTTCAGATATTCCGCTCTTCCCTCTTCGTACAGGTTGTTTCCTTCACTGTCGATGATAACAACCAGCGGCATATCTTCCACATACAGCTTACGCAGTGCTTCTGCTCCCAGATCTTCATAAGCAATCAGTTCTGCTTTTTTGATACATTTTGCCAGAAGAGCTCCTGCTCCTCCGATGGCACCAAAGTATACACCGCTGTATTTTTTCATTGCTTCCACAACTTCCGGCAGACGGGCACCCTTACCAATCATTCCACGGGCACCTACGGACATCATCGTCGGTGCATATGCATCCATACGACCGCTGGTAGTCGGTCCTGCAGATCCGATGACCTGACCTGGTTTTGCAGGGGTCGGTCCTACATAGTAAATGGTAGCATCGGTTGGATCAAACGGGATTTTTTCTCCTCTTGCCAGTGCTTCGCACATTCTTTTATGTCCTGCATCACGGGAGGTATAGATCGTACCGGTCAGCAGTACCTGATCTCCTGCGTGAAGTGTTTTTGCCAGTTCCTCTGTAAGAGGCAGTGTTATCTTCTTAGCCATATTAGATCACCTCCGTTTTGTGACGGGTTACATGACAGTTGATATTGATGGCACATGGCATACCTGCGATATGGGTAGGCATGGTCTCGATATTCAGTCCGATTGCTGTTGTCTTTCCGCCAAATCCCTGTGGTCCGATACCCAGTTCGTTGATCTTTTCCAGCATTTCTTTTTCCAGATCTGCATAGAACGGATCCGGATTGGAGGAATCCAGTGGTCTCATCAGAGCTTTCTTGGCCAGAAGGGCTGCTTTATCAAAAGTTCCACCGATACCAACACCGACTACCATCGGCGGGCATGGGTTAGGACCTGCTGTTTCAACTGTCTCAATGATAAAATCCTTGATTCCCTGCAGACCGTGAGAAGGTTTGAACATACGGATCGCACTCATGTTTTCGCTTCCGAATCCTTTCGGTCCTACGGTAATCTTGATATTTTCTCCCGGAACGATCTCTGTATAGATCATAGCCGGTGTATTGTCACCGGTGTTTCCACGGCGAACAGGATCTTTTACTACGGATTTTCTCAGATATCCTTTGTCATATCCGCGGCGAACTCCTTCATTGATAGCATCTGCCAGATCTCCGCCTACCATATGTACGTCCTGACCGATTTCCAGGAAAACACAGGCCATACCGGTATCCTGACAGATCGGTACACATTCATTGTCTGCGATCTCAAAGTTCTCGATGATGTTGTCCAGAACTCCTTTTGCAATCTCACCGTCTTCACAGGCACGGCAGTTTTTGATCGCGCATTTTACATCTTCCGGAAGATGCTCATTTGCTTCGATACAAAGCTTTTCCACTACATCTGTGATCTGCTTTACGTCTATCTCTCGCATTCCACTCTACTCCTTTTTTCGTAAATTTTGGATTATCTGTAACCAGACGAGGAGTCCGCCTATGTTCCCCCTCGTCTGATGTACGTTCACTTACTTATTTACAGATTATCTTTCGTGTCTTGCATAATGTGGAAGCAGTAACGGGGAAACATGATCTGTTTCAACGCCTGCTGCTTTCAGCTCGTCATCGTATGCTTTTACGTGATCCAGGTTCATGGTGCCCAGTTCTACGTCTTTGCATTTTGCAGCTGCTTTCTTACCTGCGTTTCTACCGAATACGATAACATCCAGCAGAGAGTTACCCATCAGTCGGTTTCTTCCGTGGATTCCGCCGGCTGCTTCACCTGCAACTAACAGGTTCGGGATTTCTTTGGTAAATCCATCTCCGGTGATTTCCAGACCACCGTTCTGATAATGCAGTGTCGGGTAGATCAGGATCGGAACTTTTCTCATATCGATGCCATAGTTCATGTACATACGGAACATGGCAGGGATTCTCTTTTCGATGGTTCCTTCTCCACCAAGGATCTCGATCATCGGAGTATCCAGCCATACACCTTTTGCTCCGCCCGGAACATCTACGCCACGGCCTTCTCTGCACTCACGGATAACACCGGAAGCATTGACATCACGGGTTTCCAGCGGATGGATGTAAGCTTCACCATTTGCATTAACCAGCTGTGCACCTACGGAACGAACTTTTTCTGTTACCAGTGCACCAAGGATCTGTGCCGGGTAAATAGCTCCGGTCGGATGATACTGGATAGAATCCTGATATAACAGGGAAGCACCTGCACGGTATCCCAGTACCAGACCATCGGCAGTAGCACCGTAGTGGTTAGATGTCGGGAATCCCTGATAGTGCATTCTTCCTGCACCACCGGTTGCGATAACAACGGTTTTTGCTCTTGCAACAGAGTAATCACCGGTTTCCATATTCAGAAGAACCGCACCTGCAACCTGTCCTTTTTCATCTTTGATCAGTTCTACTGCGGAAGTAAATTCAACTACCGGGATCGCACGGTTGATGACTTCATCACGCAGGGTACGCATGATCTCTGCTCCGGAATAGTCCTTTGCAGCATGCATTCTCTTTCTGGAAGTTCCGCCACCGTGTGTGGTTACCATTCTTCCATCAGCGTCTTTATCAAATTCAACACCCAGTTCGTTCAGCCATTTGATCGCATCCGGTGCTTCCATTACCAGTCTCTTTACCAGTTCCGGTTTTGCTGCGAAATGTCCGCCGCCGAAGCAGTCCAGATAATGCTGTACCGGAGAGTCATTTTCTTTATCTGCTGCCTGGATACCACCTTCAGCCATCATGGTGTTGGCATCACCGATACGCAGTTTGGTAACGATCATAACATTTGCGCCTGCGTTATGTGCTTCGATGGCACAGGAAGAACCTGCTCCACCGCCACCGATAACGAGTACATCCACGTCATAATCTACTTTTTTGATATCTACTTTATCAGTCATCAGACGGCTTGTGGAATGAAGCATATCTGCCAGCTCCAGCGGAGCTTTCTGACCTTTGTTCGGTCCTACTTTGATCTCAGCAAACGCATCTGGGTTGTAATCTGGATGGAATTCTTTCAAAAGAGCGTCTTTTTCGTCTGCTGTCAGACGTCTCGGCTCTGTTGCCATACGCTGTGCTCTTGTAGCCTCTACCTTTTTGATAGACTCCATCATATTTTCCGGATATGGTGCATACATGTTTTACGCCCTCCTATTTCTCAATCTCTCTGTTGTTGTAAAGTTCTTCCATCTCTGTGATCGGTTTCTGCATGATCTGCTCAATCAGGTCATCATAAGCACCTTTGTGGATCTCTTCCACTCTTGCGGTCAGATGTTTTGCTTCCGGTGCGATATATTTTCCTGTGAGACGTCTTGCCAGAAGACCTACCATCGGATGAGAAATACCTGCCGGACATCTTACGGAACAACATCCGCATCCTACGCAGTCGAAGGACTCTTCTGCACATTTTTCAAATTCGCCTCTCTGTGCGTATGCAATGTACTGCATAACGTTCAGATCCTGTGTACAGGCTTTTGTACAGGCGTTACATCCGATACAGCTGTAGATCTCCGGATACAGTTCCATCATGATCTGTGCGTTCGGTTTGATCTCCTCGATATCGTAAGTTCTCTTATCGGTCGGGAAGAACGGGATGCTTGCCACATACATACCCTCCTGTACCTGTGTCTGACAGGCAAGGCAGGTTTTCAGTTCATTATCGCCTTTGATTCTGTAGATTGTTGCGCAGGCTCCGCAGAAACCGTGACGGCAGCCACATCCTCTTTTCAGGGTGTATCCGGCATACTCCATAGCGGTCATGATAGTCAGCTCTGCAGGCACACTGTATTTCTTACCGAAAAAATATACATTTACCATTTTTTCCATTTGTCGGTACCAGTCCTTTCTTAATACTCGTTAGGTAATTCGTCAATTTCATCAAAGCGGAATACCGGACCATCTTTACATACGTATTTGGATCCGATATTACAACGTCCGCATTTACCAACGCCACATTTCATACGAAGCTCCAGTGTGGTGTACACCTGTTCTTTGGTGAATCCCATCTCCTGAAGACCAGCCAGTACGAATTTGATCATGATCGGCGGTCCGCAGACTAAAGCTACTTTGTCGGTGTCAAATCCGATCTCTTTTAAGTAGGTCGGAACAAATCCTACATGACCGTCCCAGCCTTCCTGCTCGCGGTCGATGGTCAGGTATACGTTGACACCTTCTGCCTTCATCCACACTTCCTGGATCTCTTTTAACTGAACCAGATCGTCTGCGGAACGGGATCCGTAAAGAATATCTACGGTTCCGTAGTTCTCGCGGTTGTCCAGTACATAGTTAATAACGGAACGAAGCGGAGCCAGACCGATACCACCTGCGATAAACAGCAGGTTTTTGCCTTTTAATTCGGTCTCTACTGGGAAATGATTACCGTACGGTCCACGTACTGTGATCTCATCTCCCACCTGCAGGCTGTGCAGGTAATCGGTAAGGATACCACATTTTTTGATACTGAATTCCTGATACTCTTTATTTGTCGGTGAAGAAGTAATGGAAAACATACCTTCACTTACACCCGGTGCACATACCATGGCACACTGTCCCGGCATATGTTCAAATAATTTTCCTCCGTCCGGTGCATTGACACGGAATGTCTTTACATCCGGTGTCTCCTGACGGATATCTGTGATGATACCAACTTTAGGGATCAGGGTATCCAGCGTGTAATTTTTATGACAGGTACATTCGCTCATTATTTGTCACCTCCCTGTTTCTCAAATGCTTTGATAACTTTTACAATATTTAAGGATGCCGGACATTTTTCCACGCAGCGGCCACATCCCACACAGGAGTACATGCCGTTGTTGTTTGCCGGGTAATATACCAGTTTGTGCATGAATCTCTGACGGAATCTCTGCAGCTGGCTGGTACGGTTATTTCCATGCGCCATCATGGTGAAATCGGAGTACATACAGGAATCCCAGCAGCGGTATCTCTTTACACCATGTCCGGTGTCATAATCTTTGATATCGTAACACTGGCAGGTCGGGCATACGAAAGTACAGGTACCACATGCCAGACACGGTTTGTACAATTCTTCCCATACCGGAGAATTGAACTTTTCTGTCAGTGCATCTCCGTTCCATCCTTCCAGGGACAGATTGGAGTATGGAAGTTTTTCTACGATAGTATGGATTGCATTTTTTTCTGCTTCCAGTTTTTCTGCATCTGCGCCATCCGCTTCCACAAGCAGGCTTTCTACTGCTTTGGTCAGTGCCTCACCTTTCTCGGTCAGTGCTTTCCAGTACAGTTCGCCTTCTACCATCCAGGTAGCCACGTCTGCTGCCGGTTCTGCACAGTCGATACCGAAGGCTTTACAGAAGCAGGATTCTTCCGGCTCATGACATGCCATGGCAACGATGGTTCCGTGCTCTCTTCTTGCAGCGTAGAAGCTGTCGATCGGATCACTTAAAAATACGTTATCCAGAACTTTCACACCCTGAATATCACAGGCTTTCATACCGAATACTACAAAGTTCTGTTCTTTGAGTGCCTGCGGTTCGATGCTCAGTTTCTTTCCCTCTCTCTGTACGGTGTACAGGTTCTCGCTCTGAGGGAAGAAGGCATCTTTCGGAGATTTTACGGTTTTCAGTGTTTCCAGAGATACGTTTGCATCCTGGGTCCACGCTTTGAAGTTTACCTGACCGCTTACTTCAACAGGCAGATATAATTCCTGATTCTCGGCAATACTCTGGAATAATGCCGACAGATTTTCTTTTGCTATCTTATACATACATTATCCCCTTTCTGCTACGATGCTCGGTTCTGCATCGTCAAATGTGAAGTTTGTCAGCGGTCCTTTGGAATCGGTATCTTCTCCTGCCTGATACTCTCCGTACAGTTCATCGATATCTTTGATAAATTTGCGGTTGAACAGATGAAGCGGGATACCCTGCGGACATACTCTGCTGCACTCGCCACAGTCCGTACATCTTCCTGCCACATGGAATGCACGGATAATGTGGAACATCTTCTCTTCGAAAGAATCTACATTTGCTTTCTGGGAACTGTCGAACTTGTTACTGTCAAATACACATTTTCTGCAGCTGCATGCAGGACATACGTTTCTGCAGGCGTTGCAACGGATACATTTGCTCAGTTCGCTCTGGAAGAATGCAAATCTCTCTTCCGGTTTCATAGCTTCGATTTTCTTTACCTGTTCAAAACGATCTGCATCTTTGGTGTCTTTGGACTCCCCGATGATCTCGTCATAAATCTGATGTTCTTTGCCTTTACATACATGACATCTCTCCAGCATACCGTCTTTGTAAGCACATGTTTTCTCGCCGTAGATGGTCTGGATGGTCAGTGTCTCGGCATCATCTGTGATCTCTGCTCCCTGAATGGACTCGATACCTTTGATTCCCTGTTTCCGGATCTTTTCGATATCCAGTTTTCCTTTACATCCTACACCGACGATGTAGGCTTTTTCTCTGTTGACTCTGTGTTCTTTGATCAGCTGGTTGAAGCTGTATGTATCACACGGTTTCAGACAGACCATGGTTTTTCCTTCCAGTTTGGAAGCTTCGATCATATATTTGCTTAAGTTTGCTCCGCAGAATCCGTTGTATACGAAATCTTTCAGAGATTCTTCTGTCTCAAAGTACGCAGGTTCCGGATTGTAAGGCAGGTCTCCGGCTTTCCAGCCAAGAACCCGGGCTACTGTTCCGTCTGCCAGCAGTTCTTTCGCACGGTTGATTAATTCCTGCATCTTATATCCTCCAATCTAACGTTCTTACCAAGGGAATGGATCTTTTCCACGAACTCGTTCATGGTTGTGGAGAATTTTACACCCTCTGCTGCTGATACCCATTCTACACGGGTACGTCCGTTTTCCACACCGATATAGTCGAGCATGGAGAACAGCAGTGTCATACGTCTTCTTGCGTAATAGTTACCGGTGCTGTAATGGCAGTCTCCTGGATGACATCCACACATGATCACGCCGTCCGCACCTTTTTCGAAAGCACGAAGGATGAACATCGGGTTGACACGGCAGGAACATGGAACACGGATGATCTTTACATCTGCCGGGTAACCAAGACGGCTGCTTCCAGCCAGGTCGGCTCCTGCATAACTGCACCAGTTACAGCAGAACGCTACAATTTTCGGTCTGAATTCTTCTTTTGCTTCTATCGACATATTGCATCTACCTCCGCTATAATCTGTCTGTTAGAGAATCCCTGCAGATCCATCGCTCCGGATGGGCAGGCTACGGTACATGCACCACAACCCTGGCACAGTGCGCTGTTGACCTGAGCCACACGGCGGGTTTCACGGATACCGTGGTCATTAATTTCTTTCTCTTCGTATGTGATTGCTCCGTAAGGGCACACATTTGCACAGGTGGAACATCCGTTACACAGAAGTTCATCCGGTTTTGCGGTACATGGGTTGGTCATCAGTTTGTCTTTTGCCAGCAGTCCGATGGCTTTGACAGCTGCTGCACCTGCCTGTGCTACAGTTTCCGGGATATCTTTCGGTCCCTGGCATACACCGGACAGGAAGATACCTGCGGTCGGGGACTCTACCGGACGGAGTTTTGCATGTGCTTCTGTCAGGAAGTTGTTGGTATCGATACTTGCTGTCAGCATGGTTGCGATCTTACGAACACCCGGGTTCGGCTCGATGGCAGCTGCCAGAACAACCATATCTGCTTCTTTCAGGATCTGTTTGTTATCTAACAGATCGGATCCCTGTACCAGCAGTTTTCCGTTTGGCTGCGGAATCACTTTTCCTACCTGACCTTTGATATAATTTACTCCATACTGTTCTACGGCTCTGCGGTAGAACTCATCGAAGTTCTTACCAGGAGTACGCACATCAATATAGAAGACAGTTACATTGACATCCGGATATTTATCACGGATCAGCATCGCATGTTTTGCGGTGTACATACAACAGATCTTGGAGCAGTAGCTCTTTCCTCTGTCATCGGAGCAACGGCTTCCCACACACTGGATAAATACCATTTCCTTTGGAGGTTTTCCGTCGGAGAGACGTTCCAGATGGCCGCTTGTCGGACCTGCTGCGTTCATGATACGCTCCAGTTCCAGAGAGGTGATGACATCTTTGCTCTGGCTGTATGCATACTCATCGTAGTTGTCCAGTTTGATGATATCAAATCCTGTTGCAACGACGATTGCGCCGTATTTTTCTGTTACGATCTCGTCTTTCTGATCGTAGTCGATCGCACCTGCCTGGCATACTTTGGAACATACACCACATTTTCCGGTTTTGAACTTGATACAGTGTTCACGGTCGATCACCGGTACGTTCGGGATTGCCTGAGCAAATGGTGTGTAGATCGCGCTTCTGTTGTTCAGACCGCGGTTAAATTCGCTCGGTGCTTTCTTGGATGGACATTTTTCCTGACATACACCACATCCGGTACATTTGTCCATGTTGACGCTTCTTGCTTTTTTCCGGATATCTACGGTAAAGTCACCAACGAAACCGGATACTTTTTCTACTTCACTGTATGTATAGATATTGATCTTTTCGTGAGCTGCGGTTTCCACCATCTTCGGTGTCAGGATACATGCAGAACAGTCCAGAGTCGGGAAGGTTTTGTCCAGCTGGGACATTCTTCCACCGATACTCGGCTCTTTCTCAACGATATCTACTTCATAACCTGCATCTGCGATGTCCAGGGCTGTCTGGATACCTGCAATACCACCACCGATGACCAGGGCACGTTTTGTTACACGGCTCTCGCCCGGCTGTAAAGGTGCGTTCAGGTTTACCTTTGCAACTGCCGCTCTCATCAGGATAACGGCTTTCTTTGTTGCCTCTTCCATATCTTTATGGATCCAGGAACAATGTTCACGGATGTTGGCGATTTCTACCATGTATGGGTTCAGTCCGGCTCTTTCCGCTGCTTTTCGGAAGGTAGCCTCATGCATACGTGGGGAACAGGAACAAACGACCATTCCTGTCAGCTGTTTTTCTTTGATTGCTTTTGCGATCAGTGCCTGTCCTGCTTCGGAACACATATACTGATAATCTTCTGCATGAACAACACCCGGCTCCATAAGAGCCATCTCTGCTACTTTTTTCACATCTACCGTTGCTGCGATATTACTTCCGCAATGACAGACAAATACTCCTATTCTCTGCACCAGGGTTACCTCCTATATCTTCTGAATGCACTGACTAACAACTGCTGCGGCAGTTCCGGATCCAGCAGTTCCGGAATCTCATCCGGTGTCAGATAGTTCTGACCTTTCTGGCGGACTACCAGCTGTCTTGCTGCGTCGATCAGTTTACCCGGTTTTACATCTCTCGGACAACGCTCTACACAGGCAAAGCAGGAGAGGCATTTCCACAGAGATTTGGAATTTACCAGTTCTTCGATGTTCTCGTTTGCCACATAGGATACAAACTGATGTGGTTTGATGTCCATCTCGTTGAAAGACGGGCAGGAAGCGGAACATTTACCACATTTCATACATTTGAGGGGATTGACACCACTGATCTCTTTGATCAGTTCTGCCTGTTTCTTTTCATTTGTCATGCCTGTGCCACCTCCTTATCCGATGTCAGTGTCTGCAAAGCCTCTTCTTTTACGCCAAGAGCTTCTGCCAGAAGTTCTGTGAAATAATGAACCGGAAGTTTTCCGTTTCCACTCTTGTTCAGGTTATACAGACACAATGGACAGGCGGTGATCAGCATCTCAGCACCAAATCCTGCTGCGCTGTCCATGATATTGTTGCACATGTTTCTGGACATGTCTTTTTCTTTCAGAGAGATATATCCGCCGCAGCACTCATTCCGGTATGGATATACAACCGGTGTAGCACCGATGGCACGGATAAAGTCTTCGATGATGGTCGGATTCTCCGGATTATCAAACGCCATGATCTTGCCCGGGCGAAGAAGCAGGCAGCCATAGTAAGCACCGATCTTCTTTCCTTTTAACGGACTGACCACTTTTTTCTTTAATTCATCAAATCCTACGCGGTCACGGAGCACTTCCAGAAAATGGAGCACTTCTGTCTCGCCCGCATACGGTTCTTCCAGTTTCATGTAGTTGTTTGCTCTGGTACGAATGTCTTCTACGTTCTTCATATCATCGTTGACACGTTTGATCACATGATGACAGGCAGAACAGAGAGTTACCAGATCCTGACCTTTTTCTTTGGCCTGGTTCAGAGCACGGACGGAAGAAAGTTTGGTGGCAATTTCATCAGAGCCAAGTGGATAGACACCACCGCAGCATTGCCAGTTGTCTATTTCTTCCAGTTCAAATCCCAGTGCCCTTGCAGATACTCTGGCATATGCATCCAGATCTCTTGCTTTTGTTCTCAGGGTACAACCCGGAAAATAACTGTACTTCATAGTTCCTGTATCCTTTCTTTATGTAAATTTCCTGCCTGTCGGCTATTGTTGCAGCCGACCGACATTCGTTACTGGCTGTTTAGTCCAGATTGATCTGTGCGATAACCTCTTTCAGCGCATCGGCACTCTTATGTAACTGCTCGATCTCTTTTTTGTTCATACGCATCGGCACTTTACCCTGGATACCGTTCGGTCCGACCAGTGTCAGTGTGCTCAGGCATACATCATCGATTCCGTACTCGCCGTGCATCATGGAAGATACCGTTGTAATGGAATCAGAGGAAGATGTCAGGATAGAGCAGAGTTTGCATACGGAAGCAGATACTGCATAGAAAGTAGCACCTTTTCTCTTGATGATCTGTCCGCCGGATTTCTGTACGTATTCGAGCATCGCATCTTTGTCCACTTCTTTTACTTCTTTTCCCATGCTCTTTACAATATCGTAATATTCATCCAGACTTACACCGGATACATATGCGCCGGTCCACGGGATGAAGGATGTGTCACCATGCTCACCAAATACATATGCATGAATGTTGTTCTGTGCTACATTAAGATGCTCGGAGAGTCCGCAGCGAAGACGGGCAGAATCCAGAATGGTTCCGGATCCGATGATCTGGTTTTCCGGCAGTCCGGAAATCTTGGTAAATACATAGGTCATGATATCTACCGGGTTACTTACGATGATATATAATGCATGCGGAGCTACTTTTACGATCTCCGGTGTGATAGATTTCAGAATGTTTACGTTGGTCTGTGTCAGTTCGATTCTTGTCTGACCTGGTTTACGGGCGATACCAGAGGTGATGATAACGATGTCGGAATCTTTTGCATCCTCGTATTCACCGGCAATGATGGAGATCGGGTCTCTGAAGCAGGTTCCCTGTGCGATATCCATGACTTCGCCTTCTACTTTTTCTTTGTTAATGTCGATCAGGACGATCTCTGATGCAACATTCTGATTAGATAAGGTATACGCAATTGTGGAACCAACACTTCCGGCTCCGATAACTGTAATTTTGCTGCTCATAGTGTCTCCTTCTTCCTTTCTATTTGTCTATTTTTTAACAATTGTGGCAAAAAAATATGAAATCTTCGCTTTCTATCAATTAGCTTTTTTGGATTTTCTCATAAAAATATAAGAGTTCACACTTCTCCCTCCGCTAAGATAAGTATCAGCTCGATTCCATTTGGATATATTATAACGCATTGATAAGATTTTAACAAGTGTTTTTGCAAAATTTTATCAATTTTGTTTATGGATTCGGAAAGGAGCTGTCAGTGGCAGCTCCTTTCGGTGAGGCGTGCAGATTGCAGGAATGATTTTTCAAACACGCTCTAAAACGCATATTCATCTACCGGCAGGTTCATCAGTTTCCATTCGTTTCCTTCTTTGCAATAACTTGCGACGAAATAGATTTCATTATCCTCTTCTTCGATTTCGTCCCAATAATTGATGTAGGTTTCTTTTCTTTGTGCTGTTCCTCGCAGGTCTATCTCGGTGCCTGTGGGGGATGCGTCCAGCGCTGTGTTGATGTTACTGATGACGAGTCCTGTGATTCTTCCGGAGCCGTTGCCCTTTATCTTGTTCGTCAGATTTTCATAGTAGTTCTTAATATAATCATCTTCCAGAGCGCCGGAAAAAAATACGTCCTGTACTTCTTTAAACGGTTTTCCCTGCAGTGCGCTCTCCACAAGAAATTTAATATCTTCCCCCGCCTGTTCACCAAGTGCCTGCAGGGTTTCGTCTGTTGGCATCAGATCTATTCTTTCTTCTTCACTTCCATAAGAAGTTATGACTGTGTTTTCACAGTAAGGTTTCATTCCCTCTTCTGTTACCTGCATCTGATAATCGCCGGTAAACATATATGGAATCGTTATGCTTTTCCAGCCATCCTGCTCTGTCGCCGCACTGTCATCAACCTTCTCACCATTCAACTGTAATACGGCATTTTCCGGTATTGTATATGTAACATCGCTGACCCAGCTTTCTGTATCTGCAACCTTCCATTCGTCCCAGAAAAGATATTTTTTCTTTCCTGTTTTTGTCATCGTTATGTATTCTGCTGATTTGCTGTCTGCGCCTTTTTCTATATACTCCACACAGTACACTTTCAGATCCTGATCCTCAAGTTCGTCTTCCAGATCCTCCATATAGTCGTCATAATCATCGCTCTCTGCTCCAAATATCGAAGCAAGATCTCCCAGCTTGCTTACCGCATCACCGGTAAGTTGTTTTACGTCTGTGATATTGACAGATTTGTATTCCAACGGTTCCGTATTGTTTGCATTGGCTTCTACAAACATTTTCTTCGTCAGCAGATCGCTGTTTGGAAAATCGCAAAAGTCATATGTCTGAGACCATTCCCGATCCGCTTTGGTTTCCCAGTAATCCATGGCAGCTTTTTCCGGTGAAAAACGATTGGACATAATTTTATAGGCACCTACGAACAGTGCCACTGCCGCTACCGCTTCGATCCCGGCAATAACTGCAAGCCTGGAAACTGGTTTTTTCATTGTCATTCCCGGATATCCCGTTTTTTTCAGATTCTGCGGTCCATTATTACCCAGATATGGCGGTCCCTGATAAGCAGGGCCACCGGGATTTCCATAATTTCCCCTGTAATCCCTTTGTCTTCCCGGATTGTTCTCCAGCCGGTTATTCGATACATTCTGATTTTGGTTTATGTTATTTTGTCTCATCTGCATATCGGAATCCGGCATCGTTCTTCCTGCAGGCTGTATCGGTACAGCCGTTTCGTTCAGATTCTGCTCCGGCACGGAATCTTCCTTCAATCTGGTTCCACACTCCATACAAAACAGAGACTCTTCCTCATTTTTTGTTCCGCAATTCGGACAATACATTTGTTGCACCCCCTTCTTAATCCCAGTTTTTCGAATCTTCATATGCCTGAAGAGCTTCTACATTTTTCTTCTCTACCGAAGAAAATTCAGCTGCCACAACATTCATATCCGTCTCTTTTGGCATATTCCGGTACCAGTCGTACTGATTAAAATAATCCGTATTCTCCTGTTTGGAAAACTGATATCCGTGGCGTGCATAGATTTCGTTGACCGCCCGGCGGCAAAGACTTCGGGTGGTCAGTGTCGCCTTCATTTCAGCCTTTGAAATAATAACGGTATCACTGTTCGGGAAGACGAATCCCGCATATGGATCTTCGTCTGTGTCGATGGTATTATCCTCAGCATCCGTTTCTGTGTCCGACGCATCTTCTGTATCCTGAATACCTCCAGCGATTGCATTTCCTCCATATGACACCGTCGCAGCAGAAGGATAATCTGCCGTCATATCCATATCATAATATTCCTGATCATTTTCCCGAAAGTCCGCAGGAAGTTCTGCTTTTACAGTTTCTCCTTTCGCCGGAGAAACCAGAACACCCGCAAGCAGCACGGCAAGCGCCGCCATATCCAAAATACCTAACATTACAACCGCAATGATAAGCCCCGTTGATTGTTTTTTCTTCTTTGTCATATTTTTACTCCTATTGTTTTATCGGCAGCGGATTGATCACTTTTCACAGTGCATCCGCTGCCGATACAGTCTGTAAGCTGTGCATCCACCGACAGCTTACAGCACATCAAAGATATCGCCCAGACTGTTGATCAGTCCACCTGCCATACTGTTCAGTGTACTTCGCACCAGTAGATATACAACCAGTCCCGCAATAATCGTAAAGCATAATTTTGCAGCAAAATATGCATACGGTTTTTTGTCTTCATCAATATCTGCCACTGCACAATATTGCGCAAACTGAATATAGGTTACCAAAGGTGCCAGAATACCGAAAAATACCAGCGCAATTTCCGGTGCGATTCCGATCAGAATTCCTTCTATTATAATGATAAATGTGGCGAACATATCTGTAGCACCAACAACATCGATATATGCCTGAAAGCGTGCTTTTGCCCCAAACAGAGCCGTAATCACTTTCAAAAATACCGCATCGATCACATCAATACCGGCAGTCGCCAGAATCACACACAGGATACTCTTGAAATATGGAATTTTAATATTCAGGTAGGAACTGTAACCTGATACCGCTCCTCTTATCTTCAATAGTACGATCAACAAAAAGATAAGGCAAACCACCATTTTCGTTGCGATAAATTCAATGCCGACTGCCGGATTATTGCTGTCTGCAATTGCTTTTACTCTGGTTACCGGTGCTTTCAGAATCGGCAGGATCTCAGAAAACATATTTTTCGTTCCGGCTACCAGCTGATCTTTCTTGTTATACAGCCATTCTGCCTCTTTGGTTCTCTGCTGATAATACTGTCCCTGCTTGTTGTATGGGTTCTGCTGATTTTGGTTGTAATACTGCCCCTGCTGCTGGCTCTGATTATAGTACTGATTCTGCTGTTTTGGGTCGTAATACTGCCCCTGCTGCTGGCCCTGATTATAGTATTGGTTCTGCTGGTTTGGGTCGTAATACTGCCCCTGCTGCTGGCCCTGATTATAGTACTGCTTTTGCTGCTGTCCGTCAGTTCCTCCGGTCAAAGATCCATATTCCTCCGTTTGTGGCTGCTGTGTATAGATCTGCTGTGATGCTTCCCGGTTTGCCGATGTGCAGGTACAAACTTCGCCTTCCTCTAATTTTCTTCCGCACTTGGTACAAAATTTTGCCATACGCTTTCCCTCCCTGTTTCTTCTTTGCAAAATTCTTCTTTTTCTTACCTTACATTTATTAAATTTTTATAAACTAAGAATTTAATTTTAGTATATGGACTGGCTTACTTCCTGTCAATCAAATTTGCTCTGTTAAAGGCAATTTTTCCTGTACACAGATCAAACCACAGGGAACATACCGCGCAAAAAAGTCATCTGCGCAGGCTGCTGCACAGATGACTTTTTCCATCTTTTCTTATCTTTACATAAACGATCTCCAATATCCAATCTGACGTTCATTGATTTCTTTGATCACTTCCGGTTCCACTTTGAAGTTCCGGTCAATATCCATCAGGCCATTGATCTCCTGCTGTACATCGCTGACCTGCGTATAGCAGAAGCCGCAGCAATATGGAATCTTCTTCACTGCTGTTGTGACATCATCAAAACGTCTGATGAAATCTTCTTTGGTATTTACCTTATTTCCATATCCCCATCCTGAATCATCGTTATTGAACGCAATTCCGCCGTATTCACTGATGATCATTGGCTGTCCTTTATACTCATATCCGTTTGCAAAGGCCGATTTTCCACTGCTGTGATATACTTCTGTAGTCATGATCTGATCTTTGTATTCGGTATAACGTTTGTACAAGGTATCTCCCACTTCTTCATAATCATGAAGTGTGATGATATCTGAAATAGTATGTTCCCATCCATCATTGACAATAACAGGCCGCATCATATCGAAGCTCTTCGTCAAATGGTAAACTGCTTCTGTAAAGTGCTGCTCTACTCTTCTGGTTTCCACCTGGCTTACACCCCAGGATTCATTGATCGGTGTCCAGGTAATGATACATGGATGATTGTAGTTCTGACGAACGATCTCCATCCATTCTTTGGCAAATTCTTCTACTGCATAATCCGAATACTGATAAGCAGCTGCCATCTCACTCCATACCAACATTCCTTTCACATCACACCAGTATAAGAATCTTTCATCCTCAATTTTCTGATGTTTACGAAGACCATTGTATCCCAGTGCATGGATCTTATCGATATCCTCGATCAGTGCTTCTTCACTTGGCGCAGTCAGATGCGAATCTCTCCAGTATCCCTGATCCAGGATCAGTCTCTGGTACAACGGATGACCATTTAACAGGATGTTTGGTCCGTCAATGCGGATCTCACGCATAGCAAAATAAGAACCGATCTCATCCACAGCTTCTCCTTTATATATAACTGTAAAATCAATATCATACAGATCCGGCTGGGACGGTGTCCAAGTGCAAACGCCCCATTCCAGTCCAATACTTCCATAATAGGATACGTTCATTGTTGTTCCCACATGTTTCTGGTTTGCCATTACAGACTGTTTTGCAACCGGAACACCTTTGAAGCTTACAGATGCGGTGACAATCAGATCTTCACCCAGAACTTCCTCCGCTGCATCTACTTCATATTCCAGTTTTAATGCCGCATTCTGCAGATCCGGTGTCATCTTGACAGATGCAAGGCCGATCTTCGGTACATACTCGCTCCATACAGTCTTCCAGATACCGGTAGTCTGAATATACCAGCAGCCAAAATTCTCTTTGATCCAGCGCTGTTTTCCTCTTGGCTGCTGCGGATCATAAGAATCTTCCACTTTGACAGTCAATTCATTTTCTCCGTCATGCACCAGATTGGTAACGTCAAAAGAGCATCTTGCATAGCCGCCTCTGTGGCTTCCTGCATAGGCACCGTTTACCCATACTTTTGTAATAAAATCACTGCCCTCAAAATGCAGGATATAGCGATTGTTCTCCAGTTTTTCGCCATCCACGCTGATCGTCCGATGGTACCAGATAAAATCATGACGGGTTTCATCCTGAATGCCGCTTAACTTTGTCTCATATGTGAACGGAACATTGATCTTTTTATCACCTTTGAATTCCTGATACCATTTCTCTTTTTCCCCGGCATTTTCATCATCAAAACCGAAATCCCAGGTTCCGTTCAGATTTTCCCAGTCAGTTCGCGTAAACTGTGGTCTTGGATAGTCCTTGATGTAACATTTCATTTTTGCTTTCCTCCATAAATGCTTGTAAAATCCCTTTCCGTCCTTTTGACGATTTTCTCATACAGTTTTATTTTCTCAGAAAATACATTTTTTTCATATTACAATACTGTACAATTTTTTCCTTTTTCTTTGTGTAGTTTTCCCTTTGTTCAGACAACAACTGTATAAAAAACGTCTCGTTTCTATTTTGCAAAAAAAGATGGTACGGAGTTCTCCATACCATCTTTTCTATATTTCTGAAATTTTTTATCTTCCCAGCGCCTTCGCCAGCTTCCGAATATATTCCGGTGTGGTGCCGCAGCAGCCGCCGACGATTCCGGCACCGACTTCTACCAGGTGTTTGGTGTGTCTTGCAAAATCATCTGCATTCATATCGTAATGAGCTTCGCCTTTGTCATCGATAAACGGCATGCCTGCGTTTGGTTTCGCGATGATCGGAACAGTTGCCACTTCTTTCATGCTGGCAACTACTGCTTCCAGCTGATCCGGACCTACGGAACAGTTCAGTCCTACGGCAGCCGCTCCCATCTCCTGTAAAGTCAGAACTGCTTCCACGGCATTACCTCCGTACATTGCGCTCCCGTCTGCTTCCAGAGAAAGCGTACAAATCATCGGAAGATCGCAGACTGCCTGTGCTGCATCCAGTGCAACCACCGTCTCATCCACGCTCAACATGGTTTCTGCAACAAACAGATCCACTCCTGCATCCACCAGGGCTTTCATCTGTTCCTGATACGCCTCATACAGTTCATTATAAGTCAGGGTTCCTCTCGGCTCCATCAGCTGTCCGGTGGTGGTGATATCTCCCGCTACCAGAGCCCGGTTGCCGATTCCGTCTTTACAGATCTTTACCAGCTTTGTGTTCAGTTCGGCTACCCGATCCTGGAGATTAAAGTTTCTCAGGCTGATAGGATTGGCTGCGAATGTAGGAGCATATACGATCTGGCTTCCGGCATCCACATAGGCACGCTGCAGTTCCTGTAAAACTGAAGGATTTTCAAGTACCCACTGCTCAGAAGATATGCCTACCGGCATACCTGCTTTTCTCAGGTTGGAACCGGTGGCTCCGTCCAGAATTACTACCCCTTTTGCTGTCAGTTCATCAAATTGCTGTCTTGTCATTGTTTTCTCCTTCCTCTGTATATCCAAAACACTATTTCAGTATTATCAGCTTTTTTATCTTCCCACGGACTTACAGAGGGAGTGTCCCATTACTGTTTCCGTTCACAGAACTCGATCCGTTCTTTATTCGGTCCTTCGATAATAAAGAAAGCCACACCCTTTTCCCAAAATGGAAGTTCTTCAATTCCATTCGACAACACTTTATATCCCTGCTCACAGATCCAGGTATAAGCAGCCTGAATGTCTGTGCAGTTTAAAGCGAAGTGATTGATGGCACCGTCCAGACCGTTGCCGCCCTCGGCATAAGTTTCGATCATCAGGTTCCCCAGCTGCAAGAATGCAACTTTGGCTTTGTTTGCCGGCACCTGGTTTGTGTGCATGGTCTGAAATCCCAGACCTTCGTAGAATCGGATCGTTGTTTCGATATCTGATGTAGGAATTCCGATATGCTGGATTCCTGTCGTCCACTGTACTACACTCATCCTCTGTATCCTCCGCTTTTTTCTTTGTAAATATTATTTACTCAGCACTGTCCTCTGCGGCTGTGTCTTCACTGTTATCCTGTGAAGAGGTATCTTCTGTACTGTCCTGTGTGTCACTGGATTCTGTATCATCGCTGCTGTCGGCACTCTTGTATACAAAAGATACACTGTCGGTAACTTTGATCTGATCCCATACTTCATCTTTGACTTTAATCTTTTCTTCTTTTACCCAGTCTTCCAGTGTGCTGTCATACAGATCAGATTTTCTTTCTGAAATAACCGTCTTCTCTTTGTTTTCTGTCGCATCTTCATCCAGCATCTTATCCAGACGTACCACATAGTAACCGTCATCACCTTCGATGACTTTGTCGGCAACCTCTCCGTCTTTTAATTCCAGAGCCGCGCCCTGCACTGCTTCATCCAAGGTATCATCCGTATCTCCTGCCGTGGTAAATGCCGGTGCTGTCGCACTTAAACTGTCATCTACTTCTTTTGCCAGTGCATCCATATCTGCGTTTGCCACGTCATCGGATGCTTTTACTTTATCAAGAACCTGCTGTGCCAGGTCTTTTTTCTGCGCTTTTTCTTCATCGGTCAGATCAATGGTATTACCGTCATCATCTTTTTCTGTTCCTTCTGTAGAAACTTTTACGATAGTGACTCTTGTCTGATCTTTTTCATTGGCGCTGACCTCGGTATCTACATCTGCAGTCATCGGATCGTGCATCTTGCTGCGGATTGTTACCAGTTCCAGATACGTAACGATATCATCTTCAGATACTGCCAGTTTTTTCAGGATCTTTTCATCGTTATCTTTGATAAATTCCGCTGCTGCTTCTTTGATCGCTTTTTCTTCATCCTCCGTAATCGTAACGTCATAATCTGCCGCATGTGCTTTCAGTACATACAACTGATTAATTGTCGTCATGACGCCATCTTTGGAGCTTTCCCCGACAGTTTTCCCGTCGTCTCCTTTCTGATCCCACACATTAGATGCAGAACCGCTGACACCATACTGTGACATCAGCATATTATAATAACTCGTGGTCTGTGCCTGCTGATCTCTTACCATATAGCTTGCCAGACCCAATGTTACTTTTTCATCTCCTACAGTTGCTACGGTTTTTGTTCCATCAATTGCTTTTGAGCATCCGGACAGTGTACCTGCTGCAAGAGCAGCTGCCAGAATCCCACATGCTGCGGTTTTATTTAACTTTCTCATGTTTTCCTCCGTTACCCTTTTATGTACTCCGGGAGTACATTTATTCACTAATAGCATTTATTATAGACTATTTCCTCCTATGGGGCAACTTTTTTCCTTTTATTTCAATCTTTTTTCACAAGCGCTCATCTCTTGTTTTCCTGTTCTCAGGAATTTGCCTGCACTTATACCAGACACTGCATGACCGTCAGTAATTCAGTCGCCTTCTCCTGCATCGGCACTGCTTCCTTTGCCTTTCGGTTTCTCGGACGATACAGAAAATACGGATTTGTTTCGACTTTAAACTGCAGTTCTTCCGGATACTGATTCAGTATCTCCGGTATCTTCGCTGTGTCAATCTTCGCCCGCTCATACATGGTAAGTTTCAGGCTGTCATCAAGCTGCTTAACTTCGGTCAGATAGATCCGGTGAGCCATGGCTTTCAGGCTTGCCACTGCGAGGAGGTTCTGCACCATCTTCGGCGGTTCTCCAAAACGGTCCAGCAGTTCTTCCATCATATCCTCATACTCTTCCCGGTTTTCGATCGCCGCGATCCGTTTGTAAATATCCAGCTTCTGATATTCATTCGGAATATATTTTTCCGGAATGTACGCATTGATCTGCAGGTCGATCGTCGTCTCGAAGTCTTCCTGTACTTCGATTCCTTTTGCTTCCTGTACGGCTTCATTCAGCATCTTACAGTAGAGATCGTATCCTACCGCTTCCATGTGACCGTGCTGTTCCGCTCCCAGAAGATTGCCCGCACCACGCAGTTCCAGATCACGCATGGCAATCTTGATCCCGCTTCCCAGTTCAGTGAATTCGCGGATCGCACGGAGGCGTTTTTCTGCAATTTCTTTTAACATCTTATTTCTCCGGTACATCAAAAAAGCGTATGCGGTCCGGTTGGATCGTCCTACCCTTCCTCTCAGCTGATACAACTGAGAAAGTCCCATCTGATCCGCATCATGGATGATCATAGTATTGGCATTCGAGATATCCAGCCCCGTCTCGATGATTGTTGTGGAGACCAGAACATCGATCTCTCCGTTAATAAATCCATACATGATCTTTTCCAGTTCACGCTCGCTCATCTGTCCGTGGGCAAATGCCACGCTCGCCTCCGGAACCAGTTTTCGGATCTGATTGGTAATCTCTTCAATGTTGTTGACACGATTGTATACATAATACACCTGACCACCGCGTGCCAGTTCCCGGCTGATCGCCTCCCGTACCATCTCATCGTTATATTCCATCACATACGTCTGGATCGGTGTACGGTCCTGTGGAGCTTCTTCCAGAACACTCATATCCCGGATTCCGATCAGACTCATGTGAAGAGTTCGCGGAATCGGCGTCGCTGTCAGAGTCAGGACATCGATATTCTGTTTCATCTGCTTAATCTTTTCTTTGTGGGTAACACCAAAGCGCTGTTCCTCATCGATGATCAGCAGTCCCAGATCTTTAAACTGCACATCTTTGGACAACACCCGATGGGTGCCGATCAGAATATCCACCAGACCTTTTCCCAGATCTCCGATCGTCTTTTTCTGCTGGCTGGCGGTACGGAACCGGCACAGAAGGTCCACACGCACTGGAAAATCCTTCATCCGCTGTACAAATGTATTGTAATGCTGCTGTGCAAGGATCGTGGTCGGAACCAGATAAACCACCTGTTTTCCCTCCTGGATCGCCTTAAATGCCACACGGATCGCAATCTCCGTCTTCCCATAGCCCACATCTCCGCAGATCAGCCGATCCATGATCTTCGGGCTCTCCATATCCTGCTTTGCCGCCTCGATCGCCTGCAGCTGATCCTCCGTCTCTTCAAATGGAAACATCTCTTCAAATTCCCGCTGCCATACCGTATCCGGTCCATAGCGGAAACCGGCTTCCTGCTGTCTGGCTGCATACAGTGCCACCAGATCTTTTGCGATATTCTTTACAGCTCCGCGGACCTTCGTCTTGGTCTTCTTCCATTCCTGTCCGCCGAGTTTGTTTAACTTTGGTGTCTTTGCCGCATCAGAACCGGCATATTTTTGCAGGACATCCAGCTGGGTGGCGAGAATATACAGGTTACTTTTTCCTGCATACTCGATCTTGATATAGTCTTTCACCACACCATCCACTTCCATCTTCTCGATGCCGCGGTACATGCCCAGCCCGTGGTTTTCATGAACCACAAAGTCTCCTACGGAAAGCTCCGAAAAGCTCTGGATCTGCTTTCCGCTGTACTGGGATTTTTTCCGTTTTTTCTTTTTTTCTTTGCCGAAAATATCCGTCTCCGAGATCACCACGTATTTGACCATCGGATACTCGAAGCCACGGCTTACCCGTCCCCAGGTGACCTTGATCTGTCCCGGCTGGATCAGTTCTTCCGGATCCTCACTGTAAAAAGCTGACAGTTCCTGATCCTGCAGATCTTTTGCCAGTCTGGCCGCCCTTGTTCGCGAAGGAGAGAGCAGCAGCATCCGGTAACCGGATTTTTTCCAGCGCAACAGATCTTTTACCAGCATCTCAAAACTGTTGTTGTACGGGTTGACCGATTTTACAGTCAGCTGCATCTCCATAGTGAAGTTCCACCCGGTTCCCCGTGGCTCCATCGTGGACAACGACAGCGTATGCATCTGATGAAACCGATGCACTACTTCCTGATGGTTTCGGATTACTTCCATCTGTCCGGGCAGAAGATACCCCTTTTCCAGACGGTGAATCATACTCTCCCGGAATTCTTCTTCTGTTGTCTTTGCATGTTCTGTCAACCGGTTTGGCTCGTCGATCACAACCAGCGTGTTCTCCGGCAGATATTCCAATAACGATTCTGTTTTCTTATAAAAATACCGGACAAAACTTTCTGCTCCGGCAATATGCTCCATCTCTTCTAACTGATCTTTTAATTCAGCGGCGATCTGGCGGACTCTCGCCCCTTCCTCTGTCTTCATCTCGTCCCGGAACTTCTTCTGACTCTTTTGCGCCTCTTTTTCAATGGCTTTGATGCCCTGTCGGATCGTCTCCTTATCCAGCACTACTTCCGTCGCCGGATAGATCGTAATCTCCTCCAGATTCTCGATCGAGCGCTGGCTTTCCGCATCAAAACTGCGGATGGAATCCACCTCATCTCCCCACAGTTCGATACGCCACGGATTATCCTCGGTCAGAGGAAATACATCCATGATTCCGCCACGGATGGAAAACTGTCCCGGAACCTCTACCTGCGCCGCCCATTCATACCCGAGTTCCACCAGATGTCTTTTCATCCGATCCAGGTCAATCTCGCTGTCATTGCGAATCTTTATTACTTTTTCCTTCCACACGGCAAGCGGCACCAGACAGTCCAGGCAGCTGTCGATCGAAGTAACGATCGTCACTTCTTCCCGCTCCAGCAGTGCGCGAAGCACCTGGATCCGTTGTCTGGTAAGAAGATTACCATGGATATCTGCCTGATAAAAGATCAGATCCCTCGCCGGATAATACAGTACTTCCGGATCATACAGCCGAAAATCCTCATAAAATGCCTTGGCTTTCAGATCATTTTCCGCAACGATCAGTCGAAAAGGAAACTCCCGGAGAAGCCCATTGGTAAAATGAGCTTTCTGGGAGTCCAGGCATCCGGAAACCTGTACGATTCCCGGTTTCTTCAGTTGTCTTATGATCGCATCAAAATCGGCCAGTTCATATAATGGTTGTACGAATGCATCCATCGTTTTCCCTTTCTAGTTAAACTGATTCATCGCCTGATCCACTTCTCCCTGTACCATCAGTTCCACAGCCCCTGCCGCGCGTTTCAGCGCGTCATCCACCAGTCCCCGGTCTTCTTTGGAAAAGTGTCCCAGCACATAATCTGCCAGATCCCAGCCCTTCGGCTTTTCTCCGACTCCAACTTTGATTCTCTGGAAGTTCTGAGTGCCCAGCTGTGCGATAATATTTTTGATCCCGTTATGGCCACCCGCACTTCCTTTTTTCCGTATCCGGATCTTTCCCGGTTCCAGACTGATATCATCATAGATCACGATCAGTTCTTCTTCCGGGTCGATCTTATAATAATCTACCACGGCTCTCACTGATTCCCCGCTCAGGTTCATGTAGGTCAGCGGTTTCGCCAAGATCACTTTCTGACCCGCGATCACTCCTTTTCCGTACATTGCCTTATGTTGTTTTCCCGAAGAGGGTACGCGATACTCATCCACCAGAAGATCAACCGCGTCAAATCCCACGTTATGGCGGGTATTTTCATACTGTTTTCCCGGATTGCCCAGGCCTACGATCAGATACATAATGATAACTCCTTCATCAGCCGAAGTATACCAGCTCCTGCTCCGGTTTTTCTGCCGCTTCAATCTCTGTTGCGTACAATACCGGACCTCTGCCGTTGTATACTTCCATAAATTCGTCTTTAACTTTTGCAGTTACCGTTACCCAGCTGCCGATCCGCAGTCTCTTGGCTGCCGGATTCTTACAGATATAGCCGATAAACTGGGTATCGTCCGCACAGCAGGTCATCGCCATACGTCCGGGCACGAAAAATCCTGCGTTCAGCTCACGACTTTTCAACACCTGTCCTTTGAAACGGACGGTCTTATCCACATATTTGTCCAGGTTATCCATCATATCCACATACCAGATACCATAATCGATATCTTCGATATCAATGATATCCGCGTTCATATCATACGGCATCTCATCCTGGAAAATATCGTCGATCTCGCCCTCTTCATTTTCAAATACCACTTCCGCTCTGGAATTGACAACTTTGACGCTGCGGCGGAAGTTTGCCAGCGGATGTTCATCCTGACAGCGGTTGAAAATTACCAGATCCGCGTTTCGGATCATCTCCATGAACAAGGATTTCATATTGTTCATATAGATCTGGAAGGTACTGGCATCCACGGTTACGATGTGCTGTGCCAGATCCCAGTAACGCGGCATATCGGTCTGATAGAACTTATCTACAGACCACAGCGGATTGTACTCTACCAGGACTCTGCCAGGCTGATGTTTTTTATTCAACATCTGCAGGGTATCCGCGTTAAAGTCTTCCGGATCTTCGATGATCTCGATCACCGTATTCATTTTTTTCAGGCTTTCCTCATCGTACTCCTCTTCTCCCTCTTCGCAGAGAATCAGAAGCGTTTTGTCCGGAATCTGAAAATAACTCTGATGAATGGTAAAATCCAGGAACTGGGTTTTACCACTCTCTAAAAATCCTGTAATTAAATATACGGGAACATCTCTCTTCATCATTACTCATTCACTCCAAAAATTTCAGCAATTTTGTCTTCTGCCATCTTGGAACCGATCACACAGATCTTACCTGTGATCTGTGGAGTACCGGTGCGTACCTCATACTCTTCCGGAACCATATCAAAGTAGATCCACTGTCCGTCTTTTCCGTCCACCATACCTTTGGCACGAAGGATCACACCAAGATCTTCTGCTTCTGACAGTGTCTTTAATGCAGCTTCAATCTCTTCTTTTGTATACTTCTTAGCAGTCTCGCGACCCCAGCTTGTAAATACTTCATCTGCATGATGATGGTGATGATCGTGACCGCATCCACACTCGCCATCATGGTGATGATGTTCGTGATCGTGGTCATGTCCGCATCCGCACTCATCGTCATGGTCGTGATGATGATGTTCATGCTCATGGTCATGGTCACATCCGCACTCACCATCATGATCATGGTGATGATGCTCATGTTCGTGGTCATGGTCACATCCGCACTCGTCGTCGTGGTCGTGATGATGATGCTCATGCTCGTGGTCATGATCGTGATGTCCACCGCATACCGGGCAGAAATCTTCGTCTTCTTCTCTTCCCTGCTCCATCGCTTCCAGGATCTGTGCACCGTCCAGTTTTTCGATCGGAGTGGTAATGATCACTGCGTCTTTGTTCACTTCACGGATCAGAGCGACTGCTTTTGCTACTTTCTCCTCAGTAGCCTTCGGTGTATCGGTACGGCTCAAAATAATCGTTCTTGCATACTGTAACTGGTTCTCGAAGAACTCACCGAAGTTTCTCATATACATTTTGCATTTGTTTACATCCGCTACGGTTGTATAGCTGTTCAGGCTGATCTCGCAGTCCACATCTACACCTTTTACCGCTTTGATGACGTCAGAGAGTTTGCCTACACCTGACGGCTCGATGATGATACGATCCGGATGATAGGTTGTGATCACTTCTTTCAGAGAAGTTCCGAAATCACCTACCAGAGAACAGCAGATACATCCGGAGTTCATCTCACGGATCTCGATACCGGAGTCCTTTAAGAATCCTCCGTCGATACCGATCTCTCCAAATTCATTTTCAATCAGCACTACCTGCTCACCTTTTAAAGCTTCAGAGAGCAGTTTTTTAATCAGTGTTGTTTTTCCGGCTCCTAAAAATCCTGAAATAATGTCAATCTTTGTCATGTTTTTTACCTCCTGAAAAACGCCCAAAAAGGGCTGTTTTAGAGAAAACAGCCCTGAATTTTTGTCTGCATATCCTGTGAGTTCTTTCAACAGTTCCTGTCAAAAGAACTCACAGGATATTCTTACCGAATAGTTACTCCTCTATACTTTTATCACGTTTTGTCCAAAAAGTAAAGCCCCCTTTGCGTTTCGGTTTCATGCATCTAACCGTTCTTTTCATGCAAAAGGAGCTTATTTTTCTGTATGTATTATCCGTGGATCATCAGATGAACGATCTCCCGGTCTGTCTCAAGCATACCTTCAGATGCCAGTTTGCCCACACAGCGGATCGTATTTTCCACTCCTTTTTTTACGATACCGTCACCGCCGATAAACTGCTGTCCGTTCTTATACATAAAGTAACCAAGGATTCCCGCGTCTACAGAGGATGCGATCTTCGCTGCGCAGGATGCTTTCGCTCCGTCGCAGATCATACCGGATACAATGGCAAGACCGTTGACAATGGCATGTTCGCCCTCTTTCTGACCGTCTCCATACAGGTAGGCGATCCCGGCGCCACATCCACATCCGGCTCCTACCGCACCGCAGTACGCGGAGAGTCTGCCGATTCCTTCTTTGATATGGATCGTTGCCAGATTTGAGATCACCAAAGCCCGGTACATCGTCTCCTCCGATACCTGCAGTTCTTTTGCAAAAACCACGATCGGGACAGAAGCTGTGATTCCCTGGTTGCCACTTCCGGAATTGATCACTACCGGAAGTTCACAGCCGTTCATTCTTGCATCGGAACCGGCAGCCGCCATGGCCTTGGCACGCACCTTGACATCCTGATCGCCGTAAGTGGCCAGCAGAACCTTTCCGATATTGGCTCCATAATTACCACAGAGCCCTTCCTCGGCGATCGCCATGTTGTAACGAACCTGACGTTCCAGTACTTCCCGGACATCTGCAAGATCCACTTCCTTTGCAAATGCAAAGATTTTTTCTATGGTAAGCGTCGATTTGTCCGCCAGTGCGGATTCTTCTTTTCCGGTAATCTCTTTTGCCAGAAGAATCTCCCCGTTTCTGGACACATGCACCAGATTCGTGTGGAAATCGGTGATCCGTACACTCGCGTTATCTTCTCCATGAGATAAAGTAATCTGAATATCAAAGATCAGATCAGAGGATGCCTCACAGACACTGCACGGAACCTCTTTCAGGAAGGTTCCCATCGCTTCGATGTCTTCTTGTTCCACATGGGAGATGACCTCCAGTTCCTTCGCAGCATCTCCTGCCACGATTCCGGCAGCTGCAGCGGCTTCGATTCCACGTAAGCCCCCGGTATGGGGAACAACCACGCTTTTTACATTTTTTATAATATTTCGGCTGACCGCAACCTCCACCCGCTCCGGAAGGGCTCCCAGTGTCTTTCTGGCAACAGCTCCCGCATAAGCGATGGCGATAGGCTCGGTACATCCCATCGCCGGCACCAGTTCATCTTTCAGGATCTGGACATAGGTTCGGTAAAGTTCTTTTGAAAGCATATTTCTATCTGTTCCTCACTCTTTTTATTTTTTCCAGCAGGCCACCATATGCCCCGGTGTTCTCTCTTCCAGTTCCGGTTCCTGCTGTCTGCACTGCTCGGTCGCATAAGGACAGCGTGTATGGAAACGACACCCGGACGGAACATGCAGCGGACTCGGAAGGTCTCCCTCGATGCCGCAATGTTCCAGGCTGAGTGCCCGCTTCGGATCTGCGATCGGAATGGAGGCCAGCAGTGCCCGGGTGTATGGGTGGCATGGATTATCATACACTTCATCGCTGTCTCCGCTCTCCACGATCTTACCAAGGTACATCACACCGATCCGGTCGGAGATATGGCGCACCATGGACAGATCATGTGCCACAAACAGGTAAGTCAGTCCCAGTTCCTGCTGCAGATCTTCCAGCACGTTGACAACCTGTGCCTGGATCGATACGTCCAGTGCGGAGATCGGTTCGTCGCAGAGCAGGAATTCCGGATGGACGGATAAGGCTCTTGCGATACCGATACGCTGACGCTGTCCGCCGGAAAACTCATAGGCATATTTTTCCATATCGTCTGCCTTCATACCTACTTTTTCGAGAAGGCTTACGATCCGCTCATCCATCTCTTTTTCCGGAAGTTTTTCAAAGACAGCAATCGGTTCGGCCATGATCTCTCTTACATTCTGATGGGGATCCAGCGCAGAATAAGGATCCTGAAAAATAATCTGCATTCTTTTATGATATGCAAGGAGTTCTTTCCCCTTTGTCTTTGTGATGTCGTGACCGTCGTAGGTTAAGATTCCATCGGTCGGCTCATACATACGGATCAGAGTACGTCCCAGTGTGGACTTTCCACAGCCGGACTCTCCCACCAGACCGAAGGTTTCTCCTTTTTTAATAGAAAGGTTCACACGGTCCACCGCCCGTACTTCCTGTACCAGTTTTCCGAAGAAATTTTTGACCGGGAAATACTTGGACAGATTCTTCGCTTCCAGAAGATATTGTTCTTTTGTTTCCATATTATTTCTCCTCTTCTTTCTTCTCTTTCTCGTCCAGTTCTTCTTTTGTGAAGATACATCTGGAGGACTGGGTATCGGAATATGCCCGCATGGACGGGATCCCTTTCTTACATTCCTCGCATGCAAACCGACAGCGGGTCACAAATGGACATCCTGCCGGCGGATTCGCCAGAGACGGTGCCATACCCGGGATCGGTTCGAGACGTTCCCGACATCCACTCTCACATTTTGGAATCGCATGAAGCAGTGCTCTCGTGTACGGATGGGTTGGATGTTCGAAGATCTCTTCTGTGGTTCCCTCTTCCATGATCAGACCTCCGTACATCACTTCGATCCGTTTCGCCAGAGAAGCAACCACCCCGAGATCGTGGGTGATCAGAATGATATTCATCTGCTCATTTTCATTTAACTGTTTGAGAAGCTGCAGGATCTGCGCCTGGATCGTTACATCCAGTGCGGTTGTCGGTTCATCGGCGATCAGCAGCCGCGGCTGGCAGCACAGCGCCATTGCGATCATGACACGCTGTCTCATACCACCGGAAAATTCATGGGGATACTGATCCATCCGGCTTTCTGCCGACGGGATTCCTACCTTTCCCAGCATATCGATGGCTACTTTTCTTGCTTCTGCCTTGCTCAGGTTCTGATGACGCCGGAGTACCTCGATCATATGATACCCGATCTTTTTCAGCGGATTCAGGGCAGTCATCGGATCCTGGAAGATCATTGCCATATCTTTTCCACGCATTTTCCGTTTTTCTTTTTCAGACATGGACAGCAGATCCTTCTGCAGCAGTTCCAGATGATCTGCCTGCACATCTGCATTTTCTCCGAGAAGCCCCATGACAGACTTCATGGTTACACTTTTCCCACTTCCGGACTCTCCTACAATAGCCAGAATATCTCCTTCATCCACATGGAGGGAGACACCGCGCACCGCCTGGATCTTCTGTTTGTGACTCTCAAACGTAGTGGTCAGATTGTCTATGGTTAATACTCTGTTTTCTTTCATCTCCACTCCTCCTATTTGCCAGCATCCATGACACGGGGATCTACATAGATACGAAGCAGATTGCCCAGTTTGTTGAACGCAAAGATGGTCAGCATGATTAAAAGACCGGGGATGATCGCCATGTAAACGGCATTCTGCAGGTTACTTTGTGCACTCTGCAGTAATTTTCCCCAGGAAGACAGCGGTTCCTGAATACCGATCCCCAAGAAACTCAGGGATGACTCTGTCATGATCGCATTGGAGATACTGGTAGTCGCTGCGATGATGATCGTCGGCAGTACCGAAGGAATCAGATGACGGAGTACCATTTTAAATAACGACACACCGGTAAAGTCCGCATAGAGGACGTACTCCCTCTCTTTGACGGACATAACCTCCGCACGCACCAGGCGGGCAATTTCCATCCAGGAGAAGAATCCGATCACGATAATAATGGACACCAATCCCTGTTTGAAGAAAATACTGATAACTGTAACCAGAATCAGCCACGGAATGGACTGCAGAATGTCAACGATCCGCATCAGGATACCATCTATGATACCGCCAAGATAACCGGCAAGAATCCCAACAGTGACACCGATGGTCACACTCATCAGCATGGCAAGCACGCCGACCAGCAGAGACACACGGCCTCCGTAGATAACACGTGCCAGATAATCACGACCCACTTCATCGGTTCCGAAAATATGGGCACTGCTTGGTGCCTCTAACATATGAGCGACATCGGTTTTATTCGGTTCCAGCGGGAGTACCGGAGCCAGTAAGGATAATATCAGGATCAGTGCAAGGAAGATAATAGAAAATATTGCGATTTTGTCGTGTTTTAATGCCTCCCAGACATTTTCCAGACGTTTTTTTTGAGAATTATTCATTGCCATACGATTACCCCATCTTTCTGATACGCGGATCTGTCACGCAGTATAAAATATCGGACAGCAGGTTTCCCAGGACTACCAGGGTGGAAGACAATATCAGAACGATCATAACAATCGGATAGTCCATACCCTGCACCGCCTTGATAAAATACGGTCCGATACCCGGCCAGCTGAATACGGTTTCCGTGATAACCGCACCTGTTACCAGCGTTGGCAATGCCATACCCAGTTTTGTGATAACCGGAAGCAGTACGTTCTTACAGACATGTTTGAACATGATCTCTGCTTTGGAAGCGCCAAATGCCTTCTGTACCATAACATAATCCTCGGAGTACTGTGTGATCGTGGAAGAACGCACATAACGCACATTGTCCGGGATAAATGCCAGTGTCAGCACCAGATACGGTGTGATAAAATGCAGCAGGAAATCAGACAAGGTATTCACGCCTACCGTATGCATGCCAAGGATCGGAAGGATCCGCAGTTTATAGCCGAACAGATAGATAAAGAGCATCGCTACCCAGAAAGTCGGCATCGCGATCCACAGAGAACAGATCCCGTCGATCATTTTGTCCAGCCATTTGTTTTTGTGAGAACCGGCCACCAGACCCAGCACGATTGAGATCACATAGGCAGTCAGATAAGACGGCAGCACCAGCTTGATCGTGTTCGGGATTCTTGTCGCCAGCTCATCGAAAATATTCGTTTTTGTCACGATAGAATAGCCGAAGTTTCCATTCAGGATTCCTTCCAGCCAGCGGATATACTGCACGTAGACCGGCTGATCATAGCCGTATTTTTCACGGATCATCTGTACCATCTCCGGAGACATCTTCGGAGTTGTCATGGCATCGATGGCATCATACGGTGCCAGATGAATCAGAGAAAAACACAGGATCGTGATCACGATGATCAGTGGGATCGCAGTAAGAATACGTTTGAAAATATACTTTGCCATACCTTTTTCTCCTTTTGTTTTTCATTCTTAAGCCCAAAAAGCGGAACTCTTCGCCTGTTTCAGAAGAATTCCGCCCTCATTATAAATAGTGTCTAATCTTTGATGATTACTTATTCAGCAATTTTCAGACTGGAAGTATCCTCGAAGGTATATACCGGAACAAGTCCTGCATCTTCCACACCCTGGATTCTGTTGTTTACAACCAGGATCTTGTTGTTGGAAATGATCGGATAGAAGGCACCTGTATCCTGGACAGCTGCCTGCAGTTTTGCATAGGTTTCCTTTCTTGCAGACTCATCCAATTCAGAACGACCTTCCTCAAACAGCTGATCGATGGTATCGTATCCACTGTAGTGCATGTAGTTGTAAGCACCATCATTTTCAAACAGGCTGGAGAAGGTATCCGGGTCAATACCCATGATGTAACCGCCCAGATACATATCGTACTCGTTATCCGGATCCTTCATTGCGTTTGCAATGGCTGTTCCGTCTCCGCCGGCAAGTTCTACGGTTACTCCAACTTCCTTCAGCTGTTCCTGAATCAGCAGAGCCTGTGCGGACTGTACCGCATCACTGGACATATAACCAAGTTTCAGCTTCAGACCACTTACGCCTGCATCTTCCAGCATGCTTTTTGCTTTGTCAACATCCTGCTCGTATTTTTCCACACCATCTTCTGTATAGAACTGGCTGTTTGTTGGCAGGAAAGTATACGGAATACTATAATATTCAGAAGATTCAAACGCTGCATCATCCATGGCTTTTCTGTCCATAGCATACAGCAGTGCTTTACGGACTTTTTCATCTGTTACACGATTGCAGTTGATCTCCAGATAGCCAACACGTCCTTCACTGTAGGAGTAAGTAGACAGGTTGCTTGCATCCAGATCCAGCTTTTTCACCTGCTGCGGTGTCATCTGGTAAGCATCTACTTCACCATTCTGCAGGGCAAGGATTGCTGTGTCTGCGTTCTCGATAATCTGGAATACAACATTTTTGATTGATGGTTCGCCCTTATAATAATTCTCGTTTGCTTCGAATTTCAGATATGAGCCTGACTGATAATCTACCAGTTTGTAAGGACCGGTTCCTACGGAGTTCATGTTGTAATCGTTATGCTCAAAATCTGTGACATCTTTGTAGATGTGCTCTGGCATAATGAAAATCTGACTTAACATCTCGATAGCCGTAGGTGTTACGAACGGGAATGTGAAAGATACGGTGTAGTCATCCACTTTTTCCACTTTTACCGTTCCCTGATCGTAAACCAGCTGAGAATAAGCCCAGCCAAGGTTATCCTCCTGTTCCATGGCTTCGTATGTGAATACCACGTCATCTGCGGTAAATGGTTCACCGTCAGACCATTTCACATCATCTCTCAGTTTAAATGTATAGGTCAGATTGTCATCGGATACGCTATAATCTGTAGCCAGGAACCAGTTAATTCCATCGGCATTATTCATATACAGTGGGGAGTAGATCATCTTTACAGTAGATAATCCCCAACGGTCAGATGTTGTAATAACATTGACAGTCTCTGTAGGGTCCCCGGAGATGGCATAGGTAAATGTGCTGTCACCAGAAGTCTCTGTGGTAGCTGTACTGCTGTCGGCAGTGGTTGTGCCTGCTGTACTGTCATCTTCTGCAACCGGATCTTTTCCGCCACAGGCTGTCAGACTTGCTGCAAGCATCGCTGTCAGAGTAAGTACAGATACAAGTTTTTTGAATCTTTTCATTTTACTCTTTCTCCTCCTTATTTAGCCTGATTTTTTAACAATCATACTTCATCATGTTAGCAAAGGAAGGTACATTTGTCAATTCATTTTCGTCATAAACATAGTTTTTTGGTATGTTTCTGATTCGTTCACTGATAATATCCCGCGAGGTGTTTTTTGTATTGTTCTCACAAATCGAAAAAAGCCCGGAAATAACCGGTGATTTTTCCGGTTTCCGGACTTTTCTCAGGTCATCAGCTGCTTTTTTCACAGCTTCTGACTTCACATGCCATCTTCACATTTCTTGTTGTTATATTTTTTACGCCCTGTCCCAGAAGCTCCCGGAACCGTTCCTCATCATTGACGGTCCAGACGGACAGATCAATATCATTTTCACCGGTCACACGGATAAATTCTTCTGTGGCAATCTTTTCATTTACATTCACGGTATGTATTCCGTATTTTCTGCAGGCTCTGCTGATTTTGTATGCCGCCTGTTCAAAAAGAAGATCCTCTTTTTGTTCCTTATAAATATCCGGAAGATATTCCTCGATGTTCCAGAACACTTCCACATCTCTCCAGATACAGGATTCTGTCACCGGAACCGGACGGACACTTCCGGAATAAAGGATCTGCTCTGTCTTCAGTCCGGATATCAGGGCCAGCTGACGAACCGCCACTTCCAGCCCACACTCTTTCAGATCGCAGTTGATCCGCATCCCCGGATATTTTCCCATCATACGGAATACATCAGCAAGACGTACCGCATCTTCATCTGTCTTATCGTGGGACAGAATCAGAATTCCGTTTTCTCCCATCCGTACATCTACTTCCAGTGCATCTGCTCCTGTCTGCATCGCATACGCTACGAATTCCAGACTGTTTTCTTTCGTTCCGTCCGCTCCGGAATGGGCGGTTATCATAGTCTCTCCCACTATTTTTCCCAGTCCTTTTCTTTCAGATTTGTATAGATATAAACTGCTGCAGACACTGAACAGATCAGGAACATGATCACAGACAGTGCTGCGGAACGATTGTAGGACAGATATTTGTTAAACTGATCGTACAGAGCGATACCGAGCATCTTCGGTGAGTTGCCGCCCATCAGGTACGGAGTGGTAAAGGAACCCACATTGGACATAAATACAAACGTGGATGCCACCACCACATCTTTCATGGACAGTGGCAGGATCATGCTGGTGAAGGTTTTCCATCTTCCCGCACCGCTGTCTCTCGATGCCTCAATGATCGAATCCGGGATCGCTCCCAGTCCTGCGGCGATCATCATGGTTGCAAACGGGATGTTAAACCACATATTCATCACGATGATACCACTTGCATGATACATCAGCCCCAGCTTGATGTCCAGTCCGAACAGCAGACCGATCCGGTTGATCAGTCCCGAATCACGGATGATCGTGATCATCGCATACACGGCACACATGGTCGGTACAAATCGCGGAAGCAGGTACAGCATGCCGATGGCTCTCGAGATCCGGGATTTGACAAACCGCAGATACAGTGCCAGAAGATATGCCAGCACAATGGCGATCACAACCGTCACGATGACGACAAACAGGGTGTACAGCAGGTTGTTTCTCTGTGCGGTTTCGGTAAAAAAGTAGGTATAGTTTGCTGTGGTAAATGCGCCGGTATCCTCATCCTGAAAACTCTGGATCACTGCGGATACGATTGGATAAGCGACTGTCAGCATTACTACCAGGAATGCCGGCAGCACCATTCCGTACGCTGCCAGCAGTCCTTTTGTCTTATTCTTCATATTTGCTCCTTTGGATCTGACTCTAGTTCAGAGTTCCGATCTCGTTATCCCATTTTTCGTTGAAGTCTGTAGACAGATCTCCGATAGACATGATACGGAAGTTGCTGACATCCAGGCTTTCCACATCTTCATAACCGGTCATATCCAGCTGTGCGGTATCGATCAGCGGAATTGCTGCCATCTGTTTTACCAGAATCTCCTGTGCATCTGTGGTAAGGATGTAGTTCATGAATGCGTAAGCGCCTTCTTCGTTGGAACCGAAGGTCGGGATTGCCAGAGACTGGAGAGAACCGGTCAGAGACGGATCGATCTGTGTGATCTTAATGGTGTCTTTTAAGGTTCCTTCCGCTCTCTGGGACAGTACCATATCTGCCCAGTTCGGACACATATCGATCTCACCCTGGTTCAGCAGGTCCAGAGTACCCTGGTTTTTGCTCGGGTAAACCACAGAACCGCCGGACTGATACATATACGGGTGAATGGATTTCAGGAAGTCAAATCCTTCGGTCCACTGGTCTTCCCAGGAAGGATCGTCAGAGGTAATCGCCTCTTCCGGCATGTAGTTGTATACGGAAGTACGCACGAAAGAATCTCCGGCTCCACCGGTTCCCGGTGCATTGTAGGCGAATCTTCCCGGGTTATCCTTCATCCACTGTACCAGCTCATCCATAGTCTTCGGCGGTGTCGGTACTTTTTCGGAATCGTAAGCCAGAATAACGGTAGTTCCACGATAAGGCTGTACATAATCCGTTGCCAGAGCGCTTTTTGCTTCTACATTTTCAGAATTCGGGATTTTGTTCTTATCCAGTTTTACAAAAGCTTCCTCTCCGATCTGGGAAATCACTTTGGACAGATCATCACCACCCAGATCTACCAGATCATAATCTGTATCCGTCTGTTTTGCTTTGTAAGCGGCTGCCAGCATATCTGTCATGGACTGTGTTCCGGTACCACTCAGCATAAACTGCAGTTCTGCCTGATATTTGTCCGCATATTCGGAATTATTATTAAAATCATCGATCAGTGTCTCAAAAACCTGACGTACATTATCAGAACCACTGGCCCAGATCGTCAGTGTTGATTTTCCATCTGTACTTTCCTGTGTCTGTGCACTGTCTGTACCTGCACCGTCAGAACCTCCCTGTGCACCTGTTCCACATCCTGCCATAGATACCAGCATCATTCCGGCAAGCATCGCTGCCATTACTTTTTTCATTTTCATTTTTTCATTTCTCCTCATTTGCTTTTGTTATGGATTCTTCTATATGATGATGTCAGAAGCAGACATTAGCTGCCCCCGGCTTATTGTCTCACTGTCTTACGCAGCCTGGGAAAATACCGTGTGTTTTCCGATCGTGAGATTTACCAGATCTCCCTCGCGAAGCTGATCACTCAGTTCCCGGTCGACATAACATTTGATGATCTCATTTCCACGCTGTACTGTCAGAACCACATAATGACCGAGCATCATGATCGTGCGGACAACTGCTTCCATCGGACCGTGTCCCTTGTTGACTACGATATCCTCCGGACGGACTGCAATCGTGCTGCCGCCATTCCGGATAAAGTTCATCTCCCCGATGAAGGATGCCACATGAAGGGTTGCCGGGCTGTCGTAGATTTCTCCCGGTGTTCCTACCTGATCAAATTTTCCTTTGTTCATAACCACGATCCGGTGGGACAGTGCCATCGCCTCCTCCTGGTCATGGGTTACGAAAATAACCGTGATACCGAGGTCGCTCTGGATCTTTTTCAGCTCCTCACGCATCTGCTGGCGGATCTTCGCATCCAGTGCGGAAAATGGCTCGTCCAACAGTAACAGAGATGGTTTTAACAACAGGGAGCGGGCAATCGCGATTCGTTGCTGCTGACCACCGGAGAGCTGTCCCGGATATTTTTTCTCAAAACCGCTCATGGAAACCAGTTCCAGCATCTTTTTAATCTCTGCATCTATCTCCTTTTTCGGAACCTTCCGCAGTTTTAAGCCGAATGCCAGATTTTCATAGATGGTCATATGCGGCCAGAGATTATAACTCTGAAACACCATAGCGGTCGGTCTTTTTTCCGGTGGCAGATTCACAATGGACTGTCCGTCCACCAGAATATCCCCGTCAGTCACATCCATGAACCCACCGATGGTTCTTAAGATCGTGGATTTACCACATCCGGAAGGTCCGAGGAGGGTTACGATTTCTCCTTCGTACACTTTCAGATTAATGTGTTCCACACCGTCTCCGTTATCATATTTTTTTGCCATATCTTTTAATTCCAGTTTTACTTTTCGTTCTTCCATACTAACTTCTTTCTATCCTCCTGGATATTCTTTCACTTTTTACTTCATCTTGAAACCACCGGCAATTGCTTCCGGTCCGATATATTTTCTCATCACAAAGATCAGCAGTGCCGACGGAATGATCAGCAGAATGGCAAATACCGCACCGATCTGGATCGCGGAGCTGTCAAGCACGATTCCGTACATGGCTACCGGCATGGTCTGGATTCTCGCAAGACCTACCAGCATTGTTCCCTGTGCCTCTTCCATGGAACCAAGGAAGGTGTACAGGGTGGCAACTGCGATTCCCGGCATCGCCATCGGCAGTGTCACCTTGAAGAAGGTACGGACCGGACTTGCACCAGCATCCCTCGCAGCTTCCTCCTGCTGCCGGTGTACGTTGCGGAACGCACTCGAGGGCAGCCATACCATAAACATCATGGAGTTGATCATGTGAATGATAATTACTCCGGCATATGTTCCCATCAGTCCGTATTTGTAAAATAAAACGGCGATGGAAGTGTAGATGCCCAGCTTTGGGAATGCATTGGTCAGCAGGAAGGACAGCATAAATACTTTTCTTCCCGGATACTGAAATCTCGCCAGTGAGTACGCCGCCGGAATACAGAAGATCATCGAGATCACAGTCGTCGCAATCGCGATGATAAAGGACTGGATCATCGAAGACACCAGACTCTTCTGTCCGAACACATACCCCCACCACTTAAAGCCCCACTCCTGTGGAAGTACTGACGGCACATTATATTCATTTGCAAACGCTAACATCAGCATATTCAACAGCGGTCCGTAAAAGAATAAGATAAATACGGCCAGCAGGATAAATTCCAGAAACTTCTTCTTTCCAACGGCATGATAAAACCGTCTCGGATTTAACATCTTAAACATCTTTTTCGTTCTCCTTTCCGAAAGACAGAGTATCATGCCCGGGCGGGGTGCTTCTATCGTGGTTTTGTAAAGTTGTGTTAATTTTTTGTAATTCACATACAATTTACAGAACTTTTATTTGGGCATTGCGGACGAACCAAATACGCTCCGCACGCTTTGCTCATTATCACAGCATTCGCTCGCCATGGAACTTGCAGGCAATTATTGATATGCAATGAAAAAAAAACCTGCCAGCAGTTCATAATTCTCTGCTGACAGGTTCTGTCATTCTTTTTTATCTTTATTTTTTTCCTTAATTAAATGCAAACACTGCAACTTCGTATGGAGCCAGCGGATATGCCACATGGTATGGCTGTCCGTCACATTCTCCCTTAACCGGTTTGAATACCGGATTGTCCACATGATGTTTTCCGCCGTAAGCCGGGTCTGCACTGCTTAAGATCAGTTTACACTGTTTCTTCTGCGGTACACCTACCCAGTAGTCTTTCCGCTCTACCGGTGTAAAGTTGCAGACAAACAACAAATTGTTTCTCTTCGTCGGTGACCAGCGAATGAAACTGTAGATGCTTCTGTCTGCATCATCGGCATTGATCCACTGAAAACCATCATAGCCATTGGCATCCGCATACAGTGCCGGATATTTTTTATACATCATCTGCAAATCTCTTACATAATCCTGTAACTGCTGATGTCTTGCCTCACGGAGCAGATACCAGTCAAGCTCTCTCGCCTCACTCCACTCCTGAAACTGTCCGAACTCCTGTCCCATAAAAAGCAGTTTCTTACCCGGATGACCCATCATGAAGGAATATCCGGCTTTCAGATTCTCAAATTTGTCATCGTACTCTCCGGGCATCTTGTTGATCATGGAGCATTTCAGATGGACGACTTCATCATGAGACAGTACCAGAATATACTCCTCGCTGAAGGCATACGTCATGGAGAAGGTCATCTTATTATGGTTGAATTTTCTGAAATACGGATCCAGTTTCATATACTCCAGGAAATCGTGCATCCATCCCATGTTCCACTTAAACGTGAATCCGAGACCGTTCTCTTTTTCCACATCTCCGGTTACTTTCGGCCATGCAGTAGACTCTTCAGCGATCATCATGGTTCCTTTGTTTCTTCCAAGAATCAGAGTATTCAGATGCTTGAAAAATTCAATGGCCTCCAGATTCTCATTACCGCCATATTTGTTTGCGATCCACTGTCCGTCTTCTTTTCCATAATCCAGGTACAGCATGGATGCCACTGCATCCACACGCAGACCGTCTACGTGGAACTCTTCGATCCAGTACAGCGCGTTCGCGATCAGGAAATTCTTGACTTCGTTTTTTCCATAATTAAAGATCTTGGTACCCCAGTCCGGATGCTCTCCCTGACGTGGGTCAGAATGCTCGTAGATACAGGTTCCGTCAAACTCTGCCAGTCCGTGAGCATCTTTCGGAAAATGCGCCGGTACCCAGTCGAGGATGACACCGATCTTATTTTTATGTAAATAATTGACCAGATATTTGAATTCTTTCGGAGATCCGAAACGGGCGGTCGGTGCATAGTAACCGGTAACCTGATAACCCCAGGAACCGTCAAACGGATGCTCCGCGATGCCCATCAGTTCCACATGAGTATAACCCATACGTTTTACATAATCTGCCAGCTCATGTGCCAGTTCCCGATAGCTGTAGAAACCGTCCGGATCTGCCTCAGATGCCGGATGTTTTTTCCAGGACCCCGGATGTACTTCGTAGATTGAGAGAGCCGCTCTTCTCGGATCGGTCTCTTTTCTCTTCTTCATCCATGCGGCATCGCCCCATTTGAAACCTGTGATATCCGCGATACGAGATGCATTGCCCGGGCGCATCTCAGACCAGCTTGCATAAGGATCTGCTTTGTACAGCAGTCTTCCGTCCATGGCACGGATACAGAATTTATACAGATCTCCCACTTTGGCTCCTGCAACAAAAGTCTCCCAGACACCGATCGGTCCTGTCTTTTTCATCGGATGGCGCTCCGGATCCCAGTCATTAAACTCACCGACAACAGAAACATCCTCTGCGTTCGGTGCCCATACTGCAAAATACGTGCCGCTTTTTCCATTCTGTGTTACCGGATGTGCTCCCAGTTTCTTATAAATATCATAATGCGTTGCCTGACCAAACAAATATTGATCCAGTTCCCCAAACTCCATCTTTGCCATATCCCCGTCTCCTTTTTCTTTTATCTTAACTGTCTTTCCAGTTATTTTTCACACTCATACATGCAACTGTTCCATACTTTCGCAGTTACGAATAAATACCGTACAGGAACTGCCGGACGATCTCATACGTTCTCTGATCCGTCATCACCAGTCCGTGTTCTTCATCCTGCTCTCTTCCCAGCATCATCATATGGGAATCCAGAATCCCCATGAAGCTGACCGCGAACTGCTCCTGACGGCCACCCATATTTCCCAGACGGTCTGCAGAATCCTCGAAGATCCGCACCACAAGCTGGTAATACTTCTGGATCAGCGGATACACCGTACGGAATCCTTCCGATTTTTTTCCGGAATAAAACTGACTCAGCATAAACAGATAAAACTGCCAGTGGCTTCCCGCAAAATCAAAATATGCTCTCGCCACACGATATAACACCTGTGGGACATCCCCCGGTTCTTCCACTGCTTTTTCCAGCATCTCTTCCAGAATACGACTGTTCTCCTCAAGAATCGTTTCCATCAGTCCCTGCTTGCTTCCAAAATAATAATACAACGTCGGTTTTGTAATTCCGGACTGTTCTGCAATCTCCTGCACCCCAACCGCATCATATCCACGGGCACAAAACAGTTCCAGCGCTTTTTCCATGATCAGCTGCCGATTATCCATCTGTCTCAGCCCCTTTTCCTTATATTTATCAGCTGTTGATTCCTATTTTCCCAGGATTACTCCTTGTTTTCCTATATTATACCAATCGGTATAGATGGTGTCAACGCAATCTTCTCCTTCCGATTCTTGCTTTTTTACCAAAAAAAGTAATTATTTTTCATTAATTTTCACAAAATCTTCAGATATGTTTTCCTGTATTTGTGGTACAATAAAATCTGAAATTCTAACAAGGGGGAGTGAATTATGAAATGTCCATCCTGTGGTGCTGAGGTCACCGGTCGTTTTTGCAGCTACTGCGGTGCACCGCTTCCGACCGCTTCCAATGACAATACTTCAGTCACAAAAAATACAGATACCGATCGTCTGGTGGATGACTGGCAGTCCTTCGATGATTACGTAAACCGCAACTCATCAAAAACAGTCGCTAATAATGGCAACGGTACCGGTAGTCCTGCTTCCGGTAAAAATGAGACTCCTGCTGCCAGACGTCGGGAAGAGAACAAAAAAAATCCAAACTCCGGTTCCGGCAGATCCAGAAATACTGCCACAAACCAGCATACAATTCATAAAACTACCACGCAGAAAACCAAAACCAGGCGAAAAAAGAAGAAAAAAGGAGGCGGACTCCTATCTGCAGCCACTTCTTTAACCACCGGAAGCGTAAAACTGGGAGGCACCCTGTTTTATCTTGTGATCCAGTGGATCTGCGTAGCCCTGATGGCTTTGTCCACCCTTCGTATGGCACAGAACTTCTGGGCCAACCGGGTGACCCTTGGCTCCATCGCCGGAGTAGTACAGGAAAAGAATTATGCCCAGGGAATCTATCTGATTGGGGCACTGATCTGTGTGGGCTTTGGTTGTATCCAGGCACTGTGGATCGCCAGCAGAAAACGGATGCCGGATCACGGCAAGATCCGCCAGGTTGATATGGGACGTGGGCTGTTCGGTTTCGTTGTTCTGGTTCTTCTGGCATTTGTATCCACTTATGCCTACCCCATCCTTCCCGCCAGCCCGGCTCCGCTGGAAGGAGCCAAATTGTTCTTCCATATCGTGGATGATCTGGGCAAATCCTTTTTGTTCATGAATGTGATCGGAGCAGTTTTGTGTGTGGTGCGTAAGATGGGGACACGGTAGTCGCCAGGGTACCATGCAGACACAGACTTTGGCTCGTTGCTCGCGTAACTTAAAAAGCAGAGGAAATCGTTCTTCATGAACAGATTTCCTCTGCTTTTTTTCACATATTCAGGCAAAACAATTCGTTTTTATCTTGGCCAGCGGTCTTCTTTACCAGGAAGTTCCGGGAAGCTGTTATGTGGTTCTGCCTGATACCAGTATGCCACACTTGCCACATCATCCTGTCTCTCGAATAATCCTCTGTATCCCACACCGATCTGCTGGATCGTCACTTTCAGATCCTCATCGAAACAGATCGGATCCTGGATATGCCAGCGGTAAAAACCTCTCATCGGCATAACATCGTCATTGTGATAGAAATTGTGAATCAACTCATCATGGGAAGAATAATATGGATATCCCAGATAAGGTGTGCAATAATTCTGTTCCACGGTCTTACCGTCTACCTGCTTAGCAAAGCTCCAGGAACCACCGAAATAATCTTCTGTTCCTGTTCCGCAGATAGTAGGATATTCTTCATCTCCGTCAATGTAGAACTTAACCTCACCTTCACCCCACCAGTAACGCTCCAGTGTTGTCAGTGCCATATAAGTACCTACATAGTGACCTTTTCCTTTGACATTATCAAGGATTACATAATCTTTCTGCAGCTGAGTGATCTTTTCTCTTCTCCACTGTGCGTGGAAGTAAGCGATATCCTCCGGCAGTCCCTCATCATACAGGCAATAATCCACCTGGTAGAAGAATGCCGGAATTGGATTGACATGCTGGTTTTCCAGAGTGATTCTTGCTTTTTTTCTGAAAGGCATCTGGAAATAACAATTCAATCCTCTGCTTGGCACTACTGCGATCGGCATAGAATTTACATTGCATTCTCTACCAAACCCACAGCAGAAAAAGTCTCCCAGCGGGCTTTCTACAGACGGTTCCTCTTCATCATCCCAGTACATACGAAGAACCAGATCTCTCAGTACAAAGCAATCTGCGTCTGTGGTTTTCGCATCCACTGTGATCCAGATATGATTGATCGCGCCAGGTCCCTCGATCTCTGCCAGTGTCACTGTCTGACCACTTGCGATATCGTTAAGACACGGACTTCCTTTTCTGGAAGGTCCAAGATGACTTGCTGCCATACCACCTTTTCCTTTTTCTCCTTTGGGATTTTCCGCATTGATCGCACGGCTTTTCCTATGTTTTGCTAATGCTAAATTACTTAATGTTCCACCAAATTCGTTATACATTCTCACGTCCTCCTTCTAGTCTCCGAGTAGCATCAGGCTTCTACTCCTTTTGCCATTATATCATCCATAACCTCTTTTTTAAAGACTCTAAAAAAACATATTTCAGATGTTTGACCGGATACCATACATATAGCAGATAACACAATAGCCGGGAAAAACTCACCCGGCCATGTTATTTTTATTCTACTGCTTTATACAGTTTTACCGGAAAATCATCTGCGCAAAGTCCGCAAAGCACGGTCTCCACACATTCCAGTCATGTCCGCCCGGATAGATTTTCCTGATTTCATGGACACCTTTCTCCTGGATGATTGCATCCTCTTCCAGAAATCTGGAAAGGAAACAGTCATTATCTCCGATACAGCGGAAAAAGGTATGAAAATAGTTATTAAAGTCCGGATCGTCCATCGCCTTCAGATGAATCTGCTCATAAGGTTTTCTTCCGACCGCATCCCGGTCCGGATTGCCTTCGATGTTTTCTCTTATAAAACCTGAGAAGATGCCGACTTCGCTGAACAGGTCAGGATGGTCGCATATCGTCCGGGTTGTCTGTACAGAACCCATGGACAAGCCTGCCATACCTCTCTTTTCCTTACAACCGCCAAACTGATATTTTTTCTCTGCCATCGGAATAATTTCCTCTACCAGCATCCGTTCCAGCAAAACATGGTTTAATCGTTCTTCTGAGCCGACCTTTTCCTGTACCATGCCGTCACTCATCACAAGTGCAAAAGGTTTTATTTTTCGCATTTCGATCAGGTTATCCAGTATGATATTGGCTTTTCCGGTTGTTGTCCAGGAAATCTCACTCTCACCGAATCCATGCTGCAGATACAGAACCGGAAGACCTGCGGATGGTACGCATGGTGGAAGATAAACGATGAATCGTTCCCAGTTATTGGAAATCTCAGACTTATAGAATTCATGTGTCAGCGTTCCATGCGGGATGTCACGAATCTCAGCCAGCTTCTTTTCATCCGGCAGTTCAATATAATTGTATAAACGGCCATATCCATGTCCGATCGGCAGATCCGGATGCAGAACCTCCTGTCCGTCCACACAGATCTGCACATAATTCACAGCTGTGGAAAACGGAAGTTCCAGAATCCACTTTTCTCCGTCTTTTGCAAATGAATAGGTCTTATCATCCCACTTTAAAGAAAGCTCTTTTGCATTTTCACAGTCCAGCTGCAAAAAATTCTTTCCGTCTTTCCGGAAAAGTATGCTATTTTGTTCCATAAGTGCCTCCTTACTCTCCATTTTTCTTTACATCATCAGAATTTCATCTGTTTGCATGTTCTGACGCCATTGACGTAGATATCGTTTGCCAGCTCTGTGACAAGCCGCATATCCTGCCAAGTTTCACACTTTTCTCCCATAAAAGTAATGTTATCAAAGTGAATATCATGGACACGCACTTCTTCTGTCGGTGTCTGGAATCCACGGATCGTAGAAACGGGGATATCTCCGTTTAACACCTGAATGTTGTCAAAATAGATATCATGGATCTCTCCTTTTGCCATCTGCTCTGTATATCTGCAAAGCAGAACCTTGATATCAAACAGTTTCTGTTCCGCCTGTTCTACTCTGATATTTTTATAGTGGATATCATGAATGTGACCTCCATCTGCCTGGTGGATAGAAAGTGCGGCACCGCCCATATTTCCTTCGTACTGGCAGTGGATGATATCACAGTCTTCGAATACCAGATCATGAATCTCACTCTGGAGAGCATAACCAAGCTCTATGGCATTACCAGGTTCTGCATTCCAGATTACGTTATTGTGAACGCGTACTTTTGTCACATCCCTTACTGTTGAAGGATCCTTAAACAGCCCCTGGGATTTGATGCAGATACTGTCATCTGTGGAACGGACAAAGCAGTTTTTCACCTCCACATCCTGGCTGCTGGTGATATCAATTCCGTCTCCAGTTACGATTCTTGACATAATATTCATATCATCAATAACAACATGATCACAGGCTGCCGGAACCACATGCCAGGATGGTCCGTCTACTGCAGTAAATCCTTTTAAGAGAACATTCTTACACCATTTGATATAAATAAAGAAACGATGTGCATTGCTGTCCGGCAGATGCCAGCAGGCTCCGTTGACAATTCCGTTTCCCACGATGGAAATATTTTCACTATGTTCTGCATAGATACATCCGGAAACAACAGCACCTTCCTCGATATAGACCGTATCATTTGATTTCAGGGTAAGAACTCCTACATTGTATGCCTTACCTTTTTCAAAACAAATAGTGGTATTTTCCGGTTTTTCGATTCTGCGAGAACAAAATACAAACAGGGCGTCATGAAGACCACCGTCTGTCTCTACTGTGAATTTTCTCGGTTCATCGAGATGAATATGAACGGTCTCTCCTTTTACGGAAGGTTCTATTCCGAAACTGGTGGGCCGGATGGCCAGTTCTTTAAACGGTGTATGGATGGAAATTTCCAGATCATATGCCTCATTGTCTACTACTACCACATAATCGAATGAATCTGTATGGTATACCACACGTTCTGTTCCGTTGCAGATTACACTGTATTTTTCTGATTTCTCCAGTTCATCTACAGAATTTAAGACAAATCTCGGTTCCTCAATGGGATCCGGATTGGGATAATAAATCAAATCCTTTTCAAAGTCTTTCATCGGTCTCTTCCTTCTCCTTATACTTAAATATATAGCTCACTGCTTCCCCATTCATGGTCGCTGCTGTTTCCTACACTGATTCGAAGCTTCATTCCGCAGCTGACGATTTTCATATTTTTATCATAATAAGAAAACTCCTTCGGGTCAATATAGAAATCCACATTCTTCTTTTCTGCCGGATCCAGAAAGACTTTCTGAAAACGGACAAGTTCTTTCTTCGGACGCACCACAGATGCATGTAAGGTTTCGTAATAACACTGAACGACCTCTGCCCCCGCAACATTACCTGTGTTACTTACCTTACAATGGACATGCACTCTTTTGTCCTGTTCTGTCTTGACTTCAACATCCGAAACATCAAACTCTGTATAAGATAATCCAAAACCAAATGGATATAATGGTGTATTGGGAATATCCATATATCTGCTGGTGAAACGGTTCTCCAGGTTATCCGCAGTAAGTACATGTCCGGTTTTTATATCCCAGTAACTTATCGGCACCTGTCCCACACACCATGGAATACTTACAGCCAGTTTTCCCGAAGGATTGGTTATGCCATACACAAGATCTGTGATCGCTTCCGCTCCCATGGTTCCCGGTCTCCATGCCATGATGACGGCTTTGGACTTTTCTGAGATTCTCCGCAGATCCAACGGTCTTCCTGAGATGACCACTGTCACGATATTATCCGTGCGTTTTGCTATTTTTTCAAAAAGCATCTGCTGCTCTTCCGGTAAAGTCAGAAATGCTCTGCTGGCAGCCTCTCCGGACTGAGATTCATGTTCCCCAAGTACACATACAACGGTATCTTCCCGGGTTATCGTTTCTAGCCACTGCTCATCTATTTCTTCATCCGAATCATCCTGTTCCACCTGCCAGATCTTGCATTCTTCCTCAGAAAGCATTCTACAGCCCGGAATACATTCCGCATTCATCTTCTTATCTTGAAGAATAGCTTCGATCGTTTCAACAGGTTCATGCTCACCAAAGATTGCCCAGCGGCTCAGGAATTCCTTGGATGTCACATAAGGTCCTGCCCAGATGACTTTCTGTTTCTGACACAAGGGCAGTATTTCTTCATTTTTCAAAAGGACGCAGCTTTCGCTGGCCATCTGATATGCTTTTGTCCGGTTATACAGGGTCAGTTTTCCACTCTTTCCAAGACCTGCAAAGGGATTTTCAAAAAGTCCCAGCTGATTTTTCATCATCAGAACCCGGAATGCGCTTTCGTCGATAAAGGATTCCGGAATCTGTCCGTTCTTCACCAGTTCTTCCAGTCGGAACATATAAGCAGGGCTCATCATATCGATATCCACTCCGGCTTCTATAGCCTGAACCGCCGCTTCGTCCATATCGGCTGCCACACCCTGTTCTTCCAGCTGTCCGATGGAACCCCAGTCTGAGATCACTGTACCATCAAATCCTTCTTTATCCCGCAGAAGGTCTCTGAGAAGTTCCTTATTCCCACTGATCGGTTTTCGGTCTATGGCATTAAAAGCGGTCATAACCATAGCTGGTTTTGCCTTCAGGGCCATGCGGAAAGGTTTTACATACTGTTCCAGGAATGTCCGTTGGGATATTTCAACATCGTTATATTCCCGGCCTGCATTCACTGCTCCGTAACCTGCAAAATGTTTCAGACATGCTGCGATTCCTTCATCGTTTTTCTGCTGATAGCCATCTACCATGGCTTCTCCCATGACTCCGTTCACATATGGGTCTTCACCAAAAGACTCCAGCATCCTGCCCCACCGGGGATCCCTTGAAACATCGATCATCGGAGAAAAGGTTGCCTTAAGTCCTTCAGAAGATGCCTCAGAGGCAGCTATCGATGCTGCCTCTGACACCAGTTCCGGATGAAAGGAACATGCCTGCCCCAGTGGAATCGGGAAAATCGTCCGGCATCCATGGATCACATCTGCCATAAAGAGTAGAGGGATATGATGGGGATGCTGTTCCATATATTTGCTCTGAATATCACATATTTTTTCTTTACCGATCACTCCCAGTACGGAGCCTGCATACTGAATGACCCATTCCGGCGGTAATTGTTCGCCGACAACTCCGGTAAGCACTGCCTCTTTGTCAAAATATACACCGGTAAGCTGTACCATCTGTCCTATTTTTTCCTGCAAAGACATTTCTGACAGCAATTGCTGCAATTTATGTATTTCCATGATTACTCCTTATGATTGATCTGTTGTAACTGTAAAGGTACTGAACAGTTACCATCTTTTTTTATTTCTTTCCACTACAGTGTTTCGTAAATAACTGTATTATTCACGCAGGATACGGATTCGAGTGCGCAGGTCCAAAACGCAGACGTAGCAGTCTGCGCTAAGGCTTTTAGACCTGCACGGTCAGATTACTTTTTAATCAAAATAAATTGTCTTACCGCTCTTTGCTGACTCATAGATTGCTTCCAGTACACGGGTGACAACTGCAGCCTGTGCAGGTTTTACTACCTGTTCAGCTCCGTCAGCAACGATGTGGTAGAACAGTTCCTGTTCATAATCCCCTGCCGGTTTTTCTTCTCCTGAGAAGAATGCTACTCCTTCGCCGGATAATGCCGGTTTCTCTACTACCTGTTTATTGTGGTGGATGTAGTTGATCCGCAGGCCGTCTTTCATATCTGCTCCGGCTTTTGTTCCGCACAGACTTGTCTTGGCCTCATCAACTTCCAGTGTGTTCAGTGCCCAGGCTGCTTCCAGCTCGATCACTGCACCGTTTTTCATACGGATGAATCCGAAAGCGGAATCTTCTACACAGAATTCCTTCGGATCCCAGTCTCCAAAGGCATTTCCCTGATTGGTCTGGTCAGCCAGTTTGTGGAAGGTCTGTCCTGTTACAGACTCTACTTCATAGTTATCCATCATCCATAAGGTCAGGTCCAGTGCATGGGTTCCGATATCGATCAGCGGACCGCCGCCCTGTTCTTCTTCATTTAAGAATACACCCCAGGTAGGAACTGCTCTTCTTCTAAGTGCATGGGCTTTTGCAAAGTAGATCTCTCCCAGTTCGTCAGCCTTGCACATTTCTTTCAGATACAGGGAATCTGGACGGTAACGGTTCTGGTATCCGATGTTCAGGATTCTGCCTGTTCTCTCTGAAGTCTCCACCATCTTCTGTGCTTCTGCATAATTCTTTGCCATCGGTTTCTCACACATAACATCTTTTCCTGCTTCCATGGCTGCGATAGAGATCTCTGCATGGGAGCGGTTCGGTGTGGTTACATATACAACATCCAGGTCCTCTTTGATAAGCTCCTGATAGTCTTCAAATACTTTTGCATCTTCTGTGCCATATTCTTCTTTTGCTTTCTCTGCACGCTCTCTGATGATGTCACAGAAAGCTACGATCTCATAGAGACCACTTTTCTTCATAGCCGGAAGGTGTTTTCCGTTGGCGATTCCTCCGCATCCTACGATTCCTGCTTTTAATTTTCTCATGATATTATCTCCTTTTTCTTTATTCTATATTAAATCACGAACTGTTCCAGATATCTCTTGCTGAGGATCAAAGAATTCTCAACCTTTTCCTTGGAATCTTCAAAGGCCTTGTCCTCGACCTCAATGCAGGTATAGCCGTCATATCCGATATCCGTAAGTGCTGATACATATTTTCCCCAGTCCACATCTCCGAGTCCCGGGAGCTTCGGTGACATGTATTCCAGCGGATATGCCATGATACCGCAGGATTCCAGCTTGTCTTTATAGATCTTGATATCCTTGTAATGGACATGGAAGATCTTATCTTTGAACTCATAAAGCGGGCGGATATAGTCGATCATCTGCCAGATAAAGTGGGATGGATCGTAGTTGATGCCCAGATGGTCACTGTCCAGGATCCGGAATACTTCTCTCCAGATCGGCGGTGTTGTCATCAGGTTCTGTCCTCCCGGCCACTGGTCCTCGCCGAAAAGCATCGGGCAGTTTTCGATGGCAACCTTCACGTCACATTCCTCAGCCAGTTTTATGATCGGCGGCCAGATCTCTTTTACCAGTTCCAGGTTTTCCTGTACATTTTTGGTCTGGTCCCTTCCGATAAATGTGGTGACCATGCCCACACCTAATTTCTTACTTGCAAGGATCACCTGCTTCAGGTGTTCCACAGCGGCTGCGCTTTTCTCTTTATCTGCCGCCATCACGTTTGGATAATAGGCCAGTGACGAGATCTCCACTCCTGATTTTTTTGCATATTCCACGATATGCTCTGCATATGCATCATCCTGGTTGACCCGTTCTGCATCGATATGGCTTACCCCCGCATATCTTCTTTCTGCTTTTTCCTGTGGCCAGCATGCCACTTCCACACACTCAAATCCCTGTTCGGATGCAAAGTCCATCATTTCTTCATAGGTCCAGCTGTCAAGGATGGCTGTGATAAACCCAAGTTTCATAGAAATACCCTCCTGTTTCTTTCTGTCTCTGTATATCTTTGTTATTTCTCCCATGGAGTTGGTGTAAACTCTCCGCCCCGGCACCATTTCAGATAGTTCAGTGCGTGGAGCTGTCCGGTCATCTCCAGTTCTCCGTTGTATACCGGATCGTGATATCCCTCGATACAGATATCGTCCTCATATCCGTTGCTTCTTAAGATAGAAATGATATCTCTCCAGTTCGTGTCACCAAATCCAGGCATACGGTGCCATACAAAAGGAACTGCTCCGGAGATTCCGCCGTGTCTTACTGCATCCCAGTCGATGGTCGCATCTTTTCCATGTACATGGACGATCTTTTTGCACCATTTTCTCAGTTCTGTCACAGGGTCGATCAGCTGTACCATCTGGTGGGTCGGCTCCCATTCCAGACCGAAGTTGTCATTCTTTACTTCCTCAAACATCACTTCCCAGGCTTTCGGGTTGAAACCGATGTTGCAGGTGGCATGTTCCCAGGTTCCATCCATCAGGCAGTTTTCGATACCCAGTTTCACACCTTTTTCTTCTGCAAGGTCTGCCAGTTCACGGAACACTTTTCCGAACTCTTCGTATGCGGATTCTACCGGTTTTCCTTCCCATGCTCCTGCAAAGGTGCTTACGTGGGTAGCTCCGAATTTTTCAGCAGTGCAGATCACCTTTTCCAGTGTCTTTCTGTGCTCTGCGTACTGGATCGGGTTACAGTAATATCCGAGTGTAGTGATCTTGGAATCTGTTCCTGCAAGGAGTTTGTCTGTGGTCAGTGCCAGTTTGTCAAGGTCTGTTCCTTCCAGTGACATATGGAAATTAAGGGAAAATGTTTCGAATCCTTTTCCAACAAATCCTTTCAACCATTCTTCTGCCACGGGTCCCGGCACGCAGGTTCCGATTTTAATCTGTTTCATGCTTGTTTCCTCCTGTTCTGTTACATGCACTCTCAGAGAACATGTACAACTGGTTTCAATTTTTATGTTATAACTGTTTCTATCTATAGTTATTCAGTATCTTCTTAGTTACATCTAGAGCGTTTTCAAAATAACTGCACAATACACTTGTCTACAAATCCGATTGCACAGGTCTAAAAGCCTCAGCGTAGCCCGCTACGCCTGCGTTTTTAAACCTGCACACTCGAATCCGTATCCCGCGTGTATGGTATAGTTATTTATGAAACGCTGTACTAGTCCTGAAATTCGATCACCTGGTTTGTCTCCGCTGACCGGAAGATCGCTTCCATCAGTTTCATCACGCGCATCACCTGGAACAGTTTGATCTCAGGTTCTGCTCCGTCCCGGATCACTGCAACTACATTTCTGTGGAAGTCTGCAATATCTCCGGATACTTTTGGTAAGTCTTCTTTTACAATGGTATCTTCCCGTCTCGGTGCCATGGTCTTTGTCAGACCGGCTGCTGTCTTAACCGGTACTACCGTCTCTTCCGTCATACCGGTCTTACGGATGATCTCACCGTTTAACTGCCAGTCCCGGATCACTGCGGTACCGTCTTCTCCCAGTACATACCATCTCGGCAGGGAAATATAATTGTTGGTACCGACTTCCACCAGGACTTCCGTTCCACCTTCAAATGTCAGGATAGCAGTGAAGCCATCGTCCACTTCCTGGTTGGTGACATTGGTAAGTGATGCGTATACGGTCTCGATCTTTCTGTCACCGTACATATATAAGATCTGATCCAGCAGATGTACGCCCCAGTCCAGGACCATTCCGCCACCATGGACCTTTTCTTTTCTCCAGTCGCCCGGGATACCTCTTGAACCATGGACACGGCTCTCAATCCGGAAGACATGTCCCAGTTTCTGCTCCTCTACCAGCTTTTTGATGATCAGAAAATCATCATCCCACCGTCTGTTCTGGTGTACAGTAAGTAATTTTCCTGTCTCTTTGGCTGCATTTTCCATTTCCAGCAGATCAGCGGAAGATAATGTCACCGGTTTTTCCGATATTACATTCTTCCCTGCATGCATGGCACGAATGGCGATGGGTTTGTGGCAGTCATTCGGAGTAGCGATCAGAACCACATCGATATCCGGATCTGCCAGCATGGCTTCTTCTGTTTCATATACAAAAAAGCCCTTCTCCTTCGCTTCTTCTCTCTTTTCTTCCTTGATGTCATAGATGCCACCGATTACAGCTTCCGGAACATTGGAAAGGATCTCCGTATGCCATCTGCCCATTCCGCCATATCCGATCAGTCCGTAAACTACTTTGTTTTCCCTCATTTTACACCTCCATCGTAAAAACAGCGGCTGATGAACACCATCAGCCGCTATCGCTTTTACTTACTTAATTCTTCGTTGATTTCTTTAAGAATCTGGTCACCGCCCTGACTCTTCCAGTTCTCAACAAAAGTATCGAATTCGCTGATATCTGCTTTTCCCATAACGATTTTTGAGAATGTTTCTTCTTCCATTTTCTTCAGATTGGCCCATTTTGTTTCCATGGTTTCTGTCTGACCGTTATATGCATTGTAAACAGGTACATATTTCTCATTTACAGAAGGAGCATCTCCAACCAGGATGGCCACAAGTCTCGGAAGGTTGTTTTTGGCAATATCACTGTCCAGATTCCATTTATCCAGGCTGAAGTCATCGTAAGGCTCTTTTTTCAGTTTTGTAACTGCTTCCATATCACTCTTTAACAGTTTGTGTGTTGAGAAGTCAACATCATCCATGGTGATTTCTCCGGCAAGATATTTGGTCAGAACATCATAAGACACTTCAATTTCATCTGCATTGTCATAGGTGTTGTACAGAGGATAGAAGTCCGCAGTACCCATCTCTGTGGTAGAAACACCTTCGTCTACCCATTTCTGCTCATTTTTGATCAGGTAATTGACAATCTTAAATGCAGCTTCCGGATTCTTGCATGCTTTGCTTGCTACTACATATTGTGTTGTAGGCTCTGCCATATGAGCGTAATAGTTTCCATCCTCAGATAATGGTGTAAAGTATGCCTGCCAGTCTGCCGCACCTGCCAGCGTAGCATCTGCCACTGTGTAACCAGACCACCATGGTCCAAAGAAGATTCCAACCTTGCCGGCCAGAAGAGGTTCTTTACTGTCACTTCTTACAAGCATTTCCGGGTCGATCAGTTTTTTTGTATACAGTTCTGAGATTTTTTCCAGTGCATCTCTGGTCTCCGGCTGGATAGAACCATACTCTACAGTTCCGTCCTCACCCTGCAGCCAGTACTGTGGGTATGACTGGAAGCTACTGAACAGCGGATCCAGTCCATACTGATTTCCTCCGATTGCATTCATATGATCGGAATTACTCGGTCCGAGAATACCAATCGTATCATCCTCTCCGTTTCCATCCGGATCCTGAGTAACAAACGCTTCTGCTACCTTTACCAGCTCATCCCATGTTCTCGGAGCCTCCAGTCCAAGGCTGTCCAGCCAGTCCTGCCGGATCCACATCTCGTTGATTCCACCTGCTGTTATAGCCGGAGCCGGAATCGCCATCAGTTCTCCATCTTCATTGGTGATACATTTCTGCAGCTCTTCACCGCCGGATTTCACATAGCTTTTCAGTGCATCTGAAGCATAATCATCAAAATACTCATCCAGTGGCTGGATCATATCATATTTCAAAAGCGCTCTGTACTGTGTTGCATTTACGTTCATCAGTTCCGGAACTGTATTACTTCCGATACACAGATTCATTTTCTCTTCATAGTCTGTGGATGATGCAACCCAGTCATATACAACTTCGATGTTAAAATCTTCTTTCAGAAAATCTATGTATGGATTATCATCATAAGCCATTCCGTCCGGAAGCTTGGCATTCGGGTTCAGAGAACCGCCAAGATGAACCGTTACGGTTTCCGGGTATTTGGACAGCGGCAGATCTTCTTTGGCTGTTCCTTCTGCCTCACTTACTGCCTCTTTCTGTGTGCTCCCTTCTGATTTTCCGCATCCTGCCAGTGAGGTAACGGCTAATGCCATTGCACTGGCAAATGCGATCAACTGTTTCTTTTTCATTCTTTTTCCTCCTTTTATCCTTTTACTGATCCCAGTGTAATACCCTCTACAAAATATCTTTGCAGGAACGGGTAAACGATCAGTACCGGTATCATAGCTATAAATATTTTTGCAGAATCCAATGAAAGGTTATTTAATTTCATTGCCTGCGCGATCTGATCCACGTTCATCGTGGAATAATCCAGAGTTACTACCATCTGCTGAATGTAAGTCTGCAGCGGATAACTGCTCTGTCTTGTACTTAAAACCATTCCCTGGAAGAATTCATTCCAATACATAACCATAGTGAACAGTGCAACTGTTGCAACCATAGGTTTTGCCAGCGGTACGTAGATAGATATCAGATTTCTCCAGGGGCCGCCGCCATCGACAAAACATGCTTCTTCCAGTTCTGTTGGAAGATTTTTGAAAAAGTTTACTGCAAGGATTACATTGAATACCTGAAGTCCCGTTCCCAGTACCAGTCCAAAAATGTTATCCATCAGATTATAATTTTTCATGGTGATATACCACGGAACCGTACCTCCGTTGAATAACATGCAGAATACGAAGATCCACATAAAGATATCTCTCTTCGGGAACTGCTTTTTCGTTCTGGATAACGGAAATGCTGCCATAAGGATACATACCATACTGATTCCTGTTCCCAGTAAAACCCTTTTAATAGATACCAGAAAGGAACCAAAGAATGCGGTCTCTCCCATGATCTTCTTATAGGAGAGCAAGTTGAAGCCAACCGGCCAGAGAGCAACCTGTCCAGCATTGACTGCTTCCCTGCTGCTCAGGGATACACAGAGAACGTACCATACAGGTACAATACAGATCAAAGTAATCGCAATGAGAATCACTACATTTAAAATGTCAAAAAACTTTGATCCGAGGCTTTTATTCTCAATCATAGTTACAACCTCCTAAAACAGTTTATAACCGGTAAATTTATCTGCCAGCCAGTAACCAACCGTAATCAACACAAGGCTGATCACAGATTTGAACAATCCAACAGCTGTTGCCAGTGAATACTGGAGATTCTGCAAACCGGCTCTGTATACCCATGTGTCAATAATATCACCTGTTGAGTAAACCAGCGGGTTATACAGGTTATAAATCTGGTCGAATCCTGCATTCAGGACATTTCCAAGAGACAGGATAGCCAGAAGTGCTACTGTTGTTTTGATACCAGGTAAAGTTACGTGCCAGATTCTTTTGAATCGTCCGCAGCCGTCTACTGCCGCAGCTTCGTACAACGATCCATCCACGCCAAGGATCGCCGCAAGATAAACGACTGTGTTATAACCGAATCCTTTCCAGATATCCGTACCGATTACCAGAGGCTGGAAAAGCTTTGCTTCGCCAAAGAAGTTGACCGCATCGCCTCCGAACAATCCTATGATCTGATTCACCGGTCCTGTATACCCGAAAATATTCAGCACGATCTTCGCGAGAATAACCCATGACAGAAAATACGGTAAATATACGATTGTCTGGATCGGACGTTTCAGTTTCTTCACTGCCAGTTCATTCAATAACAAAGCAAAGACCAGCGGGATAATAATATTTCCGATAATCTTGCCAACGGCAATGACAACTGTGTTACGTAAAACCTGTGTAATGTCACTCATCTGAAACATATACTCAAAATTAGCCAGGCCAACAAATTTTGAATGGAGAATGCCCTGTCCAGGATTGTAATCCTGAAAAGCCATGACAATTCCGAACATTGGAACAATGCTGAAAAAGAACAGCCACAGTAATGCAGGGATCAGCATAATGTAATAGTGTTTCACAAATCTTTTGATGTACATGAGTAAACCTCCCTTCCTTTATGGATAGTTTATCCTGTAATCATATTTTTCACTAGACGATATTGTTTCAGATTCCACAGTCTTTTTTTTAATTCAAAAAAAATGTCCGAATCAAATCGAACATTTTTTTAATCTTCCTGCATATTCTGTTGGCGTACATCCGTATTCCTTTGAAAATACCTTTGTGAAATAATAAAAATTGTCATATCCCAGATCCGATGCAATCTGGGTGATGTTTTCTGTTCCTTTTGCCATCTTCCGGGCAGCCGCCTGCATTTTTCTGCTGATCACATAGTTATGAAAGGTATCACCTGTTATCTCCTTAAATCTCGTGCTGAAATAACTTCTGCTCATTCCGATCTGTGTTGCTACCTCTTCTGACTTCAGATTTTCTTCTATATGCTCGTCTGTATACAGGATCACTCTTGCAAACATATAAATATCCTTTGTTTTATCAGTCTGCAGACACGTCTGATACAGATTCTCCTTCCAGTTTTTTACCCATTCCAGCATCTCGTCCACAGAAGATAAGGATGGAAATTCAAGTTCTTCTCCTGTGAGTTTCTGGAAGCTGTGGAAACTTTTTATAAAAACTCTTTCAGCAGTCCGCAGCTCCACGCCCCGGGTTATCTCGCACAGTCTGTTGAACTCACAGTCATTAAAGATCCATCTGGTATTCGTCCACGCTTTTTCCAGCCTTTTCTGGAGTCCGGAATCCTCCTTCCGGGGTTCTTTTTTCGACTGATTTTCCTTATACTTTCTTTCTATAAGTTCCAGAATCTGGTCACACTCATCCCCATCAAAGCTTATTTTGGATATGTAATCCAGGGCTCCCAGTCTCAGGGCACTCTGTGCATAACGGAAATCTTCATACATAGAAAAGACTACGAATTTCACCTCCGGATATTCCTTTTTGCATCTTTTCATCAGTTCAATTCCATCGATCTCCGGCATGTCTATATCCGTGAATACAATATCCACTTCATTATCCTTCAGAAATTCCAGTGCTTTGCGGCCATTCTGGACATCGCCCACAACTTCAAATCCATATTTGCCCCAATCCATTATAGAAATCAAACCTTTTCTTGCCAGTTTATCATCATCTACAACCAATACCTTCATTTCTCCATACCCTCTTTTTCCGTCTCAGATCCTGTGAATTTGATTTTATTCCGAAGTTCTTCCTGAATCGGAATCAAAATTGTAATTTTGGTTCCATAGCCTTTTTTGCAATTAACAAACAGGTGCGTCTCTCTTTCATAAAAAGATTCCAGCATTGCTTTTACATATCGCAGACCGATTCCTCTGTTCCCATGCTGCATTTTTTTCACATCATAATCAAATGGTTCATTGATCTGATTGATCTCCTCCTGGGTCAGGCCATTACCACTGTCCAATATGGTAATGATCGCCAGTCCCCTGATATTATCCTCAAAGACCTGTATTGTAATCTTTTCATCATCTCCAAGTCCATACCGTATCGCATTTTCCACCAGTGGCTGCAACAGCATCCGTACCGTCGGCTGTTCCAGATAACGCCCCTCTTCCACATTCATTTCTATTATAAAATCATAGCGCATCTGTTCCAGTGCAATATAATCTTTCACAATATCGATTTCTGTTCGAAGTGTTGTCTGCATTCCTTCTTTTCCCAGATTATACGACAGTAGTCTTTTTAAGCGCTGTACAAATTCCGTAATATTGTCCTGACGGCTCATTCTTGCCATCCACTGAACGGAATTTAACGTATTGAGCAGAAAATGTGGATTGATCTGGTACAGGAGCTTCTCATATTCCGTTCGCTGAATACTTTTTTCTTTTTCCACAACATCATCTATCAGGTTCCTGATCTGTTCCTTCATCTGTTCCACTTCGTGCATCAGGTCATCGAATTCCTTGATCTCATACTCCTGTTCCGCCTCTTGTAAAAATCCATTTCCCACCTGAATCATCTGTTTTTGAAACTGATTGAGGGGTTTGCATATCAACCGGTAAAGGTAAAAAACTGAACTGGAAAAAATACCAAAAGCTGCCAGGATGATAACCACTAACTTCAGTCTCCACATATTCATTTCTTTCTGATAGGTATTCTCCGGCAGTGCAATGGCATTGACATATCCGATGGAACTGCGATACGCCATGATTTTGTATCCTTCCTGATTTATCACAGCATATCCTTCTTTTTCCGGTAATTCCGACAAAAGCTTCTGTCCCTTGACGATCACCGGATTATTGCTGTACTGTACAATACCCTTTTCATCCATCTCCATATAGGTATATGGCCATTTTTCTTTATTAAGCCGATCCGAAACGCTCATATCCGGCTCGATTTCTGCATAAATATCCAGTACCCGTTTGTTTCCAAAGGAAACTCTCCGCATCACGGATAGTACCGGCGTCTCCCTGATTCCCAGATAGGATGCATGCATGGCCTGAATGATGTTCTCGGCACCTACTACTACTTTAGAAATTGTCTGATATGACGGATCCAGAACCCTTACGTTAAAATTCCCAATCAGTTCTTTTTGCTCTTTCGGATCGTAATATGCAATACCAAGAAGCTTTGTGTTCACATATCCAAGTTTTATCAGTTCTTCTCTGAGAGATTTCTGCTCGAAATATCGATTATAGTTATCTTCCGCACTCAGATAGCTTTCTGTCACACTTCCAATAAGCCCGTTGGGACTCATCTGATTGACAATACCGATCATGTCATAATAATCACTGTCTATCTCCCGCGTGATCTGCTCCAGATATATCTGCATACTCTCCTGGATACTGTCATTCTGGATCATTCGGATCGTCATATACGACACGATCACTACCGCAAGAATACATGACATTGCACAGAGCAGAAGAATGCTTAGCATCTTTCTTTTAAGTGTCTGTTTTCCTCGTTTTCTTCTTTTCATATCAGATTCTCCCACTCCTGTTCTATCACCTTCCATATCGCCGTAAGGCTGCGGAACAGTTAACCTTTTTATCCTATTTAAAGAATATAGAACTTTTTTCCGAAAGTCAACTGTTTACAAACTATCATTCTCATCGAAAAATCAAAGAGTTACTGTTCACTCCGTGCCCAGCAACACGCTGCGCGATGCACAGAATTTATGCTGATCGCATAAATTCGCGCGATATGTCTCGGGTTTTCTGTGACCTTCACTCACAAAAACACCTCGCGGGATATTACCAGTAAACAATAACATCAAAGAACAGCAAAAAATCCGTGGAGATAATTTTCTTTTAGAATTGAACAACTACATGTAATTTCAAAAAACATCTCCACGGATATTTTCAATTAAGATTATGACAGTTTATGTAACTGTTCAGTACCTTCACAGTTACGAACCCCAATGCCTTGCAGGACAATGACTGCTGAATAATTACAATCCCTCCTTATAATAACCCGGATCAGAAATCATAATCATCCGGATCCAGCCCTGCATCCTCAATCATCTCTCTTCTTTCATCCGGATCCATGTATTCCAGTTCATCATAATCCAGTCCTGCATCCTCAAGTTCAGCCCTCACTTCATCTTCTCCGAACAGATCTACATCATCTTCATCGTCATCGTCATCCTCATCTTCGTCATCATCCTCATCCTCGAATTCATCCCACTCGTCTTCATCCGGATCTTCAAATGGATCCTGTTCGTCATCATCCTCGAACTCATCCTCTTCATCTTCCGGATCTTCGAATAAGTTCAGCCCTTCATCATCCTCAAAGAAGCGGTTCTTGTCTCTGTTCGCTGTATTATCCATGAACTGATACATTTCCATCCGTTCTACAGAATCCAGTTCTCCATCTCCGTCAAAATCAAACAGATCATCCAATTTATACATACTCCAACCTCCCGATTCTTTTTCATTATCCATTCAATTTAGTTAGTTATCTTCTATTATTCTCTTTTTATAATACCATTCTATAGCAAATGAATATACAAAAATCACAATATTTAACCAACTTTTTTGTAGCATGATGGCAACTATTCAGCAGCCACCGGGCGGAGGCTGAGCAGCTGCCAATTTTGTATATAAATGTAAACATAACCGTTTTATGTTATTTTTCCCTTTTTTCTATGCTATACTAAATCAGCAAAATTAATATGAAAGGTCTTATACTTCTATGAATTTTCTAAAACCAATGCTGTTAACCTGTCTGAAGTCTTATGACAGGTCACAGTTTATCAAAGATGTGACTGCAGGTATCATCGTCGCGATCATCGCACTCCCCTTATCTATTGCACTTGCGCTCGCTTCCGGAGTTGGCCCTGAAGCCGGTATCTTTACTGCCATTGTAGCCGGTTTTGTGATTTCAGCTCTTGGCGGAAGCTGCGTACAGATTGCCGGACCGACTGCTGCATTTGCAACCATCGTTGCCGGTATCGTAGCACGTGACGGAATGGATGGACTTATCATTGCCACTATAATGGCGGGTATATTTCTTATTCTGATGGGACTGTTCCACTTCGGCAGTCTGATTAAATTTATTCCATATACCATTACGACCGGTTTTACTTCCGGAATCGCTGTGACCATCGTGATCGGCCAGTTGAAAGATTTTTTCGGAGTTACTTATCCGGATGGTGTAAAACCAATCGAGACAACGGAGAAAATGAAAGCCTTTGTCCAGAATATTTCTTCCGTAAATACCGATGCCCTGATCGTTGGCATTGTA
>SKED01000128.1_pt1 | contig 91997 bp, 83 predicted proteins | sample 4826651 | NCBI WGS metagenome assembly SKED01 (sample SAMN11008818, study PRJNA524170) | human gut metagenome | biome: Human fecal sample; material: Feces; isolation source: fecal sample from pouch patient p19 | host: Homo sapiens | place: Israel: Tel-Aviv | collected 2016-06-28 | reverse complement strand
ATATTATAGCAAGTGTTTTCATCACTGTATCCATCCCATTTATACACAGTTCCGAACCAAAAGAACCGCATAAAGTTCTCATCAAAAAACAGGGAGTGACATCAAATCACTCCCCGTTTGCATTGATTGTATCAGAGTTTCGTCATCCAGAGCCCATGCAGATTGCAGTATGCGTAAACGGCCACCGGCTTTTCACTTCCCAGTTCAAACACCGCGTTGGGAGCCTGCCCCGGATTCAGATAGCGGATCTGCCCACCGTTCTCAGTCTCCACAAAAATCCACTGAATATAGTGAACATCCGCCATGGGGTGCTCCACCGCGCCCACTGTGACCGTAAGACAACTGCCGGAAAGCTCTGCCACCGGCAGATGCTTCTCGCCGCTGGCTTCCACCGTATTGGGAACCAGCTCTTTCATCTTCTCCCCGCAGCAGACCAGCGGAACGCCTGCGTTGTGGATGGTAGTGACGAGGTTGCCACAGTGATTGCAGATGTAAAACTTTGCCTTCATATCGAAATCCTCCATTGGAATGTTATCGGTGTGTTTCTTGTATCTATATGATAACATTTCCTATTTATGATTTCTGTAACTGAATCACGCAAAGCGTTTTTCTGCCGTCTTCACCCTTCCCTCTGCTCCACGATTTCCAGACTATCCCGCCCTACATGGCAGAGCAGAAACAGCACCCGCACACCTGCGGCCTTTGCTTCGGCCAGTGCCGTGCCAAACTCCGGCTGTGTGCTGACATTTGGCCGCACCTCAGTGATGCCTTCCATCTGAATCACGAAAGCCACTGCGCATTGATATCCCTTCCGTTGTGCCTGTGCCAGCTCGTGCAGGTGCTTCACACCGCGCTCGGTGGGTGCATCCGGGAAGTAGCCGATACCGTCCACTTCCAGTGTGCAGCCCTTGACCTCCAACAGATACTTCTGCTCACCCTTTTCCATGTAAAAGTCGATGCGGGACTTCCCATAGGTGAATTCCGGCTTGATATAGTCGTAGCCCTGTTTTGCAAGCCACTCCCCTACCACCTTATTGGGTGCCTGACTGTCCATATTGACCCAGCCGAGGCCCTGCTTGTGTACCGCCACAAGGTCGTATTTTGTTTTGCGTTTCGGGTTGTCCGACACTTCCAGCCGCACCGCAGTACCGGGCAGCAGCAGTTCCCTGCACCGCCCGGTGTTCTTGACATGGACGGTTTCCACTGCTCCATTCACTTCCACATGGGCAATAAAGCGGTTGGGACGGTCAACAAAAATGCCGTCCACAATTTCTCTGTATTTCAACGTTTTTCTCCATTTTCAGTACAGGATTCGGGAGCTGTGTCCATCCTGCCTGCCAAGATACAGTTCCACGACCATCCTGCCGTTTTCGCTGTTGCAGAGTTCTTCCTTGCAGTAGCCGCAGAGCTTTCCTTCCGCTTCCGATACATAGCGGTGCAGCGGTTCCTGCAGGTCTTTCGGGATGCTGCCCCACGGAATGACATAGCTTATGCCGGTATCCCCCACATCCACGATGCAGGCCCGCTCACTGTCCTCATCGGACAAAATCAGGTTCACCAGAAACACATCCGCAAACGGTGCCCCCTGATACTCTGCCTTTTGCCGTCTGCGCTCCGTCCGAAGCTCATCCAGCGCTTGATTCAGGTCATTTTCTGTCAGCGTGGACTTGTACAACAAGATATGCAGCTTCTGCTCCACCGCTCTGCCGTCATTCTGACCGTCCGTCGGGAGTTCCACGTCTGCATGAATGGTGCAAATCTGTTTCTGCATCGCAGTGCGCAGGTTTTCCAGTTTCTGCTGCCGTTCTGCTTCCAATTGTTGTGCGGACTTTTGATGTACTTCTTTGGCTTCTGGCTGTTGCGCAGCATGCTTCTGCTTGGGTTCTGGCTTAGGCTCTGACCGTTCGCTGTGCTTTTCTGCATCAGCCTCTGATGCACTATGCCCTGCCGCTGTCGGCACCGACACGCTTTTGGCACCGCTTTGTGCTGCCGATGCTTTCTTCTCCGCAGAAGAAGGGCCGGTTTTCTTTGGTTTCACCGACCGAGTTGCACCTGTGTCCGTGTTTTTCGCTTCCGGCCTTGGTGTTTTCACTTCAGGAGCAAAATTCTTGACACTTGCCGGTCGAGCCTGTGTCTGCATCTGCCAGAAATCGCTGCCGGTGCGCTGATAATAGGACGTCTCCGCTCGTTTCCGGCTGCTGCGCACACCTTCACAGATCCACGAAAAAATCAGATAGCGTTCCAGCGTATTCCAAAAGCTGCTGCGCCGATGGCAGGGTTTATGCCGTCCACGGGACGCATACACAATCACTGACAAGCATCCGAAGAACAGAAATCCTGCCGCAAAACCGATCCCTGTAAACAGCTTTTTGAAAAAGCCCATCTCTCACACCTCTTCCGGTTACAGCCTTGCCTGATACACCCGCTCCGTCCGGGCATCGAAGCAGCAGAAAATCACCTGCATAGCGTAATCCGCGTGATCTTCCAGCCATTGTGCCACTGTTTTGACTGCAATCTCCGTGGCATCTTCCAGCGGGTAGCCATACACGCCGGTCGAAATTGCCGGGAACGCAATGCCGTGGACATCATGCTCTTTGGCAAGGTTCAGCGAATTGCGGTAGCAGTCCGCCAGCTGCGCGGCATCCTCTGCTGTGCCGGAATAAATCGGCCCCACTGTATGAATGACATACTTTGCTTTCAACCGGTAGCCCTTAGTGATTTTTGCTTCTCCGGTGCGGCAGCCGTGCAGCGTGCGGCACTCCGCCAACAGTTCCGGCCCTGCTGCCCGGTGGATAGCACCGTCCACCCCGCCGCCACCCAGCAGACTGCGATTGGCCGCATTTACGATGCAGTCACAGTCCAGTTTAGTAATGTCACCCTGCACCACTTGAATCTGATTTTTTACTTTTTCGGAAATCATATGCGATAAACCCTCTACTTCTCAAAATTCCATATATCAACATCAACCACTGACTGTTCAATTTCTCTGTTCTTCTTTTGAGAGCATTCTCTGCAAATTGCTTCGTCATCTTCGCGATCATGTTGATAATACACTAATTCACTTTCCGGTTTGCACTTATGACATCTTACGCAGGTATGCCAACGCTCTTCTGTCAATCCTACTACATTTCTTCTCTGGTCAACCGATTCTGTTTTTTCATTTAGCTTCTTTTGAACGTCTTTCTGCCGTTCTTTTATTTTTTCATATTCAAGCTGATGTTCTTGTAATTTTCGCTCTAGCCATTCATCTTTCAGTCGCTCCAGTTTATTATTTTTGATCCACTCTGTTCGGAAGTCGAGTTTTTCAATTTTCTTCATGAGCTGTTCGCTATGTAGCTCATAGAAGTTTACATTTTTGTCGATATAGATTGCAAGTGTTGGTAACTGATTATATGGCCGAGGGGCCTGTTGTTCTTTACAAATTGTTGCCGGAGGAACAACGATAACCGCAAGTTTTCTCTGTTTTTCTTTTGCAGTCAATAGAAGTGCTTCAGGAAGTTCTTTTTTACAGACAACCTCACATCCTTCCACTTCAAACGGGTGGGATTCTAATATAATTTCTGCTTTATCTAATTGAACCGTCGAGAAATTAGTATATGCCCGAATTGTACTTAACCATGCTCGTTGGTCTGCCGCAAGTCCACTAAAATTCGCATAAACAGATGGCGGACAAAATGTCCCGCTTAACTCTATGCTCTGCTCAAAAAACTTATAAAGAGCTGTCATAAAGGCAATCGTTTCATTACACGGCTTTCCAAGATGCGCAAAATGTGGTTGTCGAATCGTCCCATTGTTTTTTGCCTGAAAATCTCCTTTGCAAAGTGGGCAAATGCAACCACATTTTTTTCCATTTTCCTTCGGGGAGATATCTGAAATCAGTATAAGTTTTCCGTTTTTTTCTCCAAAAGGGTTCTTCAGTGATGACATAGCATTACTCCTCACTTTTTGAGCAGCTCCAGCGCCTTGTCCATGGGCACACAATCGGCATAGCGGTCCGGCCAGAGGAATTCATTGTAATAGTGGTAGCTCTGCTCCCCTGTCATGTACTCGTTGTCCTGCGTGGAATTTGCATAGGCAGGAACGATCATGTGCAGGCCATGCTCAAAGCCCGCCTCCACCGTTGCATTGATGCAGAAGTCGGTCATGATGCCGCAGACCATCACATCTTTTTCGCCCTTTTCCGTCAGATATTCCAGCAGACCGCTTTCTTTTTTGAACGCACTGCATACGGTTTTGACGAACCGTTTTTCAGTCAGCAGCGGTGCAAACCCGGAATAGACCTCAAATTCATCGTCCCCGATGGAAAAGCCTGTACCGGGCCCATCGTCATGCTGGACATAGACGACCTCGATTCCCTGTTCGCGGGCAGTCCGGATTAGTTTCCTGATGTTGCTGACAAACTTTTCAAACGCATACAGGCGTTCATCCACGATACCTTTCTGTGCATCCACAACCAGTAAAACCATGTGTAAGCCCTCCTGTGTATCTTTGGTTTCATCCTACCATAGACCGTTGCTTTCTACAAGCGGATTCAAAAAATCCCCACAGGGAAAACCTGTGTTTCACCTGCAGGGATTAATTCAGCCACCCAAGACGATCAGGATCAGCACCACGACCACTGCAATAGCGATCAGGCAGCCGCACCCGCTGCCGTCCCCGCCGCCACCGCCATTGTTGTTGTGGTTTCCGCCACCACCACCGCCGCCGGACGAGCCGCCGAAGTTGCGGTTGAACGCCGTCATGTACTGGGCATAGCCCGTATCGCCCTTGCCGAAGTAGCCATAATCACCGTTTGACATTGTTTTGTCCTCCTCAGAAGTTTCTTTTTGTTTCTTCTAAGGTCATTTTAGCAGAAGTAATGTCCCATAAAGTTCTCTTTTGCAAAATTTTCTTCAGGTTTCTTGCAAACTATTGCGTAAATCAGTGTAGGCTTGCCATCCTGCAACATTTCGACCGCAAGAGCGCAACAGAACACAGAATTCTTCTCACATACTTTCCTTCGAATCAATTTAGCACTCACAGAAGGCAGCATGCCGTGATCGTCTGATACCATTGCTGCTCCCGTACTGCCAATGCTTTTTTCATAGAGGCTTCCTTTTCTCGGTGGTGTCCTTTTCAGGTCACTCGCTTATGGAATCTATTTTTTCGCGTTTGCCTTACGGATTTTCATTTCATTTTGCACCTTCTCGTTTTTCAATTTTATGAATTCAGTATACCACACCCAATCCCATTGTAAAAGAGGATATGTACACCGCCCGCAGGCGGCACCCTTTATTCTCCCGGTGATTCTTGAAGCCAGCCTTTGCGCAACTGTTCCAGTGCGTGGGTCTCGAGCCTTGAGACATAACTTCTGCTGATCTGGAGCAGCTGTGCCGTTTCCAGCTGGGTCAGGGGCGGCTGACCCGCCAGTCCGTACCGCAGCAGGATCAGCTTGCGCTCCCGGGCGGGCAGGCCCTCGATCAGCCTGCGCAGCCGCCGGGCCTCGTCCTGCCGCTCACAGGCATCTTCCATGCAGAAACCGTCCTGCAGTACATCGGAAAGGGTCAGTGCGCTGTCCTCCTTTCCTGCTTCCAGTGTTTCCTGCAGGGAAACGACCACACCATTCCTGCGCTCCCTGCGAAAATGCATCCGCAGCTCATTCTCAATGCATCTGCTGGCATAGGTCGCAAACCGTGCCTTGCGGGTGGTGTCAAAGGTATCCACGGCCTTCATCAGCCCAATGGTTCCAATTGAGATCAGGTCCTCCTGGTCGCCGGGCTGGGCGTAGTATTTCTTTGCCACATGGGCCACCAGCCGCAAGTTGTGCCGGATGATCTTTTCCCGCGCACTCCTGTCCCCCGCCCGCAGAGCCGCAAAGGTTTCGATCTCCTCCCGCGCGCTGAGCGGCTTTGGGAAACTCCCCGCTTCCAGATGCAGCGCCAGCACCAGAAATTTTGTAGCGAAAAATTGCAGCAGCGTTAATAGCATACACAGCACCCCCTGGTGCTACTGTATGCTGTTGGAAGATCACAAAGTATTCCTCCGAATCCGGAGCGCAGGGATGGCATTCTGCAATTTTCCTGCGGGTTCGTTCGTATTAAGGATAAGGGACCGAATTTTGTTGGTAAAACGGAGGAACCATTATGGCGATCTTTGAAAAGACCATTCAAAACAAGAAATTTGATCAGCTGCTCTGGAAGTTGGAAAACGAAATTCCGGCCAGCAGCTGGTCGGCAGAGCTGGAAGCCGGAAGTGATTTCAAAGAGGGCGATGCCCGGTGCAGCGTCCGCGTCTTTGAACGGTACAGCGTGATGGGCGGTAATCGCCTGAGTCTGACGCTGACCATGTTTCAGAACGGGGACAGCCCGATCCGGTTATCCGCCATCACCGCAGGCGGCAGTCAGGCGGTGTTCTTCAAAGTGAACACCCTTGGAGAGGAATCCTTTTTGGAGGACGTAAAGGGACTGCTGGAAGAAATTTTGGAGGAGTAAGATGTTTTTCGTTGGATTTGATCTGTTGTTCAACATCCTGTTTCCCATCCTGTTCCTTGTGGTTCTGGGCATGATCCTGTATGCCATCATCGGAAATATCCGCACCTGGAATAAAAACAACCATTCGCCGCGGCTCACCGTTCCGGCAGCGGTGGTGGCAAAGCGAACGGAAGTTTCTCGCCACCATACAGACAATACGATGATGCATACGTTTACCACCTATTATGTGACCTTTCAGGTAGAGAGCGGCGACCGCATGGAGCTTACCGTAAGTGGTTCGGACTACGGAATGCTTGTGGAGGGCGACATTGGAAAGCTGAGTTTTCAAGGCACCCGCTATCTTGGGTTCCAGCGGAACTGAGTGTTTCTGCACTGCTGCCCAACTGGATGAATCGTAAGTTGAACAAGGCAGGATTACACACAAAAAAAACATCTGCTGCTCCTTTGCCGGACGTGACAGTCTCCGGCGCGGGACAGCAGATGTTTTCCTTTTTTACGATGCAGTCAGATTCACTCCGCAATGGGCATGGTCTGGTAGAACCAGTCCTCAATGGCCTTGCGGGTCCGGGCGAAGAACTGCTTCACCGGGCAGGCAGCGTCGCGGGCTTCCTGCTCCAGATCCGTACCTGCGGGGAAATTGCGGATGACGGTATAAGCCACCGACTGCGGCGGCAGCGACATCATCACGGCAGGGTCGTGCACTACACAGATCTGCTCCCCCACTGCAAGGGTAGCGGGATCGGAGGTGGTCTTTTCGTCATGGTCCTGCCACTGGGTGCGCTCAGTGATCACCATTTCATAGGTCTCCTGCCCCTCTGCGGTCACCAGTACAGACTCCACCGTACCGTCCGCAGCGCGGCTGATCTCTTCTACCGTACCATAGTAGTAGAGCCGCTCCGAAAACAGTGCCGAGGCAGCGGGCAGTGCGCTGACACTGAGCAGCAGCACTGCAAGCAGACAAAAGAACGAGCGATAGGTCTTTTTCATAAAAAGCCTCCATTTTTCATGTTGAAGCAGAGCACCCGCCGCATGGCGCTCCCGGATGCCTTATTCTAACACAACTCTTGTCGGATTTCTATATCCAGGCTTAACCGGCGGAAAAATATCGCAAAAGGCATCGCGTCATAACCCTCTCAGTCATCGCTACGCGATGCCAGCTCCCCCGAGGGGGGGAGCTTTATTTGTGCTGACCGGAAAATGCAAAAAAGCTCCCCCTTTCGGGGGAGCTGGCAAAGCCGTCAAGGCTTTGCCTGAGAGGGTGAAAAAGCAAGCCCGGAAGGTACACAGACCTTCCGGGCTTGCACTTTTGGCGATGCGCTGTGCGCATCTCAGACTACTTTACAGCTGGCAGGCGGTATCGTAGCCGGTACGGATGGCGTTGGAGATATCTGCAGCCTTGCCTGCTGCATCGCCGATGGAGTACACCGGGATGTTGGCAGCTTCCAGCGCAGCAGCGTCAAACCCGTTGGAGCGTGCGCCCATAGCCAGCACGATGTAATCGCAGGGGATGGTCACCTCTGCGCCGTCCTTGTTCTCACAGACAACGGCATCCATGCGGAACTCCTTGACCTTGTGGCTGGGGTACTGCTCCACGCCGTAGGTCTTGTAGTTTTCCAGCAGGGTAGGCAGAATGGTGGTGCTCTCGCCTGCTGCGATCTTGTCCATCATCTCGATGACAGACACCTTGCAGCCCCGGGCAGCCAGATACTCTGCGGTCTCGCAGCCCACCATGCCGCCGCCGATGACAGCCACGGTGCCGTAGACCTGCTGCTCACCGGCCAGCACCTTCCAGGCATCGGCCACGTTCACGCCGTCAATGCCGGGGATGCGGGGTGCGGCGCTGTGGGCACCCACAGCGTTGATGACAGCCTCAAAACCGGCCTCCTGCAGCTGCTCTGCCGTGCGGGTCTGGCCCATGCACAGGTGCACCCCGGCATTGCAGACCGCGCGGATCAGATCCTGTGCGGCGCGGCGCATCTCCTCCTTGCGGGGAGGCACGCAGGCAATGTTCAGCTGACCGCCCAGAGAGGTGGTCTTCTCAAACAGGGTCACATCGTGACCGCGCAGGGCTGCCACACGGGCAGCTTCCAGACCGGCAGGACCGCCGCCCAGAACAGCCACCTTCTTTTTCTGTGCGGCAGGCTGGATGCTGCGGCTGTTCTCATAGCCATTTTCGGCATTGAGCACGCAGGACAGGAACTGGCGGTTCTGGATGGCATCGGTACAGCCCTTGTTGCAGCTGATGCAGCGGCGAATATCGCAGGCCTTACCGGCAGCGATCTTTGCGCCCCAATCAGGGTCTGCCAGCAGCGGACGGCCAACAGCCACCATATCAGCCATGCCGCTCTCAATGACACGCTCTGCCATCTCGGCATCCACGATACGGCCCACGGCGCTGACCGGCACGTTGACAGCCTTTTTGATGTCCCCGGCGATCCTGACAAAGAAGCCGTAGGGCTGCACACCCATGGGAGGAATGGTATCGGCCATGTTGCCGGTGTGGTTGGCCTGGGCAACGTGGAACATATCCACGCCGTCCTCCACCAGCCACTGGGCGAACTGCACCGCATCGGCCTCGTCGATGCCGCCCTTGCCGCGCTGCGGGGTAACGATGGACAGCTTGTAGTCGATGATCATATCCGGCACAGCCTTGCGGATGGCCCGGGTCAGCATCCGGGCAAAGCGGACCCGGTTCTCCAGACTGCCGCCGAACTTATCGGTACGGTGGTTCATCCGGGTGGAGCACAGGCAGCCGTTCAGGCGGTCGCCGTGGATCTGGATCACGTCCACACCGGCCTTCTGGGCACGCACTGCGCAGGCACACATCTTATCGATGATGGACATCAGCATCTCCTCGCTGGCCTCATCGGTAAAGAACATCATGTCGTGGTGCAGGCGCTGACGCATCTCGTCAAACTTCTTCTGCATGAACAGGCTGTTGATGGCGTCCACATCGTACTCCGGGTGGAAAATCTGGATGCCCAGCTTGGTGCCGTAAGCGTGCACGCTGTCGGCCAGTGCCTTGAAGGCAGGGATCTGGCTGTCGTCAAACAGCTTGGGGGTGGGAGAAAAGCTGTTGATGGGTGCCACGTCGCCCAGAACGATGTAACCCACGCCGCCCTTGGCCAGGCGGGTGTAAAAGCCCATGTCCTGCTCGCTGATCATGCCGTTCTTCTCGTAGCCGGTGGTCAGCGGGGGGAACATGATGCGGTTCTTAAAGGTCTGTCCGCCCACTACAATGGGCTGCAGGATCATGTTTTCCATACAAATGCCTCCTTACAGATGTGCTTTGATGAATGCGGCGGTCTTTTCCTCCACGGCGGCACGGGCGGTCAGCGTGGCAAAGTTGTGTCCGCCGCCTGCAATGGTATCCACCTCGGGTGCGGTGTACCCCTCGGCATAGCGGCTGCAGGTGCCCTCGTCCACCAGACGGTCATCGTCGGCGCGCAGCAGAAGCACCGGGCCGTTGTAGCCCTTGGCCTCGGTAAAGGGATCGGGGTGCTTGGCCATCTCATAGTTGAAGGCCATCTTGTAGCACAGACCCTCCATGTCGGCGTAGTCCTTGCCGGTCTGGGTCACACCGTCGGCGCGCTGGGCGCAGCCGAACCACATCCCTGCGCCCGGGCACAGCAGGATCAGGCCGTGGGGCTGGATCACCGGAGCGCAGGAGGCAGCAATGTAGCCGCCCATGCTCTGGCCGGAGAGGAACATCTTTTCGCTGTCCACATAGGGCTGCTGGGCTGCCCATGCAAAGATATCCTGTGCATCGGTGTGCAGGCCGTCGAAGCTCATATCCTCGAACTCGCCGTCACTCTCGCCGTTGCCGTAGAAATCAAACCGGGCGCTGCCGATGCCCTGCGCTGCCAGAGCGCGGGACAGGTGGGTGTACATGGATTTGTAGCCGCTGCAGCTGCCGGCAAAGCCGTGCAGATGCACCACAAAGGGCACCTTGCCCTCCGTATCAGGCAGGGTCACGATGCCGCGCAGGGTGTGGCCATTGCGGTTTTGAAACTGGACCTGTAAGATCTTCATTTACTTGCTCTCCTTTGCGGCACGGCGGCTCTTCAGCTCTGCCAGCATCTCGGCCGTCTTCTGCTTGGTCAGGGGGTAGACGAAGAACAGGATGGCCACTGCAATGCCGTAGCCCAGGAAGTAGATGCCGGTGTAGCTCTTCCAGATGGCGTTCACAACACCTGCGGTCTGCACAGCGCCTGCGGTGACGTTGTAACCGATGACACCCAGCACAAAGCTGGACAGGCTGCCGGAGATGGCGCTTGCGAGCTTGCGGAAGAAGGAGTAGGTGGAGTAGACGATGCCCTCGTTGCGCTCGCCGGTCTTCAGCTCATGGTAGTCGATGGCATCGTTGACCATGGCCCAGATCAGCACCTGCATACCGGAAGCGCCCAGGTAGCAGATACCGTTGATAACGATGAAGGCCACAGGGTTGTGGATGGGGAAGAAGAACAGGATGCCGAACACGACGGCAGCAAAGCCTGCGCCCATGCAGCACCACTCCTTCTTGCCGAGCTTGTTGGCCAGAGGCTGGGTGATGGCAAAGGACAGCACAGCGTACAGAACGCTCAGCATACCGGAGACAGCCTGAATTTTAACGTTGCCGAAGAAATCCTTGTACAGGTAGGTGTTCAGGCCGTTGACCACGGATGCACCGATCATGCCGGTCAGGCTGAAGAACATCACGCCCAGCAGGGCTTTGTTGTGGGAGATCTCCTTGAGAACGTGCAGGTAGTTCAGCTTTTCGCCCTGCGGACGCTCAGGCACTTCCACACGCTCCTTGCACCACACGCAGGTGATCTGCAGGCACAGCAGGCCCAGCATGGCGCAGATGCAGGCCAGCATCAGGAAGCGGCCAGCCACAGGCTGGTTGTCCACATACAGGAACAGGGGGCCGACCATGACCATGACGGTCATAAAGATGGTGCCGCCCAGGCTGCGGTAACGGGACAGGGCGGTGCGCTGGCTCACATCATCGGTCATCACGCTGGACAGGGTGCCGAAGGGCACGTTGACGCAGGTGTACAGTGCCTCATACAGCACATAGGTGATGAACATGTAAGCCAGACGCAGGCCGTAGCTGATGTTGCCCACATTGACAAAGGCCAGCACACACAGCACTGCCATGGGGAACGAGAAAGCGCGGATCCACGGGATGAACTTGCCGCCCTTGGTGGCCTTGCGGGAGTCCACGATAGCGCCGATGATGGGGTCGTTGACGGCATCCCAGATCTTGGTGATCAGCAGCAGGATACCCACATGGAAGGGGTTGACCTGCAGGATCAGGGTGTAGAAGATCGACAGATACATAGCGCGGTACTGCTCCGTGAAGCAGCAGCCCAGATCGCCCAGTGTATAGCCGATCTTGTCCTTCATGGAGAAGGGCCGAACGGTCTTTTTCTGGTCCATTGCGTTTTATCCTCCTTAAAAAACAGATGAAACCACGAGGCTTTTCACACAAGCCTCTTCTCTTCGATTGCATTATACGTTAATTTTGCGTCAAAGCATATCCAAAAAATGATTGAAAACTATCGCAAATTGATGTATTATGCAATTATGACAGTTGTACTTTTCAGTTGTGTACAACAAACTGTCGCATCTGACAGTTCCACGGAGGGAATTTTGGTGAATTATACAGCCAAACGTTATCTTTTTGAACAAAGCACTGTTCGGGAATTCTTTTCCGGCGCGTATTATGACCTGTTTCTGGTCATGCGGGGCAGCGGTGTGTTCCGGTGCAGCGAGGTGGTGCTGCCCGCCCAGCAGCAGAACCTGATCATCCTCAAGCCCGGGCAGGGCGGCAGGCTGGAATATGCCGGAGCCTACGGCCCGCTGGAGATCATCCGGGTGCAGTTGTCTCCCCAGATGCTGGCGCAGTTGTCGGATGAGGACACCGACTTTGAAAAAAGCTTCAACGTGGTGCCCTTCCGGCAGGTGGCTGTCCGGCCGGACAGCCAGATCTATATGCTGCTGAAGAATCTTGCCCGGAAGCTGCTGGTGCTCCCCCAGGAGAGCAGTCAGTTCGGCGCGGCGGCGTTCGAGCACGGCATCCTGCAGATGTTCGTGGTGCTGGCACTGCGTGCCTGCATCCATGCCGAATTCCACACCGCTTCGGTCAGCCGCCACCACCTGATGCTGGATGAGGTATTCCTGTTTATTCAGTCGCACCTCACCGAGGAACTGACGCTGGAGCGTCTGGAAAAGGAGTTTTTCGTCTCCCGGGAGCATATTGCCCGGGAATTCAAACGCCAGACCGGCCAGACCGTGCACCGCTACATCGTAAAGGCCCGGCTGGACCGCTGCTGCACCCTCATTGAGCAGGGCCTGCCCATCACCGAGGTGTACAAGACCAGCGGTTTCGGGGGCTACAACCACTTTTTCCGCGCCTTTAAAAAGGAGTACGGCATGACCCCCAAGGAATATTTCAGCACCACCCGGCAGGATGCCCGGGGATGAGCCTTTGCAAAAGAAGTCCCGGCTGCAATTTTTGTGCAGGCTGAAACGTATCCTGTATAAAACGGCAGCTGCCGTTTTTTCAACGAACGATCTCCATTACAGACAGGAGGAAAGCTCTATGAAATTTTCTGCTGATTATCGTGCCCTTGCGCTGGATGCCCTGCGTGGCAGATGGAAGACAGCTGTTCTGGCCGGACTGGTTGCCAGTGTGCTGGGAGCCAACATTGTGGGCAGCTCAGGCAGGGTCATCTCCAACATGAGCCAGAACGCCAACGGCGACACCCCGGGGTTTGCCGGGCTGTTTTCCACCGGCAGCGGCGGCGTGCTGGCGGTTCTCGTGATCTGCATCCTTGCCTGGGCAGTGTTCACCGTCATCGTGGGCGGTGCGGTGCGGCTGGGCTACGCCCGGTTCAACCTGAACCTTGCAGACGGCAGGGACGCTGCCCTCTCCGACCTCGCTTCCCAGAAGCACCGCCTGTGGGACGGCTTCTGCATGAATTTCCTGCAGGGGCTTTATGTGGCGCTCTGGTCGCTGCTGCTGTTCATCCCCGGCGTGGTAAAAGCCTACAGCTATGCCATGACCCCCTATATCATGGCCGAGCACCCCGGCCTGACGGCCAACGAAGCCATCACTGAATCCCGGCGCATCATGGACGGCAACAAGTGGCGGCTGTTCTGCCTCGATCTCAGCTTTCTGGGCTGGGAGCTGCTCTGCACCCTGCCCATGCTGATCAGTTTCTCTCTCGTCTTTTTCTTCACCCACTCGGCGGATACGGTCCTCGTTCCGCTGATCCTGCTGTCCATCCCGCTGAGCGCCGGCTTTTTCTTTCTGCACCCCTACGAAGAAGCGGCCTGGGCGATCTTTTACCGGGATATCACCGCTGCACCTTCTGACACCGAGGAAATCTGAGAATGAAACATACCGCCTGCTATCACCTGCCCGGACTGTTCGAGTTCTACGAGCTCTACCGCCTGTTCCTGCCCCTGTTCCGGGAGCACCGGGAATATTTTTATGACTGGTGCGAGATCGGCTCCATCTACGGCGCGCCGCCGGACTGCATCTGGGGCGGGGGCCGCGTGGAGGCCGGGGAGCACTCCCCCGCCGAAGTTCTGGCCCTGACCCAGGAATACGGCATCTCTGCCCGGCTCACATTCAGCAATTCCCTGCTCCGCCCGGAGCACCTCTCAGACCGGAAATGCAACGCAGTGTGCCAGCAGTTTGCCCAGCGGGGCACTGTGCAGAATGGGGTCATCGTCCACTCCGAACTGCTTTTGAACTACCTGCAGCAGCATTACCCGGAGCTTTATCTCGTATCCTCCACCACCAAGGTCCTGACGGATCCTCAGGCGTTTCAGGCAGAGGTCCGGCGGCCGGAGTTCCGGTATGTCGTGCCGGACTTCCGGCTGAACAAGGCCTTCGATGTCCTGGATACGCTCTCCCAGCCCGAAAAGGACAAGGTAGAATTTCTCTGCAACGAGTGCTGCTGGTTCGGCTGCACCGAGCGCAGGCGCTGCTACGAAGCCGTCAGCCGCAAAAATCTGGGGGAGGTCTGCGAACATCGGTGCACCGCCCCCGGCGCGCAGGAGGGCTACCGCTTTTCCAAGGCGATGGAAAACCCCGGGTTCATCGGCACTGCGGACATCCGGGAGCGCTATCTGCCGTTGGGTTTTTCCAATTTCAAGCTGGAAGGGCGCGGGCTGGGCAGCGCGCTGGTGCTGGAGTTTCTGCTCTATTATCTGACCCGGCCGGAGTATCAGATCCACGTCCGGGAGGCGATCTATCTGGACAACATGCTGGACCTCTTTTAAGGGTTGCACCACCGGCGCAGTGTGGTATAATCAGCATAACAGAGCACCCGCAAGCGGCGCTCTGTTCCGTCCAATCCAAGTCAGGAGGAGATCGTTATGGAATTCACTCAGCTTATTGCACAGCGGTATTCCTGCAAAAATTTTGGTGCAGGCAAGGTAGACGCTGCAGCACTCCACACCATTCTGGAAGCCGGTCGGCTGGCACCCACCGCCAAGAACACCCAGGAACAGCGCATCTACGTCGTTCAGTCCGAAGAAGGGCTGGCAAAGATCGATGCTGCCACTCCCTGCCGCTACGGTGCCCCCGTTTGTCTGGTGGTCGCCTATGACAAGAACCACACCTTTACTTACCCCGGCGAACGGATGAACTCCGGCATGGAGGATGCCGCCATCGTGGCCACCCACCTGCTGCTGGGCGCTGCCAATGCAGGCGTGGACAGCTGCTGGGTCAACTTTTTTGACCCGGACAAGCTGGCAAAAGCGCTGGGTCTGCCCGAAAACGAGGAGATCGTGATGCTCCTTGATCTGGGCCACGCTGCCGAAGGTGCAGGCCCCCTGCCCAACCACAGCTCCCGCAAGCCTCTGTCTGAAACCGTCACGTTCCTGTAACCATCACAGGGATGCAAAAAAGCCCCCGCACGCTGGTTTTCCGGCCAACATGCGGGGGCTTGTGTTTTATTCCAGTTTTCAGTTCTGCGGGTGGACAATATCCCGCCAATCCAGATCTCCACGCTCCAGACCGTGGATGAGCACCTCCGCGGTGGCAATGTTAGTGGCCAGCGGGATGTTATGCACATCACACAAGCGCAGCAGGGTCATCTCGTTGGGCTCGCTGGGCTTTGCGTTGATCGGATCGCGGAAGAACAGGAGCAGATCGACCTCATTGCAGGCAATGCGGGATGCGATCTGCTGGTCGCCGCCCTGTACACCCGCCAGAAAGCGCTGCACCTGCAGGCCGGTGGCTTCGGCGATCATCTTGCCGGTCGTACCGGTTGCCACCAATTTATGCTGGCTCAAAATCCGGCAGTACGCCGTACAGAACTGTACCATCAGCTCTTTTTTGGAGTCATGCGCAATCAGTGCAATCGTCATCGGTCAACCTCTCCTTTTCCCACACCCCTGTCCGGGGCAATCATCTTGCACATATCATAGTATCACAGTTTCTGTCTTTTTACAACTGTTTTTCGGGCAAAAGTTCTAATTTTTCATAGATTTCTGCCAAATCCACGCACCATCGCTCAGACGGCGGGCTGCTCTGCGGGAGCGGTGTCGTCTGCAAGGGCGTCGTTGTTTTCCACAGTCTCCGGCACAGCATCCTGCCCGTCGGCTGTCGTGTCAGCCGTCTCGCCTGCTCCCGTCTCGTCCAGCGTCAGGCTGCCGTCCTTCATGGCGTAGTAGGCGTCGAAGATGTCGGCCACGAGGTTGCCGGCGCGGGCGCCGCCGCCGCCGTACTCGATGACGATGCCGAGGGCGATCTCAGCGTCCTCGGCCGGGCCGTAGGCCACCATCATGGTGTTGGTGTAGTGCTTGCGGGTGCTGCCGACGTAGTACGTCTCGCTGCGCTGAGGGGTGCCGGTCTTGCAGGCGATGGTGACGGGGTAGTTCTTCAGGCCCGACATCGTCTCCGACACGCCGATCATGCCCTGCCGCACGAGGTCGAAGGTGTCGCCCCGGTCCTCGATGACGTCCATCACCTCGGGCTGGGTCTCCTGCAGGACTTTGCCGGTGTTGGTGTCGAGGATGGCCTTGACGAAGTGGGTGCGGTAGCGCACGCCCCGGTTGGCCAGCGTGCCGGCGTAAGTCGCCAGCTGGACGGGGGTGACGACGGTATTGCCCTGACCGATAGCGGCCTGGATGTCCAGAGAAGCGGTGTAGTTGGAGTCGTTCTTTGTGGTCAGGCGGCCGGTAGCCTCATTGACCTCCACGCCGGTGCGGGTACCAAGGCCCATCTTGTAGGCGTAGGCATCGTAGACGTCACTGGTGGTGCGGCGGCCCACATCGTAGAAGAAGACGTTGCAGCTCCACTTGATAGCAGTGACCACATCAATGTTGCCGCTGTGGCCATGGCGGGTGCAGCGGGGGCTGTACCCTTTATAAAAGGTGTACACGCCGTTGCAGAACACCGTGGAATACTGGTTGATGAGCCCGGAATCCAGCGCGGCCACTGCCACGGCAGGCTTGAAGGTGGAGCCGGGGGTGTACAGGCCCTGCAGCGCCCGGTTGAACAGGGGCAGGCTCTCGTCCGCGCTGTACTCGCTGTACTGGGTGGCATACAGGTTCTGGTCAAAGCTGGGGTAATTGGATGCGGCCAGCACACTGCCGTCCTTCACATCCAGCACCACGGCGGCACCGGCGGCGGCCTTCATGCTGCCGGTGTTGTAGACCCGGTTGATCATGTCGATGTTCTCGGCCAGCGCCTTGTCCACCGCCTTCTGGAACCGGCTGTCGATGGTCAGCTGCACGGTGTGGCCCGGCTCGGGCACAGTGGTCAGGGCCGTATCCACAATGACCCCATCGGAGTTGCGGGTGATGGTCTCCACGCCATCCTTGCCCCGCAGTTCGTCCTCATAGGCCGATTCCAGGCCCGAGATGCCGATGATGTCGTTCATGTTGTAGCCTTTTTCGCGCAGGGGGTAGGTGGTCTGGCCGTTTTCATCGGTCACCTTCCACTTTTCAGCGGTGATCTTGCCCACCCGGCCCAGCACATGGGGCAGCACCGTGGATTGCTCATAGCTGCGGGTACTCGTTTGCACGATCTCCACGCCCGGCAGCGAGAGGCTGTGCTCCTTGATGGTCGCCACGGTGGCCTCGCTGACGTTTTCCGCCATGATAAAGTTGTTCACATTGGAGAAAGCCTGCAGCTGCATCTCGTAATGGATACCGCCCAGCGTGCGCTGCCAGCTCAGCGGAAAGCTGGCAAGGTCGTAGTCCTCCACCAGCTTCTCCATCACATCATTGGCCGTTGCATACTGCTGTAAACCAAGATTGTCCTTCATGGCGGCAAGGGCTTTCTGATCCCTGGTGCTGCCCTCTTCGGCGGTAAAGGTATAATTGCCCGCTGCATCCGGCTGGCTGATGAGCAGAGTATCGTTCCAGCTCTCACCGTTGGTACGCAGCAGCTCGACGATCTTCTGGAGCATCCCGTCCAGATCTTCGTCTCCCATCAGCAGCTTGTTGAGCACCACATTGTAGCTCGTGACGCTGGTGGCAATGCGCTCCCCCCGGCTGTCCACAATGTCACCGCGTGCCGCCGTGACCGTAAACTTGTAGTCGGTGGTGTTGGTGGCCTGGGATTTGAAATCGTCCCCGTTGACCAGCTGCAAAAAGATGAGCCGCAGCCCATACAGCAGCATCAGGATGCAGGCGGCGGCAACGAGAACACGCATCCGCCGGATGGCGGTTTTCCGTTCTTCTTGGTTCATGGATTCTCCTTCCGGCGCGGGGTGCGTTACACCACGCCGTTGTCGATCTTAAATTCTTCGTGGATACGGCGCACGACCCCGAACAGAGGGAAGCAGACGGGCACCGAGAGCGCCGCCGTGGGCAGCACGAACCACAGCCAGCGGCTGGCTGCGCCGCTGTAACCGGGCATGTAGTAGAAAAACAGCCAGTCCAGCGTGAGCACCAGCAGGGCGGCAGCAGACGCAATGAGTGCAAAGTTGGCGGCCGAATTCTTGAAGTAGAGCTGCATCACCGCCGAAACGGCAAAGCAGAGCAGCAGCAGCTCCAGCGCCAGCATGCCCACGGTGCGCCCGGCCAGCCAGTCCCACATCAGGCCGCAGACCGCCCCAAAGACAGCCCCGGCGAACTCGCCCTCAAACACGGCGACCGCCAACGCCAGCGGCAGCAGCCAGAGCGGCTTTGCCGCCCCGAACTGGAACAGCCCGGGCGTGGTCTGCAAAACAGCACAAAGAAGGCCCAGCAGCGCATAGCAGATCCATTTGACGATCTGGCCCCGGCTGCGTTTCCGGCGTGATTCCATCAGGGTCCCTCCTCAGAAACTGGTAATGATGAACGCATGGCGCACCGTGCGGGGGTCGGTACCGGGTTTGATGACGGCAATGGTCGATTTGCCGCTGACCTCGGGCACCAGTTCCTGTACCACGCCCACCAGCAGGTCAGCCGGAAACACCCCGCCCAGCCCGGTGGTGACCACCTGGTCGCTTTTCTCCGTCAGGGTGTTGCGCGCAAGGTTGGTCAGCACGCACAGGCCATCGGCGGCATATTCGGAGCTGCCGGTGACGATGCCGTTGTCACGGGTGCGTGATACCACGCCCGCCGCGTTGAAGTTGGGGTGAAGAACGGTCATCACCTTGCAGCTGGTGGGCTCAGCCTCCACCACCATGCCCAGCAGGTAGCCCTGGTCACTGACCACGGCATCGTTGACGGCCACGCCATCCAGTGTGCCGCGGTCCAGCGTGAAGCCATAGAAAGAATCCAGCGGGTCACGGCCAATGACAAAGCTGGAAAGATAACTCATCTCGGGCCGCTGGCTCTGGATGCTTTCCAGTGCCTTGTAGGCCTGGTTCTCGGCCTTGACGCGGTCGTAATCCACCATCTGCTGGCGCAGCTCGGCGTTTTCGGCCTTGAGCGTCTCGTTCTCAGCCATCACGTCATCGATGCTGGTGTACTTTTCCCACAGGGAGGCCACGCCGCCGCTGACCACGGCCGCCACTTTCTGGAATGGAGCAGCCGCCACGCTCAGCAGCTCCTGCGGAGCGGCAGTCAGGCGGCCGTTGGCACCGGCGTAGGCCATGATGCCCACCAGAAACACCGCGATGCCCACCAGAATCTTGAATTTCCAGGTATCGAAAAAGTCTTTCAAGGGGTTTTCCTCCGATTGCAAAAGGGCGCGGACAGCCCAGAGCCGTCCGCACCCTCTGTTACATCGTTACATATGAGCTCCATCGGTGTCCAGCACGTCGTGCAGAACATCCACATGATCCAGCACCGCACCGGCACCCTTGGCCACGCAATCCAGCGGGTCCTCCGCAACATGGACATCAATGCCGGTCTCGCTCTGGATCAGCTGATCCAGGCCCCGCAGCAGGGCACCGCCGCCGGTCAGGGTGATGCCGTGGTCGATGATATCGGCACTCAGCTCAGGCGGGGTGCGCTCCAGGGTCTCCTTGATGGCGCTGGTGATCTTGACCAGGCACTCCAGCAGGGCCTCGCGCACATCCTCAGAGTGGACGACGATGTTCTTGGGCAGGCCGTCCACCAGGTTTCGGCCCTTGATCTCCATGGTCATCTCGGGGTCCATGGGGTAGGCCGAGCCGATCTCGATCTTGATCTGCTCGGCGGTACGCTCACCGATGAGCAGGTTATACTTGCGCTTGATGAAAGCGATGATGGCCTGATCGAACATATCACCGGCCATCCGGACGCTACGGGAGGCCACAATGCCGCCCAGAGAGATGACAGCGATCTCAGCGGTGCCGCCGCCGATGTCCACGATCATGCTGCCGGTGGGCTCGCTGATGGGCAGGCCCGCGCCAATGGCAGCAGCCATAGGCTCCTCGATGACGGAGACCTGACGGGCACCGGCCTTGAGGGTCGCCTCACGCACAGCGCGGCGCTCCACCTCGGTCACGCCCGAGGGGATGCAGATGACCACGCGGGGGCGGGAGAACATGCTGTTGCCGCAGGCCTTTTTCAGGAAGTTCTCCAGCATATTTGCCGTGATATCGAAATCGGCGATGACACCATCCTTCAGGGGGCGGACTGCCACGATGCTGCCGGGGGTACGGCCGATGACAGCCTTTGCCTCAGCACCCACGCAGCGCACCTCATCGGTCTTGGTATCCACAGCCACGACCGAGGGTTCCCGCATGATGATGCCCTTGCCCTTCATGTAAACCAGGGTATTAGCAGTACCCAGATCAACGCCAACGTCCTTTGACAAAAAACTCATAATGAAGCTCTCCTTCGTATTTCCGGTCTATTCCAAAACGCACAGCAGCCCAAACTCCACATGGTTTGACCGCCTATCGCAGAATAACACGTTTCTATTATAGCCGCAAGTCAACGTTTTCTCAAGCGTTTTGTCAAGTTTTTCCGTATTTTTCATTTTTCTGTGCGTTCCGCCGCGCAAACTGTCAGAACTGTTCAAGCAGGCGGACCGTCCGGCTGACGGGCAGGCCCATAATGGTGTAATAATCACCCTCAATGGCATCCAGCCAGACCGCCGCGCGGCCCTGGATGGCGTAGGCACCGGCCTTATCGTAGGGCTCCTCTGTGGCGGCGTACCGCTCGATCTCCTCCTCGCTCAGCGGGAAGAAGGTGACCTTGCAGGTATCCACAAAGCTCTCGGTGCGGGTGCCATCGGAAATGCAGACACCGGTGTGCACATAGTGGGTCGCGCCGGACAGCGCACGGAGCATCCGTCTGGCATCGTCCGGGCTGTGGGGCTTGCCGAACACCTCGCCGTTCACATCCACCACGGTATCGCAGCCCAGCACCACGGCACCGGGGTGTTCCTTGGCCACAGCAAGGCACTTGCCCCGGGCAAGCTGCTCCACCAGCCGGGCAGGGGTATCCGCCGTCACGGCATCCTCGTCAAAATCGCTGACACAGACGGTAAAATCCGTCGTGTACAGGCTCAACAGTTCTTTCCGTCGGGGGCTCTGGGAAGCCAGGATCAGATCTTTCATACGCTTCACTTCCCCGTTGAGCCAAAGCCGCCCGCGCCGCGCTGGGTATCCCCCAGTTCGGCCGCCTGAGCAAAGGCGGCGGTATACACCGGTGCAATGCAGAGCTGTGCCACACGCTCACCGGGCTGGATGGTATAGGCCTCGGTGCCCAGATTGATCATGGGCACCTTCAGTTCCCCGCGGTAGTCACTGTCCACCACGCCCACGCCGTTTGCCATGCACAGGCCGTGCTTGATGGAAAGGCCGCTGCGGGCATAGACCAGCGCCACAGCGTGGGGGCCGGGCAGCTCGATGGCAAGGCCGGTGGGCACCAGTACCCGCTGCATGGGGGCCAGTGTCAGGGGCTCATCCAGCACGGCGCACAGGTCGGCCGCCGCTGCCCCCGGCGTTGCATAGGCGGGCACCTTGGCCCGGGGGTCCAATACTTTATAGTTTACGGTGATCGGTTCCATAGTATACCTCATAAGTTGTTGCTAAACCTCTCCGTCAAAGCCTGACGGCCTGCGAAGCGAGACTGAGAGGTTTAATTCGTTCCCTTGAAATAAAGTCCTCTTGTAAACTCTCCCTCAAAGGGTGCGTGGACACGGATGCTGTCCAGAATGGCGGCTGCTTCCTCCCGGGATTCCAGTGTGAAGTAGGCCACGCCGTAGTCCACAGTCAGAGCACCGGGCTTATCACCCATATAAATAGGTACGGGGTTATAGATCGTCCGCACGCCCATGCCGCAGCGTACCGGGAACTTTTTGGCCTTGCGGTCGGTCAGTTCCCCTGCTTTATTGCAGTGGGCGCAGTCATGGATGTTCTGCAGCGGGCAGGCACGGGTGACCATCAGCGGCATGTGGCCATAGACCAGCACACCGGTGGGCACAGGCTTGCCGTTATGGGTGGGGGCAATGGTGCTGATATCGCTGTCCTTGACTTCGGGCAGGATGAGCACACTGTTCAGGCCATGGTCGGCGTAGAACTGCGCCGCCATCTGGTTGGTGACGTTCAGGCCGAAACTGCCGGTCATCGGCAGGCCACGGCAGAGCCGCAGGTGGGCGATGTTGCTTACCTCATAGCCCGCAAAACCCGCATCCTGGGTGGCGGCAATGCGGCGGGCGGTGTCCTCCTCCAGCGCGCCGAACATCACGCGCGGCAGCTCCAGAAGGGTCTTTTCCCGCCACTCCCGGGGCACCCGGTCAGCCTGCGCAATGGGCAGGATGAGATACTCCACCCCGCTCAGGGCCTGCTCCGGCACCTGCTCCCAAGCTTCAAAGCGGGCGCGCAGGGTGCGGTGGGGCGGCAGAGTGCGCAGGGACAGAGCATCCGGCTCCGCCTCGTGTACCGGCCAGGGGCGCAGGACCTCCCGCTTTTTCAGCAGGGCCTCCAGCGCATCCCGGCGCAGCTCGTTCACGGCACTGCCCGGCACGAACCAGGGGCCGCCGTCCATCTCCACATCGATCTTTTCCACCGCAAAGGGGGTGCCGCCCGTCTTGGAAAGGCTGCGCTGCAGGCTCTCGGTGGGGTCGGTGCGGGCAGGCTGCGGTTCCGCATCGCCGTAGGCAAAGGCTTTGTTGCCGTCCGCGTCGGTCACGGTCAGCTTCTCGCCGCCCTCTTCGATCTCCAGCCTGAACTGCACCGGCACCCGGCTGCGCTCGCGGCGGTAGAGCTCGCGCAGGGCAGGCAGGGTCTTTTTGGTCAGCTCCGCATCGGCTTCACTGCGCACACCGAACATGGTACCGTCGATCTTTCCATCCAGATAACCGGAGGTGAAGCCGGAGCGGCTGAACGCATTTTTCAGCAGGTCACGGTCGTAGGCGCGGCCCTCGCGGCCTGCCAGACAGGCACTGACCGCCGCCGCCACATACTCCGGCGTGCGCAGGCGGCCCTCGATTTTGGCCGATGCCACGCCGACGGCCTGCATTCGATCCAGCTTGTCGATGACAGAGTTATCCTTCAGGGAAAGGTGGTGCAGACGGCCCGGCTTGCCCTCGGGCAGCGGGTTTGCCTCAAAGGGCAGGCGGCAGGGCCCGGCGCAGGAGCCCCGGTTGCCGCTGCGGCCGCCCAGGAAGGCCGACATATAGCACTGGCCGCTGACACACATACAGAGCGCGCCGTGGACAAAGCACTCGGTCTCGATGCCGCAGTGCTTTGTGATGTGCTCCACCTCGGGCAGGCTCAGCTCACGGGCCAGCACCACCCGGGTAAAGCCCAGCTCCTTCAGCTCCAGCGCGCCCTGCAGGGTGTGGACGCTCATCTGGGTGGAGCCGTGGCGGGGCAGGTCGGGGGCGATTCTCCCGATGAGCTGCGCCACCGCCAGATCCTGGCAGATGACCGCATCCGCGCCGCTCTCGGCCACAGCCTTCACAGCACCGGCCAGCGCGGCCAGTTCCCCACCGTAGACCGTGGTGTTCAGTGCCACGTGCACCTTGACACCCCGCGCATGGCAGAACCGGACTGCCTCCTTCAGGCTGTCCGCATCAAAATTTCCGGCCCCTGTGCGGGCATTGAAGCCCGAAAAGCCCAGATATACCGCGTCCGCACCGCTGAACACCGCGGCGCGGAGCATCTCTTCACTGCCCACCGGGGCAAGGATCTCGATCTTTGGCATAATACTCCCTTTGTTCCGGCGCGCTCACCGCGCCCCCATTCATGCTTCCGTCTTTGCTTCCCGGTCGGCCTTCTGCTTGGCCTGCAGGCGTGCCAGCTGCTCCCGCAGGGCATCGTTTTCACGCCGCAGCGTTTCATTTTCCGTTCTCACCTTATCCTCAGCCAGCTTTGCCCTGGCGGCATCGGCAATATAATCCTGGATCTGGCTGCGCATATTCTCGGCGCTGCCGGTGCTCTTTTTGTACTCGTCCAGATAATCCATGGCGCAGAACACCGCCGCCTTGGTCACCGAAAGGTTTTCGTTGGTGTCCAGCAGCTTGGTGATATCCTCATCCAGCCGTTTGGCCAGAGAGGCGATATACTTTTCGGAATCCGTCGTTGCGATCGCATAGGGCGCGCCCGCAATGGTCACTCTCACTTTATTAACCATCGTATCCTCACTAATAATTACTCTGAGCGGAGTTTGTGGCCGAGTTTCCTGCCCCGGTGCACGCTTTTGCCCCCGCCGGGACAACCGTTCACTTCTTATTATAATATAAATGCGCTCCAAGAGAAAGTGTTATTTTTGAATTTTTTGCATATTTACCAGAAAGATTGTGACAAAAATGTCAGTTACGGCAAAAATCGGCGTTTTTCCTTGCATTTACGAATAGAACTGATTATAATGTTCTTGTTGTGGTAACAGGGAGAGGGAAAGAGGAGAAGTTCCCTGTTGCGATATTTCAAAACAGCACAAGTGTGTGTGCGGATAGGAGTTCCTTATGACTACAAAAGAATTTGCAAAAATTCTTCAGGACAAGCTGACCAGCGAGTACGGCGTGGATCTGAGCGTTGCCTCCAAGCAGCAGATCTACCGCTCTCTTGCCCTGATCTGCCGTCAGATGATGAGTGAGAACCACAAGAAGTTCCAGTCCAAGGCCATTGGCACCGGTACCAAGCAGGTATACTACCTCTGCATGGAGTTCCTGATGGGCCGCAGCCTGAAGGTGAGCCTGTTCAATCTGGGTCTGGAAGATGTTGCCCAGAAGGTGCTGGCTGATGCCGACATCAACATCGAGGGCATCTTTGAGGAAGAGCCCGATGCAGGCCTGGGCAACGGCGGTCTGGGCCGTCTGGCTGCCTGCTATCTGGACGGCATGGCCACCACCGGCATCTGCGGCACCGGCTACTCCATCCTGTACGAGTACGGCATCTTCAAGCAGAAGATCGTGGACGGCTGGCAGCAGGAGCGCGCTGACAACTGGCTGCCCGGTGGCCAGGTCTGGCTGAAGAGCCACCCCGATCAGGCCATCGAGGTCCGCTTTGACGGCGAGATCCGCGAGAACTGGGATCACGGCTTCCACTATATCCAGCACACCAACTACAACAGCGTTATGGCTGTGCCCTCCGACATGTATGTGCAGGGCTACGACGGCAAGGGCGTTGCCAAGCTGCGCCTGTGGCAGGCCAAGGCTCCTGACTTTGATATGTCCAGCTTCTCTCTGGGCAACTACAACACTGCCATGAGCAAGAACGCCAGCGCCGAGCTGATCTCCAAGGTGCTGTACCCCAACGACAACCACATTGAGGGCAAGATCCTGCGCCTGCGCCAGCAGTACTTCCTCTCTGCTGCATCCATCGGCGATATCGTGCAGAACCACCTGTCCACCTACGGCACGCTGGAGAATCTGGCCGACAAGGTCGCCATCCAGCTGAACGACACCCATCCCACGCTGGCCATCCCCGAGATGATGCGCATCCTGCTGGACGAGTGCGGCTTTGACTGGGATAAGGCCTTTGAGATCTGCCAGAAGGTCTTTGCCTACACCAACCACACCGTTATGGCCGAGGCTCTGGAGAAGTGGAATGTGGACATCTTCAAGATGACCCTGCCCCGCATCTACCAGATCGTGGTCGAGATGAACCGCCGTGCCCGCGAGGAGCTGGAGAAGGCATTCCCCGGCGACGAGGGCAAGATCAACTACATGGCTCTGATCGGCGACAACCAGGTCCGCATGGCAAACATCTGCGCCTACACCGCCAACAGCATCAACGGCGTGTCCAAGCTGCACAGCGAGATCATCAAGGAGAGCGTGTTCCACGATTACTACCTGTTCAAGCCCCAGGCTTTCAAGAACGTGACCAACGGCATCGCTTACCGCCGCTGGCTGCTGGCCTCCAACCCTGAGCTGTGCAAGCTGCTGGACGAGACCATCGGCGAGGAGTACAAGCACGATGCTTCCAACCTCTCCAAGCTGAACAAGTATGCCGACGACAAGACCGTGCTGAAGCGCATCAACGAGATCAAGCTGGACAATAAGAAGAACTTTGCCGCCTATCTGGAGAAGAGCACCGGCCAGGTCATCGACCCCAACTCCATCTTCGACTGCCAGGTCAAGCGGATGCACGAGTACAAGCGTCAGCACCTGAACGCCCTGAACATCGCCGCTCAGTACCTGTACCTGAAGGAGAACCCCAACGCCGACTTCATCCCCAAGACCTATATCTTCGGCGCAAAGGCTGCCCCCGGCTACTATATGGCCAAGCAGATGATCCGGATGATCTGCAAGCTGGGCGACCTGATCAACAATGACCCCGCCGTCCGCGAGAAGCTGCGCGTGGTCTATCTGGAAGAGTACTGTGTCTCCCTGAGCGAGCACCTGATGCCCGCAGCCGAGGTCTCTGAGCAGATCTCTCTGGCAGGCACCGAGGCTTCCGGTACCGGCAACATGAAGTTCATGCTGAACGGTGCCATCACGCTGGGTACTCTGGACGGCGCAAACGTTGAGATCGCCGATGCCGCCGGCAAGGAGAACGAGCTGATCTTCGGTATGCTGACCCCCGAGGTCAACAACCTCAAGCAGGTGGGCTACCACCCCAGCGCCTTCATCATGGGCGATGACGTGGCAAATGCCGCTCTGAACTTCCTGGAGCGCGGCTGGAACGGCGAGGACTTCCACGAGGTCACCGAGAACCTGCGCACCAGCGATCCTTATATGGTCATGGCCGACTTCAAGGATTACCGCCGTGCTCAGGCCGACCTGCAGCGCCTGTATGCTGACCGCGAGAAGTGGGCACAGATGAGCCTGAAGAACACCGCCAACAGCGGCATCTTCAGCGCAGACCGTTCTGTGCTGGATTACGCCCGCGATATCTGGCACGCTTCTGCTGTGAAGTAATTGGAAAAGTTAACCCCCCAGTCACCTGCGGTGACAGCCCCCCTAGTAGTGGGGCCTCTGGCGTTACGGGAAGTTTTACAGCTTTTCCTTTACGCACAGACTTCACCGTTCTGCCAAGGCCTCCCCTACTAGGGGAGGTGGCAATGCGAAGCATTGACGGAAGGGTTTAGCACAAATATATCTCTGCCCCGGAGCCATTACGGAACCGGGGCTTTTTTTGAGAAAGGAACGACCCCACTTGTCTTGTCTGTTCAACAGTTTTGACCCCTATTTCAAGCAGCCCTTTGGTGCGGTGCGCGCCGGGCAGACTGTCCGGCTGTCGCTCTGCATCCCCGAAGAGCTGGGCTATGTAGACCCGCACCTTGTCCTGAAAAAAGAGGGTAAGTTCGATGTTCCCGTCTACTACCGGATGAACTTCGATGGCCAGACCCCCAGGCAGAACCACTTTTCTGTGGAAGTGCCTCTGAATGCCCCGGGCCTCTACTTCTATTACTTCGACCTCTACACCGACTTCCGCCGCATCGTGCGCGGCCCAGACAACTGCGGCGTGATCAGCTGGCAGGATGGCGAAAGCTGGCAGATCACGGTCTATGAGCAGGACTTTGAGACCCCCGAAAGCATCAAGGGCAAGGTGTTCTATCAGATCTTCCCGGACCGCTTCTGCGAAGGCGTGGAGAACAAGCCCATGCCCTTTGCCGACCGCATCTATCAGGCCGACAAGCACGCCGAGCCCTTCTGGCAGCCCAACGAGGTGGGCGGCCACCTGAATGAGGATTATTTCGGCGGCGACCTCAAGGGCATCCAGCAAAAGCTCCCCTACCTGCACGAGATGGGGGTGGATTTCATCTACCTCAACCCCATCTTTGAGGCCCACTCCAACCACCGCTACAACACCGCCGACTACCTGAATGTGGACCCCCTGCTGGGCACCAACGAGGATTTTGAGGCACTGTGCACCGCCGCCCAGAAGTACGGCATCGGCATCGTGCTGGACGGCGTGTTCAGCCACACCGGCTCCGACAGCCGCTACTTCAACCGCGAGGGCCGCTATGGTGAGGGCGGCGCGTACCGGGACCCCAACTCCCCTTACCGCTGCTGGTACGATTTCGGCCCCCAGTACAAGGACGGCTACCGCAGCTGGTGGGGCTTTGAGACCCTGCCCGAGGTCGACGAGGAGACCCCCTCCTATGTGGAGTTCATCACCGGCCCGGGCGGTGTCATCGACACCTGGCTGCGGCGTGGCGCGGCAGGCTTCCGGCTGGATGTAGCCGATGAGCTGCCCGACGAATTCATTGAGAAGGTGCGCGCCGCCGTCAAGCGGGTCAGCCCCGAAAAGTTCCTGCTGGGCGAGGTGTGGGAGGATGCCACCACCAAGTTCGGCTTCAATAAGCGCCGCACCTATCTGCTGGGCAAGGGCCTGGACAGCGTGATGAACTACCCCTTCAAGAACGCCGTGCTGGATTTCGTCAAGGGCAAGCCCGCCGAGCAGGCCATGACGGAGATCCTGACCATCTGCGAACACTACCCTGCCCCGGCCATGGACACCGCCCTGAACTTCCTCTCCACCCACGACACCGAGCGTGCCCTGACCGTGATCGCTGACGAGCCCGCCAATGGCCGGGGCCGCGCGTGGCAGAGCGGCCGCTGTGTGACCGGCGATGCCTACGAGGAGGGCCTGCTCCGCCTGCGGATGGCCTACGCCATCATCTACACCCTGCCGGGTGTGCCCTGCCTGTACTACGGCGACGAGATCGCCATGCAGGGCTACCGGGACCCCTTCAACCGGGCTTTCTTCCGGTGGGATGCCCACGAACAGCGCCTGCGCCCCGTGCTGGCACAGCTGGCACAGCTCCGCCACACCTGCGAGGCCTTCCGCACCGGCCAGCTGCGGGTCCTGCGTGCCGAGGACGGTATCCTGCACTACCAGCGGGTGGGCAAGGTGGAGACTGCGGAGATCATCGTCAACCGCACCGAGCATATCATCGTGGAGACCCTTGCCAGCGGCAAGAGCACCGAGGTAAATCCTATGGGCTTCACCATCGTGGTGGAAGAGGTGGGGCATAACCCGGACCACAGCTACTATGATTATGTATAAGGAGACGGATTAAACCTCTCCGTCATCTTCGCTGACGCTTGATGCCAGCTCCCCTACTAGGGGAGTTGTCGCGGCGAAGCCTGCGACTGAGAGGTTGGACAGAGCAGCACTCGCCCTTAAATAACAACATATTGTCATTTCCACGTCTTTGTTATATAATAAACGAAGAAGGAGGGATGTTCGATGTCCATTGACCCCATTTTCTGGCTCCTTGCCGCCGTCGGTTTCCTGGCGCTGGAGGGCATGACCTTCAGCATGGTATCCGTCTGGTTTGCGGCAGGCAGCGCGGCAGCCCTGCTCTGCTGCCTGTTCACCCACTCGTTCCGGGTGCAGGCGGTGGTGTTCATTGCGGTCAGCGCGGTCTGCCTGCTGGCATTCAAGCCGCTGGCCAAACGGCTGCACAAGCAGCCCACCCCCACCAACGGTGACCGCGCCCTTGGCCGGGAAGCCCGGGTGCTGACCCCCGTTTCTGCCCAGCAGACGGGCCGGGTGCGGCTGGATGGCGTGGATTGGAGCGCCCGCTGCGCCACCCCAGGCGATACCCTGACCCCCGGGCAGGCCTGCCGGGTCACCGAGATCCACAGCACCCTGCTCATCGTGGAACCCATCCTGACCGAATCCATCAACCACTGAAAAAAGGAGCGTCTCTATGCCTATCATGCTGTTTGTGATCCTCGCGCTCATCTTTGTCATCCTGCTCATCGTCGTCACCAACATCGTCATCGTGCCTCAGTCCATGGTGTACGTTGTGGAGCGTCTGGGCAGCTACTCCGACACCTGGTCGGCCGGCCTGCATGTCAAGATCCCGTTCATTGAGCGGATCGCCAAAAAGGTCAGCCTGAAGGAGCAGGTTGCGGACTTTCCTCCCCAGCCTGTGATCACCCGCGATAACGTCACCATGCAGATCGACACCGTGGTGTTCTTCCAGGTCATGGATGCCAAGCTCTACACCTACGGTGTCAACCAGCCCATCGCAGCCATCGAGAGCCTTTCCGCCACCACCCTGCGCAACATCATCGGTGAGATGGAGCTGGATCACACCCTGACCAGCCGCGATGTCATCAATGGCAAGATCACGGCCATCCTCGATGAAGCCACCGACAAGTGGGGCATCAAGGTCAACCGCGTGGAGGTCAAGAATATCATCCCGCCGCGCGAGATCCAGGAAGCCATGGAGAAGCAGATGAAGGCAGAGCGCGAAAAGCGCGCCGTCATCCTGAAGGCCGACGGTGAGAAGCAGGCCGCCATCACCGCCGCCGAGGGCGAAAAGGAAGCCGCCATCCTCCGTGCCGATGCCGTCAAACAGCAGCGCATTCTCGAAGCTGAGGGCGAGGCGCAGGCCATTCTCGCGGTGCAGAAGGCCAACGCCGATGCCATCCGCCTGCTGAATGAGGCCATGCCCAACGACAAGGTGCTGGCTCTGCGTAGCCTGGAAGCACTGGCCAAGGTCGCCAACGGCAAGGCCACCAAGATCATCATTCCGTCGGAGCTGCAAAATCTGGGCGGCGTTGTGCCCAGCATCAAGGAGCTTCTGACCGACCCGAAAGAGGACTGATCCATGATCTACGATACCCTGAACAATCTCCCCAACTATCTGGGCCTGTGCAGCAGTCTGGACAGCGTCATCGAGTTCATCATGGCGCGGGATATCAACAACCTGCCCGCCGGGCGCACCCGCATCGATGGTGACAAGGCTGTGGTCATGGTGAGCACCGTGACCCCGCAGGCCAGCGACAAGGCCCCCTTTGTCCGGCACGACAACCACCTGACCCTTGAGACCGACCTCGAGGGCAGCGAGCTGTTTGAAGTGTCCCTGGGCGAGTTCAGCCCCACCCGGCCCGCTGACGAAGCCGCTGATACCACCGTGGGCACCGCCGGCACCAGCATTGCCGGAATGCTCTGCGAGGGCCGCTTTGCCCTCTATCTGGCCGGGGAGCCGTACAAATCCGGCTTGAAGGCCCAGGGCTGCGGCAAGCTGAAAAAGGCCGTGTTCACCATGGAGCTGGACCCGGACGAGGAAGACGAGACCGAGGCCGAATAATTCCTGAAAGCACGAACTCCACGCAGCGTAGGTTGCGTGGAGTTTTTTTGTATAGTATACTCTGGTTCAACAATTACGCTTGCCCGACTTGCCAAGGGCTCCCCTATTAGGCAACGACGACGACCGCCGCCAGTGGCGGATGAAGGGAGGAGTTGTTGGGGCCGCGGCCAGCAAGACACGAGCACAATACTTTGTGCGAAGTGGATGCTGGGAGCCGCAACCCGTACGCTGTCGAGCAACGCGAGACTGAGAGGTTTCATTCATTATGAACACATACGTCACAGGCAGCACCATCCGGCAGCTGCGGGAAGCCAAGGGCCTGACCCAGGCAGAGCTTGCCGGAACGCTCTCTGTCAGCGCCAAGACCATTTCCAAGTGGGAGACCGCCAAGGGTCTGCCCGATATCTCCCTGCTGGAACCGCTGGCTGCGGCTCTGGGAGTCAGCGTGCTGGAGCTGATGCAGGGAGAACCCATCATCAACCGGAACCGGGCAGCCAACCTGCTGCGGAGCAAGCTCTACGTCTGCCCCTTCTGCGGCAATGTGCTCCACGCCACCGGACAGGCTGTGGTGAGCTGCTGCGGCATCACCCTGCCTGCGCTGGACATCGCCGAAGCCGAGGATGCCGACGAGCATCATCAGTTGACTGTGGAGCGGGTGGAGGACGAGCTCTTCGTCACTCTGCACCACCCCATGGAGAAAAACCATTACATCTCGTTTCTGGCCTACCTCACCGGCGATAAGCTGCAGCTGGTCAAGCTCTACCCCGAGGGAGATGCCTCTGCCCGCTTCTCCCTGCGGGGCGCAGGTGTGCTTTACTTCTACTGCAACTGCCACGGCCTGATGAAGGCTCCGGATTTCCGCACCGCCACCCGGCACACCTCACCCCAGAAGATCCACCTGCGGGAGCCGGATGAGGGCGACCGGGAACAGGTAATGGCCTACCGGGAAGAATTTTTGGCCATCGGCTCCCGGATGGACGGCACCTCGGCTCTGGACAAATATGCCGACTTCGATGCCTGGCTGGCCCAGCTCCGCAAGCTGAAAGACCCGGCCACAACCCCCGCCGGTCTCGTGCCCGCCACGGAGTATCTTGCTCTGGATGAGCATGAGCATCTGGTGGGCATGACCAACCTGCGCCACCGGCTCAACGATTACCTGCTGACCTACGGCGGGCACATCGGGTACAGCGTCCGCCCCTCGGAGCGGCAGAACGGCTACGCCACCCAGATGCTTCGCCTGACGCTGGAAAAGGCAAAAGAACGAGGTATCGAAAAGGTGCGCATCTGCTGCGACCATTACAACGTTGCCTCAGCAAAGACCATCCGCGCCAACGGCGGCGTGCTGGAGGATGAGCAGTTCGATTCCTCCGATGGAACGCTGACACAGCGGTATTGGATACTGAATAAGTAAAAAGGGGCTGTTGCCAAACTCCTTCCGTCATCGCTCACGCGATGCCACCTCCCTCAATGAGGGAGGCTTTCACAGATTGCCATTACGTCAAGGCTCCCTCCAAGAGGGAGCTGGCGCGGCGAAGCCGTGACTGAGGGAGTTGTCGGCAGCAGCCTTTCTCTATTTCAGCCCAAATGGAACATATCGATCAGCACCACGGCGGCCAGGCCATAGTAGACCACCACAGCCACCAGATCATTGATAGTGGTGATGAGCGGGCCGGAAGCCACGGCGGGGTCGATGTGGATCTTATGGAACAGCATGGGGATGACCGTGCCCACCAGGCTGGAGATCACCATGGCCACGACCAGAGATACGCCCACACAGCCCGAGAGCAGGAAGGCTTCACCCCAGGCGTAGGCCTTGAAGAAGTGGATGTAGCAGCCCAGGAAGCCCAGCGCCAGCACGGCCAGCAGTGCACCGTTGGTCAGGCCCACCCGCATTTCCTTCCAGAGCAGCTGGAGTTTTTTGGCAGTGGTCAGGTTCTCGTCCACCAGCACACGGATGGTCACAGCCAGCGACTGGGTGCCCACATTGCCGGCCATATCCAGCACCATGGACTGGAAGCAGATGACGATGGGCAGCACCGCCACCACCGATTCAAACGCCCCCACCACCGAGGACACCAGCATCCCGAGGAACAGCAGGGCAATCAGCCAGGGCAGGCGCTTTTTCACACTCTGGAACACACCCTCGTTCAGATCCTCTTCACTGGTCAAGCCGCCGAGTTTTGCGTAATCATCGCCCATCTCGTCGTCCACCAGCTCGACCACATCCGCCGAGGTGATGATGCCCAGCAGCTTCCCGCTGTCGTTCAGGACAGGGAGCGAGCGCTCGGCGTAGTCCACGATGCGGTCGATGCAGTCGCTGATCTTCTCGTGGTCGGTGACGTAGGGGTAGGAGCGGGCGATCAGCTTTTCCAGGCGCTCCTCCGCACGGGCCACGATGAGGTCTTTCAGGTCGATGGCACCATAAAAGTGCTCGTTCTCATCCACTACATACAGGGTGGAGATGTTATCGTTCTCGCCTGCCTGCTTCACCAGCTCGCTCATGGCCTGCCGGATGGTCATATCCCTGCGGATGCAGATGTAGTTGGTGGTCATGCAGCTGCCGATCTCGTCCTCGTGATAGGAGAGCAGCAGCTTCACATCATCGGCGGCATCCTTGTCCAGCTGGTGGACGATCTTTGCCTTATCGTCCTCTTCCAGATCATCCAGAGCATCTACGGCATCGTCCGAATCCATGTGGGAGATGACCCGGGCGGCCCGCTCGGGGTCCAGCTCCTTCAGGTAAGGCTCTGCGTCGTCCAGATAGGAGAAGATCTCTGCCACCGTATCCACGCCCAGGGCGGTGTACACCTTCTGGCGCTCCTCCGGTGTCAGGGCCGTCAGGGCATCGGCCAGGTCGTTTTCATGGTAATCGGACAGCTTTTCAGCCAGCTCTGCCTGGGGCAGACCGCTGTGGATGATGTCCAGAATTTCCTGCACATAATTTTTCTTCTGCATGGTTTGGTCCCTCCGTTTCCCGTTTCCGGGCATAAAAAATACACCGCATCGGTCTGGTTACAACTCCTGCGGTGTACAAAGGGCATGCAGTTCAGGATGCGGCTAACACGTTTGCACGGCCCGCATCGCAGGAGAAGCGTTGTTTGGGGTGATCCGTATGGTCACTGGACATGGAAACAAACTCCTCCTTGGTGTAAGATTTTTCTTTCAGCCCCGTTATCATACTACGCCGGGCCGGATTTTTCAACCCCTTTTACAGTTTTTTTACCGGATTATTGCTATATTGCACAAAGATCATTTCTTATACTTCCCATACCACTGCACTGACAGCCTCCAGGAAAGTGCATACAGCACCAGCACCGCTGCCAGCGCACCGACGATGGCAATGGCCGCGCCCGGTTCCGGTACGGCATCCATCAGGACCATCCCGCCGCCCAGGGCAGCGCCCATTCCGGCAAACATCAGCATGTAGAGCATCCGCGCCTTTTCTGCGCCAAAACGGTAGTACAGCGGCAGCATGATCCCGTTTATCAGCAGGACGGAAGCTGCACCCGCCCCCAGCAAAAGGCCGATCGGCATCGCAGGAAGCGGTTTTCCCATCCAGAACAGGATGCCGCAGAAAATTCCATTCAGCGCCGCAGAGACCGCCGTGCAAAGCAGACCCACGAGATATTTTTCTGCCACCTGAAGTTCCTTGCTCAGCGGCAGGGCAAAGCTGTACTCCGTCCACCCGCTGGCGTGGTCGTAGGAAAGCAGGTAGGCGGGCATGAATCCCAGAAAAACAGCTGAATAATTCACCGCAAAGCTCGAATCCCCGGAAGTGCTCAGGGTCCAGATCGCCAGCACGGCCAGCACCGTGAGGTACATCATCCGCATATTTGTTTTGACTTGATACCAATCCTTCAACAGCAAACCTTTCATCGCACATTCTCCCCTTTCACCATCAAAACGAACAGTTCTTCGATGCTCACCGGTGTCAGGGTGCCGCCTGCCGGGACAAGTTCCCTCTTCACCAGTGCCTCGGCCCCGTAGGCTGTCACCCGACGGCTGACGATGGCGTTTTTATCCAGCTCCTCCAATTGCCCGGCAGTGCCGTGCCAGAGGGCGTACTCCTCCCGCAGGGTGTCCTTATCTTCGCAGAGCAGGAGCTTCCCCTTGTGCAGAAAGGCAATGGTATCGCAGAGCTTTTCCAAATCGCTGACGATGTGGGACGAAATCAAAATTGCATGGTTCTCATCCCGCACAAAGTCCAGCAGCAGATCGATGAGCTCATCCCGCACCACCGGGTCCAGGCCGCTGGTGGCTTCGTCCAACAGCAGCAGCTTGGGGTGATGAGAAAGTGCCACGGCAAGGCACTGTTTCATCTTCATGCCGGTGGAGTAATCGGCGTAGCGCTTTTTCTCCGGCAGTTCAAAGCGCTTACAATAATCCGCGTAAGCTGCGGCATCCCAATTGGGATAGATGCCCGCCATCACTTTTCCCACCTGCGGCGCGGTCAGGCAGGTGGGGATGCCCTCGCCGCCCAACACCACGCCGATATCGGCTTTGGCAAGCGGGGCGATTCCCTCCTGCCCGAACAGCTTCACAGCGCCAGCGTCCCTGTCGATCATGTCCAGGATCAGCTTAATGGTCGTGCTCTTGCCCGCGCCGTTCTCACCGATCAGCCCGCAGACTGTGCCGCCGGGCAGTTCCAGATCAATGGGCCCCAGCGTAAAATCCGGGTAGTGCTTTTCAAGGCCGTGCAGTTCTAATGCGTTCATGGTTCATTCCTCCCACAGCAATTCCAACATTTCGGTCAGTTCCTGTTTGGTCAGCCCGCAGGGTGCCGCCAGCCGGACGGCTTCCGTCAGGTGTGCTTCGATTTTTTTCAGGTTCTCTTCCCGGAGCAGCTCGGTGTTTTTCGCCGCCACGAAAAAGCCCTTGGCGGGCACGGCGTATAAAAAGCCCTCCTGTTCCAGCTCATCGTAGGCCCGCTTTGTAGTAATAACACTGATGCGCAGATCCCGCGCCAGCCCCCGGATGGACGGCATAGCTTCCTCCGGCTGCAGTTCCCCGCTCAAAATCTGGTTCTTGATCTGGGTATAGAGCTGCTCGTAGATGGGTGCGCCGCTCTTGTTATCGATGAAGAGATTCATGTCTGCCGCCTCCGTTGCATCTGTATATTTACAGTATATACAGTAGATACACAATTGTCAATAGGCAGACACAAAAAAGCAGCTCTCCCGTTTGAACGGGAAAGCTGCTTTTTCATCTGATCAGGCTCTGACTATGGGGCGGCTTAGTAGGCCACGCCCCAGTAGACCATCTTGCTGGCGGGCTTGCCGCAGCAGGGGCAGACATCGCTGAGGTGCTCCTGCTCAAAGGGCATGCAGCGGCTGGACAGGCCAGCCTCTTCCTTCATCTTCATCTCGCAGGCCAGGTCGCCGCACCACATGGTCTTGATGTAGCCGGTGTTGGCCTTGGCCAGCTCCTTGACCTCCTCCATGGTGGTGGCTGCCCAGGTGCGCTTCTCGCGGTTGGCGAGGGCACGCTCGTACAGATCCTTGCGCAGGGCCTCCAGCTGGGCCGGGATCGCAGTCTCCAGCTCGTCCAGGCTCACGAAGATCTTTTCACGGGTGTCGCGGCGAACCAGCACGCACTGGTTCTTTTCCAGATCCTTGGGGCCGATCTCCAGGCGCAGGGGCACACCCTTCATCTCCCACTGGGAGAACTTCCAGCCGGGGGCGTTGTCGCTGTCGTCCAGCTTGACGCGGGCATACTTGCTGATCTTCTCAGCCAGCTCGGCGGCCTTCTCGGAAACGCCGGGCTTGTGGGCGGCGATGGGCACGACCACGACCTGGATGGGAGCCACTGCCGGGGGCAGGATCAGGCCGTCGTCATCGCCGTGGGTCATAATGATGGCACCCACCAGACGGGTGGAAACGCCCCAGCTGGTCTGGAACGGGTGATGCAGCTGGTTGTCGCGGCCGGTAAAGGTCACGTCGTAAGCCTTGCTGAACTTATCGCCGAAGTAATGGCTGGTGCCGCTCTGCAGGGCCTTGCCGTCCTTCATCATGGCTTCGATGGTATAGGTAGCCTCGGCACCGGCAAACTTCTCCTTATCGGTCTTGCGGCCCTTGACAACAGGGATGGCCAGATCCTGCTCGCAGACATCCGCGTAGCAGTTCAGCTGCTGCTGGGTCTCGGCCTCGGCCTCGGCGGCAGTCTCGTGGATGGTGTGGCCTTCCTGCCACCAGAACTCACGGCTGCGCAGGAAGGGACGGGTGGTCTTTTCCCAGCGCACCACGCTGCACCACTGGTTGTACTTCATGGGCAGCTCACGGTAGCTGTGCAGCACGCGGGACCAGTGGTCACAGAACATGGTCTCGCTGGTGGGACGCACCGCCAGGCGCTCTTCCAGCTTGTCGGAGCCGCCCATCGTGACCCACGCCACCTCCGGCGCGAAACCATTGACCAGCTCGCCTTCCTTCTGCAGCAGGCTCTCGGGGATCAGCACGGGCATGGCCACGTTCTCGTGACCGGTTGCCTTGAACCGGGCATCCATGTCCTTCTGGATCAGTTCCCAGATGGCCTGACCATAGGGGCGCAGGATGATGAAGCCCTTGACACTGGAGTACTCCACCAGCTCTGCCTTGACGCAGATGTCGGTGTACCACTGTGCAAAGTTTTCTTCCTGGCTGGTGATCGCCTGCACAAGCTTCTTGTTGTCTTTTGCCATTTTGTTATATCCTCCTAAGCCGTGCGCCAAACGCCTGTGTTCCAGCCGTTCCGCACGAGCTCATATTAAAAGCCCCGCTGCAGTGCCGCCGTGTGCAGCGCTGCGGGTACGGGGCCTTTTTGCAAAACTGTTATCAGCCCTTGTGGCTGTCCACAAATTCCACCACGTCGCCCACGGTGCGCAGATTCTCGATGGCATCGTCCGGCACCTCAATGCCAAACTCGTCCTCCAGCGTCATCACCATGTCCACGATATCCAGGCTGTCGGCCTCGAAATCACTCATAATGTCGCTCTCCATCGTGATCTTAGCAGGGTCAATATCCAGCTGCTCTGCCAGCAGTGCACGGATCTTTTCAAAAGTATCCATCGTCGCGGTCTCCTTTTGTCAATGATTCTTTCTTCTCTGCCTGCACGCCCTCTCCGGCGCGCAAAAGCACTCTCTCTTTTTATATCCCATGGGCCGTATCTTGTCAAGCCCTGTTTTGCATTCCGGCCCTTTACGGGCAGAAAAAACCGATGAAAATTGCACAAAGCCCTCTTTTTTGCTTGACAGAAGCCCGTTTGATTCTTATGATTATATGTGACGAACCAAACCTCTCAGCCATGCTGCATCAGCATGGCCGCAGAGGTCCCGCCTGTAAAGGAGAATGCTCCATGAAATTGTCATTTACCAAGATGCAGGGCTGTGCCAATGATTACATCTATCTGGACTGCCGTGCATCCGGTGTGCCCGCAGACATTGCCGCACTTGCACAGCGGCTCTCAGCCCGGCATTTTTCCGTGGGTGCGGACGGCATCATCTGCATCTGCGCCCCTGTGACCCCCGGGGCCGATGGCCGGATGCGCATCTTCAACGCAGACGGCAGCGAGGCCCAGATGTGCGGCAACGGCGTGCGCTGTGTGGCCGAGTGGCTCTACACCCACGGGGTGGAAAAACCTGTCCTGACCATCGACACCAACAGCGGTGTCAAGCGCATCACCCGGCAGGGCGCACAGCTGTGGCAGGTGGAGATGGGCGCTTACAGCACCCTGCCGGCCGACCTGCCTGCCATCCACATGGGCGAAGGCCCGCTGGTGGATCAGCCGCTCACCGTAGAGGGAAAAGTGTGGAAGGTGACCTGCATCAGCGTGGGCAACCCTCACTGCGTGACCGTGGTGGAGGATGTGGACAGCCTGAAGCTGGAAGCCATCGGCCCGGCGTTCGAGCATCACGCCAACTTCCCGGAGCGCATCAACACCGAGTTCGTACAGGTGGTGGATGCCGCCCACCTGAAGATGCGGGTGTGGGAACGCGGCAGCGGCGAGACCTGGGCCTGCGGCACTGGCACCTGCGCCACCGTGGCGGCTCTGACCGAACTGGGCAGCTGCCCCGCCGGACAGGATATCCATGTGCAGCTGCGCGGCGGTGAGCTGGTCATCCGGGTACTGCCCGGCAGGCAGCTGCTGATGACCGGCAGCGCTGTCACGGTGTACGAGGGAGTTGCGGAAGTTTAACATCCTCGCCCTCTCCGTCATTGCTTTGCAATGCCACCTCTCCCAAAGGGAGAGGCAATTGCGGCTCAACGGTCAGCTTCTGCTGGCGTAGACGCTGCATCGGCTCTCCCTTTGGGAGAGCTGGACGCGAAGCGGCCTGAGAGGGCGGGCAATCTTATAAAGTGAGGGAACAACTTATGAAAATGAATCATCATTACGGCGAGCTGAAGGCAAGCTACCTGTTCGTGGACATTGCCCACAAGGTGGCCGCCTATCAGGAAGCACACCCCGAAAAAGAGATCATCCGCCTGGGCATCGGCGATGTGACCCAGCCTCTGGCAAAGTGCGTGGTCACCGCCATGCAGGATGCCGCCGCTGAGATGGGCACCAAGGAGGGCTTCCACGGCTACGGCCCCGAGCAGGGCTATCCGTTCCTGAAGCAGGCCATTCAGGGCTACTACGCAGGCCGCGGCACCCAGCTGGCTGAGGACGAGATCTTTATCTCCGACGGTGCCAAGAGTGACCTGGCCAACGTGCTGGGCCTGTTTGATGTGGACAACACCGTTCTGGTCCCGGACCCCGTGTACCCCACCTATGTGGACGACAACGTGACCGACGGCCGCAAGATCATTTACGGCCGCACCAGCCAGGAGAACGGCTTCCTGGGGATGCCCGATGACAGCGTGAAGGCTGACATCATCTACATCTGCAGCCCCAACAACCCCACCGGTGCCGCCTACACCCGCGAGCAGCTCAAGGCCTGGGTGGACTACGCCAAAAAGAACAACGCCGTTATCCTGTACGATGCCGCCTACGAGTGCTTCATCACCGACCCCGCTCTGGCACGCAGCATCTTTGAGGTAGAGGGTGCCCGCGAGTGCGCCATTGAGATCTGCTCCTTCTCCAAGATCGCAGGCTTCACCGGCACCCGCTGCGGCTACACCATCGTGCCCCACGAGCTGGAGCGCGAGGGCATGAACCTGAACAAGCTGTGGCTGCGCCGCCAGACCACCAAGTTCAACGGCGTGCCCTACGTCGTTCAGCGCGCTGCTGCCGCCGTGTTCACCGAGAGCGGCATGGCTGAGATCCAGGCCAACCTCGATTACTACCGCCAGAACGCCAAGGTCATTGCCGACGCGCTGGACGAGTGCGGTGTGTGGTACTGCGGCGGCAAGAACAGCCCCTACATCTGGCTGCGCTGCCCCGGCGGCATGAAGAGCTGGGAGTTCTTCGACTGGCTGCTGGAGAACTGCGGCGTGGTCGGCACCCCGGGTGTCGGCTTCGGCGAGTGCGGCGAGGGCTACTTCCGCCTGACCGCCTTCGGCGATGCCGAAAAGACCAAGGTCGCCGCCCAGCGCATCAAGGCCGCCATCCAGACTCTGTAAACTTACACAAGCAAAAAGGCGATGCAGTTTCGAACAGCTGCATCGCCTTTTTCTTTTATTTCCGACCCGTCAGCCGGTTGAGCAGCATCACTGCCAGAACAATGATACCGATGACAAGGATGATGCCGACCATCCCGATCAGCATCATCGGCAGCGTGGTCATCCACGAAGTAAGATGAAGCATGCGATCACCTCCGTTAAACCATCAGGGTCAGGATCAGGCCGCCTGCAATGACGGACGCGATCTGTCCCGAAACGTTGACGCTGATGGAATACATCAGCAGGAAATTCTGGTTGTCCTCTTCCAGGCCCATCTTGTTGACCACACGGCCGCTCATGGGGAAGGCCGAGATGCCGGCCGCGCCGATCATGGGATTCAGCTTTTTGCCCTCAGGCCGGAAAAGGTTCAGCAGCTTTGCAAACAGCACGCCGCCTGCCGTATCAAAGACAAAGGCCACCAGACCCAGTGCAAGGATGAGCAGGGTGTCGGGCCGCACGAACTTGTCGGCGGTCATCTGCCCGGCAACGGTCAGGCCCAGCACGATGGTAATGAGATTTGCCAGCACATTCTGGGCGGTCTCGCTCAGCGCATTCAGCACCCCGCACTCCCGCAGCAGGTTGCCGAACATCAAAAAGCCCACCAGCGCCACACTGGCCGGAGCCACCATGCCTGCAATGATCGTAACCACGATGGGGAACAGGATCTTGGTCAGCTGGGAAACACTGCCCTTTTCATAGGACATCCGGATGCGGCGCTCCTTCTGCGTGGTCAGCAGCCGGATCACAGGCGGCTGCACGATGGGTACCAGCGCCATGTAGCTGTAGGCTGCCACCATGATGGCACCGAGGTACTGGGAGTTGAGCGTATTGGCCACGAAAATGGCGGTAGGGCCGTCTGCCGCACCGATGACAGCGATGGAGGCAGCATCCTTCAGGTCAAAGAAGAAGCCCGCCAGAAACAGGGTAAAGAAGATGCCGAACTGGGCCGCCGCGCCAAAGAGCATCAGCCACGGCTTTTCCAGCAGCGGACCAAAATCGATCATGGCACCGATGCCGATGAAGAGCAGCAGCGGGAACAGCTCGTTGGACATGCCTGCTTCAAACAATGCAGAGATAGGGCCCACCGTATCCCCCTGCGTGATGGCACCCGAGAGGGGCAGGTTGACCAGAATGGCACCAAAGCCCATGGGCAGCAGCAGGCTCGGCTCCATCTTTTTGGCGATGGCAAGGTAGATGAGCAGTGCACCGATGCCCCACATCACCACCATCTGCCAGGTCAGATTCCCAAAATTGGAAAAGAGACTGGCGAATGTGTTCAGAAGATCCATATTTATTTTTCCTCCTTATGTTCCTGTGCCGGGCAAGAAAAAAGAGACCCCTGCCACAGCACTCTGTCTGTGACAAAAGTCTCAAGCCAACACATGACATCGGGCATTTCTGCCGTGATGACGCTGCCATGTAGCACCCCACAGGCCCTGCGGAATGCCCTTTACTCCCTTTTATCGATTTTAATTAAATCAGAAGGCAGTCCCCTCTGTCAAGGGGTTCCTGCATTTCTTTGCCAAACTTTGCTTCAGCGCTCAAACGTTGTGCTGAGGGTTGTCTCCCAAGTCTGGCCGGGGGCAAGGCAGGCGGCAGCGGCGCGCTGGCTCCACTCCTGGGTGTCGGTCTGGGCACCGGGCAGGGAGTGCCACGGCTCAATGCAGACAAAGCGCACTGGCTTTGCCGGAGCCGACCAGATGAGGGTGTAGGGGTAGCCCTCCACATTGCAGACGATCCCCTTGCCGGTGTCCTTTTCGTAGATGCCCAGCGTGCGGCTGCGCAGACCGGCCATGCAGAAGCTGTCGTTCTCAAACAGATCGTCTGTCAGGGGGATGCTCTGCTCGTTCTTCCACCGGTAGCCGCACTTGCCGGTCAGCAGACCGTTGGGGTAAGCGTCCAGGATCATCGGGCTTTCCGGCTGGTCGAAGCGGAACTCGTAATCGGTGGTGGTGTGCTTGTCATCAAAGGGGATGCGGAACGCCGGGTGGTAGCCGATGCCGAACTGCAGCTCCTCGGCGGCATCGGCGGGGTTGGTGACGGGCAGGGTGTGGTGGACCGTCCTGCCCTCCAGCCGGAAGGTGCTGGTCAGAACAAAATCAAACGGGAAGCGCTCTGCCTTGCTCTTTTCATCCGAGCGCAGCTCCAGCCGGATGGTGTCGCCCTCGGCGCAGAGCAGGGTGTGCTCCACGTCCCGGGCAAAGCCGTGCTGCCCTCCGGGGTAGGTCTTGCCCTTATGGGTAAAGGCCCCGCCGGTCAGCTTGCCCGTCCAGGGGAAAAGGATGGGGGCATGGCGCTTCCAGACAGCCGGGTCGGCCTGCCAGAGCATCTCCTGCCCGGCGGCATTTTTCAGGCTGACTGCTTCGGCACCATGGGTATCCACGGTCAGGGTCAGGAATTCGTTGTGAATGGTTGCCTGCATGATTCATCTCTCCTTTTTATCTGTTGACGATGTGCTCGCCGTTTCCTTCCAGCCAGGTGCGCAGGTTCCGGGTGGTAATGTCCATCAGGTTCTGCAAAGCCTCCCGGGTCGTCCACGCAATGTGCGGTGTAAGGATAGCGTGGGGTTCTGCCCGCAGGGGGCTTTCCTGAGGCAGAGGCTCGGTGACAAAGGCATCGGCCCCGTAAAAGCCCAGCTGACCGCTGTGGAGGGCCGCTGCCACGGCCTCCTCATCCACCAGCGCGCCCCGGGCCGTGTTGAGCAGAATGGCCCCGGGCTTCATCTTCGCCAGCGCCTCCGCGTTGACAAGGCCCCGGGTCTGGGGCGTGGCCGGGCAGTGCAGGCTGAGGATATCGCACCGCCTCAGCAGGGTATCATAATCCACAAACTCCACACCGTCGGCGGCGTATTCGGGCCGGACGGTGCGGGTGCAGACCAGCACCTCCATGCCAAAGGCTCTGGCAATGCGGGCCGACTGCCGTCCAATGCTGCCATAGCCGTAAACGCCATAGGTCTTGCCATAGAGCTCCATCTGGGGCAGCAGGCCGATGCTCTCCGGAATATCCAGCTGCCAGCACCCCTGCTTGACGGCACGGTTGTAGCGCTCCGCGCACTGGCAGATGGCCAGCAGCAGGCTGAAGGTCATCTGGGCCACGCTGTAAGTAGAATAGCCCGGCACATTGGCCACTGCAACGCCGTGGCGGCGGCAGGCTTCCAGATCCAGGTTGTCGGTTCCTGTGGCGATGATGCCCACCCATTTCAGGTTCGGGCACTGCTGTAAGATCTTCTCATCCATGCGGCACTTGTTCAGCAGAACGATGTCCGCATCTCCAATGCGGGGGGCGATCTCCTCGTAGGACGTGCGGACATAGCTGGTGGTATCGGGCACCAATGCCTTTACCCCCGACCAGTCGAGGTCGCCTTCCTCCATGACATAGCTTTCCAGAATGACAGCTTTCATCTCAGTCCTCCAACAAAACGTCCTCGCTCAGCACCTGACCGATGGGCTTTGCAATGCACAAGTCGGCCTGCGCATCGGCCCCGGTGGGTTGCATGTTGATGACCACCAGATGGCGGCCCCGGAAGTACCGGATGAGCCCCGCCGCCGGGTAGACCACCAGACTGGTGCCGCCGATGATGAGGGTATCCGCCTTGCGGATGGCAGACACGGCCCCGGAGAGAACCTCCTCGTCCAGCCCTTCCTCGTACAGGACGACATCCGGCTTGACGATGCCGCCGCACTTGGGGCAGCGGGGCACGCCGGTACTGTTGGCAATGAAGTCCACATCGTAGAACGTGCCGCACTTCACGCAGTAGTTGCGCAGGGTGCTGCCGTGGAGCTCGTAAACGGTCTTGGAGCCAGCCGCCTGATGCAGGCCGTCGATGTTCTGGGTGACGATGGCCTTCAGCCTGCCCTCCCGCTCCAGCTTTGCCAGCCGCAGGTGGGCAGCGTTGGGCTTTGCCCCCTTCACAATGAGCTTATCCCGGTAGAACCGGTAGAACTCCTCGGGGTTCTCCTCCCAGAAGGTGTGGCTCAGGATGGTCTCGGGCGGGTAATCGTACTTCTGGTGGTACAGGCCGTCCACGCTGCGGAAATCAGGGATGCCGCTTTCGGTGGAGACCCCCGCGCCGCCAAAAAAGACGATGCGGTCGCTCTCGGCAATGATTTTTTCCAGTGCAGGAACCATAAAAGAAACGCTTCCTTTCCGGCAGATCGTTGTGTTTTGGATAGCTCCAGTATAACACAAATCCAGAGGAAAGGAAGCGTTTCTTTTTTTGATGGGATCGTCCCCTTGCTCAGCGCCCGTTTTCGGCAAACAGGGTTCCCAGCGCATCCAGCAGATCATGCGGGAGCATCCCGGTTTCCCCGTGCAGGGCGGCGGCACGGTCGGCAGCTGCACCATGGAGATAAACGGCACAGGCAGCGGCCTCAAAGGCAGGCAGACCGCAGGCCAGCAGGGCGCTGGTCATGCCCGCCAGCACATCCCCGCTGCCGCCCCGGGAAAGCCCCGGGTTGCCGGTGGGATTGACCGCACAGCGGCCATCCGGCCCTGCAATGACGGTGTGCGCCCCCTTCAACACCACCACAGCATTCCATGCTTTCGCGAATTGAATTGCGATTTCTTTTCTATCCATTGAAATTTCAGAAGAGGAAAGTCTCGTCAGCCGGGCCATCTCGCCGGGGTGAGGCGTTAAAATCAACTCACTCTTCGGATGAAGCATTTTTCCCATATATGGTAGCAGGTCAGCGGCCGCGTTCAGGCCGTCCGCATCCAGCACTGCACTGCCGGAAAAACCGGGCAGGAGCGTTTTCACCAGCGCCCGGGTCTCGGCGGCACGGGCCGCGCTCTGGGCCGTATAACCCAGCCCGGGGCCCGCCAGCAGGACAGAGGCCTTCTGCCGCCGGATGCGGTCGATATTCTGGGGCGAGATGCCGCCCCCTGCCCCCGCTTCGCAGGGGCAGAGACAGCACTCGGGCAGGCGTGCGGCCACAGCCGCCAGCACCGGCTCCACACTTGCCAGCGTAACGATACCGGCTCCGGTGCGCAGGGCACCTTCCACGGCCAGCGCCGCCGCGCCCCGGTAGGACGCACTGCCCGCCACCGCCAGCACGGAGCCAAAGGTCCCCTTATGCGCATCCCGGGGGCGGGGCTGGATGGCCTGCCAGACAAAATCAGAAGTTGTTTCGAACATAGGCGGCTCCTTTCGGGTGAGATTTCGCCCTCTCAGTCAAAGCCTTACGGCTTTGCCAGCTCCCCCAAAGGGGGAGCCTATTGCGGGTCTTGGATAAAGGCAGCATTGCCTCTCCCTTTGGGAGAGGTGGCAGCGCGTAAGCGCTGACGGAGAGGGCGAGGATGTTACCCTTCCCCCTGCAAATACCTCCGGATCTCCTTCTCCGCCTCCTGCACCTCTTCATGGAACATGCGGGCAGAGACACGGAGGGCACCATGGCCCAGAATGATGACCTGTTCCATGCCATCGGAGGTGGCCACGCGGACGCGGCGGCCCTTGCCGATCTCATGGGTGACACGCTCGATGAACATATCGGCGGTCTCGGCTTCCCGGGTGTAGACCACATGGATATTGTGGTACTGCTCTATGCTGCCGGGGCTGCCCGGCACACGGTAGGCATCGAACACAAGGATGAGCACGCACTTCTTAAAGCCCTGATAGTTGCAGAGGATGTCCATCAGCCTGTGGCGGGCCGCTTCCAGGCTCTCTTTGGAGAGTGCGTTCAGCTCGTCCCATGCAAAGATGATGTTGTAGCCGTCCACCAGCAGGTATTCGGGCTGGATCTCCCACTGCTCGGCGTTGAAATCGGGGCGTTCCCGCTTCTGGGTGGGGCGGAACGCCGCCAGCGGATCCCGCTTGATGGGCCCATAGGTCTGTTCAAAGATCTTCAGCAGCTCAGCATCCTCTTCCAAAGTAGCACGATAGGCGGCCATCCGGCGGGGGCGGGCCTGCACCGCTTCCTCGGTCTTTGCAGTCTTGCCCCAGCCGCTGTCCACATGCATGTGGCTGCGCACCTGCTCCCAGGGCACCACAAATCCGGCCCCGTGGGCGCAGAACACCGAATCCGCCGGGTTGTCGAGGTCGTGTTCCGGCTCATAGCCCGCGGCCTCGATGACCTCTGCTGCATTGTGGCAGGGACGGTAGCCGTCCAGCGTCAGGGTCAGGTGTCCCCTGCCCCGGGTATAGCCCACCACCTCCATGGGGTAGCTGCGCATGGTGGAAGCCGGTGCCGTGCCGGTGAGCAGGGTGGTATCCCCGTCGGCTCCGGTCTCGGGCGGGTCAAAGCTGCCGCCCATGCTCTGGATATCGTTCATGGCGCGGCCCACGTTGTCAGAGGGCAGCTCCAGCCGGAAGGCATACCACGGCTCCAGCAGCTGGGTCTTGTGGATCTGGTCTGCCATCATCAGGCCCTGCCGGACGGCGCGGTAGGTCGCCTGCCGGAAATCGCCGCCCTCGGTGTGCTTGAGGTGGGCGCGGCCCGCAATGAGGGTGATCTTCACATCGGTCAGGGGTGCCCCGATGAGCACGCCCAGATGCTGCTTTTCCTCAAGATGCGTCAGCACCAGCCGCTGCCAGTTCTTGTCTAGCACCTCTTCCCGGCAGTCGGTGGCAAACTGCATTCCGCTGCCCCGGGGCAGCGGCTCCAGCTTGAGGTGGACTTCCGCATAGTGGCGCAGGGGCTCGTAGTGGCCCACGCCCTCCATGGCTTCGGTGATGGTCTCCTTATACAGGATGCCGCCGGGGCCGAAGCTGACCTCCAGCCCGTACCGCTCGGCCAGCAGGCTTTTCAGCACCTCCAGCTGGATCTCGCCCATCAGCTGGACATGGATCTCGCCCAGGGTCTCGTTCCAGACCACATGGAGCTGGGGCTCCTCTTCTTCCAGCCGATGGAGCTTTCCCAGCGCGGCGTGCACGTCTGCGCCCTCGGGCAGCAGCACCTGATAGCTCAGCACCGGCTCCAGCACCGGCAGGTCACTGTCCCGTTCCGCCCCCAGACCCTCGCCCGGGCGGGCTTTGGTCAGGCCGGTAACGGCGCACACCTGGCCGGGGCCGATGCACTCCGCCAGCGTAAACTTTGCGCCGGAGTAGAGCCGCAGCTGGTTGGCCTTTTCGGCCCATGGCTCCCCGTCGACCTCTCCGGTGAGCTGGGCTTTCACCTTGAGCGCGCCGCCGGTCACCCGCAGCCAGGTCAGGCGGTTTCCCTGCTCATCCTGGCTCACCTTGAACACCTTGGCCCCGAAGGCTTCCAGCGCGGGGGCCGGGCGGGTATAGCGGTCCAGGCCCTCCCCCAGCGCATCCACACCCTGCAGCTTCAGGGCTGAGCCAAACCAGCAAGGAAACACATGCCGCCGGGCAATGGCGGGGATGAGATCGGTATCGGTCAGGCTTCCCCGGTCCAGCATCGTCTCCATCAGCCGCTCATCGCAGAGAGCCAGCGCCTCGTCCCGGTCGGCCTGCTCTGCCCCAAAATCCACAAAGCCATCCCCCAGCCGACGGTTCAGCTGGGTCAGAAGCGCTTCCCTGCCCGGGCCGGGCAGGTCCATCTTGTTCACGAACACAAAGGTGGGGATGCGGTACCGCCGCAGCAGCCGCCAGAGCGTCTCGGTATGGCTCTGCACGCCGTCGGTGCCGCTGATGACCAGCACCGCATAATCCAGCACCTGCAGTGTCCGCTCGGTCTCCGTGGAAAAATCCACATGGCCCGGGGTGTCCAGCAGGGTAAAATCGGTATTGCCCGCCGTGAAGAGGGCCTGCTTGGAGAAAATGGTAATGCCGCGCGCCTTTTCCAGCGCGTCGGTGTCCAGAAAGGCATCCTTATGGTCCACCCGGCCCAGCTTGCGGATGGTGCCGGTGCCGTAGAGCAGGGCCTCGGAAAGGGTGGTCTTGCCGCTGTCCACATGGGCCAGAATGCCGATGACCAGCTGCTTGTGCTCTTGTTCCATGCCGCGGCCCCCTTACAGTGCGCTGGCGATCAGCGCAGCAGCGACCAGCGGCAGGCCCAGCACCAGATTGGAGAGCAGGCTGCAATAGGTGCGCTCCTCGGGTTCCAGCTCCTCAAAGGAGACGATCTTCTCATCCGCATAGTCGATGATGGAACGGGTGGAGTGGATCTTTTTCTGCCGCTTGCCCATCCCCTTGAATTCCTCCAGCAGATGGTGGATGGTCACGCCATCCAGCCGCAGGTAGTCCACCCAGGCCCAGATGAGCAGCACCACGCCGCACAGAAAGCCCGGAGCCTCCCAGATGGTAAACGTGCCATCGCTGACATAGCGCCGCCACAGCAGCATCAGCACGGCCACAATGGAGGTGCGGGTCACGGTCTTATATAAAATGGGGTGGAACATGTAGCGTTTGTACATCGAAGTCAGTTTCTTCATGGTGCGCTCCTTATTGATACAGATACACTTTATTGTATCATGTTTTTGTAAAAAAAGATAGCTGTTTTGTGCGCACAGTGTGAACAGTTTCTCTCTTTTGCCTGTTCTTCGCCGATATACAGTTCTTTCCATTTTATAGTAATTTTTTCCACATTCTTTTCCCATGAAAGCGTTTGTCACCGTTTTGTTTCTAATTCTATGCTGTGGCGGATTGACTTCTTTCCAGTAAAGTGCTAAAATATACAGTGGTGTGACTTTTGTCTTTCCTGTGCACTTTTTGGAAAGGCAGACAGCCTCACTGCGTTTAGGAAAAGGAAAAACGCGCGGCTCTGTCCGCGCAAGATCTGGGAGGATCATCCAATGAGCTTCAATTTTGATCGCCGCACCTTCCTGAAGGGTGCAGGTGCTGTGGGTGCCGCCAGCCTGCTGGCAGCCTGCGGCGAAAAGTCCAACAACACCGGCAATGGTGCTGCCGCCAGCGGCGCTGCTGCCCCCAACTCCACCGGCGCTACCCCCCTGAAGGAATTCATCTCCTTTGAGAGCGGCAACCGTGAGCTGGAAAGCTGGAACATGCTGTACACCCAGAAGGCTGAGGATGCCAATGTGGTCACCAACCTGTGGGACGGTCTGCTGAGCTTTGACCGCTACGGCAAGGTGGTGCCCGCCATCGCTTCCAGCTGGGAGCACAATGAGGATGCCACCGTCTGGACCTTCCACCTGCGGGACGACGTGGACTGGGTGGATTGCAACGGTGAGGTGAAGGCTCACCTGACCAGCAAGGACTTCCTGGTTGGTTTTGAATGGGTGATGAACGCCATCAAGAACGAGGCCAACAACACCTCCATGCCCAACGATACCATTGTGGGTGCTTACGAGTACTACGAGCTGACCAAAGAAGCCGGTGATTCTGCCGCTGACATGACCTACGAGGACATGCTGGCTGCCGGTGTGGGCATTGAGGCTCCGGATGATTACACTCTGGTGTTCACCTGCCCCAGCGCCTGCCCCTACTTTGATACCGTTGCCGCCTACAACAGCTTCTACCCCGTGGCTCCTGCTCTGATCGAGGAGCTGGGTGTCGATGGCTTCCGGAGCTGCGACAACACCACCATGTGGTACAACGGACCCTATGTGGTGGAGGAGTACATCCAGGGCAACACCAAGAGCTACATCCCCAACCCCAACTACTACGATGCTGCCAACGTCAGCCGCTTTGAGCGCTTCACTGTCACCATGATCAGCGACGGTTCCATCAGCCTGCAGCTGTATCAGAGCCGCGAGCTGGACGAAGTGGACCTGGGCGAGAGCAACATCACCACCATTCAGTCCGATCCTTCCAACGAGTACAATCAGCAGCTGTGCGAGAAGCGTGCCAAGAAGTTCAGCTACTGCTTCATCTTCAACTACGACAAGAAGAACACCGATGGCACCCCCGATGAGAACTGGAACAAGGCCATTGCCAACAAGGCGTTCCGTCAGTGCTTCTCCAAGGGCATGGTGCTGAACAAGTTCTTCGCCCGTTACAACCCCATCAATCCCCTGAAGTGCGAGAACGACTTCTTCACCATGAAGGGCCTGTGCTACACCTCTGACGGCACCGACTACACCAACCTGGTGGCCAAGGAGATGGGTCTGGACGGCGAGACTTACGATGGCAAGACCATGAAGCGCCTGCGCGCCAACAACGGCGACATCACCGAGCTGAAGAAGCAGGCCATGGAAGAGCTGAGCGCCATTGGTGTCACCTTCCCTGTTCACTGCTCCTACTACATTCTGGCTGGCTCCACCTCCGCTCTGGACAGCGCAACCGTGCTGAAGCAGTGCTTCACCGACAGCTTCGGCGATGACTTCATCGTGCTGGATATCAACACCTTCGTGTCCTCCACCATGAAGGAGGTCGTGGCACCCAAGCTGCAGAGCTTCGTCCACATGGGCTGGGGCGCTGACTTCGGCGATCCCATCAACTTCCTGACCCAGATCATCGTTCACGACGACAACGCTTACTACAGCTGCAACATGACCAACATCGCAGGGATTGTGAACAATGGCCCCGCCAGCTACCAGAAGGATCTGGTTGCCGCCTACGAGAAGTTCACCGATCTGGTGAACGAGGGCCGTGCCATCGTTGACGACACTGATGCGCGCTACGCCGCATTTGCCAAGGCCGAGGCTTACTTCCTGGACGAGAACCTGATCTTCCCCACCGTCTACGATATCACCTGGTGCCTGACCCACGTCAACGAGTACAGCAAGATCAACGCAATGTATGGTCCCTGCAACTACAAGGCTGTGAACTGGGAGACCAGCGAGGAGGCTTACACCACCGAACAGTACGATGAGTTTGCTGCCGCATTCGACGCAGCCACTCAGGCCTGATCGCGTGAACCCATAGCAAAAAGCAGAACCGGACGTTTTTGAAGCGTCCGGTTCTTTTTTTGCTCCCTGACAGCACAAAACCCCGCCGTGCGGGAAAGCTCCCAGCGCGGCGGGGTCATTGTGTTAAAATACAGGAAAGCGGTTCAGCTTACAGCTGGCTTTCATACTCCTTGCGGTAGCCTTCCAGCTCACGCTGGTTGCCATACACGAAGTGGCCGTTTGCGATCTCTTCCCAGACCGGCTTATCCACGCTGTAATCGTGGATCGAGGGGTCATAGACCAGCAGCTTCTTGTGCTTTTCGAGGCTGGGGTCAGGGATGGGAACCGCGCTCAGCAGGGCTTTGGTGTAGGGATGCAGCGGATGGAGGAACAGCTCCTCCGCCTCAGCCAGCTCCACGATGCGGCCCTTGCTGATAACAGCGATACGATCCGAGATGAACCGAACCACCGACAGGTCATGTGCAATGAACAGGTAGGTCAGGCCGCGGCTCTTCTTCATCTCGTTCAGCAGGTTCAGCACCTGTGCACGGATAGAGACATCCAGTGCAGAGATGGGCTCATCGGCCACGATGAACTCCGGCTCCATGACCAGTGCACGGGCAATGCCGATGCGCTGGCGCTGGCCGCCCGAGAACTCGTGGGGGAAGCGGGAGGCAAACTCCGGCAGCAGGCCGACCTCATGCAGGGCGTTCATCACCTTTTCATGCAGGTCTTCCTGATCCTTGTAGAGATGATGGTTCAGCAGGCCCTCAGCAATGATATACTCCACCTTGGCACGCTCGTTCAGCGAAGCCATGGGGTCCTGGAAGATCATCTGGATCTTACGGATGACCTCTTTGTCCAGTTCCTTGGAGATCTTGCCGTTGATCTTCTGGCCCTTGAAGAAGATGTCGCCGCCGGAGGTCGGGTTGATGCGGCAGATGGCACGGCCAATGGTGGTCTTGCCAGAGCCGGACTCGCCGACCAGCGAGAAGGTCTCGCCCTTATAGATGTCAAAGTTGACATGATCGACAGCAACAAATTTCTTCTTACCGGAGCCAAAGGTGATCTGAAGGTCTTTCAGCTCAATCAGCTTTTCGCGTTCAGCCATTTAAGTTGGCGCCTCCCATCTTTCCCATTTTCTCACGCAGGTTCTGGATGGAGTGCGGCCGCTCGATCTTGGGAGCGCGCGGGTCCAGATACCAGGTCTTTGCGGCGTGGGTCTCGGACACCTGGAAGAACGGAGGCTCTTGCACAAAGTCGATTGCCAACGCATGCTTGTTGCGGGGCGCAAATGCGTCACCCTTGATCTCGTTGAACAGGTTCGGGGGAGTACCATCCACGCTGGGCAGGGCCTCACCCTTGGTGCCCAGCTGCGGCAGAGCCTGCAGCAGAGCCCAAGTGTAGGGATGCCATGCGTCGTAGAAGATTTCCTCCACGGTGCCGTATTCCACGATCTGGCCGGCATACATCACGGCCACACGGTCAGCCACGTTTGCCACAACGCCCAGGTCATGGGTGATGTAGATAACGGACATGCCCAGCTCCTTCTGCAGGTCGCGGATCAGCTGCAGGATCTGTGCCTGAATGGTCACGTCCAGTGCAGTGGTGGGCTCATCGCAGATCAGGATCTGCGGGCGGCAGGCCGCTGCAATGGCAATGACGACACGCTGACGCATACCGCCGGAGAACTCGTGGGGGTACTGCTCGTACCGACGCTCGGGGTCGGGGATACCCACCTTGCCCAGCATCTCGATGGCAGCCTTTTTGGCCTCCTCGCCCTTCAGACCCTGGTGATGCTCAATGCTCTCCTGGATCTGCTTGCCGATCTTCTTCAGCGGGTTCAGGCTGGTCATGGGGTCCTGCATGACCATGGCGATCTTCTTGCCGCGGACACCCAGCCAATCCTTCTCAGTGAACTTGGTCATATCGCGGCCTTCAAACATGATGGAGCCGCCGGTGATCTTACCGTTGGCATCCAGCATACCCACAAAGGTCTTGGTGAATACGGACTTGCCCGAGCCGGACTCGCCCACGATGGCAAGGGTCTCGCCTTCGTACAGGTCCAGCGAGCACTTGCGGATGGCGTTCAGCTTGCGACCGCGCAGGCTAAAAGTGATCTCCACGTCTTTGGCAGAGATAATCGGTTGTCTATCCATTTACGTCTCTCTCCAATCTATCAAACGTGGTTGCGCGGATCAGCCGCATCCGACAAAGCGTTGCCCATGATATAGAAAGAAATGGAAATGATGGACACGATGGATGCAGGGAAAACCAGCAGGTACGGATAATCCAGGAAGAAGCCGCGCACCTTGCTCAGGATCAGGCCCAGAGAAGGCGTGTCGATGCCCAGGCCCAGGCCCAGGTAGGACAGCGTGGATTCCAGATTGATGGTGCCCGGGATGGACAGTGCCATACGCAGGATGATAACGGAGACCAGATACGGCAGGATGTTCTTGGTCAGCACGCGCCACAGCGGGGTGCCCAGGCAGCGGGACGCGAGGTTATACTCGCGGTCACGGAACATGAACACCATGTTGCGGACACGGCGTGCCATAGAAAGCCAGTTGATGGCGATCATGGAGATGGCCATGATCCAGAAGCTCTGGCCCACCATCAGGGCGATCAGGGTCATATAGATGATATAGGGCACGTTGTCGATCAGGTTGTACAGCTCCGTGAAGAAGCGGTCCAGACTGCGCACATAGCCCCAGATCAGGCCGAAGATCACGCCCACGATGCTCTCGCCCACGGCGACCACCAGAGCCAGACGGATGGAAACCTGGGTGGCATACCACACCTGGCACCAGTAGTCACGGCCCAGGTTGTCGGTACCGAACCAGTACTCACTGTTGGGCTTGATGAAAGCCTTGCTGGAATCAGAGATCAGGGTGGTGTAGTGATACTTGCCGATGCCCAGCGCAATGAAGGAGAACACCGTCAGCGCCAGGAACAGGATCAGGCAGAAGACAGCGACCTTCTGCTTGAGGAAGTTCTGGATGACAGAACCCCAATAGGAATAGTTGGAGTAGCCGATGCGTTCAGCTTCTTCCGGGGAATAATCCACAAAGTAGAACAGTTCTTCGGGCTTCTTGCCCTCAAAATCCGATGCCTTAGCCATCAGCGAGCCTCCTCCTTTCCGGTCAGAGTAATACGGGGGTCAACCACCATCATCAGCACATCGCCCAGGAACACGCCCACGATGCCCAGCACAGCGTAGAGGATGACCAGGGTCTGCACAACGTTCAGGTCATAGCGCTGGATGGCATCCGTCAGCAGGGGGCCCATGCCGGGAACGGAGAAGAACCGTTCCATCAGCAGGGAGCCGCCCACCGTCAGCAGGATGGACTGGGGGATATACTGCACCATGGGAACCATGGCGTTGCGCAGAACATGCTTAAACATGATCTCGCGGGAGCTCAGGCCCTTGACACGGGCCAGCTTGATATAGTCGCGGGTCAGCTCATCCACCATGTAGCGGCGGGTCCACAGGGCATAGCCTGCAATGGATGCCAGCGAAAGGCAGGTGATGGGCAGCACGCTGGAAGCACTCACATTGCGGGTGGAATACAGCGTGGGGAATCCCAGGTACTTGGAACCAAGGACCAGCACCAGAGAATACGACACCAGCGACGGGACCGCGTTGACGAACACGGTGTAGGCCGTGCCGATCCAGTCGAATACCTTGTCCTTGAATGCCGCCTGCAGGATGCCCATCAGCACACCGACCACCAGAGAGATGGCGGACGCCGTGAGGCCCAGACGCATGGAGACACCAAACTTTTTACCAATGACCTTGACCACCGTGGCACCGTTCTGGATGCGGCGGGAAGTGCCGAAATCCAGATGCAGCAGGCTGTTGTAGAACTTGACCAGCTGGGTGGGGATGGGATCGGTCAGGCCAGCTGCTTCCAGAGCGGCGGTCTTCTGCTGATCGGTAAACTTCATGAGCTGTTCCTCAGTGAAGTAGTAGTCCGTCGGCAGGCAGCGCATCATCAGGAAAACTGCTGTTGCGATCAGAAAGATTGTGACAAGCGACTGGAGCAGCCGCTTAACCGTGTATTTTAACATGTTATCGAACCCTTAACTTTTATTTCTACCCTTTCGGGCGGGGAAACGGGGAACTTAAGCCTTGGTAGCTGCGTCAAATGCAGCGGCGAACTCCTCGTACTGCTCGGTGGTGTAAGCCTCTTCGCTGGTCTCCCAGTTGACAGCCTTGTAGTTGCAGGGACCATACATAGCGTTGATCTTGCTGTACTCGTTGGCGTGGGTCAGAGTCCAGGCCACATCGAAGTAGCAGGGGCAGGCCAGAACGTTGTTCAGCATGCTGGCCTCAGCCTTTGCGAAGGCAGCATAGCGGGCATCGGTATCATCGACGATGGCCTTTGCGGTATTGACCAGATCGGTGAACTCCTCGTAGCAGGCCACCAGATCCTTCTGCCAGTCAGCGGGGCCGGCCTCAACGACCTTGGCGATGTTGGAGTAGTACCAGCTGTAGTAGGCGTTGTCGTCGTGCAGGATCTCCTGACCAACGAAGTTGACGGGATCGCCGAAGTCAGCACCCCAGCCGTTGATGACGAAGCTCTGCAGCTGAGGATTACGGACTTCCTGGGTGATGGAGGAGACGTAGGTCTTGATGTCCAGCACGATGAAGTCATCGCCGAGGCTGTCGGTGAAGCACTGCTTCAGCACGGTTGCGCTGTCCAGAGCGGTGGAGTTGCCGGCGATGATGTAGTAAGCAGCGTGGACGGGGAAGGTGACGCCGATGGCGCTCAGCTCGTCCATAGCCTGCTTCTTCAGGTCAGCGATGTCGCCGTTGTTGGAACGCAGGCGAATCATGGTCTTGCCGTCGTAAGCCTCGCCGTCGAAACCCATCTCCTTGGCAACCAGGGTGGTGTACTCCTGGCCCTGGGTGTTGTAGCAGACACCGGGCATGGTGTAGCAGTCGTTCTCGCACTTCAGGGGGTTGATCTTGTTGGTACGTGCATACCAGTTGGTCAGCTCCAGGCCCTTGTAGAAGCACTGACGGAAGGCGGTGTTGGCGATGGCCTTGTTCCAGTTGTCGTCGGGGGTGCCGTCCTCGTTGTTCTTCTGGTAGTTGAAGTGCATCTGGTAGCTGTACTTCTTGGGACGCTTCTCACACAGCTGAGCATTGTACTCGCTGTTGGGATCAGCCTGGATGGTGGTCAGAGTGCTCTCGCCCACATCCATCTCGTCCAGCTCACGGTTCTGGTACAGCTGGAAGGTGACGGTGCCGTCGCTGATCATGGTGACGGTGAAGCGGTCGAAGCGGGACACCTCGTCAGCTGCATAGTAGTTGGGGTTGGGGATGTAGCTCTTGGTGTTCTGGCTGATGAACTCCTCCACCACATAGGGACCATTGTACCACATGTTGGTGTAATCGCATGCACGGAAGCCCTCAATGCCCAGCTCGTTGATCAGATCCTCAGAGACGGGGTAGAAGCTGGTGTAGGCAGCAACGGTATCGAAGTAGGGGCAGGGATTCTTGCAGGTGAAGACCAGGGTGTAGTCATCCGGAGCCTCAACGCCCACGCCTGCATCCAGCATATCCTGGTAGGTCAGGTCGGCAGCAGCATCGCCCATATCGCTGGTCTTCTGATAGTAATCAGCAGCACCGGTCAGGGTCTCGTTGGGCATGGAGGTGTTGTTGGCCTGGTTCTTGGCTGCGTTCAGCACCCACTCCAGACCCACGAGGAAGTCCTTGCTGGTCAGGTGAGCCTTGACCTCGCCGTTCACATCCACCCAGTCCACATCGTCGCGGAGGTTGAAGGTCCAAACGGAAGAGTCCTCATTGTGGCTCCACTCCTTGGCCACGGAAGGCACAGCCTTGCCGTAGCAGTCAAAGCTCAGCAGACCTTCCCACAGGTTGGTGGTGACATTCATGTCGGAAGCCATCTGGCTGTACAGCATGTTCCAGCTCTCCAGCTCACGGTTGGTGCTCTCCCAGGAGATGAACTCCTTCAGCGGGGTAGCGCCGGTGGTGTTGGGAGCGCTGGTAGCACCAGAGGAAGCGGCGGTAGAGCTGCTGCCAGAGTTGCCGCCGCAGGCGGCCAGAATGCCGGCGGCACCAACGACACCGGAAGCCTTCAGAAAGCTGCGGCGGCTGATTGCATGAGACTCGTAGTTGTTGTTCATTGTGTTTTCCTCCCTATAATAATTCCGTGCTTCAGTGCATGGTGCAGGGCGGGATGTCCTGCTGTTTTCCCACTATTCTGCGGAGGTTTTTTGAATCCTGTATTGCCAGGGAATACAAAAGAGCGCAGAAACAGACCCCTCTGTCTGCACCTGTGCTCCTCCCGCAAAACCTTAACACGTCATATATTGTATCATTGAAATAAAAAGATGTCAATGGAACACACACAGCTTTTTCTTCAAAAAGCAAAGTCTGCCGCGCAAAAACGATGAAATATATTTGCTTTTACATGGTAAAGCGTGCAGGAAATTTAACAGACAATGCTGCGGACAAAACAACCGGAATTGTTCTCGTCAAAAAGACACCGTATTTTCTGCTTTACATTCTAAAAGAGCAGGCGCTCCACGCTTTGCGAAGAGCTCCTGCTTTTGGAAAACCGAATTATTAAAACAAGTCACCGGGCCAGAGCGTTCTGGATCTTTGCAAAATCCTCCAGCGTCAGGGCCTCAGGACGGATGCGGGCATCGAAACCGGCGGCTTCAATGGCAGCGGTCACGGCATCCTTGGGCATCCCCAGGCCGCTGGCAATGGCATTGGCGGCAGTCTTGCGCCGCTGGCCAAAGGCCGCGCGCACAAGGGCAAAGTAGCCTTCCTCGTCCTCCACCTGCACGGCGGGAGTGGGGCGGATCTCCATCCGCACCACGGCACTGGTCACCTTGGGGGCCGGGTAAAAGCTGCCCGGGGCGGCGGTGAACATCATCTTAGAGGTCGCGTAATAGCTCACCGCGCAGCTGATGGCGCTGGAGGCCCGGGTGCCCGGGGCGGCAGCCAGACGATCGGCTGCTTCCTTCTGCACCATCACAGTCAGGCTCTCGATGGGCAGGCGGTCACCCAGCAGCTTCATCACAATGGGGCTTGTAATATAGTAGGGCAGGTTGGCGCAGACTGCCACCGGCATCCCGGGGAACTCCTGCGCGATCAGGGCTTTCAGATCCACCTTGAGCACATCCTGCAGCACCAGCTTGAAATTGTCCACACCGGCCATGGTCTCGGCCAGCAGGGGCGGCAGGCGCTCATCCACCTCGATGGAGACCACCTTTGCCGCCCGCTTTGCCAGCTCCCGGGTCAGCACGCCGATGCCGGGGCCGATCTCGAGCACGCCGTAGCGCTTGTCCACGCCGCTGGCATCCACGATCTTGGGGGGCAGGCCGGGGTTGACGATAAAGTTCTGGCCAAAGCCCTTGGAGAGGGCAAAATCATATTTTTCGCACAGGGCGCGCACATAAGACAGGTCGGTCAGTTCGGGCATGGCTCTATCCTTTCTTTTCCAAAATAACCCTCTCCGTCTCGCTTCGCTCGCCAACTCCCCCAAAGGGGGAGCTTTTGACAAAACCGCAAACTTTGCATGAATTGCCAAGACCTCGCCCTTCGGGAGAGGTGGCAGCGCGTCAGCGCTGACGGAGAGGGTTGTTCTCTTATTCTTGACTACTGGATGCAGTGCTCTCCCCTGCTGCTTCACTTTCGGCGGGCGCAGTCTCTGCCGGAGTGCTCTCGGCAGATGCAGCCCCAGCGTCCCCTTCCGCCACGCTCTCGGCGGCGGCACTGTCGGCAGCTTCACTGGAAGCAGCCTCGTTGACACCGCTCACGGTGGTGGTGCCGCTCATCTGCTGGGCAGTGCTCACGGCACGCTGGATCTGGGGATCGTTCTCCACAGTGTAATCATAGTATGCGGTCTGCTCGTCCGCAGTCAGGGGGCGCTCCACATCCACGGTCAGGCCGGTGCCGTCAAAGCAGCTGCCGTCGCCGCAGACCAGCTTTGCCACGGTAACCACCACGGCACTGCCATCGGACAGGCGCTGGGGACTGCTCTGGATGGTGCCCTTGCCCTGCGTGGTGGTGCCCACCAGACGGGCACCATTCAGGGTGCGCAGGCTGCTGGCAAAGAGCTCCGCAGCGCTGGCAGTGCTTCCGTTGACCAGGCAGACCACGGGCAGGCCGATCCGGGATTCGCTGGTGCTGGTGCCCAGCAGGGTCTGGGTGCCGTTCTTGTCCTCAGCAAAGGCCAGCGTACCCTCCGGGGCGATCAGGTCGATGCACTGGATGGCATCGTCCAGCAGGCCGCCGCCGTTGTCGCGCAGATCAAACACCAGGCTGCCCGCGCCGCTGGCGCTCAGGCTGCGGATGGCGTAATCCAGCTCGCTGGGGGTGGTGGAATCAAACTGGCGGATCCGGATGTAGCCCACATTGCCCTGCACCATCTGGTAATCCACGGTGGTGGAGCTGTAGCCGGAGTGGGTCAGGTCAGCGGTATGCTCGGCGGCCTCACTGTCCAGCCAGGTCACATTGACGGTGGTGCCACTCTCGCCGCGCAGGCGGGTCTGGATGGCATCCACGCTGCTCATGCTCTTGACATCGGTGCCGTCCACAGCGGTGATGTAGTTACCGACCTGAATGCCGGCCTCGTTGGCGGGGGATTCATCGTAGACCTTGATGACCTTGGCATAGCCGGACTGATCCACAGCCAGCTCCACGCCGATGCCGATCAGGGTGCCGTTCTGGGTGTTCATCAGCTCCGTATAGGCGGTGGCGCTGAAATAGCGGGCGTACTTGTCGCCGGTACCCAGCAGGTAGCCAGCCGTCAGGCGGTCGTAGAGGGTGGTCTCATCGATGGGATAGTAATCGTTGCTGCGGACATAGCGGTCCACCTCAGCGATCTTGTTGTACATGCTTTCCTTTTCCTTCACACTGGAAACGGTGCTGTCAAACAGGCGCATCGCCACCAGCATGGTAATGGAAAAGGTAACGGTCATGGCCAGGATGACGATGCTGACCGCCATGCCGACCGATATCTTACGGTTCATCTTCTTCCCTCCTCTGTCAGACCAGCAGCATCATAACCACGCTGCCCAGCATGGAAAGTGCAAAGATCCCTGCCAGGATCAGACAGCCCACGCGCAGGATGCGCTTGCGTTTTTCTTCCTTCATAAGCCCTGACGGCCTCCTTTGATACAATGCAGATTATTTCATGGGGATATAACCACGGGGGTTGACGGCATTGGCCTTGGAGCCGCCCTTCCAAACCTCCAGATGGAGGTGGTTGCCGGTAGAGTTGCCCGTGCTGCCCACATAACCGATGATCTCACCCTGCTGGACATACTTGCCCGCCGAGGTGGCAACCGACCGCATGTGGCCGTACAGGGTGCTGTACTGGTTGCCATCGGACATTTTGCCGTGGTAGATGATGACATAGTTGCCGTAGCCGCCGCTGGACCAGCCCGCCACCTGCACATAGCCGCTGGCGGCTGCATAGATAGGCGTGCCGCCCGGGGCGGCAAAGTCGGTACCGGCGTGGAGCTTGTTGACCCCCGTAACGGGGTTCTTGCGCCAGCCGTACTCACTGGAAATGCGGCTATAGCTCTTGAGCGGGCAGATGAAGCCGGTAAAGCTCAGGGTGGGCTTGGAGGCAGCGGCCGCGGCGATCATCTTCTGGATCTGCTTCTTGACGGCCTCATAGTTCATCTCGTCCGATTCAATGGCAGCCTGCGCGTCCTTCTGGGCCTGCTGCGCCTCGGCAGCGCTCATCTGGGCGGCGGCTACGCTGGAGTTGAGCTCGTTCTGCTTGGCACGCATCTGGCTGTTCTGGGCATCCAGATCTGCCTTTTTGCTTTGCAGCTCGCTGCGCTGGGATTCCAGCGTCAGCTTATCGCTTTCCAGCGCTTCCTTGGCGTTCTTCATGTTGTCCAGGATCTCGGTGTCCTTGATGGAGATGTCCTGCATGACCTCGTTGAAGGTCAGCAGCTCATACAGGTCGTTCACCGCAGACAGCATGGCAACGCTGCCGCCGTCCCGCAGCTCCTGCATGGCGGCCATGTGCTGCTTGAAATCCCCCCACTGGTCGGCGATCTCCGCTTCTTTTTCGGTGATCTGCTGCTCCTTGGCGGCGATTTCCTGTTCCTTCAGGCCGATGCTGTTCTGCACCTCGGCGATCTGGCCCTTCAGCACGCTGATCTGGCTCTGGACCACCGTGACCTTTTCCTTCAGCTCCGATTCCAGCGCCTTGGCGGCCTGCTCCTTCTTTTTTGCATTGGACAGTTCCTTTTTGTGCTGTTCAATGGACTGGGAGAGCTTATTCAGCTTGTTCTGCAGGCTGGACATGCTGGTAGCCGCCGTGGCCGGGTAGACCGAAACGCTCAGCAGCAGGCAGGCCGCTGCCAGAAACAGGCTGGCGGCGCGCATGGCCCGGCTGTGCCCGGGGGCGGGTTTTGCGTGGGTGGGGGTATACATGAGGTGCAGGCGGAAGCCCGCAGAGTGTTTTGCTTGTTTCACAGAGAAGGCTCCTTTCGCTTACACATTCAGATGTTTGCGGATGGAGAACATGCTGCCCAGCGCACCCACCAGCGCACCACCGGCCAGACTGTACGTCAGGATGGTGGGCCAGACGGCATCCACAGGCACCATGGCGGTGCCCATGAGCAGCTGCCACAACCCGCCCAGCGTGCTGGAGGCCTGCACGATGTAGGCATAGCCGAAGATACCGGCTACCGAGGTGATGGCACCAGAGATCAGGCCCATGGTCAGGCCCTCCACAAAAAAGGGCAGGGTGACAAGGTGGTTGGTCGCGCCCACATACTTCATGATCTCGATCTCACGGCGGCGGGCAAAAACGCTCAGGCGGATGGTGCTGCCCACCGTGATGATGCTGACCGCCATCAACACCAGGATCACGATCTGGCCCACCTTGGTCACGGCCTGCTGGACCTCCACAAAGGTCTGGGTCATCTCAATGGGGGCGGTAACGCTGTACACGCCCGGAATGCTCTGGAAGTTCTGGCTCATGGCCTGCATCTGGCTCAGGTCTGCCAGAGAGACACGGTAGTTGGCCTTGAAGGGGTTATCATTCTCAAATTCGTCCAGCAAAACGGCGTAATCCGCCATGTACCCACGGTACTGGTTGAGCACGTCCTCCTTGGACATGTACTGCACCCGGCTCACGCCCGGGGTGGCAGTGATGCGCTCCCCTACCGACTGGATGGTGGCATCGTCAGCTTCGGGGTCCACATAGACCACCATCTCGTTCTGCTGGCCCAGATAGTTTACCATGCTGTCCACATTGACTTCCGCCAGCGTGGCAAAGGTGTTCAGGGTCATACAGACGCTCAGGGAGGCGATGCAGGCAATGGTCATGGCCCAGTGCTTGCCCAGGTTGCGCACACCGCGCACCACAAGGAAACCGAACGTAGAAGGCTTCATCATACCAGCGACACCTCCATTTCCAGTTCCTTCGGGTCCACGGGCGGGTGGGGGATCATGGAGCCCGTGGGCACGTCCGAGATGATGTGTCCGCCGGACAGGGTGACCACGCGGCGGTCAAAGTGACGGACCAGCTCGTGCTCATGGGTAACCACCAGCACAGTGATGCCCATCTCGCTGACACGCTCCAGAAGCTCCATCATCTCAAGGCTCAGCTCGGGGTCGATGTTGCCGGTGGGCTCGTCCGCAATCACCAGCTTGGGGGCGTGGGCCAGGGCGCGGGCCACAGCCACACGCTGCTGCTCACCGCCGGAGAGCAGGTCGGGGTAGACCTTTGCCTTGTCCTCCAGGTGGACAAGCTCCAGCATGTAATTCACGCGCTCCTTGATCTGCTTGTGCCCGATGTTGGTAACATGCATGGCAAAGGCAATGTTCTCGTAAACGGTCATGGTGGGGATGAGCCGGAAATCCTGAAAGATGATGCCCATCTGACGGCGCAGGTAGGGGATCTTGCGGCGGCGCAGGCGGGCAACATCCTGCCCGTTCACCAGCACGCGGCCCTCGGTGGGGGTCTCCTCGCGCAGGATCAGCTTGAGCAGGGTGGATTTGCCCGCGCCCGAGTGACCCAGCAGAAAAACAAACTCGCCGTCATCCACATGGAAGTTGACATCCTCCAGGGCAGGCTTTGCGTTGTGCTTGTACTGCTTTGAAACGTGTTCAAAATCTATCATGCATTTTTCGCTCCCAATAATTTTCTCCAAACCAAAAAGAACCGGCCAGCATCGGTTTCGAGCGGCCGGTTCTGCGCCGACGGCTTTGCGCCGCAAGCGTTTGCTTAATATTTGGCCGGGTTGTTGGACAGGTACTTCTTGACCATCAACGCCACCTTAAAGACGATGGCATCGTCGAACTCACGCAGATCCAGACCGGTCAGTTTTTTGATCTTTTCCAGACGATACACCAGCGTGTTGCGGTGGACAAACAGGCCGCGGCTGGTCTCAGACACATTCAGGTTGTTCTCGAAGAAGCGCTGGATGGTGAACAGGGTCTCCTGATCCAGGCTCTCGATGCTGCCCTGCTTGAACACCTCGCGCAGGAACATCTCGCAGACAGTGGTGGGCAGCTGGTAGATCAGGCGGGCGATACCAAGGTTGTCGTAGCGGATGATCTGCTTCTCGGTGTCGAACACCTTGCTGACCTCCATGGCGATCTGGGCTTCCTTGAAGGAGGTAGCCAGATCCTTCACGTTGGAGATGGGGGTGCCGATGCCGACCACAGCCTTGATGTAATGCTCGCCGGACAGGGTGTCCACGATGCTGGCAGCCAGCTTCTCCATATCGGTGCGGTCGATGCCCTTGCGGATCTCCTTGACCAGCACGGTGTCGGTCTCGCTGATATTGAACACAAAGTCCTTCTGCTTGTCCGGGAACAGGCTGCTGACCACATCGTAGGCGGAGATGTCGCCGCCGGAGGTCACGCGCACAATAAACACCACACGGGAAACATCGGTGGCAAAGTGCAGCTCACGGGCCTTGGCGTAGATATCGCCGGGCAGGATGTTGTCCAGCACCACATTCTTGATGAAGTTGGCTTTGTCGAACTTTTCATCGTGGTACTGCTTGATGCTCTGCAGGCTGATGGAGAGCAGGGCCGCAAACTGGCCCGCAGTCTCGTCCGCGCCTTCCACAAACACGGCATAGTCGTTATGCTTTGCGCTGGAGAACTGCTGATAGGTGTAGCCATCCCGCACAAAGCGGTCACCGGCCGTCAGGCGCTCTGCCATAAAGCCCTCGCGCACCTCTCCGATCAGGTTCAGCTCCGAGCAGGAGATCACAGCGCCGGTCTCATCCACCACACCGACCACACGATCGATGGCGTCTTTCATCTGGTAGATCACGCTCTGGAATACTCTATTGGCCATAAATGGATACCCCTTTTCCTCTTTTGTGCAAGCCGCAGGGGCGAGATTGTCGTTTTTAACAATTTCGCCGCTTTACATTATCTATTTTACACAAAAGAATTTACTTTTGCAACATATTTCACCAAAATATTTTTGACTTTCTTGGTGAAATTATCTTTCGGGGGTATTTTCAGGCCCAAAAAGCACTGTTTTGCGTGGTTCTTGTGAATATTTTACCGGCAAAATGTGATGTTTTTTTGAAAATCAGGTGAAAAGCAGTCAGGCTCCGGTGGTAATTGCTGTCACTTCCTCCGCAGAAAGCTCCCGCCACTGCCCCGGTGCAAGGGCCGGGTCCAGCGCAAGCCCGCCGATGGCATCCCGGTGCAGGGCGTTCACGCCCGCGCCGTACACACCGAACATCCGCTTGATCTGGTGGTACACCCCCTGCCTGAGCCTGACTTTCACGGTCAGGCCGTCCGGGGTCAGAGCTTCCACCTCTGCCGGGGAGAGGGCGGTGCCATCCGCCAGCGTCACGCCCTCGGCAAAGCCCCTGCGCATCTCCTCGGTCAGCGGTGTGTCAATGACCACCGTATAGGTCTTGGAGACGTGGCGCTTCGGGGCAAGGATCTCGTGGGCGAAGCCGCCGTCATCCGTCAGCAGGACAAAGCCGGTGCTGGTCTTGTCCAGCCGGCCGGCCGGGAACAGCTCCCGCCGGGGGTAGGCATCCCCGATCAGATCCACCACGGTGGTATCCCGCTTGTCGGTGGAAGCGCTCACCACGCCCTCAGGCTTGTTGAGCATCAGGTAGACGAACTGCTGGTAAGCAAGCGGTGCACCGTCCACCGCCACGCTGTCCCCTTCCCTGAGCTGGGTGTCCCCTTTTTTGCACACCGCGCCGTTCACCGTCACACGTCCCCTGCTCAGCAGGGTCTTTGCCTCGCTCCGGGTGCACTGGGCCGTCTCGGCCAGATATTTGTCTAGTCGCATAGGTTCTCCTTTTCCGGTTATAGCAAAGCTGCGCCCTGCCCAAAGGCGGAGCGCAGCGATAGATTTTGCAGTTCAGTAGACCGGGAGTTTCTCCGAGGACCGTCCGCTGGGGTGGGACCCTGCTGCCGCAGGCAGTAGGGCGGGCGATGGAATGGCCCGAGCCGTGTCCGAGGAGAAAGCTGCCGGGCCACACCCTTAAACGCTCAGAGAAGCGTGCTGTTCCACAGCATCGGGGTTGGCATCAAAGATGGGCTGGAGCACATTTGCAATGAACTCCTCCACCTGCTGGGGTGCACGGCCCACAAAGTTTTCGGGCACCAGACCGGCCACGATTTCCTCCTTGGTCAGGCCAAAGGCGGGGTCAGCGGCAACGCGGTCCACCATATCGTTGGGCAGGCCCTCTTCCTTGACCTGCTTGCCAGCGGCAATGGCGTGCTGGCGCAGGCGCTCGTGGAGCTCCTGACGGTTGCCGCCCTTTTCCACAGCCTGCATCATAATGTTCTCGCTGGCCATGAAGGGCAGCTCTGCCATCAGGCGGCTGCGCACTACCTTGGGATAGACCACGATGCCGTCGGTGACATTGAGCATGATGTTCAGGATGGCATCGGCAGCCAGGAAGCCCTCGGCCATGGCAACGCGCTTGTTGGCGCTGTCGTCCAGAGTGCGCTCAAACCACTGGGTGCCGGTGGTGAAGCTGGGGTTCAGCACATCCACCATCAGGTAGCGGCTCAGGGCGCAGATGCGCTCACACCGCATGGGGTTGCGCTTGTAAGGCATGGCGGAGGAACCGATCTGGTTCTTCTCAAAGGGCTCTTCCATCTCCTTGAAGTTGGCCAGCAGGCGCAGGTCGGTGGCAAACTTCATGCAGCTCTGGGCAATGCCTGCCAGAGCGTTCAGGATAAAGGCATCCACCTTGCGGCTGTAGGTCTGGCCGGACACGGGGATCACGGCATCCGGGGCAAAGCCCATCTCCTTGGCAATGGAAGCATCCACAGCGCGGATCTTGTCTGCATCGCCCTTGAACAGCTCCATAAAGGAAGCCTGGGTGCCGGTGGTGCCCTTGACACCGCGCAGCTGCAGGGTGGCAAGGCGGTGGTCGATCTCGGCAAGATCCATCACCAGCTCGTTGGCCCACAGGGTGGCACGCTTGCCCACGGTGGTGGGCTGTGCAGGCTGGCAGTGGGTATAGGCCATGCAGGGCATGTCCTTGTACTCCTCAGCAAAGCGGGAGAGCTTTGCCAGCACACCGATCAGCTTTTTGCGGATAAGCTCCAGGCCCTGCCGCATCACGATGACATCGGTGTTATCGCCCACATAGCAGCTGGTGGCACCCAGATGGATGATACCTGCTGCCTTGGGGCACTGCTGGCCGTAGGCGTAAACGTGGCTCATCACATCATGGCGCACCAGCTTCTCGCGCGCAATGGCGACCTCGTAGTTGATGTCGTCCACATGGGCTTCCAGCTCGGCCACCATTTCGGGGGTGATATTGGTCAGGCCCTGCTCCATCTCGGCCCGGGCCAGCGCCACCCACAGGCGGCGCCAAGTGCGGAACTTGTTGTCATCCGAGAAGATGTACTGCATCTCGTCGGAAGAATAACGGGTAGAGAAGGGGCTGATATAACGATCATGCTGTGACATTGGTTGTTTCCTCCTGAAAAGAGCCCTCTCAGACTCGCATTCGCTCGCCAGCTCCCCCAAAGGGGGAGCCAACGCATCTTACAGGTAAACGGCTGCAAATTTGCAGCCTCCTGCCTCAGAGCCGCCATAGCCTCTCCCTTTCGGGAGAGGTGGCAGCGCTCAAGCGCTGCCGGAGAGGGCTTTTTTTCTCTATTCTACCATCAAACCTTGAAATAGTCTACGCCGCCCTCAAAGATCGGCTGATATTTATCGCCGGTGACGTTCTTGTACAGGTACTCGCCGCTGCGCTCCGAGTGGCCCATCTTGCCGAACACGCGGCCGTCCGGGCTGGTGATGCCCTCAATGGCCAGCAGAGAGCCATTGGGGTTGTAGCGCTGATCCATGGTGGGCTCGCCCTCCAGATCAACATACTGGGTAGCCACCTGGCCGTTGGCAACCAGCTGATCCAGCACGTTCTGGGGTGCCACAAAGCGGCCCTCGCCGTGGCTGATGGCGATCTCGTACTCGCTGCCAGCATCGCAGTGGGACAGCCAGGGGCTGCCGGTGGATGCAACGCGGGTGCGCACCAGCATGCTCTGGTGGCGGCCGATGGTGTTGAAGGTCAGGGTCGGGTCATAGGCCGTGATGGGGCGGATATCGCCGTAGGGCACCAGACCCAGCTTGATCAGGGCCTGGAAGCCGTTGCAGATGCCCAGCATCAGACCGTCGCGGTGCTGCAGCAGGTCGCGGACCGCCTCGGTGACCGCAGGGCTGCGGAAGAAGGAGGCGATGAACTTGGCGCTGCCGTCCGGCTCGTCGCCGCCGGAGAAACCGCCGGGCAGCATCACGATCTGGCTCTCGCCAATGGCCTTGACCAGCGCCTCGCAGCTGGCGGTAACGTCCGCAGGGGTCAGGTTGCGGATGACCAGGATCTCAGGGTCGGCACCGGCGCGGGCAAAGGCCTTGGCGGTGTCGTACTCGCAGTTGGTACCGGGGAACACGGGGATGATCACCTTGGGCTTTGCCACACCGATCTTGGGAGCAGCGGGGGCGTTCAGCTTGCCGTTGATCTTTTCCACGGTGGGGCCTGCCTTGCGGTAGGGGTACACAGGCTCCAGCTTGCTCTCCCAGATCTCCTGCAGCTCTGCCATATCCAGCGTCTCACCGCAGCTTTCAAAGGTATACTCCCTGGTGGTCTCGCCCAGCAGCTCGCCTGCGGGGGAATCAGAGACCATTTCCAGCACGATGGAGCCGTACATGGGCTCGAACATCCGGTGGGTGGGCATATCAGCGCGCATCTTGAAGCCGATGCGGTTGCCCAGGCCCATCTTGAACAGGGCCTCGGCAATGCCGCCGTAGCCCACGGCGCAGGCAGATGCCACCATGCCCTCTTCGATCATCTGCTCCACGATCTTGTAGTTTGCCTTCAGGGAGAAGAAGTTGGGGCAGCCGGTCTCGGGGTCCAGAATGGGCCGGATGAGGACAACAGTGCTCTCGGGCTTCTTGAACTCGGTGGAGACCACCTTGCTGGCCTTGCCGATGGCAGTGGCAAAGGAGACCAGCGTGGGGGGCACATCCAGCTGTTCGAAGGAGCCGGACATGCTGTCCTTGCCGCCGATGGAGGCAATGCCCAGACCCATCTGGGCATCCAGAGCACCCAGCAGAGCGGCCAGCGGCTTGCCCCAGCGCTCGGGCTTGGTGCCCAGGCGCTCAAAGTACTCCTGGAAGGTCAGGTAGGCATCCTCATAGCGGAAGCCGGAGGCCACCAGTTTGGTGACGCTGTCCACCACGGCCATCCGTGCGCCGATATACTGGTTGGCGCTCATCAGATAGGGGTTGTAGCCCCAGGCCATGCCGGAGCAGGTGTTGGTCTCGCCATCCACGGGCAGCTTTGCCACCATGGCGTTCTGAGGGGTCAGCTGGTGAGCACCGCCAAAGGGCATCAGGACGGTGGCGGCACCAATGGTGCTGTCGAACCGCTCAGAAAGGCCCTTCTTGCTGCAGATGTTCAGGTCGCCCACCATGTTCTTCATCTTCTGGCTGAAGGTGATGCCGGCCCACTGGGGCTGCCAGACGGTACCCTGCTCCACATGGACGTTCTGGTGCTTCTCCGCACCGTTGGAGTTCAGGAACTCGCGGCTGATGTTGACGATGGACACGCCGTTCCACACCATGTTCAGGCGCTTTTCCTCGGTGACCTTTGCCACGGGGGTCGCCTCAAGGTTCTCCTCGGTGGCAATGGCGATGAACTTGTCCACATCCTCGGGGGCAAGGGCCACAGCCATGCGCTCCTGGCTCTCGCTGATGGCCAGCTCGGTGCCGTCCAGGCCGTCATACTTCTTGGTGACCTTGTTCAGGTCGATATACAGGCCGTCGGCCAGCTCGCCGATGGCAACGGAAACGCCGCCCGCACCAAAGTCGTTGCAGCGCTTGATCATCTTGCAGGCATCCTCACGGCGGAACAGGCGCTGGAGCTTGCGCTCGATGGGCGCATTGCCCTTCTGCACCTCGGCACCGCAGTGGTCCAGGCTGCCCAGGTTGTGGGCCTTGGAGGAGCCGGTGGCACCGCCGATGCCGTCGCGGCCGGTGCGGCCGCCCAGCAGGACGATGACATCCCCGGGGGCGGGGCACTCGCGGCGGACATGGGAAGCGGGAGTCGCACCCACCACAGCGCCGATCTCCATCCGCTTTGCCACATAGCCGGGGTGGTAGATCTCATCCACCTGGCCGGTGGCAAGGCCGATCTGGTTGCCGTAGGAGGAGTAACCGGCAGCGGCAGTGGTCACCAGCTTGCGCTGGGGCAGCTTGCCGGGCAGGGTCTCGCTGACAGGCTTGAGCGGATCGCCTGCGCCGGTCACACGCATGGCCTGATAGACATAGCTGCGGCCGGACAGCGGGTCGCGGATGGCACCGCCGATGCAGGTGGCCGCACCGCCGAAGGGCTCGATCTCGGTGGGGTGGTTGTGGGTCTCGTTCTTAAAGAGGAAGAGCCAGTCCTCATCCTTGCCGTTCACATCGCACTTGATCTTGACGGTGCAGGCGTTGATCTCCTCGGATTCGTCCAGATTCTTGAGGATGCCCTGCTTCTTCAGCTCCTTGGCACCGATGGTGGCAAGATCCATCATGCAGCGGGGCTTCTCCTCACGGCCCAGGTCGGCGCGCATGGCCATGTAGCGGTCAAACGCTGCCTGCACCACGGCATCGTCGATCTGGACATCATCCAGAATGGTGCCGAAGGTGGTGTGGCGGCAGTGATCGGACCAGTAGGTGTCGATCATCTTGATCTCGGTGATGGTGGGGTCGCGGTGCTCAGAGCGGAAGTACTCCTGGCAGAACTTGATATCGCCCAGGTCCATGGCCAGGCCCTTTTCGTCGATGAACTTCTTCAGGCCCTCTTCGTCCAGCTCGTTGAAGCCCTCCAGCGTGGCCACAGCGGTGGGCACGGGATACTCCATCTTCAGGGTAGCTTTGGTCTCCAGCGAAGCCTCGCGGGCCTCCACCGGGTTGATGACGTACTTCTTGATCTCTGCCACCTGCTCCTCGGTCAGGGAACCCTCCAGCAGGTAGACACGGGCAGAGCGAACCAGCGGGCGCTCGCCCTGGCTGATGAGCTGGATGCACTCGGCGGCAGAATCGGCGCGCTGGTCGAACTGGCCGGGCAGGTACTCCACAGCAAAGGAAATGCCCTCGAATTCAGGCAGCTCTGCATAGGTGTTGTCCACCGGCGGCTCACTGAACACGGTGGTAGCGCACTGGTTGAACAGGGCCTCGTCGATGCCCTCCACGTCATAGCGGTTCAGCAGGCGCAGGCCGCTCAGGGACTGGATGCCCAGCAGGCTCACCAGCTCATTTTTCAGGCCCTGGGCTTCCACATCAAAGCCGGGCTTTTTTTCCACATAAATACGATAGACCATGGGTGAATCCCCCTCTTTTTTATTGTTCAGCGATTGCTTTCAGCGCTCTCATACCAATATCCGTGCGCTTGTGCAGCTTTTCAAAGCTGATCTTCTCAGCGGCGGCGTATGCCTGCGTGATGGCGGCGGTCAGGCGGGGCGCAGTTGCAGTCACGCCCAGCACGCGGCCGCCGTTGGTGACCAGCGTGCCGTCCTCACGCAGTGCCGTGCCGGAGTGGTAGACTGTGATGCTGCTCTCCCCTTCCAGCTGGCCGTTGGTCAGGCCGGAAATGAGCTTGCCCTTTTCATAGGATACCGGGTAGCCGCCGGAGGCCAGAATAACACAGCAGGCCGCGCCCTCGGAGAATTTGACCTCGGTATCGGCCAGCGTGCCCTCGGTGCAGGCAGTCATGATCTTCAGCAGGTCGCTCTCCAGCAGGGGCAGCACCACCTGGGTCTCGGGATCGCCGAAGCGGCAGTTGTACTCGATGACCTTGGGGCCGTCCGGGGTGAGCATCAGGCCGAAGTACAGGCAGCCCTTGAAGGGGCAGCCCTCGGCGTTCATGGCCTGAATGGTGGGCAGGAAGATCTTTTCCATGCACTCGGCAGCAATGGCCGGGGTGTAGTAGGGGTTGGGGGCCACGGTGCCCATGCCGCCGGTGTTCAGGCCGGTGTCGTGATCGTTGGCACGCTTGTGGTCCATGCTGGAAACCATGGGCTTGACCACCTTGCCGTCGGTAAAGCTCAGCACACTGACCTCAGGGCCGGTGAGGAACTCTTCCACCACCACATGGTTGCCGGAAGCGCCGAACTTTTTGTCCAGCATGATCTCCTTCACGCCGTCGGCGGCCTGTTCCTCATTTTCGCAGATCAGCACGCCCTTGCCCAGTGCCAGTCCGTCGGCCTTGATGACCACGGGGTACTTGCCCTTTGCCTTGATGTAATCCATGACCTTGGCGGGGTCATCAAAGGTGGCATAATCTGCGGTGGGGATGCCGTATTTCTTCATCAGGTCCTTAGAGAACACCTTGGAGGCCTCGATGCGGGCAGCGGCCTTGTCCGGGCCAAAGGCAGGGATGCCCACTGCAGCCAGTGCGTCCACCATGCCCAGCGCCAGCGGGTCATCCTGCGCCACAACCACATAATCAAACTTTTCCTCGGCAGCAAAGGCCACCATGGTCTCTACGTCCGTAGCCTTGATGTTCTTGCATTTGGCATCGTAGCTGATACCGCCGTTGCCCGGAGCGCACCAGATCTCGCCGCAGTCCGGGCTCTTCTTCAGTGCCTTGATGATGGCGTGCTCGCGGCCGCCGCCGCCGACCACTAAGATTTTTTTAGCCATTTTAACATCTCCTAAAATATTCGTTTCTGCTTCTCTGTCAGCGTCCTCACCCTCTCAGGCGCTTCGCGCCAGCTCTCCCAAAGGGAGAGCCAAGACTGGCACTAACACCAGCAGCTGCTAACGGAATGCTGCCAAAGGCTCCCCCTTTGGGGGAGCTGGCAAAGCCGACAAGCTTTGACTGAGAGGTTTAAACCGTCTCTTTTAGTGATGGAACAGCCGGATGCCGCAGAACGCCATGGCAATGCCGTACTTATTGCAGGTGTCAATGACCTGCTGGTCGCGGATAGAGCCGCCGGGCTGGACAATGGCGGTCACGCCGGAGCGGCGGGCACGCTCGATGTTGTCGCCAAAGGGGAAGAAGGCATCGGAACCCAGGCAGACACCGGTAACGTGGCTCAGGTACTCCTTCTTTTCCTCCGCGGTCAGGGGTGCGGGCTGCTCGGTGAAGGTCTCGGCCCAGACATCGTCGCCGATGACATCCTCGGGGGTGTCACCGATGTAAACATCAATGGCATTGTCGCGGTTGGGCTTGGCGACATCGTCACGGAAGGGCAGATTCAGCACCTTGTCCATGTGGCGCAGCTGCCAGTTGTCGGCCTTCTGGCCCGCCAGACGGGTGCAGTGGATGCGGCTCTGCTGGCCGGCACCCACGCCGATGGTCTGGCCGCCTGCGGTGTAGCAGACACTGTTGGACTGGGTGTATTTCAGGGTGATGAGGGCAATGATCAGGTCCCGCTTCTGCTCCTCGGTCACGCTCTTGTTCTCGGTGACCCAGTTGGTCAGCATGGTGTCGGCGTTGATGGTCAGCTCGTTGCGGCCCTGCTCAAAGGTGATGCCGTACACCTGCTTGTGTTCCACAGGGGCGGGCTTGTAGTCGGGGTCAATGGCCACCACATTGTAGTTGCCCTTTTTCTTACCGGCCAGAATGGTCAGAGCCTCCGGCTCATAACCGGGGGCAATGATGCCGTCAGAGACCTCATGCTGGATGAGCTTTGCAGTGGGCACATCGCAGACATCGGAGAGGGCGATCCAGTCGCCAAAGGAGGACATACGGTCAGCACCGCGGGCACGGGCGTAAGCGCAAGCCAGCGGAGAGAGCTCAAAGTCCGGGGCAATGTGGTACATCCTGCGCTCCACATCGGTCAGGGGCAGGCCCAGAGCGGCACCCGCCGGGGACACATGCTTGAAGGAAGCAGCGGCGGGCAGGCCGCAGGCCGCCTTCAGCTCCTTGACCAGCTGGATGGAGTTGAGGGCATCCAGAAAATTGATGTAGCCGGGCTTGCCGTTCAGCACAGTCACGGGCAGATCGGAGCCATCTTCCATATAGATGCGGCTGGGCTTCTGGTTGGGGTTGCAGCCGTACTTCAGTGCGAGTTCGTTCATTGATGCATCCTCCTTAAGTCTTCGTTATTCCGCTTCGGCATCGAGTTTTGCCAGCAGCTCCAGCTCCTCGGGCAGCAGTTCAGGCTCCTCGGGGTCGTCCAGATCGCTGTTGACAGCATCGTATTTGTTGAAGATCATATCGCCGGTCTCACCGCTGTCCAGATCGATGACGCGTGCAAACAGGCTGACCTTGTTGTCGGGGTTCAGGTTCTGCCACAGACCATGGGCAAAATCGCCGATGGTGCGGGGGCAGGCAAAGCGCAGAGGTTCGCCCTCAAAGCTGGGGATGGGGTTTCCGTTGTGCTTGTAGGTGCTGATGAAATGGCCCTCACCGGCCACAGGCTGGGGGTAATCAAAGAAATAGCGCTGGACGCTGTCGCCGTTGCCGTCGGCAGATTTCAGGATGCTCATCTGGTAGCTGCCATCAGCGTACACCACAGCGGAGATGCGGGGGGTGTAGTTGGGGCCGTCCGGCTCAAAGGTGCGGGTGCGCAGGGCATCGGCAAAGCTCTTGCCCTGACTCATCAGGTCAAAAATGGTATCGGTCTGGTCGCCGTTGGTCACGATGTGGGTCTTGCCCAGGGTCAGCACGGGGTTATAGATGATAAGGCTGGGGTCCTCCAGCTTGTCGGGGTCTGCAGCCATGGTGCAGATGCCGCCGCGCTCGGGCACGGGGTCGAACACGCGGTTGCGGCTGTTCTCACTGCGGCCCATGATAAAGTAGCCGATGAACATCTGACGGCCATCGGGGGCCATTGCCACTGCAATGCCGCGGCCGGGGTACTCGTTGGAGGCCAGATAATCGTTCAGGTTGATCTTTTCCATGTCAAATTCTCCTATTACGGAACTCCCCCAGTCGCCTACGGCGACAGCCCCCTCGGAGAGGGAGCCTCAAGCCTCCCTCCTTGAGGGAGGTGGCACACCGTCAGGCGTGACGGAAGGAGTTTTTACTCGATCTCGCCGCTGCACACCATGGCAACTGCCTTGGGCAGCAGCTTCCACTCGGCCTGTTCCATCACCCGCTTCTGCAGCACCTCGGGGGTGTCGCCGGGCAGGATCTCCACTGCCTTTTGCAGCAGGATAGGGCCGCCGTCGCACTCCTCGTTGACAAAGTGGACGGTGGCACCGGTCACCTTGCAGCCCCGGGCCAAAGCAGCCTGATGGGGGCGCAGGCCGTACATGCCGGGCCCGCAGAAGGACGGGATGAGCGCCGGGTGAACATTCAGGATGCGGCGGGGATAGGCTTCAATGACACTGGAGCCCAGCACGGAAAGGAACCCGGCCAGCACCACCAGATCGATGTTGTGGCTTTTCAGCGTTTCCAGCAGGGCCGCGTCAAAGGCCTCACTGTTCTCGTAATCCTTGCGGCGGACCACAACGCCCTCCACACCGGCCTTTGCGGCCCGCTCCAGCGCGTAAACACCGGGCTTGGAGGCCACGACCAGCGTGATCTTACCGTTGGGGTTCTCGCCCCGGGCTTCGCTGTCCAGCAGGGCCTGCAGATTGGTGCCGCCGCCGGAAACCAACACAGCTACATTCAGCACAGTTCCACACCGTCCCCTTCAGCGATGACACCCAGCTTGTAAGCCTCGGGCTCGCCGTTGGCGTGGAGGATCTCCAGCGCCTTATCGGCCTGTGCGGCAGGAACGGTGAGCACCATGCCAACGCCCATGTTGAAGGTATTGAACATATCGTGCTCGGAGATGTGGCCGGTCTCCTGCATCAGGTGGAAGAGGGCAGGAATGCGGACATCTTCCTTCTTGATGCGGGCGCAGCAGCCCTTTTTCAGGCTGCGGGGGATGTTCTCATAGAAGCCGCCGCCGGTGATGTGGGAGATGCCCTTGACATCCACCTCTTCCAGCACCTTCAGCACCGGCTTGACGTAGATCTTGGTGGGAGCCAGCAGGGCATCGCCCAGGGTCTTGCCGCCCAGCTCGGCGGGGGTGGTGTGCAGAACATCGGGATCGTTATCAATATCAAAGATCTTGCGCACCAGCGAGAAACCGTTGGAATGAACACCGGTGGAGGGCAGAGCGAGGATGACATCGCCAGCCTGCATGGTCTCGTTGTTCAGGATCTTTTCCTTGTCCACAACGCCCACAGTGAAACCGGCCAGATCGTACTCATCCTCCGGCATCATGCCCGGATGCTCGGCAGTCTCACCGCCCACCAGAGAGCAATCAGCCTGCACGCAGCCCTCGGCCACGCCCTTGACGATCTCGGCGATCTTCTCAGGGATGTTGCGGCCGCAGGCGATGTAATCCAGGAACACCAGCGGCTTTGCACCGGCGCAGATCACATCGTTGACGCACATGGCAACGCAGTCGATGCCAATGGTGTCGTGCTTGTCCATGATCATGGCGATCTTCAGCTTGGTGCCCACGCCGTCCGTGCCGGAGATCAGAACCGGGTGCTTGTAGCCGGTGCAGTCCAGCTCAAACAGGCCGCCAAAGCCGCCCAGACCACCAATGCAGTGTTCGTTCATGGTGCGGGCAACATACTGCTTCATCAGTTCAACGGAGCGGTAACCGGCGGTGATATCCACACCGGCAGCTGCGTAACTCTCAGAATAGCTCTTTTCCATCTTCTTACTCTCCTAACTTCTTCTCGTTTTTGGGACGGTCGTTCAGGTGGCGTTCATGGATATCGGTGGAAAGCACCTCCTCCGGCTTCACGGCATACTCGCCGGTAAAGCAGGCGGTGCAGAAACCGCATTTTGCGTTCTTGGCCAGCTGCACCACATGCTCGGTGGACAGGTAGCCCAGGGTATCGGCCCCAATGATCTCATTGATCTGCTCCACATTGCGGCCCGTGGCCACCAGCAGCTTCTGGTCGGGGATGTCGGTGCCGAAGTAGCAGGGGTATTTGAACGGGGGGGCCGAGACCCGGAAGTGGACTTCCTTTGCACCGGCATCCCGCAGCAGCTTGATGATGCGGGCGGAGGTGGTGCCGCGCACGATGGAGTCATCCACCAGCACGACCCGCTTGCCCTTGACGGTGCTGGACACCACGTTCAGCTTGATGCGCACACTGTTTTCGCGCTGCTTCTGGCTGCCCTGGATAAAGGTGCGGCCGATGTATTTATTCTTGATGAAGCCGATGCCGTAGGGGATGCCGCTTTCCTGCGAGTAGCCGAGCGCCGCATCCAGACCGGAATCCGGCACGCCGATGACCACATCGGCCTCCACAGGGTGCTCCTGTGCCAGGAACCGGCCTGCCTGCTTGCGGGCTTCGTGCACCGAGCTGCCCTCGATGATGCTGTCCGGGCGGGAGAAATAGATGAACTCGAACACGCACATCTGGGTGTCCGGGCGGCCGCAGTGATCCTTGATGCTCCGCAGCTCACCGGTCTTGGTGTCGGCAATGACGATCTCGCCGGGCTCCACGTCCCGCAGCAGGGTCGCGCCCGCAGCATCCAGCGCACAGCTCTCGCTGGCAAAGACGTAGCCGCCGCCGGGCAGGGTGCCGATGCACAGAGGCCGGTAACCCCGGGGATCCCGGACCGCAATGAGCTTGGTGGCGGACATGATCACCAGACTGTATGCACCCTCCAGCACATCCATCGTCTTGCTGATGGCAGTCTCAATGCTGCCCATCCGCAGGCGGTTGCGGGTGATGAGGTAGCAGATGACCTCGGTATCGGAGGAGCCGTGGAATATGGCACCCTCGTTCTCCAGCTGACGGCGCAGCTCCAGGGCATTGGTCAGGTTGCCGTTGTGGCAGAGGGCCATGGTGCCCCGGCCATGCCGGACGATCATGGGCTGGGCGTTGGCCCGCACCCGGCTGCCGGCCGTGGCATAGCGGACATGGCCCGTTGCCATGTGGGCCGTGGGGGTGGAAAGACTGCCCAGCACGGCGGGGGTGAACACCTCGTTCACCAGACCGAGGTCGCGGTGGCCCTGGATGACACCGTCATCGTTGACCGCAATGCCGCAGCTCTCCTGCCCGCGGTGCTGCAGTGCATACAGGGCAGAATAGGCGGCAGCGGCCACGTCCTCGGTGCCCGCCCGGTCGTAGATGCCAAAAACGCCGCATTCCTCGTGCAGCGGATATGCAAAATCAGACATTGGTTCTCCTTACAACTCTTTCAGTTCGTTCTGCAGCTTTTCTTCCTTGGCTGCAATCTGCTGTGCCATGCTCACCCGCTCGGCCTCCAGCTTCCCGGCCAGTGTGTCATCGCTCAGGGCCAGGATCTCGGCAGCCAGCCAGGCGGCGTTCTTGGCCCCGTTCAGGGCCACGGTAGCCACCGGGATGCCGCTGGGCATCTGGACCGTGGCCAGCAGCGCGTCCAGACCATCCATCGCGCCGCCCTTCATCGGGATTCCGATGACAGGCAGGGTGGTGTTGGCGGCAAAGGCACCGGCCAGATGGGCCGCCATGCCCGCCGCGCACAGGATCACACCAAAGCCGTTGGCCCGGGCATTTTGGGCAAAATCCGCGGCCTCGGCAGGGGTGCGGTGGGCCGAAAGGATGTGTGCCTCAAAGGGGATGTCCAGCGCCTTCAGCTGGGCACAGGCCCCCTTTACCACCGGCCAATCACTGTCCGAGCCCATGATCACTGCAACTTTCCGAATCATATCCGAACCTCTCTTTCTCCGTCTGCAAAACAAAAAAAAGCTGTGGTACACCTGCACCACGGCCTTTATTTCTGCGTATGCTCTCCCAGCGCTTTGCACAAAGCTGCACGATGCCCCTGAACAGCACGAATGGTGTTCTGTTCTGTGAAGCCCGACAGCATCTTCATCTTTGAAGTTCCCCTTTTGCTCTGCGCTTTTTCAGGCGGCACCCGGCATCCGCCGGGGTACCGTCCCTATACTACATACAGTTTACGGCAAAAATTCCACTTTGCAAAGGCCCTTGGGGCAATTTCTCCCTTGTGTTCTCCCGCGTCAAAAAACTTTCAAAAGTTTTGTGCAGTTTCGACACCGTATTTCTTTTTAAGTATGACTTTTTTAGAAAATATAATAAAGTAAGATTTATCTCATTGGGCAGGCCCCGCTCTGTACAGTCTCTCCGTCATTGCATTGGCAGTAAGGGCGCATTACCTTAGAAGATGATCTTCGCTGTTGCTGCCCTTGCTGCCCGGATGAGGTCGGCGGGTGCGCAGCACACCTGCGTACCAATGCGGCCACCGGAGACATAGACCTTTTCCTGAGCCAGCACGCTTTCATCGAACACGGTGGTGTACTGCTTTTTCATACCCACCGGGCTGCAGCCGCCGCGCACATAGCCGGTGACCTTATTGATATCGGCCACATGGATCATGGCTACGCTTTTTTCGCCCACGCTGCGGGCAGCGGCCTTCAGGTCAAGCTCTGCCGCCACCGGAATGACGAACACAAAGTAGTTTTTGCTGCTGCCCTGGGTCACCAGCGTCTTATATACGCAGGCCGGGTCCTCCCCCATGCTGGCGGCCACAGTCACGCCGTCCACCGCCACGCCCTCCTCGTGGGCATATTCGTGGGCTGTATAGGGCACCTTGGCCCGTTCCAGGATGCGCATGGCATTCGTTTTTGCTTCTTTTCCCATTGATGATCGCTCCTTGTAAACTCCTTGCCCTCTCAGGCTGCCCCTATTCTACCACTTTCTTTCCTAAATTTCAAAATTTCTCTTGACTTCAGTTCCCTGAAGTGTTATCATAGGCCCATGCTTCAGGAAACTGAACTTCACGAAAATAAATCACGGCAATGGAGCCGGTCTCCTGTGCCGTTTGTGTGAGAAGGATAAGGAGACGACCACCATGATCATTGTACTGAAACAGGATGCCCCTGACGCACAGGTCCGCGAGTTCTGCCACGAGCTGCAGGATATGGGGCTGCAGATCAACGACTCCAAGGGCAGCGACACCCACATTCTGGGCCTGATCGGTGACACCAAGGCCATTGCCGAGAGCTGGGTGCTGGCCAACCCCGTGGTCGAGACCTGCCGCCGCGTGTCTGAGCCTTACAAGAAAGCCAACCGCAAGTTCCACCCCGACGACAGCGTGATCGATGTCAACGGCGTGAAGATCGGCGGCGGCAACTTCGCCGTCATTGCAGGCCCCTGCAGCATCGAGAGCGAGGAGCAGATCACCTATTGCGCCCAGCGCGTTAAGAATGCAGGCGCTTCCCTGCTGCGCGGCGGCGCATTCAAGCCCCGCACCTCCCCCTACTCCTTCCAGGGAATGCGGAGCGAGGGCCTGGATCTGCTCAAGCTGGCCCGCCGCGCCACCGGCTCCCCCATCGTCACCGAGATCATGAACACCGAGCACCTGCCCCTGTTCGAGAATGTAGACCTTATCCAGGTGGGTGCCCGCAATATGCAGAACTTTGAGCTGCTCAAGGCCGTGGGCCGCCAGAAAAAGCCCGTGCTGCTCAAACGCGGCCTGGCCAACACACTGGAAGAATTTGTGATGAGCGCCGAGTACATCATGGCCGAGGGCAACGAGAACGTTATCCTCTGCGAGCGCGGCATCCGCACCTTTGAGACCAGTATGCGCAACACCCTGGACCTGGCCGGTGTGGTCATGCTCCACAAAATGACCCACCTGCCCGTGGTGGTGGATCCCAGCCACGCCTGCGGCCATGCCTGGATGGTGCCCCAGCTGGCCAAGGCCGCTGTGGCCGCCGGTGCTGACGGCCTGATGATCGAGGTGCACAACAACCCCGCCAAGGCCAAGTGCGATGGTGCCCAGAGCCTGACCCCCGACCAGTTCGATGAACTGATGGGCTTTATCACCAAAGAAGTCGAGTTCTTTGGCAAGAAGATGAACTGAGAATGGAACGACCCTCTCGGCACGCGGCAGCGTGACTGAGGGGGTTGTTTTCTTTTGTCATCAAATATGGTATACTATGGTGTATTTTGAATTCACCCTTGAAACGAGGTATTTCTATGAAAGCTCATATTGCACGCAACCAGAATGCCGGCATCCCACTGGCGCTGGGCTGGAACCTTTCTGCCGCTGACCGGGGCATTCTGGAGGGGATGGCCCCCGCTTTCGGGATGAAGCTGCTGCTGGTCTCCCCTGCCGATGCAGGCAGGACCGTGGCCCAGCTGCTGGGCGAGGTGGAGGTCAAGACCACCCGCACCCTGGTGCTGGAGCCGGGTGCTTATCCCCCGGCGCTGGTGCTGGCCAACTTCAAGGATAAGGATGTGGACACCCTGCTCGACCTGATGAAGCAGGCACAGGTGAACATCCCCCTCAAGGCCGTTGTGACCCCCACCAGCAAGAGCTGGGTGTTCGGTGACCTGCTGGCGCATCTGCAGGAAGAGCACACCGCCTTTACCGCCGCAAAGGAGACCGCCAAAGCATGATGACCAAGCGTATTTTTTCCGCCCTGCTGGCGGCTGCGCTCAGCCTGAGCCTGCTGGCGGGCTGCGGCAGCACCTCCGGCTCCACCGCCTCCAGCGCCGCCGATGGCCCGCAGCGCTACTCCACCGTGTTCTATGATGTGTTCGACACCGTGACGCAGGTCATCGCCTACTGCGACAGCGAAGAAGAGTTCACCGCCCAGATGGACGCACTCCACGCCGACCTTGTGGAGTACAACCAGCTCTATGATATTTATAATGATTACGATGGCGTGACCAACATCAAGACCATCAACGACAATGCGGGCACTGCCCCGGTGACGGTGGATGACAAGATCCTCGGGATGCTGGAGCTGGCCCAGACCATGTACGACACCACCGGCGGCAAGCTGAACATTGCGCTGGGCAGTGTGCTGAACATCTGGCACAACTACCGCGAGGCCGCACTGGCCGATGACAACGACAGCAACAACCAGCTGCCCACGCAGGAAGAGCTGGATGCCGCCGCACAGCACTGCGATATCGCCAACCTCATCATTGATGAAGATGCCAAAACGGTCTATCTGGCCGACCCGGCCATGTCGCTGGACGTGGGCAGCGTGGGCAAGGGCTACGCCGTGGAGCAGGCCGCACAGGCCGCCGAAGCCCGGGGCCTGACCAGTGCCCTCATCAGCGTGGGCGGCAACCTGCGGGCCATCGGCACCAAGCCGGACGGCTCCCAGTGGGTAGGCGGCGTGGAAAACCCGTGGAACTCCTCCGAGGTCTACACCAACGGCAGCTCCACTGTAGCCGCCGTCAAGATGAGTGACCTTTCCCTTGTGACCAGCGGCGACTACCAGCGCTACTACGTTGTGGACGGTGTGCGCTACCACCACCTCATCGACCCGGCCACCCTCTGGCCCGCCGCCTACTTTGACGGCGTGAGCGTGCTGGCTCCGGACTCCGGTGTGGCCGACTGCCTGACCACCGGCCTGTTCTGCCTGCCTCTGGAAGAGGGCAAGCAGCTCGTGGAATCGCTGGACGGCGTGGAAGCCCTCTGGTGCACCACCGATGGCGAAGTGGTCACCTCCAGCGGGTGGAGCGAGCATACGAATTAAATAAGGAACGACCCTCTCCGTCATTGCTTCGCAATGCCACCTCTCCCGAAGGGCGAGGCTATGCTGCCTTTATCCCAGGCCAGCGATAGGCTCCCCCTTCGGGGGAGCTGGCAAAGCCAACAGGCTTTGACTGAGAGGGTCGTTCTTTTACTTGATATCCAGTTCGGGCGGCACGTCGATCTGGTCAGAGATGTACTTGCCGTTCTTTTTGCGCTGACGCACACACTCGGTGAGCAGATACTCGATCTGCCCGTTCACCGAGCGGAAGTCATCCTCAGCCCACGCGGCAAGGGCATCGTAGAGCTTCGCATTCAGGCGCAGGGGGATCTGCTTTTTCGGCTCTGCCATCAGTACAGGCTGCCGCTGTTCACAATGGGCTGCGCGTCACGGTTGCCGCAGAGCACCACCAGCAGGTTGGAGACCATTGCCGCTTTGCGCTCATCGTCCAGTTCCACCACTTTGTTCTCACTCAGGCGGTCCAGCGCCATCTCCACCATGCCCACGGCACCGTCCACGATCATCTTACGGGCATCAATGATGGCGCTTGCCTGCTGACGCTGCAGCATGACCGCCGCGATCTCGGGGGCGTAGGCCAGATAAGTGATGCGGGCTTCGATGATCTCGATCCCGGCAGAGGTGACGTTCTTCTGGATCTCGTCCTGAATGCGCTTTGCCACCACTTCCGAGGAGCCGCGCAGGCTGCCCTCGTCGGCCACACCGTCGCCAGTGGTGTCCACGTTGGGGGCTACATCGTAGGGGTAGATGCGCACCACGTTGCGCAGGGCGCTGTCACACTGCAGGGACAGGTATTCTTTGTAGTTATCTACATTGAACACGGCCTTGGCGGTGTCGGTCACCCGCCAGATCACCGCAATGCCGATTTCCACCGGGTTGCCCAGGCAATCGTTGATCTTCTGGCGGGAGTTGTTCAGGGTCATCACCTTCAGGGAGATCTTCTTGCCATCCTTCTCACGGTCAGCCTGCACCACAGGGCGCTGCTGAACATCACCGCTCTGGCTCAGGACCGTGCCTGCGGCGGGGTTGACCGCCGTGCAGAAGGGATTGACCCAGTAAAAGCCCTCCCCCTTCAGGGTGCCGATGTAATCGCCAAACAGGGTCAGCACCAACGCTTTCTCGGGCTTGAGGACTTTCAGGCCCGCGAACAGGAAAATACCGATGATGGCATAGATGACAGCGATCGCCAGCGGGATAAAACCCAGGAAGGTAGTATACAGCATTACAAAACCGATGCCGCCCACCACAACCGCGATCACATAGCCCAGCAGGGTCAGCAGCAGCATGGTCATGCCGTTCTTCTTGGTCTGTAAGATCTTCTCTTCCATAAAATGTCCCTCCTTTACAGGGCTTGGAAGTTTCTTTCTGATATCAAAATCATATCACATTGTATTTTGATTGTCAAGAACTTCCGATAAACACAAAACCTCCCACTCGAATGAGCGGGAGGTTTTATTACGCACAGTTATAATTACCAGAACCAATACCGTTTCTTGACGGCGATATACACGATCAGGCAGACCACGGTCAGCGCACCGGCGGCGATGAAGAAGGTCCAGTTGATATTGGTGAAGCGCAGATTCTGGTTGGTCAGCAGGTAGCTGCCAGCCGTATCGGCAGTGATGGTGCCATCCTTGTAGCTGTTCAGGAACTGCCACTTTTCGCTGGCAGTGTTATGCAGATACAGGCGGCTGTAAGCGGCGTTCTCACCGGTCAGGGTGATCTGCACCACGCAGGGCAGCGCACCGCTTTCGCCCAACTGGAAGCTCAGGCCATTTTCATCGGGGGCAAAGGTCAGGGCAGTGCTGAACCCGCCCTGGGTGCTCTTGATGCTGGTGCCATCGATCCGCAGGGTATAATCCTCGCCCAGCACGATCAGGCTGCGGCCCGTGGTGCGCAGGGCGCTCAGGATCTCGCCGGTAATGGCGGGTACGTCGCTCTGATAGAGGGACACTTCCTCCCCTGCGGCGTTCTGGATGGCGGCAACGGTGGCATCGGTGGTGACGTTGTCCTCGGTGCCCTCACCGCTGGTGTCGCTGCTGCTACCGGAGGTGGATGCGGTGCGGTTGACGATGACCGTGACCGAGGTGGAGGCGGTGCCGTTGGAGACCACCACGGAAGTGGCACCCGTGGCAACGCCGGTGATGACACCGGAACCGCTGACGGTGGCAATGCTCTTGTCCTGGCTCTTGAAGGTCAGGCTCTGGCTGGCGGAGGCCGGCGACACCTTGCCGGTGATGGTCTTGGAGGAGCCCGGCTTGAGCACCACATAGTTGGTGTTCAGGGAGATGGACTGGCTGGAAACGGTGCTGGTGTTGGCCGCAACCACCGTAACGGTGGCCGTGCAGCTCACGTTGCCGTCCGTGGCGGTGATGGTGGCCTTGCCGGGGGCAACGCCGGTCACCTTGCCAAAGTTGTTGACGGTGGCCACCTTCTCATTGGAAGAGCTCAGGCTGACGTTGATATAGTTGGCCGCCGAGGTGGGCAGCACTGCCAGCGAAAGGCTGGTGGTCTCGCCCACGGCAATGGTGCTGGATGCAAGGGTGATGTCCATTTCGGTGGCGATCATGCTGGCATCCGGCTGGGGGGTGATGGTATAGGTGCAGCTCACCCCGCCGCAGGTGGCGGTGATGTTGGCCGTGCCCAGGCCCACAGCCTGCGCCACGCCCTCACTGTCCACCGAGACAACATTGGGGTTATCAGAGACATAGGTCACGCCGTTCTTGCTGGCGGCATTGGCGGGGGTGGTCACCGGGGAGAGCTGCTGGGCCGTGCCCGCCAGCGGGGCGGCATCGTAGCTGCCGGTCTCGATGCTCTCGGCGGTAACTTTATCCCAGGGAAAGCTCACCTTGGGCAGCGTGAGGGCCAGCGGCGTGGTAACAGGGCCGGCAGCCGACGCAGGCAGAGTGGCGGCACAGGCCAGCACACCCAGCAGAGCCGCGCTGGCGGCCAGCTGTTTCGGGTTCAGTTTCATTCTTTCGTACCTCTTGGGCGTGGAATCGGCGGGCGCTTAGCGGAACAGCACGCCCAGGGCCTCCATCACATAGTCAAAGTAAGTCAGTTCATCGTACTCCACACGGGCGGTGACGCTCATGCCGTTGGAAAGATCCACCTTGTCGCCGCTGGTGCTCACGACATAGGTGTTGTCCGGCTTGATGGTCATCTTGTAGTAAGACCCGCTGGTGTTGGTGGTCACGTCACTGTCGATGGAGGTAACAGTGCCGGTCAGGGTGCCGTAGGAATACTCCGACAGGCCGGTGATGGCGATCTTGCAGGGGTCGCCCACATTGATCAGCGGCCGGTCGTTGACGGTGACAGCCGCCACGATCTCAAGGTCGCTGTTCTCGCTGGCCACGGTGGCCAGAGCGGAACCTGCGCTGAGCACCATGCCCACCTTGTAGGGGGTGTCCATGTGGATGACACCGGAGGTGGGAGCGTAGATGTAGTAATCGTTCGCGCCGGTGTTCAGGGCATCCAGCTGGGCCTCGATGTTGTCAATGTTGGCCTGCACGCTGGTCAGGTTGGCAGAAATGGACTGCAGGGTGGAGTAGTACAGGCTCTCCACCTCGCTCTGGTTCTGCTCCATCATGGTCCTGATCTGCTCGTCGGTGTAACCGGCGGCCTGATAGGGCGAAGCATCAAACGCCTTCTGGCTGACCTGGCTCTTGTAGCTCTCGTACTGGTAGTAATAGGGCTGATCGTCGATGTCGGTCTCGCTGAAGTAGTTCTTGTCGTCCTGAATGGACTTGAGCAGCTTTTCGTACTGGCTCTTCTGCTTCTTGTAGATGTCCAGCTGCTTCTGGTAGCTGTCCTGCTGGATGTCCAGATCGGTGCTCTTGATGTGGGCGATGAGGTCGCCCTCGGTGACATAGCTGCCCTCCGAGATGTTCAGCTCGGTGATGGAGCCGGAGTAACTGGACATGATATAGGTCTTGTTGGCCGCCTGCACTGAGCCAGTGGACTGGCTGACGTAGGTGCGCTTGTTCTGGGTGCTCCAGATCACCAGAAACACCATGAGGAAAGCCACCAGAAGAATGAGCGCGTAGCCAAAGGCCGGCAGCTTCTTCTCCATCATAATGCGGCGGTCCTGCAGGTCGGAAAGATTCTGAATGCGAGTGGTCATATTACTTCGTCTCCATAAAAACGTCCATGACACCGTTTTCGCTGTCCTGATTGACGTAGATGCTGTAAGTGGTGCCGGTCAGCTCGATCTCGTGCTCGTAGGCATAGATGTTCAGCTTCTGGCTGGCAAGGCTGCTGTGGTCCATGGGGCCGGTGAAGTGGGCGTACAGGCAGCCCTTCACCCGCAGCACAGCGTCCTGCTCGTAGCCCGGCTCCAGGCGGGGGATGAGCTGGTTGACCTGCATCATAAAATAGATCTGCGGCTCCGGGTTGGGGCCGGAGGTAAACTTGACGCACTGGATCACAGGGCCAACCGGCATGGCGCTGTGGCTCTTGATAAAGTTCTGCATCTGGGTCAGGATCACGCCCAGGTTGCCCAGCTCGCTGGCATCGATCTTGCGTGCCAGAACGTTGGTCAGCTTCAGGGTCTTGTTTTCTGCAACTTGGATCTCTCTCATAATAATGTCCACCTGTTTCTTTTTTGTTTGCAATAAGCAATTGTCTGGGGGAAAATGGGAATCATGGATTTGGCTTATTTCGCCCTCTCAGGCGCTCCGCGCCAGCTCCCCCAAAGGGGGAGCCGATTGTAGCCCACGGTCAGCACCTGCTGAATCAAGGAGATGCGTTGGCTCTCCCCTCGGGAGAGCTGGCAAAGCCACAAGGCTTTGACTGAGAGGGTATACCGCACAGGGCAAACATCAACTACATTCTTGCCTTTACTTCCCGGTCGATCACTTCACATACTGCATCAAACTGCTGGTCAAGCTCCAGATTCGTAAACCTCAGTACTTCCAAATCATAAAGATTCAAAATCCGGCTTCGTTCCTCATCGTAAGCTTTCCCCTGTTCAGTATAATGCTGTGAGCCGTCAAGTTCAATAACCAATCTTGCATCCGCGCAATAAAAATCCACAATAAACGATTCAATGATCCGCTGTTTGTAGAATTTCACCGGATACTTCCGCAAAAAATCATACCACAATTTTTTCTCTTGTGGTGTCATTTTACGCCGAAGTTCCCGGGCAACCGGAAGCATCTTGTGGTTTTTGATGACCGTTGTGGTTTTCATAGGGGATATCCTCTATTATACCGGTATATCTTTTCCGCCCTCTCAAGCGGCCCACGGTCAGCACCTGCTGAACCGAGGAGATGCGTTGGCTCTCCCCTCGGGAGAGCTGGCAAAGCCGCATGGCTTTGACTGAGAGGGTTAATTTTTCCCACACACAATTGCCTACCGCAACGCGATAAGCAACATAAAAATAAGGTGTGCCAGGAGGCACACGCCTCCTGGCACACCATAACGAGGCATTGTTGTCTGCCCCGCGCTAACAAGTAGGGCGGTGCAGTTCCCTCAACGCTTCATAATTTCAGATCAGATCTGATTACATCTTAATGCCGTCGATGACAACGTGAGTCTTGCCGTCGCCCTGGGTCATGCCAATGGAAGCAGAAGAAGCCTTGTTAGCAACATCAACGCGGCCCAGGTTGTAAGCAGCAGCGGTCAGGCCCAGGAAGTTAGCGATATCGTCGCCAATGCCATTGCCGGTGGAGAACAGCTTCTTGGGTGCAGCCTTGACATCACCCCAAGTGGTGTTGCCGGAGAACAGAACACCCAGAGTGCCGTCAACCAGCTTGCCGATGAACTTGTTGCCGATCAGGGTAACAATGTTGGTGGAGAAGGTCTTAACGTTGGTCACGTCCCAGATAGGAGCGGTAACAGCACCGATAGCGTCGATGAAGTTAGCGCCACCGTTGACGTAGGTCATTTCGTTCTCTGCGATAACAGAGTAGTTTGCAGGCATCATCATAATGAATTACTCCCTTCAAATGAATGAAAAAACTTATTTAGCGATCTTTTTCCGGCTGCGCATCCATCCAAAGATCATTTATGTAACCGAGTGCGCACTCGGTTGCAACTTAATAGGTCATTGCCTCGCCATCGTCGTCTTCTTCAACAACTGCCGCGGGGGCAACGGGTGCAGGCTCTTCCTTCTTGCGGCGGAAGATGCCCTGCTGCAGGTTCCAGAGCTCGTAATACTTGCCCTGCTTTGCCAGCAGCTCGTCATGGGTGCCGCGCTCCACGATCTCACCGTGATCCATGACCAGAATCAGGTCACAGTCTCGGATGGTGGAAAGGCGGTGTGCCACGATCAGCATCGAACGATCAGTCAGCTGGTTATAGATCATATCAAAGATGGTATTCTCTGTACCAAAGTCCAGGCTGGAGGTCGATTCATCAAAGATGTAAAGGCTCGAATCCTTCAGGAACGCACGGGCCAGTGCAATGCGCTGCTTCTCACCACCGGACAGGCCGTTGCCGGCTTCCTCCAGATAGGTGTTGTACTGCAGCGGCAGCTTGCGGATAAACTCGTGTGCGTCGGCCTTCTTGGCCGCCTCCCGTACCTGATCGAGGGTAGCCTCGGGGCGGGAGATGCGGATATTCTCGAAGATCGTCTTGCTGAACAGCTCAACGTTCTGCGGGACATAGGAAATGCAGCGGCGGACGGATGCATTACTGTACTCGTCCAGATCAACGCCATTCACGCTGATGGTGCCGCTCTCCGGCTCGTAATACTTGAGCAGGAGCTTGGTGATGGTGGACTTACCGGAACCCGAGGAACCAACCAGCGCCACCTTTTTCCCCTGCGGGATGGTGAAGGAAATGTGGTCCAGTGCCGGGGTGCGGTTGCCATACCGGAAGGTGACATCCTTGAACTCAATGTCGCCCTCCATGCTCTCCATCTCGGTGTACTCTCTGGTATCGTCCTGCTCGGATTCATAATCCATGATCTCCGTCAGGCGCTTCATGGAAATAGAAGCCTCCTGAATGGACATCTGCATACCAATGAGCTCACTCACCGGAGAAGTAAAGTAGCCCGAAAGGGTGCTGAACGCCATGTAGCCGCCCAGCGTCAGCTGGCCATTCAGCACCTGCGTGATGCCCACATAGGTGGTGACCATGTTCAACACGGTCATGATCACGCTGGAGATCAGGCTCTGGCTGGTGCTGATCTTGCTGGAACGCAGGCTGATCTTCAGGCTCTTGATATATTCACGCTCAAGGGCTTCCAGCTCACGCTCTTCGCAGGCGTTGCACTTGATGGTCTCGATGCCGCGCAGGCTCTCGATCATCTGGCTGTTCAGAACGGCCGACTGCACCATCGTCTCTTCATTGATCCGCTTGTAGGGCTGCTTGAAGATGATGACGAGCAGCAGGCTCAGAACGGTGGTAAACAGGGTAATGGAGAACAGCGAGGAGTTCATCCGGAACAGGACAAAGCCTGTACCCACGGCCATCACAATGTCCATGACCACGCTCATTGCAATGCTGGTCAGCACCGATTTGATGGTGCTTGCATCGGAATAGCGGGTGGTGATCTCGCCGGTCTTACGGGATGCAAAGAACTTCATCGGCAGTTTGTACACATGCTCGAAGTAGCCCAGCATCAACGGGATATCGATTTTAATGGAAAGGAAGATCAGGATCCACTGTCTCACAGTCGAGAGCAGCGTGCTGGTCAGGTTGACCACACTGAACACGACAATGAGCGATATGAGCAGACTTTTCAGCCCATAAGGCAGCACCTCGTCCATGATCGCCTTGTTAAAAACGGTGGACACGATGCCGATCAGTGTCAGGATCACTGAACTGAGAATAGCGTAAGCAAACAGCTTTTTCTGGGGAAGCAGCAGATCCATGTACCGCTTCAACATGTTGTTGCGGGCTGCCTTGGCTTCCTCTTTACCCTCCACCTTATGCTTGCCGGTACCGCCCTTGAACTCCGCTGTGGGGTTCAGCAGCAACAGCACGCCGGTGAAGTTTTTATAGAACTCATCCAGGCTGATCTTTTTCAGCTCATTTGCAGGGTCGCCGATGACGACGTAATCCTTGCATTTGTACTTTTTGCTTGCATCAGCCTTGCGTTCTTCTTCCTGCACCACATGCTTGCGGCGGGCATCATCCTCCTTGATGGTCGTCTTTTTGAAGATGACTACAAAGTGGGTCAGGCCCTGGTCGGTAATGACCTGCGCAATTGCGGGCAGTGTGAAATCGCTTAAAAAGTTTTCGCGGTCAACACGGACAGCCGCCGTGCTGAAGCCCAACTCATTGGCTGCTTTCTGCAGGCCAACGAGGTTCGTGCCTTTCATGTCGGTTCCCATCATATCCCGCAGGCGGGTGATGGTGATTTCCTTTTTGTAATGGAGGCACACCATTGCGAGCGAAGCGGCCGCGCAGTCCGTAGAATCGTGCTGCCGCACATAGGTATAACGCATACGATGTTTCCTTTACAAGAGACCGACAACCAAAAGCAAACGATCTCTTTTTCAATGTACTGTGTCTATTTCAAAACTACGGCTTTTATTCTAGCACACCCGGTCTGTTTGCACAAGCCCCAGTTTGCTGTTGTTTTGGCCGTAGGTCTGACAAATGAAAAAGCTTTTCTTTTTGCACTCCGTTTTAACAGCGCATAGCCTTCTGCTTTGCCCTGCCCTGCGGAGAACCAGGGCAAAGCAGAAGTCCGCTGCTATCAAAAGAAGGGAGCGCCTACCCTTTGATCTGAGTCAATCACCACAGAACGTTTAAAAACTGTTCCAAGGTTTGGGTGTAGTATACCACAATCTGACAGCATCTTCAAGAGGACATTTTTTAAGAAACCGTTAATTTTGAAGATTTTGTGAAAAAAATCTCAGATTGGTTACAACACCCGGTTAAAAAACAAGCGGCGAAGTTGCCCTCGCCGCCTAATGGCGCCTCTTGCCTGACTCGAACAGGCGACACCCTGATTAACAGTCAGGTGCTCTAACCGACTGAGCTAAAGAGGCACATCTTTCAAAACGCAATTCCGCAGCGCACAATTGACTGCGAGATGTATTATAACTCTTCCCGCTCCCTTTTGCAAGCCTTTTTTGGAAATTTGTGAAAAAAGTTTTTCAAAAGGGCTCAACCCTCTCAGTCAAAGCCGCAAGGGCAGCAGCAGTGAAAGGTCAGGCTGTCCCTCCCATACAACCTCTCCGTCATCATCGCTAACGCTCGATGCCACCTCCCCTAGTAGGGGAGGCCTTGGCAGACCGTCGCGTTTTCGAGGGTATTCGCTTCGCTCCTGTTTGTTCTTCTGACGTTTTGTCCTGCCTTGCGGCGGTATCAGGTTTTGGAGCGTCAGCGACCAGATGGAAAAGTGAGTCTTATGCCAAGGGCTCCCCTACTAGGGGAGCTGTCGCGGCAAAGCCCGCGACTGAGAGGTTATGCAAAAGCAAAGCCTCTCCTTCGCCCTCTTTCTCCCCCACCTTCTGCTACACTGATATCTACCAGAAAGAAGGTGCCGCCCATCAAGACTGTGATCTACCTCGATGTCCTGCTGCTGACGAATTTTGCGCTCACGCTGCTGTTCCTGCTGGCGGCTG
>SKED01000124.1_pt1 | contig 92620 bp, 87 predicted proteins | sample 4826651 | NCBI WGS metagenome assembly SKED01 (sample SAMN11008818, study PRJNA524170) | human gut metagenome | biome: Human fecal sample; material: Feces; isolation source: fecal sample from pouch patient p19 | host: Homo sapiens | place: Israel: Tel-Aviv | collected 2016-06-28 | reverse complement strand
CCGGAGTTTTTCACACTGGACCATGCGGTCCTGTGCGCTTATGCGGTATTAGCAACCATTTCTGGTTGTTATCCCCCTGTATAGGGCAGGTTACCCACGCGTTACTCACCCGTCCGCCACTAGAAACAAATTAAATCAACCGAAGTTTCAATAATAGGTTTCCCGTTCGACTTGCATGTGTTAAGCACGCCGCCAGCGTTCATCCTGAGCCAGGATCAAACTCTCTGATAAAGTGTTTGATTACTCAAGACAACCAACTAGCTTAGTTATCTCTCGTCATTACTGTTTATAAAAAGTTCATTCTATTGAATGATGATTCTTAAAGAATTTTCGAGAATCGTATGTGTTTCACTGTTTAGTTATCAAGGTTCTTTTGTTTTGCTCTCTTGCGACAGCTCATCTAGATTATCACATTCATCAGCGCTTGTCAAGTACTTTTTTCATTTTCTTTTCGAAGCTTTTATGATGTTTGCGCGTCGCTCTCAGGCGACTTGTTTACTCTATCACATCTTCATTTCCTTGTCAACAACTTTTTTCACATTTTTCAGAACTTTTAGAATTGTTTAAGTTGTTTATTCAGAAGAAACAATTCTTCGTGACAGCTCAGTTAGAATACCACTATAAAACCAATCTGTCAACACCTTTTTTCACTTTTTTTCTTTTTTTGTGTTATACTTTATAGTATCTCCCCAAAATGGGGCAAACATATCACATTACTATAGAAGAAAGAGGTTTTTATCTTGAAACAGCAATCACCCCCTTCAACATCAACCGCAGCAAATCCACTGGGTTCTGCCCCTGTTGGCAGTCTTCTTGCCAAATTTGCAGTCCCTGCCATTATCAGTATGCTGGTCAATGCTCTCTATAATATAGTAGACCAGATCTTTATCGGTCAGGGTGTCGGCATGCTTGGAAATGCCGCTACCAATATTGCATTCCCGGTTACGACGATCTCAACTGCTGCCGCTCTGCTTCTGGGAATCGGTGGTGCATCCAACTATAATCTGGAAATGGGCGCAGGTAATGAGCACAAAGCAAGCGAGATCGCCGGAAACGCACTTTCCACACTGGTCATCACCGGAGTATCCATTGCCGCAGTCATTCTGATTTTCCTGCGGCCGCTGCTTATCTTTTTTGGCGCGACGGATACTGTTATGCCTTATGCAACAGATTATGTAAGCATCATTGCGATCGGTCTTCCGTTCTTTACTTTATCCGTCGGCGGAAATCATCTGATCCGTGCTGACCGCAGTCCTACTTATTCCATGACCTGCACCCTTACCGGAGCAGTCATCAACACCATCCTGGACCCGTTATTTATCTTTGGTTTCAAATGGGGCATCAAAGGTGGCGCCTGGGCAACTGTGATCGGTCAGATCGTATCTGCATTTCTGGTCCTGCTTTATTTTACAAAATTCCGCAAAATGTATCTGGACCGCAAAATGCTAAAGCCACAAATGCACCACCTCAAAGCGATCACTTCACTTGGAATGGCTTCCTGCATCAATCAGATCGCAATTGCAGCTGTTCAGATCGTAATGAACAATATCCTTCGCTATTATGGATCAATTTCTGTTTATGGAAGTGATATTCCGATCGCATGCGTCGGAATCGTATCCAAAGTAAATATGGTCTTCCTGGCAATCTGTATCGGAATCGCTCAGGGTGCACAGCCAATCTGGGGCTTTAACTACGGTGCACGAAAATTTGACCGTGTTCGACAGACATATAAATATTCAGCCACCGCCTGTACGATCATTGCAGTGATCTTTTTCCTGTGCTTTCAGTTTTTCCCTCATCAGATCGTGGGAATGTTTGGCGGCGGAAGTGATCTGTACTTTAAATTTGCGGAAAATTATCTGAGGATCTTTATGCTTCTCACTTTTGCAAATGGCATTCAGCCAATGTCCGCAGGATTTTTTACTTCTATAGGAAAAGCAGGACTTGGTATTATCATGTCCCTTACGAGACAGGTGATCTTCCTGCTTCCACTTGTTGTGATCTTTCCGAAGTTTATGGGAATTGACGGCGTAATGTACGCAGGGCCAATTGCTGATGCGGCGGCTTTTGTACTCGCAGTCGTGTTTGCAAGAAGGGAACTCTCACAGATGAAAAACGAGTAAATCATCGGACTTGCCACTGGCCACTGGCACCTCCTCGATATGCAATGCAACAAAAAAGCCGGAGGGGCAGGTACAATACCCGTCCCCCCTGGCTTTTATTTACAGGCATATTCTTCGACTTCCACCACCACGTCGCCCCTTTTTTCTTTCCATATCATAAGATACACTTTATACCCCAGCGAATCTCGCGCGATCGTAAAAGGCTCTTCTCTCAGAATATCTGACTTATATCCCTGTTCCTCCAATTCCTGCTGTCTTTTTCTCGCCATTTTCAGCATCTTCTCATATTTCCGTTCCAGCTCATCCCCAAGAAAACGCCGTGGATACTCCGCTGTTGCTTCCCGCAGTCTCCGTGTCAGCAGATCCACAACTGCAGCATGTTTCTTTTTATGAAGCATGGCTGCAATTCTTTTTGCCCGGAATTTTGTCGGATGTTTCCGATATGTTTCCAGCTTTTTTTCGAGAGAAATATCTCCGCACTCCGCAGAGAGTTCTTTCATATAAGTAATGGCTTCCTCCGACGGAACCCAGGGATCCTCCCGCGGCACGATATACTTTTCAGGAACTGCCGGATAGCAGCAATAATTTAATGGAGGAAACTCTACAAGTGCCGCCAGACGTTTTTCTTCCTCAGTGCAGTATTCTTCGCCAAGATAATCGTACTTATCTCTCAGAATCGCAAGCCTGTATTCGAGCTGTCTCAGATATTCATATCCCTTAACCCAGAAATGTCCGGTGTATGCATATTCATACAGATACACTTCCAGATCCATCTCTTCAAAAAACAACGTCAAGACCGTCTTTCCCTGTTTCACCACCAGCACAAATTCCTCACCCTGTTTGTTCAGAGATGCTTCCAGTTCTCCCTCATACTCCGCATGATATTCGCCTGTCATCCGGGCATCCCGGAAGACCAGAAAGCTCTCCACAGCATCATTCATCAGGTATACCAGCCGTATATCCTGTCCTCTGCCAGCTCCGCTTTCTGAAAAAATCAACTCAAACTGATCCTGTTCCAGAAGCTGTGCCAGCTTTTCCAATGTATTTTCTGTCATTCTTTCTTCCTTAACTGATCTGCCATCTTACACGGCTTCCACTTTCATCTTTGTTTACGATCAGCTGATCTTCTATCTCCTGTTTAAGTTCTGTCACATGGGAAATGATTCCGATCAGTCTTGAGCCCTCTGCCATCTCCTGAAGGACTTTTACCGCCTGGTTGCGTGAGTGCTCATCCAGCGAACCAAAGCCTTCATCTATAAACATCATATCCAGATTGACCGCCGCAGAACTTTCCTGGATCTGATCTGCCATTCCAAGTGCGAGTGATAATGCCGCCATAAAAGATTCCCCTCCGGAAAGTGTCCGCACTTCCCGTTCTTTGCCGGTGACTGTAGAATATACCATCAGATCCAGTCCGCGATTTTTACCTTCGCCTGCTTTTTCCAAGTCATACATCCGAAATTCAAACTGCCCTGCAGACATCTCCTGAAAACGTCGGTTCGCCGCATAAAGGATCCTCTCCAGATAATATCTCTGGACATACGTTTCCAGATCCATACGTGCTCCACTTACATTTCCTGATGTCATCCGATACAGAGCATCGATCCGGGCATGTTCCTCCACAACTGCCTTTCGTTCTTCCAGTCTGGATGAAAGAGCAGCCAAAATCTCTCCATCGTCTTTGCTGTCCATACGCAGTTGATTATAAATCTTTTCTGCTTCCAGATATTCTGTCTCGGCCAGATCTCTTTCCTTCTGAATTTCTTCCAGGACTGGCCGTCCGACCTTCCCAACTGCATTCTTTGCAGAATCCCTCCTTGCCTGCTGTGCCGCTTTCTTTTCATAATAAGTATTAACTGTTTTCTGAAATTCTTCTGCCGCCTCACGGCTGTAAGCCTCTGCAAGTTCTTTCCATTCTTTTTCCGTCATCTGCTTCGTGCTCATTATTTCTATATAAGAAGTTTTTCGTTCTTCCACGCACTGTTTCTGTGTCGGAATTTCCTGTTGATAACGGCCGATCAGTGTCTCTGCCTGCTTTTGCGAATTCACAGCTTCTTTTGCTTCTGCCGAAGCCTTCTGATATGTTTCCTCCGCACGCTGTTTACTGCTCACTGCCTGATGCAAAGCTGCCTTTGCCGCTTCTTCTGTCTGAAATTCTGCAGAATCTTTCAGATTTTTCAATGTAGCCTCACTGCCTGCCAGTTTTTCTGCCGCTTCTTTTTCTTCTGTCATACATTGAGTATACGTTTCCCGAAGTTTTCGTCTCTGTTCTTCTATATTCTGAAGTGCCTCACGGAGTTTCGCCAGAAGTTTCGCGTCTTTCTTTAACTTGTTCAGTTCTTCTTCCAGCTGCTGCTTCCAGTTCTCCAGCACATGGTCCATTTCTGTCACACTCGACTGCTCTGTTATAGAAGAAATACTTTTTCCCAGACGTTCCTGAAGTTTTCGTACACTGCCAATGTAGGTCGTTTTTCGTGTCTCATATTCTGCTCTTGCCGCCGCGACATCTCCTGCCGATTTCTCCTGCTTTTTGCGAAGTTTATCCACATTTATCTGCATATTCTGGAGTTTTTCTTCGGAGATATCCACATATTCCACAGCCCTTTTATGTGGATTCGGATGTTCTGTCGAGCCACATACGGGACATGGTTTTCCCGGTTCCAGTTCTTCCGCAAGAAAACCTGCCTGTGCGTTCAAAAAACGCTGTCTCATACTCTCATATTTTGTATTTGCCGCATTATAATCTTCTGTTATTCTGACATAATCTTCTCTTGCTTTGATCGCTTTTTTGCGGCACTGCTCTGCCTGATTTCCAAGTGTTCGAACGTCAGAAATTTCCTGCGAAACAGCATCTGCTTCTTCCTTTTTCCCCTCCGCAACTGCCAGTTTTTTGTCCACTTCTGCCAGCTCTTCACTCTGTATTTTCCACTGTTCAGCTTTCTGCTCCAGAGTTTCCTGCTGCTGCTGTGTTTTCTGCGTTTTTCTGGTCGCTTCGTTGTAACTTTTTCTGTCTGTTTCTGTCTGTATAGAAAGGTTTTTTATCTGCGTCAAAACCTCTAATGACTTCTGTACTTTCTCAGATATTCTGCTGTGATTCTGCAGCTCCTGATCGTATGTCTGCTTCGCCTGTTCTTCAGCACTTTCGGCTGCTTCCCGCGCGTTTTTCAGCATTGGCAGGCGTTTTTCCTGACTCAGCAGTGCTTCTTCCAGATCTCTCAGATGTTTCTGGGCATCACTCAGAAGCATATAGTTTTCCCTGATCTCCCAGGTATCTCTGATACGTCCGAGCAGCCCCTGCATCTCCTTTATTCTGCCTTCATCAGATGCATATTGCTGCAGTTTCTGTTCCGCATCTTCGAGCTGTACAAACCACTTCAGAAGTTCTTCTGCTCTTGTATATGCCTCTCTTTTTTCATCTCTTTTTTTAGCCGCTTCCTGGTATTCTTTTTCCGCCTCGCGGGTATGTTTTCCCAGCCAGTCACATAGTATTTCCAGCTCTTTCAGGAAATCTGTGAGGCGTGTCATCTCACCTTCTTCAAGTTGTTTTTTCAACTGTTTGAGTATCTCTGATCCGTATATTTCAGGTATGCGGATCCTGCTCACTTCGCTCTGACACTGTGTTTTCAAAACAGCGATCTCTTTCTCTTTTGCACGCTTCCGATTACCCAGTTCTGCCACGATCTCCTGGTACATTTCTGTATTAAAAAGCTTCCGGAAGATCACTTTTTTGTCATCGGATCTTGCCCGCAGAAGCTCCATAAATTCACCCTGTGCGATCATCGCAACCTGCATGAACTGCCCCTTCGTAAGTCCTGTGATCTCCTGTAATTTCCGGTCAGTTTCTTTGGACGGATATTCAGTCCCATCCGGCATAATGAGACTTACAGATCCCGTAACTTCTCTCTGTTTTCCCTTCGCCGCACCTCTGGTGATCATCTTGAGATGTCTCGGAACGCGGCGCACGGTATACACTTCCCTGGTCTCGCCCTGTCCCTCTGCAAAGACAAGTTCCACAAACGGTTCCTGCGCAAAATCCACATACTGACTCTGCAGAACAACGCCGTCTTTCTTATTTGTCGAAGAACTTGCCTCCCCATATAAAGCAAATACGATCGCATCAAAAATAGTCGTTTTCCCCGCTCCGGTATCTCCTGTAATAAGAAAAAGATTCTGGTTTACTTTCTCAAAATCGATCACTGTTTCCTTACCATAAGAGCCAAATGCCTGCATTTTTAAGCGTAAAGGTTTCATCTATTTCACCTCCTGAACCGTGTGAAGTACATCCTGCAGGATCGTCTTCTCTTCCTCATCCAGATCTTTTAGAAAAGAGCAACATAACTCATAAGGGTCAAGCAGTTCTTCCGTCTGTAACGTTCTGGTATAATCAGCTTTTCTCAGATTTTCCCTTCGGATCTCCAGCAGATTCGGAAATGCCAGCCGGATGCGCTCCTGCATATCGATCACGTCAAGATCTGCTTTATCTGTCAAAATGACTGTTACATAATCTGCACAGGATTCTTCCAGAACCTCTTCCAGTGTTCCCTTTACAACCTTCACCTGACGCAGTGGTTCAAGTGGTAAGACTGTTGTTTTGACTTCGCCTTTTGCGCCCATTTCTACCATTATGATCCCTTTCTGCTGCTGTGCTTCACTCACAGAGCAGGCGAGAGGTGTTCCGCAATAACGCCAGTTTTCGCTGCCAGCTTTCATTGGTTTGTGGATATGTCCAAGCGCCGCATAATCAAAAATCTCCAACACATCTGCGGAAATTTCATCGATATTTCCTACCGTGCAGATTTCTGATTCCATTCGCTCGATCTCATCTGCTTTCTTGCCGACAGGAAGATAAAACTGGTGGCTGACGAGTACATTTCTGTCATTCTCATCAACTTCCTCGCGCCCGATCAGTCTGTGCAGAGTTTCATTATAAGAAAGATTATTTCCATTCTCATCCACCCCCACGACCTGTTTGACCATAGATGGTTTTACAAACGGAAGCAGATAAAAATTCACGTTTCCATATGCATCATGCAGAACGACTTTTTCTATATATTCTGCCTCTGTTCTCGGTGGCTGACCGATCATATATACCTTCTGTCTGGACAAAACATTTCGAAAACAGTTGACCCTCGGCGCACTGTCGTGATTTCCGCTGATCATCATGATCACCGCATTCGGAACAGTCTCCGTCAGTTCTTCGAGAAACCGGTCAAAAACTTCGACTGCTTCGGCAGACGGAACGGCTTTATCATAAATGTCTCCCGCGATCACAACCGCATCCGTCTCTTCCCGACCTGCTGCCTCGACGATCTTACTCAAAATATATTCCTGATCTTCCCGCAGATCACGGTTCATTAATTTCAATCCGATATGTAAATCTGATAAGTGAAAAAATTTCATAGTCACGTTCCTCTCCGGCAGTATTTTCTGCCTGTTACGATTCACCCTATTCATGGCACTCTCTGTCTCCATCATAACATCTTAGCTGTCTGCCTGCATCTTTTTCTTTCGCTATTTCTCAACAAGGAACTTTTTTATGTCGTTTCTTTTGCCTTTTGCACAATTTACTTATTCTAAAACCGATATTTTTCAGCTTTTATTAGTTACTTTTTACAAAGTTTTTTTGTCTTATTGATTTTTTTTGTGTATTATGATACACTTTGTTAAAAGGTATTACCTCATACCAATAATATCAAAAAATAAGAAAAAGGAGCAGCAAAACATGTATAGAGAACATGAATATTACCTCAAACGATGCATTGAAGTTTCCAAAGCATCTAGAGAACACGGCAACACACCATTCGGCGCAATCCTCGTTGATGAGGATGGAAACATCCTGTTAGAACAGGAAAATGTAGAGATTTCCACTCACAAGAGCACCGGACACGCTGAAACACAGCTTGCAGAAAAGGCATCCACCATGTATTCCAAAGATTTTCTCTGGAAATGCACACTGTATACAACCGCAGAGCCATGTGCAATGTGCGCCGGCTGTATTTACTGGTCCAATATCGGCCGCGTCGTTTATGCAATGACAGAAAAGGATCTGCTGTCACTGACCGGATCTGATGAACAGAATCCTACCTTTGATCTTCCATGCAGAGATGTTTTTGCCAGAGGTCAGAAGGATATCCGGGTGATCGGACCATTCCCGGAACTTGCACCGCTTGCAGCTGAAGTTCACAGGGGATTCTGGAACAAATAACTTATGGGATCAGGGATTACAAAAACTATTTTATTTTTTTAGAGGGTATTTACTATGGGAAACACAAACAATACTAACGAACAGGATACAGAGTTCGCACTTTGTACCGTTCCTGAGAATGAGCGAAAAAGCTATTTCAGTCTGACGATCGTCTGGACTGGATTCGTATTTGTTATTACCAGTATGATGGCAGGAGGGGGATTATCTGCCGGGCTGGATTTTAAGGGAATTTTACTTGCTGTTGTACTTGGAAACGTCTTTTTGAGCATAATCGCCGTGGCTGTCAGCTATATTGCCAGCAAAACAGGCCTTACCTTTGCTCTGCTTACCAAATACAGCTTTGGTGAAAAAGGCTCCCGCGTTGCTTCCATGTTTGTACCTGTCGTAAACATCGGCTGGTATACCATTCAGGCAGCAACCTACGGACATTTTATCGCCCAGGCATTTAACTGGAGCGGAACTGCTGAATTATTCTGCATGGCTGTCAGTGCAGTTATCATGGGGATTTTCTCCATGAAAGGCTACAAGGCTATCAGTATTCTTGGATACATTGCAATCCCTGCAATCGTATTCCTGTCACTGGCAACCTCCATCCGTGCAGTAGGCATGGTTGGTGCAGACGGCATCTGGAACCATGTTCCGACCGACAGTATTTCTATCGGAAGCGGAATCACGATTGTAATCGGTACCTGGATTCTTTCCACTGCTACCTGTATCGCAGATATCATGCGCTATGCAAAATCTGCCAAATCTGCAATCGCAGCTACACTTACCGGACTTCTGGGCGGAAATATTTTTATGATTCTCTGCGGTACACTGACTTCCATCGCTGTTGGAGACAGTGATCTGACAAACGTACTGTTATCCATGGGTCTGCTGATTCCATGTCTGATCCTGATGACTACCAATATTTTTACTACCAATGCATCAAACCTGTATTCGACTTCACTGAACCTGTCCAACGCATTCAAGATGGACCGTAAGAAGATTATCATTGTGATCCTGATCATCTCTGCCGGTGCAACGCTCTGCAGACCTTATCAGATCTCATTCCTGTTTACATTCCTGAACCTGCTTGGTACTATCGTACCTCCACTTCCGGGAATTATTCTGGCTGACTATTTCATCATTCATCATGGAAGTTACGCCAGACTTGAAGGTGTGAAATTCCACAACTTCAACATTATCCCGTGGATTGCATGGGTTCTTTCACTGGTTCTGGTATTTACACTTCCATTTGGACTTCCGTCCCTGAATGGACTGATCCTCGGTGCAGTCATCTATACTGTACTTATGAAAATCACCAAAAAACAGGTTATCAAGGAGGATTAACTCATGGAAGAACTGAGAAAATATAAAATCGCAGCACTTATCGGAATCATCGTCATGGGCATCGGTGCTTTTATGGCGTGCCTCTGCACAACTTCATCACTGATCATGACAGGAAATGTTTTATTGATTGCCAGCATCTTTGTTCTGATCTACGCTTTTTCATCCTGGCAGCCGTAACAGAAACAATACTCAGCTTTGATAAATTTTTTCCTACCAAAAAAGAAACAGATCTTCTGTTCCGCACAGAGGATCTGTTTCTTTTTTATTTACTGTTCAAAAAATTCTTTTACGGATCTGGGAATACTTCAGTATAGAAGTATTGATATATTCACGAATATAAACACTCTCCCGGTTCTTCTCATCATAATTTACCGAACTCAGAAAAAGAAATGGTTTTCGCTCCGGAAAACCTTTTACTTTCATTCCTCTCGGCAGTATATCATCGCTCAGGATGGTATCGATTTCCACCTTATCCCAGGCAATCCTTCTTCCGGTTTCCTGATAAAGAAAATAGAAAATACTGTCTTTGTAGTTCTTCAGTTTCTCCAGTGCCTCCTCAGAAAAAATTTCTGTCGACACATAATCGTAGCTGATCACGCAGGGATGTTCATCCGCATAAAATACCTTAAGTGCACTCCAGACCTGTGCTCCCGGTGCCAGTCTCAATGCTTCCGCTACTTCTTTTTCGGCCGGCTCCATCCGAATTTCCAGTATCTCCATCCGTGCTTTATATCCACTGCTCTCGATCAGATCCGGAAAATGGATTGCCTGGTCAAACCGGCATGCAATTTCCCGAAAGTGCGGATTGACAAAAGTACCTCTTCCATGAACCCGGATGATAATTCCCTCTGCTGCCAGATCATCCAGCACGCTTCGAAGCGTCACCCTGCTGATCCCGAGAATACGGCAGAGTTCCTCTTCCCGCGGGAGTTTGTTGGCTACATCCAGATCCAGAGAATGAATATACTCTTCCAGTTCCGCACGAACCTGAGATTTAAGATTAATCTTTTTTATCTGTTTCATTATAATCATCAGTTCTTTCTGGTATATTTTCTTTTCTGTAAATAATAGTACCACAATTTCCTGATATATGAAAAGATTAGATTGATACTTTTATACTACAACAAAATTACTATCCCAATTAACTCCCATATATATTGACGTATTCTCATGTTTTTTTTATAATCAAACTACACCTACACCAGATAAAAAATTGAATATGATTCGACTATAATTTATGTAGGGAGGTTTTCTATTGTTTCAAATTTCATATTCCAAAAAGGCAATCAAATTTTTAAAACGCCAGGATATTCCTTCGCAGAAAAGATTGATAGCAGCCATTTCCAGACTTCCGTTGGAGGGTGATATAAAGAAATTACAGGGTACCGACGGATATCGTCTTCGTGTAGGAAATTTCAGAGTTTTATTTAATGTTAATGGTATCATAATAGATATCATCGATATCGGAAACCGTGGTCAGATTTATAAAGGAGTGTGATACTATGTCCAGTATAAAAGAACGAATTTTCGGAGCTGTTACTGTTATGAGCGAAGAGGATGCGCAAAAAGTCTGGGATCTGATTCTCTCCACTTTTGCTCTTGATAATATCGAACAGGTTGTGCCTGATCCCGACGAACAGGCAATTATGAACGCCTATAAAAATGGCGATCCTGATTATCAGCCATCTGTTTCTCAGGAAGATTTGCTTAAAGAATTGAATTTAAAATAACAAGAAAAAAGTTCCTGACAAAGTGCCGGGAACTTTTTTCTGTCTTATTTTTTATTTGTGTTTCTTCAAAATCCTTGTCTGCAGCGATGCCATGACTTCGCTTTCGGTTCCATAGAGCAGTTCATACTCTGCCGGAACTGGAACAGCCTGTGGCTTGCGCGCATAGTTCTGGATGAAGAGGTATTCAGTGTCTTCGCTTTCTCTTACGGTTACGGCAACGCCTTCCGGAATGAATTCGATCGGGGATTTCAGACCTGCTTCTGCAGCTACTCTGCCGTAGAAGTCCTGATAGAATCCAAGTTCCATATCCGCGCATACATAGTATACATGGCCTTTGCCGAATGCCTTGTGTGTCAGCACCGGATATCCCTGATAGAAGTCTTCGCCGTAGCGCATCAGCACTTCCGCATCGGAAACTTCAACCAGTTCGCAGAGGTTTTTGCAGGTATATACGCTGCTGATTCCAAGATGGCTTCCTGCCTCCGGGATTGCATGATTTTCTTCCCAGTCATAGAGAGCATCGATCTCTGCACTGCGGATTCCGGTCACATCCATAAGACCATACGGAGTTCCATCAAGGAAGCATCTGTCTGTACCGTCCACCAGTCCTGACCAATAGGAAAGCACCAGAGTTCCGCCGTTCTCTACATAAGTACGGAGTTTTTCTTCGTATCCGTCTTTGAACATATATGCCATCGGAGCTGCCAGGACTTTGTAGTCTGCAAGGTCATGTTCCATTGCGATAACGTCAACATTCAGACCCTGTTCTCTAAGTGCACGGTAGTTCTTCTGCACATTTTCACGATAATGCATATCTACATTTCTCGGTCCCTGCACATCAGCGATCGCCCAGTCATTTTCGCGGTCATAAAGGACAGCCGCCTGTGACCTCATACTGGTTCCAACAGTCTCCTGAATCTGTTCCAGAACCTCTCCAACCTCTGTTACTTCACGGAAAACACGGGTATCTTCTTTGCCGTAATGATCGATCACAGCACCGTGGAATTTCTCGGAAGCGCCCTGACTCTGACGAAGCTGGAAATACAGAACACTGTCAGAACCGTGAGCAACTGCCTGGAGAGAACCTGCCAGAAGCATTCCCGGTTTTTTGAGTTTGTTGATCGGTTTCCAGTTCGTTGCAGACGGGCAGGATTCCATAAGAAGGAACGGCGCTTTCTTGATGCTGCGCATCAGGTCGTGCTGCATTGCCGTGTCAACAGCTGTGACATATTCCTCTTTTTTGTGCCATCCCGGATAGTTGTCCCAGGATACAATATCAAGAACATCTTTGAATTTTTTGTAATCCAGACCGTCAAAATCATACATCAGATTGGCGGTCACAGGCAGTTCAGAACCTCCTTCACGAATCGCATCAACCTCATTTTTGATAAAGTCGATCGTCTGATCTGTGACAAAACGCTTCCAGTCAAGTTTCAGTGCATGAAGTTCATTTTCACCCTTCGTGGATGGGCTTTCGATCTGATCAAAGCTGTTGTAAATGTGGCTCCAGAATGTTGTGCACCAGCTCTTGTTGAGGTTTTCGATCGTGCCATATTTTTCTTTCAGCCATTCTCTGAACTTCGCCTGGCACAGCGGGCAATGGCATTCTCCACCGAACTCGTTGGAGATGTGCCACAGCATAACTGCCGGATGTTTGCCGAATCTTTCGGCTAATTTCTTATCGATCGCATGGACTTTTTCTCTGTATACCGGAGAGGTAAAGCAGTGATTATGTCTGCCTCCGAAAAATCTTCTTGTTCTGTCCGGGTCCATACGAAGGACTTCTTCGTATTTGTCTGCCATCCATTTTGGTCTTGCTCCTGACGGAGTTGCAAGGATGGTATAGATGCCTTCTTTGTAAAGATTATTGATAATCTCTTCCAGCCAGTCGAAGTTATATTTTCCTTCTTCCGGTTCAAGAACAGCCCAGGAAAAAATCCCTACCGATACAGTGTTGATATGTGCTTTTTTGAAATATTCGATGTCTTTCTGAAGGATATCCGGGCGGTCAAGCCACTGCTCCGGGTTATAATCTCCACCATGAAGGTAACGTCCGTATTTCATCTGTTTCGCCATGTTGTCTCCTCTTAAAGTCCTTTAAATACAAAGGAAAATTCCATCTTTTTATCGGTTTCCAGTAAATATTCTTCGTGTGTGCGTGCTCCCCAGCTGTCATCTCCACCGATTCCCATCTGGTCTTTTGCAACACGTACAACAGTGTAATGAACCTCCGGAAGTTCGTATGGATGCATTGCATTTTCCATCTCATGCGGAGTGTATGGAAGTGCTGAGAACATCATTGGACCATTGTTCTCATCCATCTCAAAGAGCATTCCTCTTCCCTTGCGGTCAGTTACTTTTGCCCAGCGCACTTCTTCTTTTGCACCACATTCCTGCGGAACCATATATCTTGCAATATTGTCTGCGACTTTGTTTGCATAGATGCCAAGTTTTGCTCCTTTTTTACGGTCAGAATAGGTCTCTGCCTCTCCAAGTCCGTACCATTCCACACGGTCATAATCTGCATTGAATTTGAAGATCACACCAAATTCCGGCATGTCACCAAGTTCTTTGACTGGGTCATAACTGAGGGTTGTCTTTACTCTTCCATCACCGGATACTTCATAGGAAAGTCTGCATTCGCTGAGTGGTGTGGTCGGCATGAGATACGTGTAAGTCACTTTTACAGTCTTCTCATTCACCTCTACTTCCGGCTCATTTCCCGGGCCGTATGGTCCCTGACGGAAGTCTTTGTGGCTTAAGTACATGCTGGCGATCTTCCACTGTCCGTAGCGCATTCCCATAAGATTTCCACAGTCATTATCCGTTGGTGCACGCCAGAAGTTTGGCTTTGGAATTGCCTCGATCATTTCTTTTCCGGCATATTTATAAGATACCAGACCGCCGTTCAATACAGAGAAAAGTACTTCAAAATGCGCTCCTCTGACACCGATATTGTGTGTACTGCGGATCACTTTTACACCTTCCGGGCAGGTCTTTTTCGGTTCTTCAACCTGGTATACATACTGTCCAAAAGCTACCTCATGTCCCGCTTCTGCCCATGCTTTATCTTCTTTCAGATGGAAGGAAACAGTCACTGCATATTCGCCTGGTTTCTCTTCTTTTGCGAGCGGAAGTGCATAGGTTTCTTCGCTTAATGGAGCAACTGCCGTTGCAAGAGAAGCCTTGCGGATCACTTTACCATTCTTTGCAACAGTTACTTTGCAGTCAAAAATATCTGTGTTCACAAACAGGTTCTTGTTGATGACTTTTACGCTGTCTGCACTGACTTCTGCAGTGATGTTCTGGTAGTTGAATTTGACTTCCTGCATCTTCGGAGAAGCATCTCTGTTTCCACCATATGCGATACCGTTTCCGCTGAAGTTGTAGTCTGTCGGACGTTCTCCGAAGTCACCGCCGTACGCCTGGAACTCTTTGCCGTAGCGGTCTTTTTTGTAGATAGACTGATCAATGTAGTCCCAGATAAATCCACCCTGATACTTCGGTTCTGTGTCGGTCAGATCTGTATATTTGTGCATTGCACCACAGGAATTTCCCATCGCATGAGTGTATTCACAGCAGATGAACGGCTTGGAATCATCTTTTGCAAGGAACTTTTTGATTGCCTCTACAGACGGGTACATCTGGCTTTCCATATCGCTGGTATCGTTATATCTGCGGTCATGGCAAAGACCTTCATAGTGAACCAGACGGGTCGGGTCTGTGTTGCGGAAGAACTGGGACATTTCAAAAATATCCTTGCCTCCGAAGGACTCATTTCCGCAGGACCAGATCAGGATCGCCGTGTGGTTTTTATCTCTCTGATACATGGAATTTGCACGGTCAAGCATCATATCCAGCCATTCCGGCTTGTCATGCGGTACAACGTAAGTGTAGTCCTTTGTAAATTCAGCAACATCCCAGGAACCGTGGGATTCCAGGTTTGTCTCATCGATCATATAGATTCCGTATTCATCGCAGAGCTGATAGATCAGGGATGCATCCGGATAATGGCAGGTACGGATCGCATTAATATTGTTCTGCTTCATCGTCTTAAGGTCTTTGCGAAGTTCTTCTTCGGATACGTGTCTTCCGCTTACAGAACTGAATTCATGACGGTTCACGCCCTTGAATACGATACGTTTTCCATTCAGTGTCATGATGCCGTCTTTCATTTCAAAACGACGGAATCCAACTCTCTGAGGGATCACTTCCTGAAGCTCTCCTTCCTCATTATAAACTTCCAGTGTCAGGTCATAAAGCTGTGGATCTTCTGCGCTCCAGAGTACCGGATCTGCTACTTTCCAGGAATAAATTTCTTCTCCGTCGAGTGCTTTTTTGTCCTCGATCACGGTCTCTCCGTCTTTGGAAAGAGTAATCTTAACTGTGCCTTTGCCCCAGGTATTTGTTCTGATCTCAAGTGCTGCTGCACTTAATGTTTCATCCGGGATCGCACGGATCTGAAGGTCATAAACATGAACTTCCGGTACAGTATAAAGGTAAACATCTCTGTAAATTCCGGAGAAACGGAAGAAGTCCTGGTCCTCGCACCAGCTGCTTGCTGTCCATTTGAATACCTGTGCTGCGAGTTTGTTTTCGCCTTCTTTTACATACTCGGTCAGTTCAAATTCTGACGGTGTAAAAGAGTCTTCACTGTATCCGACGAAGTGTCCGTTGAGCCATAATGCAATGCCGCTCTCTGCTCCCTGGAAGGAGATAAAGAGACGTTTCCCCTGCATTTCTTTCGGCACTTCAAAGTATTTCACGTAGCTTGCAACCGGATTGAAATGCTCCGGAATCTCACCCGGATGGATGTCCTCGTGGCCTTCCCACGGATACTGTACGTTAGCATACTGAGGTGCATCATATCCTTCCATCTGGATATGGGCCGGTACACGGATATCATCCCAGTCTCTGCAGCAATATTCTTCTTTTTCGAATCCCGGAATCGCACTTCCATAGTTACGGGCATAGTGGAATTTCCAGATTCCGTTGAGGTCATAACGGAAGGAAGTTTCTTTTTCCTGCGCTTCCTCTCCATCTCTGTAATATGTGTGGTCAGAATGTGCATCCATTCTTCCATCTTTGAAATACTGTGGATCTTTTACTAAAGAATAATCAAAAGTTTTCATCATTATCCTCCTGCGTTTTATGGATTCATTATAGTATGTATCTTTCTCATGTGGTATAATAAGTCATTCCAAAAAATATAACATTTCGAAACAAGGTAAGCTTATGCCAATTTACTTCCGAAACACTCCCGTAACCATGCCATTCATGTTTGATTCTGTCGGAAACCACTGGTATCAGGAGAGTATGCAGCGTCCGAACGGACATCCACATTATCATTATCTCCAGACGGAGAAGGGACGTGGACGAATTGAGATCCGTGGAAAACATTATATCCTGGAGGAACAGGAAGGAATCCTGATTGCACCGTCTGTCCCTCATTCTTATACGAAAGAATCTGAGGAATGGGATACTGTTTTTGCCACATTTACCGGCACACTCTCTTCCGGGATCTCTTCGATCCTTCAGAATCAGTCGGTTGTTTTTGTCAGTAAGGAGCAGGGATGTCTGATCGAGCACATCATTTCGGACGCCGTTTCTGAATTCCAGAAATCCATTCCTGACATGAAAGTTCTCTCTACGCTCTGCTATGACCTGCTGCTTGCTTTTACTCTGGACACTTCTTCCGGAAATCTGACCGCCGATCCGTTGTATCAGAGATATGTTGCCCCCACTGTACGGGAAATCGAAACCAGATATTCTGAGGAACTGACTGTTCAGGAATTGAGCAGCCAGGTTTTTGTCACTCCTCAGTATCTCTCCCGACTGTTCCGCAAATTCCTGGGTGTTTCGGTCTATGAATATCTGACCGGCTACCGGATCAACAAATCCAAGGAACTGTTGCTGACTCACACGCACATGAAGATCCAGGAGATTTCCCTCGCGTCCGGTTTCACAGACACCAGCCACTTTATTTCGATCTTTCGGAAATACACGGGAACCACTCCACTTGATTTCCGTAAGGTTTACCACATGTAAATACGTTAAAAAGTTACAAAAAAGGATGCCGCATAATCTGTCTGGGACATATTACGCAATATACCCACAGGACCAAGCAGCATCCTTTTATTTAATTCATAATTACTTAACCGCTCCGGTAATACCTTCTGCGAACTGTTTCTGCAGTACGAAGAATACAACCATTGTCGGGATGGAACAGAATAATACGCCACACATCAGCATACCATAGTCTGTTACATAACCTGTGATCAGGTTGGCGATCAACATTGGCATTGTCATCGCCTTGTTATCAGTCATGATTACCTTCGGCCACAGGTAAGAGTTCCATGCATTCATGAAGGTAATAACTGCTGCAGCTGCATATGTAGATTTCATAGTAGGAATGAACATCTGTAAGAAGATTCTTACTTCGCTCAGTCCATCGATACGAGCTGCCTCGATAATATCTATAGGGAAGGATCTTGCGTTCTGACGGAACATCATGATCATAAACGGTGTAGAAATGATCGGAAGGATAAAACCAACTGCTGTATTCAGAAGTCCTGCTTTGGAGAACATCTTGAATAACGGAACCATGGTAGCAACCTGAGGAACCATCATTGCCAGAAGCAGAACGGAGAACAGTCTGTCTTTTGCCTTATCATGATAAACTTCAAAACCATATCCTGCGATAGAGCAGATCAGCAGACAGATCACTGTTGTAAGGATCGCATAGAAGAAAGAGTTTCCAAGTGCTCTCCACAGTGGCTGCTGAGCTGTCAGGTTTTTGAAGTTTTCCATGAAGTAACTTCCCGGAATAATTCGTCCACGAGATACATCTGTTGATGTATTTGTTGCAGCTGAGATCATCCAGTATAACGGAAATACTGAAATAAATGACACGATGATCAGAAAAATATAGGTAGGAATCAATCTTCTCTGAATTGCTGATTTGTTTTTCTTAGTCACGTGTATCACCTACTTTCAAGTTGATAAATGCAAGTACAGCTACCATAATGAATATAAGGAATGACATTGCTGATGCATATCCAAAATTCGGTACGTTGATAAAACATGTATTGTAAACATAATGGGACATTGTGATCGTTGAGTTCGCCGGACCACCTTTTGTCAGGTTGACGGACTCATCGAACAACTGTAATGTACCATTGATTGACATGATAAATGTCATGATAATTGTCGGTTTCAGAAGCGGAACTGTAATCTTCCAGAAAGTCTTCCAACCATTAGCACCATCGATCTTGGCTGCCTCGTATACAGAATATTCGATATTCTGAAGGCCTGCAAGATAGAATACCATGTTGTATCCTGTCCATCTCCAGATCAGCGCGATGATGATAACGATCTTGGCACTGGTGGAGTTTCCAAGGAAGTTGTAGCCGGTAGATAAGATTCCAAGTTTGATCAGGATACTGTTGATCAGACCATCTGTTGCAAACATGGAACGGAAGATCAGGGAATAGGAAACCAGGGATGTTGCACATGGAAGGAATACGCATGTACGGAAAAATCCTCTGAATTTCAGGTCTTTGTTGTTGAGCAGCTGTGCAAGTAAGATTGCGAGTACCAGCATGATCGGTACCTGAATGATCAGATACAGGAACGTATTGACAATTGACTGCTGGAATACCTTATCAGCCATGATACGCTGATAGTTACTGAAAATTGGTTCTGCGAACCGCATGTTTGCTCCGGCACCTGTCTGTAAAGAAATGATAAATGCACGGATCATTGGATAAAAACTCATGATTGCGATCATCAGTGTTGCCGGCAGAAGGAAAATCCATCCGGCAGCTCTCTGTTTCGCGATCAATGACATGCCTTTTTTCTTGGAATTCACAGGAACTCCCCCTTTCAAACCTAACTTTTAACGCACGACAGGGGACTGCAAGCAGTCCCCCGCCTTGATTACTTATAAATGTTCACTTTTCGAGATTCAGATTACTCTGTCATCTTGAATGCAAGTGTATCCTGTGCTTCCTGAAGTGCGTCTTCTACAGATGTACCATTTACGATATTAACAACTGCTGTGTTGACACATTCTCTTGCTTCATAGTGATACGGTGTCTTTGTGAACTCCGGAATATGAGAAGAGTACTCTACAATTGTTGAGAAGATCGGCTGGTCATTGAAGAATTCGTTTGGCTCGTTGTAAACATCAGATTCTCCAGCTGGCAGGTAGCAGGAAATTGCTCCTGTTTCCGGAAGGATTGCATCATAGAAATCTGTGCTGGAACCAAATGTGCTTGCAAGGAAGTCCTCTGCGAGTTCTACATTCTTGCAGTTAGATGTAATGTACCAGGAAGATCCACCGTTGTTAGCGTAGTTTGTTGCACTGTCAACATCGTCAACTTTTGGCATTGTTGTGATCTGCCACAGACCTTTCTGATCCTCTGTCTGCATCAGAGTAGCTGTGATCCAGTTACCATTTACGATACCAGCAGCCTCGCCGCTTGTGATTGTTGCAATGTACTCATCCCAGTTGTTTACGAGTTTAACAACGTCGTTTTTAACAAGGTCTACATAAAGGTTGATGCATTTTTCTGCTGTGTCGTTTCCAACGATATAAGCTTCTCCGTCTTCATTTACGAAGTTAGCTCCGCAGGACTGCATCATCATCATCAGAGTGTCGCCGCCTGTAGCTTCGCTTGTAAGGAGGTATTTACCGGTCTTTTCATGAACGTCTTTACCGATTTCCATGAATTTGGACCATGTGATGTCTGTCAGGTCATCCAGTGTGTATCCAGCTTCGTCAAGGATATCTGTACGATAGCAGGCGATAACAGCACCGTTGTCGAACGGAACACCGTAATGTGTGTCATCTATCATTGAATAGGACTGTTTCAGTTTTCCGAAATCATCCCAGTTGATGTCCATATCTTTGAGATCTGTGAAAGCGTCCGGATAGCTCTTCAGATATTTCTGATAGCTGTTGTCCTGCATCAGAACGATGTCCGGAAGTGTGCTGTAGTCACCAGCGTTAGCTGCTGTTGTCAGTTTGGTCTGGCAGTCATCAGAAGATGTCTCAATAACGTCTACTGCAAATCCATCATGATCTTTTGCATACTGCTCACCAGCCATCTGCATGGATTTGATGTTGAAGTTCTGATCCCATGCCCATACGGTTAAGGTGTTGTCATCGTCTGCTGCATAAACAGTTGTAGCTGCGCCGGCAAAGGATGCTGCCATAATACCTGTCATTAATACTGCAAGTAATTTTTTCTTCATTTAGATGTCCTCCTTTTATTAAGCGTATTCTTTTACCTCGAATTGCTTATGAATCAATTATAGCATCCGATTCAATAGGATAGTTTGCAGAATCATTTACATAATGTGCATTTTCGACCATTTTGTGTATTTCGCACTATTTACATGATTCATTTTTGGGTTTTTTGTTTGTTTTTCGCATTCATGCGTTTTTTGTCGTATCATTTTGATGAAAAAAATCCTCTCTTTTCGACAGAATGCATAGATTCTTTGTTTCCAAGAGAGGTTTTTGTTCTTATTTCATAAATTTTTCATTCATTTTTTGTACATATTTCACATATTTTTTCACATTTTATGCAAAATAGACTTTTTGAGGATGCAGGGTTTTTATGGTATGCAGCATCTCATCCGTCAGATCAAGAAGAAGTTTTATTTTGTTTCCGTCCTCTTTTACGATCATTGTGTAGTATGGCACATCATCGTCGTAGGATGTGTAATCGTATTTTTTAAGCTTTTCTGTGCCGCCGTTTTTCTTGTATTTTGCAACGCTTTCGTGCCAGTGCGGCGCGGTCACTTCCATGTTTTTGAGTTCCAGGACATGAGCGGTCTTGCGGTATTTCTTGCCATAGATCACATCGATGGTAAGTGTATCGCTCTCAAGTGTGTACTCGTAATCTTTCTGGCTGAAGACATCATACACGAAATAAAGTGCCGCCAGCAAAAATCCTGCAAGCATGAAGGACTGAGAGATCGTGATTCCGAGTATTACAAAGAACACGGCAAAAATGATCATGACTTTTCGCAGGATACCGGACATGCTTTTTTTCTTCCGGGATACCTGCTCTACAATTTTGTAATCGTACATTAAAAAATTCCTTTCTGTTTTGGATTCTATTCTACCATCCCTCTTCTGAGTGGATGTCGAATTTCAGGATCTGCTGTTCGTAGCTTTCCGGGCGTTTTCGCCATTCGATCGGGGTAACTCCCATAAGCTGCTTAAAGTTCCGGTTAAACGTTGAGTTTGTCGTAAATCCGCACTTGTGGGCAATATCCGCCACCGGCGCATCTGTTTTCTGCAGAAGATCACAGGCAGTCTGGATTCGCACGGTATTGATATATTCCAGCGGGCTTACTTTCATATAAGAGGTAAAAAGCCGTCGAAAATGTGTCTCACTGATGTGGCAGCTTTTTGCGAGATTTTCGATCTTGATATCTTCCATGTAGTGATCGGATATGTAATCGAGAGATCTGGAGATCATGTTCGTGATCTTTCCCTTTTCTTCCGGAACTCTCTCTTCTGCTTCATTTCGATTCATTCTGGCAATTTCCGCCAGAAGTGACGCAAGGATTCCTTTTGCTTCCTCAAGATAAAATTCCTCGCCATTTCGCATAATATCCATGATCTTGAGGATCTTGGATGCTACAGAAGTATTGTCTGCTTCTTTTAGAAACAGTGGTTTGGAATAAATACGCTGGAGCATTTTTTCTGCTTTTACAGGATTGTCCAGAAATTTCCGAAGAAATCCCTCTACATCGATAAACAGATACTCCCACTGGCTAAGATCTCCCGGATCACTGTTCGTAGTATGAGGATAATTCGGTGGAAGGACCGTAAACTCTCTTCCATGAAAACGCACCATATCCTCTCCCAGAATCAGATGCCCCTCTCCCTCATAGCAAAAGCCGATCTCAAGATAATTATGAAAATGAAGATAATCCACACCTTTGCCATAATTCTGCCGCCACTTCTGCCCCAGCAATGCCAGGATCGGGCTCCCCGCCGGCATCTGGTAGTAACGGAACTCCATCTTGGGTTTTTTTCTCTTTTTCGCCATTGTATCCCTCCGTTTCTCAGAGATATTGTATTATTGTACAACAAAAAAAGGGTAAAAAAAAGACCTCTCTGCCATAACTGGCATTGAGATCTTTTTCTTTTCCAGTCTTCTGACCGGTTTATATCGCTCCCAGAATTTCTCTGGCATTGTCGATCCGTTCCTTCGAAGGTGGTCTGACACCTTCCAGCGGATAAGGAATTCCTAGCTGTTCCCACTTAAATACACCAAGTGTATGGTACGGAAGCACTTCGACTCTCTCCACTGTTTTTAAAGTATGGATAAAATCTGCAAGCCTGTGGAGATACTCATCTTTATCGCTGCCTCCCGGAACCAGTACGTGGCGGATCCACATCGGTTTTCCCATATCTGACAATTTCCGTGCCATTGCCAGAATATTTTTGTTGGACTGTCCTGTAAGCTTGATATGTTCTTCTTCGTCAATCTGCTTGATGTCCAGAAGAACAAGATCAGTATACTTCATAAGCTCCAGCCATTTGGAATAAAAAGGTTCCTTTTCTGTGTAAGGATTGGCACTGGTATCAAGAGTCGTATGAACTCCTGCGGCCTTTGCCTGACGGAAAAATTCAATCAGGAAATCAATCTGAAGAAGAGGTTCTCCTCCACTCACAGTGATCCCGCCTTTGTTACCCCAGTAATTCTTATAGCGAAGAGCCTGTTTCAGAAGCTGAGACGGGGTGTACTGCTGCCCCTCTCCCATTTTCCAGGTGTCCGGATTATGGCAGAACTGGCAGCGCATTGCACATCCACTCAGGAATATCACATATCTGACGCCCGGTCCGTCTACTGATCCGAAGCTTTCCAGAGAATGGACATATCCTTTGATTTCTTCACTCATTATTACATTCTGTCGTGGCAGGTTCTGGCAATAACATCCAGCTGCTGCTCTCTTGTAAGGTCGATGAATTTAACGGCATATCCGGATACACGGATTGTGAAGTTTGCATACTCTTCTTTTTCCGGATGTTCCATAGCATCAATCAGTTTTTCTTTACCGAATACGTTAACATTGAGGTGATGAGCACCCTGATCAAAGTATCCGTCAAGCACACGAACAAGGTTCTCTGTACGTTCTTCTTCTGTATGTCCCAGAGCATCAGGGTTGATGGTCTGAGTATTGGAGATACCGTCAAGGGCATCTTCATAGTCCAGTTTTGCAACAGAGTTGAGGGATGCAAGAAGTCCGTTCTGCTCTGCTCCATAGGACGGGTTGGCACCAGGTGCCAGCGGTTCGCCTGCTTTTCTTCCATCCGGAAGAGATCCTGTAGCTTTACCATAAACAACGTTGGATGTAATGGTAAGAATGGAAGTAGTAGGTTTGGAATCACGATAGGTATGGATGTGTTTCAGTTTCTCAAGGAATGTAGAAAGCAGTGTTGTTGCGATCTCATCTGCTCTGTCATCATCGTTACCATAACGTGGGAAGTCACCTTCTACGATGAAGTCTGTTGTGATTCCGTCTTCATCACGAACAGCTTTAACTTTTGCATATTTGATAGCGGACAGGGAGTCTACTACGTGAGAGAATCCTGCGATACCAGTTGCGAAAGAACGGTCAACCTTTGTATCGATCAGAGCCATCTCTGCTGCTTCATAGTAGTATTTGTCATGCATGTAGTGGATCATGTTCAGTGTTCCAACATACAGATGAGCCAGCCAGTCCATCATCTTGTCATATTTAGCAACTACTTCGTCATAATCAAGATACTCAGAAGTAATCGGCTGATAGTTCGGTCCTACCTGCTGTTTTGTCTTCTCATCAACACCACCGTTGATAGCGTAAAGAAGGCATTTTGCAAGGTTTGCACGAGCTCCGAAGAACTGCATTTCCTTACCTGTCTCAGTAGCGGATACACAGCAGCAGATGCTGTAGTCATCACCCCATACCGGACGCATAACATCATCGTTCTCATACTGAACAGAACTTGTCAGTACAGAGATGTCAGCTGTATATTTTTTGAAGTTTTCAGGCAGTCTTGAAGAATACAGAACTGTAAGGTTCGGTTCCGGAGCCGGTCCCATGTTTTCCAGTGTATGCAGGAAACGGAAGTCGTTCTTTGTTACCATGGAACGTCCGTCCTGTCCCATACCTGCAACTTCCAGAGTTGCCCATACCGGGTCACCGGAGAACAGCTGGTTGTAAGAAGGAATACGGGCAAATTTAACCATACGGAATTTCATTACCATGTGGTCAACAAGCTCCTGAGCTTCTTTCTCTGTAAGAGTTCCGTTCTCAAGGTCTCTTTCAATATAAACATCAAGGAATGTGGAAATACGTCCAACACTCATTGCAGCACCGTTCTGAGTCTTGATTGCTGCCAGATATCCAAAGTACAGCCACTGGAATGCTTCTCTTGCATTCTTAGCCGGCTCGGAAATATCAAATCCGTATGCTTCAGCCATAACCTTCATGCCTTTGAGAGCACGGATCTGATCAGCGATCTCTTCACGAAGCTGGAAGTCATAACGTCTCATACCCTGACGGTCGCATGCTGCGAAGTCTTTCTGTTTTCCTTCGATCAGAGCATCGATACCATACAGAGCAACTCGTCTGTAGTCACCAACGATACGTCCACGTCCGTAAGTATCCGGAAGACCTGTCAGGATCTTGCTGTGACGGGCTAATTTCATCTCTGGTGTGTAGATATCAAATACACCCTGGTTGTGTGTTTTGAATTCATAGTTGTGGAATACGTCTTTGATCTTGTCGCTTACTTTGTATCCGTAAGTTTCGCATGCCTGCTCTGCCATTTTGATTCCACCGTATGGCATAAATGCACGTTTCAGCGGTTTGTCAGTCTGAAGACCAACAACTGTTTCAAGATCTTTAAGATCTTCGTCGATGTATCCCGGGCCATATGCTGTCAGAGATGTAACAACCTCTGTTTCCATATCCAGAACTCCGCCTTTGGCACGTTCTTCTTTCTGCAGTTCCTGAAGTTTTCCCCACAGTTTGTTTGTTGCTTCTGTTGGTTCTTCCAGGAAGGAAGCATCTCCGTCATATGGTGTGTAGTTCATTGAGATAAAGTTACGAACGTCGATTTTTTCTTTCCAACGGTTTCCTTTGAAACCTTCCCACTGTGAAAAGTTTTTCATTTTGCACCTCTCTAATATATGATTTATTCCGCGTATGTCCCGTCTAACTTTTCTTGCAAAAGAAAAATAAGACCGGAATCTTATTAGTTTCAAGTGAACACTCCCTTGTTCACGCCGCTAGTGTACACTATGGAATACGCCGTTGTCAATCGATTAGCGCATGCTTTTAATTTAATACAATTTGTAGCTGTGTCTTGATATTTTTTATCAACATGTTGTGGTTTTGTACTTTTTTACGTTCAAAAAATGTACCCGGAAAAGTACAAAAAAGCAGCCTCTCGCTGCTTTTATATTCCCCCGTTCCACACATCAATATGCAGAAGCTGGAACAATAATGCAAATACTGTTTTGTAGATCGTTCGTGCCTTGAGAGCTGTCTTGTCCATATATCCAAGATGCATTTTGACTGCTACAGATACGGTGCTGTCGATGATGTTGGACACGATCACCTCCGGATCCATCAGATCGGACACCCCAAACATCCTGCCGGTCTCTACCATATAATTAACGAATACTTCAAAGCTCTGCTGCCGCACCTCAAGGATCTTCTTAGTATAGTGTGCTGACTGGCAAAATCTCCAGTAAAAAATGGTCTGTTCCGGATCACTCATAAGGAATTCCCAATATGCACTCCAGAGAGTCCAGCACATAGATTCCAGATCCTCTGCTGTCTTAAGCTCTGCCTTCTGGTTCTGGATCAGATTCTGGATCATTCCTACAACCTTGCCGTCTACTTCAAAAAAAGATGTCTCCATCAGATCGAACAGATCCTTGTAACACTGATAAATATACGGGTCGGAAAGCCCGCATCCCTTTGATACTTTACGGACGGTAACGCCTTCGATGCCTTCTTCTGCTACTACTTTATATATGGAACGCTGAAGTCTTTCTTTTAATTCTTCTTTTGTATATTTTCGAGCCATTACACTCTCCTTCTGTATGCCGTTGATTTGGTTAAATTTGACCGAATCCCGACTGCTGACTTCGCTTTTTACATAAAAAAAGCAAGACAGCAGATGGATTCTCTGTTCTTGCAACTGGCTGGCTCGTTCTCGGCCCCTATAGCTTTGCGTCACTGCGTTACCACAGCTTTGCCTTTATGAAGTTAAGTTCATGGTAACGTAAATTCTGCATTTTTTCAAGGGTTTTGATCCAAATAAGTAAAAATTAATGTAAATGTTAAAGTAAATGTTAACCTGATTTATTTTAATTCATGGTGTAACATGGTATGATTAGAACAGTGAACAATGTAGTATCAATAAAATACGGGGAGGTAAACTATGTTTCAAATTCCCACAAAGATCGAACCGGCATATACCGCCGGGAACGTTCTTACACTTAACCAGCAAAAGATCCAGCCTGCTCTGCACAGGGGAAATATTCTTTCTGTAAATTTGAAGGAAACTTCATCTGGCCATGTACAGGAAAATCCCAAAAGAACGCAGGCTTATCGACATCCAGAACCAGCACCTGTAACTCCGACAGTATCTTCGGTATTCTCTGCTCCGCAGAAACACGATATCCCGGTCCTTCGTAACGTCATACAGAAGGGCCAGAAAGTCCGTATCGGCACAGTCGGGCAGCTTCCAAAGGTGCGTGTTGCACTTGGCTGGAACGTCTCTAACCCTCAGTGTGATATCGATTTATCCGCTTATCTTCTGGATGCTTCAGGCAAGGTTCCCGGCGATGACTGGTTTGTTTTTTACGGACAGACACTGAGCCCCGACGGAAGTGTTGCCCTGCATGTAAACGGCTCCAGGGCAGACCGTGAATATGCGGATATTGATTTTTTCAAACTGAATACTTCCATACGGAAGATCGTTTTTGTCCTTACGATCAACGAGGCACTGGAGCGGCACCTAAATTTCAGCATGGTCAAAGATGCCTATATCCGGCTTCTCGATCCGGATTCCGGTCAGGAGATCTACAGTTTCATGCTGACCGATTATTATGACAATGTCACATCCATGATGCTCGGAGAGATTTACTTACATAATACAGAATGGAAATTCAACGCCATCGGAAATGGTGTCGCCAGAGATCTGGCGGGGCTCTGCCAGTTATACGGCGTTGAGACAAACTAACGGGAGGATACTCTTATGATCAAATTTGAAACCATAAACGAACTGACACTCAAAGTCACTACTACAGGCAACGACGTTATCTTCACCAAGACCGGTGCTTTTATCGCAGGCGACTGCAGCGGCAACACTAATTACCGCTTCGAAAAAGTCCTTCTCGGACCGCAGAAAAGTCTCGCCCAGGCAGCACTCGGCTCCCTGATGCGCCGCGTCACCGGTGAAAACATTCCTCTTACCAAAGTCACCATGAACGGTCCATCCGAAACCTATTACGCAGAAAGCGCACAGCATGTTCTGGTCTATAAACTGGAACCGGGCGAAACGATCTCTGTCGAATCCGAAAACCTGCTTGCATTTACACAGGACTGCAAATACAGCGTCCGCTTCATCGGTGTCGGCGTTTTGTCCCAGAAAGGTCTTGCTACCACCACACTTACCGGAACTGGAAGCGAAGCTTATGTGGCGGTCATCACTGACGGAAACCCGATCGCACTCAGCAATGTACAGTCCCACAATACGATCTCTGTCGATCCGGATGCTGTGATCTGCTGGATGGGCAATGGCGCCTGCGACCCGCGCATCACAACAGATGTCAACTGGAAAACCTTTATCGGACAGGCTTCTGGCGAATCTTATTCCTTTGAATGGCATGGCGGAATTCCGGTAACTGTTATCATTCAGCCTTCTGAACGCAGCGGCGGTATCCGCGTTGCAATCGATTAAAAAAATATCCCCTGCCACTTTAGCAGGGGATATTTCAAAATCAGCTCTTTTTATTTGTTAGATCTCATGATCGCTTTTCGTACCATATCCACAGGGATGATCAGTACTCCAAGAACCATGGAAACAAGCAGTGCTTTCAGTGTCAGAGGAGTTGTGCTGAAGACTTCTCCACCGATCTGGATCAGGACTGTCTGAAGAACAAAGATCGCACCCATTACAAGGATAAATCTCTTATTTTCTCCAATATGCTCAAACAGGTTAAATCTCTCAGATCTGGTATTCAGACTGTTAAAGATAATCGCATAAATAAAGAATGCAAACATAAAGGTCTTCTCATACAGATCCGGATTTGAACATCCTGCCGGCATAACTGCTGTTGTGATTCCGCCGACATTTTCCAGGATCAGGATAGATCCCAGAGTGATAAATATTGAACTTACACCAATTGCAGATTTGATATATCCTGTCAGGATATTGTCGCTTCTCTTTGCCGGCTGCTCGTTCATGTAACGGTTCAGGATCGGCTCACCGCCGAATGCCATAGCTGCCAGTGTATCCATGATCAGGTTGATCCACAGGATCTGTACGATAGAGAATGGCTCTGTCCAGCCAAGGATCGGTGCCAGAATGTTCATCAACAGGGTACTGATATTTACAGTTAACTGGAAGATCAGGAATTTGCCGACGGATTTTGCCATCGTTCTACTGTTCAGTACACAGTCTTTGATAGAAGTCAAACTGTTATTCAGGATGACAACATCGCCTGCTTCCTGTGCAACTGCGGTTCCATCTCCCATTGCAAATCCGATATCCGCCTGTTTCAGAGCAGGTGCATCATTGACACCGTCTCCGGTCATACCACAGACATCATCAAGCTGCTGTGCAACTGTGACAAGGCGTTTCTTGTCCAGAGGTTTCGCACGGCTGACAACACGAAGATTCGGAAGTTTTTTCTTAAGCTCATCATCAGAAAGCTGTTCCAGTTCATCATGAGTAAGAACAACTTCTGTCTTTTCATCTTTGAGGATTCCGGCTTCTTTTGCGATCGCAACGGCGGTCTCTTCGGCATCACCGGTAACCATGACTACCTGGATTCCGGCACGGTTCAGGACTTCAACTGTTTCGATCGCATCTTTTCTTACGTTGTCTCGCAGAGAAAGGACTGCAAGAAGGATCTTCTGGGAACCAATGATCTTCACTACGGAGAGAAGTTTCATAGTTCTCTTCGCCTGTGCGACCATCTGCTCTTCCACTTTGGCTTTCTCTGCAGATGTAAATTCTGCGATGCTGCCATCTTCTGTCATATAATGTGTTACGTCATTGATGATGTTCTCTGTTGCACCTTTCCAGTAAACAGTGCCATCATTTAGTTCTACGGTTGCACATTTCTTCTCGGAATCAAATCCGCTGATCTCTTTTACTTTGGACGCATCAACTTTATCCGGAGCACCCTTGGAAATAGCATAGGTCAGAAGTGCACGGTCCATGTTGTTACTTCCGATCGCTTTACCTTCAGAGATTTTTGCAAGGTTATTCAGAGTGATCGCTTCCAGGAAATCATTATGTGAGACATGGTCAACGATTCTTCCGTCTCCAAGGACAAACTCTACCAGTGAAAGATTTCCCTCGGTAATGGTTCCTGTCTTATCACTGAACAGAAGGTTCATGTAAGCAGAATCAGAAAAAGCTGCCTTATGGCTTACAAGGATGTTTTTCTTATACATGGATTCTGTGTTCATGGACTGAACCAGGCTGTTCATCATCGGAAGACCTTCCGGTACTGCCATGATAACGATGGAGGCCATCAGCATAACAGCCTCTGCGATCAGAAGAAGTACAAATACTGGTGTGATTGCTTCATCTGCTCGCATGATAGAAAGAACAACCTGCAGGACACCTGCGATCGCTGCTGCAGAAACACCAAGTTTACCGATTCCGCCGGCAACAACTTCAAGTTTGAGGCTGGAAGTATCTTTACGCTCTTCTTCCTCGTTTTCATCGGTAAGGGCTTTGTTGATCTTACCAAGTTCGGATGCATCGCCAATCACGGTTGCTACCATATATGCCTCGCCGCTGGTAACGACTGATCCCATAAATACTTTATGTGCAGAAGAATAATCTGTAGATTCTGCTTCTTCCATGGTATCTGCTGCGGACTTGGACTCATCACGGGATTCTCCGTTCAGAGCTGCCTGAGATACTTTCACATTGCCTTTGAAAACAAGTCCGTCAACCGGGACTTTATCACCTGCCTGGATCAGAATGGTATCGCCTTTAACAATATCACTTGTGAGAACTTTGACAAGTTTGCCGTTTCTGAATACTTTGGCGTAGGTTTTGCTGTACTCTTCCTGCAAAGCCTCACTTCGTGATGTATTTCTGTATTCAGACAAAGTGCTGAATCCAGTCGCAAGTGCGATCGCAATCACGATACTGATGATCTCAACGACATCATTGTCGCCGCTCAGTGCCGGAACGATCACGCCAAGGATTGCAAGTACAATCTTGAGTACCAGTGCAAGACATAGAACCTTGATCCAGATATCATCAAAAGCACCGATGAACATAGACCAGAGTGACTCTGTTTCTTTCTTGGCAAGTGCGTTGGTTCCATACTGCTGTTTGCTCTGCGCTGCCTGCTCCTCCGTCAAGCCCTGTTCAAGAGCTTTCCTGTTTAGTTTTTCACTCATTTTGGTGAATTCCTCTCTTAAAATAAATTTATATATATTCTGATAATGAAGCAGGAAGAGAAACTGCAAAAGTTTCTCTTCCCAAACTCTTCACATCATCATACATACCGTCTGCAAAGATCGCCGATCGATGTGTCCTTTGTGCCCTGACCGATGGCTCCGAATTTCCATTCGCCATTGTGTCTGTAGATCTCTCCAAAGATCATTGCGGTCATACCGGAATAATTCTCGGTAAGGTCATATTTACACATCTCGCGATTGGTACTTCCATCTACAATTCTGATAAATGCATTTTTGATCATTCCAAAATGCTGTTTTCTCTGGACTGCTGAATAGATATTTACAACGATCACGATCTTGTCATATTCCTGCGGCACCCTGGAAAGTTCAATGAGGATCTGCTCATCATCGCCTTCTCCCTCGCCAGTCAGGTTATCTCCCATATGACGGACAGTGCCTGATTTGTGCACAAGATTTCCGAAATAAACAACATCTGTCTTATCCACAAATTTACCATTCTTAAGCAGGATCGCGGTCGCATCACAGTCAATATCTGCCGCCTTAAAAAGCCCGAACAGCCCTGATCTCTGCTCTACCGCATCCCATCCAAGTCCTACGAGTACATTTGAAAGTCCCTTGCTCTCTTTGCTGAGACTGACTTTCTGTCCTTTTTGCAAACTAATCGACATATTCTATCTCCTCCCGGCATTCGCCAGTCAGTTAATGTGTAACGTTGTTTTTGATGCAAAAAAATTATGCAACTTCGATTCCGTAATGTCCGCAGAGTGCTGCCAGACCGCCCTGGAATCCACTGCCGATCGCATTGAATTTCCATTCGCCGTTGTGTTTGTAAAGTTCTCCAACAACAATAGCTGTTTCGATGGAGAAGTCCTCTCCCAGATCATAACGGATCAGTTCCTGGTTTGTATCTTTGTCCACGATTCTGATATATGCATTGGAAACCTGGCCGAAGTTCTGTCTTCTTGCCTCTGCCTCATAGATCGTTACTGTAAAAGCAATTCTCTCAACATTTGACGGAACATCTGCAAGAACAACTTCCAGTTCTTCATCATCACCTTCGCCCTCGCCAGTACGGTTATCTCCCATATGCTTTACGGAAGCTGACGGATGTTCAAGATTTCCATAGAAGATGAATTCTTTGTCCGTCGGGCATTTACCATTGGAACCAAGCATAAATGCTGCTGCATCAAGGTCAAAATCTGCACCTGTGTCAAAAGCATTTACATCCCAGCCAAGTCCTACCATGATGTTCTTTAAGCCCGGATTTCCCTTTGTAAGATCTACTTTCTGTCCTTTTGATAAATTGATTGGCATAGCTGTTTCCTCCTTTATGATTTCCTCTTTTGAGAAATTTTAACATGTTTTATTTGCCTGCACCACCATAGGTTTTGAGAAATTCCTGTTTGATATTCTCAAGGCGGGCCGCATCGTCGATACGCTGTTTTCTTGCTTCCTTCTGAATATTCTGCGTTTCCTCGATACCATTGACGATCGTTCTCCACGTTGTTTCCAGCGTTTCGATCTTGACGGAACTTCCACTTGCAAGTCTCGCTGTCATCTTGGACTGCTCAACTGTATTCCTGGCATTTTTGATCAACATTTCATTTGTCTTCTTGTCAAGTTCTGACAGTGCCTCTGCCTGGATCTTCTGGCGTTTGAGCATGACTGCCTGGGCAAGCCCCTGCTTAAAGACCGGAAGCGTAACGATAAACGCTGAATTGATCTTTCTGACAAGGTTCATATTGCTGTATGCCATTGTCTTGATCATCGGAATGGACTGGATCGCAATATTCTCAGCAACGCGAAGATCCTGTGTACGCTGTTCCAGCATCATAAGTGCATTGTTCAGTCCTGCCAGTTCAAGCTGAATGGAGTTATCTCCTGTCGCCTCAAAATCTGCCTGGCGCTGTGCAATGTAAGCTTCCAGTTCACGGCAGCCCTGCTCACCGGCAAGAATGTATTTGACAAGCTGATGGTAATAATCGACATTTGCATCAAACATCTGCTCCAGCTTACGGTTGGACTGCTTGATCTCGCCCTCATACTCACGGAGCTGCACATAGATCTTGTCTACTTCCTCTCCCATTGTATGATATTTGTCGAGGATCTTTTCGAGCTGTTTCTTCATATTTCCAAACAGCTTGTTAAACAGGCCTTTGTTTTCCTGAAGTTCACTCGGATCAAACTTTGACATGATCTTGGACAGCGATTCAAGCATCTCACTGGACTCATCCAGCTGGCTCATACTCATGCTGTTCAGAACAACATCCGATGCTTTTGCAATCTCCTCTGCCGCCTCTGCACCGAAAGAAACGATCGTTTCGAGATTATTGACCTCGATCGTGCTTACAAGTGCGTCGACCTCCTCGGAATTCGTCAGTGTTTCATTCATTTGCTGACGGTCTGCCATGATATCATATGGCTGCACTGTCTCAATCTCAGTGCTGGCTGCCGGTGCAGATTCCACGGGTGATGCCGGTGGTGTTACCTTGCTGAAATCAATTCCCATAACACTTTATCCTTTCCTGAATAGTCTGTCACGCCATGACGTGTGTGCTGTTAATGGAATCGTATTCCAGTCAGGAACCTGCAGATCATACATAAAATCTCCTGTCTGATGTTCTTCCATTAATCTCTGGTTAAAATGGTTATCCATATTGTAGCCTGTCGGAACAAAGAAAAGCACATCAAATCCCAGCAGGTTCAAAAATGCTGCATAGACAGAATCCTCCAAAGTGATCAGTACTTCTGAAGCATTGATGTAGATCAGTTTCGGATTTTTCTTCGTAAAATCAAAATTCTGTATCAGCCGCGTGACCTGTTTCGGCAGGTTCAGTGCGACAGATATGATCGTATATTCTGTTCCATTCTCAAATGTTCCCCGGATCAGCCGCTGCTCGATCAACGCCTCCAGCTTGTCCAGGATGTACTCCTGCATCTCTTCCCGGAGAAATCCATACGGATATGCCGGATGATTCCGGATCTTCCTGCGCTGCAGTTTCCCGTTTCGGAAAAATTCCGCCGCGTACATTTTAATCGGATTCGGTGATGTGGAAGTCAGAAACGGAGGATGATCGATCACCACCGTTTCCGGTGTCATCAACTGTTTGATCGAGATCCAGTAACCCTCTGTTTTCCTGTCCTTCACGCCGGATATTTTTGAAAAAATCACCGGCATGTTCACGGTTCCGTCAGCCGTACTGAAATTTGGTCTGTATTTCATCTCCGTATTCCAGAGAAGTTTGATCTCCCTGTCCATAGTCTGCAGCGAGATCGTATTGGCTTTCGTAAACTGCTGATCCCGGAATATCACAGAGTCATTGTACATCAGTGTATCCAGTTCCCGTTCTGCATGATACGCGGCAGTTCCTATATGAAGCTGTGCGTTTTGCTCCGGAAACTGATCCAATTTCATTGAAGTCTCATAATTTATCTCATATAAAAGAGTATCTTCAAGCATGCAGTGTTCATTCCGGTCCGGACACAGAATCAGGACATCCACCGGCACTCTCGCCAGAAATTTCATAAAAAGAACTTCATTTACATTCTGACATACGCCCAGATGGATAAAACAACCTGTGTCGTTTTTCTTCCAGTTCTTAAAAATCTGGTTCTGATATCTCCGGATCCAACACAAAAGATACACACCCTTATTCATCAGTCTGTTAAGATTGATCTCCGGCTCTCCTGCTTCCAGCTTCATCACTTCTGCAAAAGCCCTGCAGAGTACTGCCTGCAGAACCGGGCTCACCGGATATTGTATATTCATCTGCAGATCCGCGATCATCTGCTCCACTCCTGTATAGTGGTTTCTTCGGATCCTCATGATCTCATCTGTTGTCGGGTTTGGAATGCTGCCATTCACGATCACTGTCTGCCGCTTCTGATTCTTCAGTTCCAGATAAAACTGGTACAGATCATTTGCATAAGTAAGTTTATCCTCCACACCACCTATCCGCAGATAACAGTTATAAAAAAGATCCTCCCTGTCGCCGCGCTGCTCCGGTGCTTTGAGGATATCTGCCAGTCCACTTCCTTCGATCCAGGCATTTGTGCAGTTGATAAGCCCATCCTTTGAACCAAACAACTTCTGATTCTCCTCTGCCTTCTCAACCTCTGCTCTCAGTTTCTTAAGTGAAAAATCCGCCGGGAATCCTCCGACGTTTTCTCCTGTATATAAAGTAGATTTCTGAGACTGCGGATCAAGTTTCAGATACGCTTCATCTCCCATCGGTTCTGCAAGGACCACATCACATCCTGCATTTGAAAGAACAGAAATCAGCAGAAGTTCATAATTACTGATCGAACCAACATAGAGGATCTTGGGAACATTTTGCTGTCCGAGCTGATTCACGATCCGCTCAAATTTGTAATAAAGCCAGCACATAAACTTGATATATGCATTCTTGAGCATATTTTCAGTTTTTCCCGCTCTTCTCAGTTCCTCCAGTGAATCATAGATGGAAGCGGCTACATTCTCGTTCTGTGAACGGTTCATCCTGGGAAGCCATTTCTGAAGCCCCGACATGATAAAGCCCATGCTGAGCTGAAAATCATTCCCCATCATTTCATAGTAATAAGACAGATTCCCCTCCGTGGGATTCGGTATCTTACCCTCAACGATCACTCCGCATTTCCCCGCGGCATCATAATAATCGTACAGAAATCTGCCGATTTCTTCCGAGTAACCATTGATACGGTAAAAATAAACACCCTTTTCCCTACGCTTCCCCAACTCTGTAAAAAAGTCACTGAGGCTTTGAATTTCTTTATGTTCTAAAACCAACGATTCTCACCTCAATATTTATTATAAATCATATTGTGACTCTCTTTTTTCAGAATAGTCACTGTAAATCATTTTATCATAGTCGACTGTTAATTACTACAGGTCTGAATTATTTTAAGATAATTTTTAGAAAATAGTTACATTTGTCATATAGCGTAAAGTTATGTCCTATTTTACAGGTAATAGCAGTTTCCACTGCATCCGTATGGAAAAATCTGCTTCTTCATTTCTGTCCGGAAAGCAGCTTCTGTGTCTGTATTTTCCAGAATCTCAAGAGCAGTTTTGAGGTTTCGGATATCTTTCTCCATAAAATCGGTGTAGTTGCCTCTGCCGACCAGTTTCAGGTGTGTAATCCCGGCATCTCTCAGTCTGTAAAGTGCACATAGACCGCAGCCGGTCGCACCGCACAGATAGCCGTTGTCATCGTATTTGGGGACAGTGGCATCTTCATCCTCAGATTCATCTCGTACCGGTTCCGTCCAATAGGGAACCCTGCACAGATGCCCTAGCTCATCACAGTGAAGCGAATTACAGAACGCTCCCGTAAACTGGCACATCTCATTCAGCACAAAAGCCTCAAACTCTGTCTCCGCCCGTCTCCCACCGGCAGTTCTTTCCGAGCAGATCACAGACTGCATATCCTCGAAGCTGTTTTTCCTGTGAAAAATCACCCTCTTCAGATCCAGACGCTGAAAAACTTCCACTGTTCTGCGGTTGATCTCTCCCATCTCACCACTCATATGGATTTCGCACGGGATTCCCTTCTCTCTCAGATAAACGATCAACGCCGGGTCTGCAATAATATAGCTCATAAATCCAAGTTTCATACAGTTCTCTATGATCTCCACGATCTCCGGATACTGCTGTGGAATATAGTACAGGGAATTGAATGTCAGATGTACCGGCTTTTTGTATTTCCGAATCATTTCTGACAAAATTTCCAGTTCACTGAACGCCCCAAGCTGCACATGATAACACAATACCTCACGACGGTTGAGCGGCATGACAGTTCCGTACTTTTCCGTCCACGAATACGGTACAAATCCGCTGAAAAACTCATCTGCACCTGCTTCCACGAAACGGATATATTCATCTACTGATCCCAGTCCTGCTGTAATCTTCATCATCTTTTTACCTCATAACAGATTCAGGACAAGTCTGTCTATATTTGAATCTGTATACCTTTTTAATTGTTCTGAATCTTCCAGGAAGTCCCGGTCCAGCGCAAACAGCGAATTATATCTCCCTATCATATTCAAATGTTTCGGATACAAAAACGCCGCATTTTTACAATACTGCGGACATTTGTATACCAATCTCTGTCTGCCTCTGTCTCCTTCTTTCTGCACTGCATACAACGGACAATACTGCGACGTATTCGTCTGGTAAAATGGAAAATGCAGGCTGTTTTTTCCTGCCGGGATATCCTGCATATAACCACAGGACTCCCACTCCGCCCGCTCAATTCCGAAACTTTCTCTCAGAAATTCCTGGTAAAAATCTGCATTGAAACTGTTCTGGCTGTACAGGTCTCGCTCGCCTTTTTTGTAATTGATACGGGGATCTTTTTTTCTTTTGTTAAGAAGCGTTCCGAGGCAGGGGAGCAAATGTTTCGTTTCTTTTCTGATAAAATCTGCCATTCCCCAGTCGTTGACTACACACTCCATTTCAAGTTCATTTTTGCTACACCAGTGATCGATTTTTCTTAACAATGCAAAGGTGTCTTCAAGCAAAATTTCTCTGACATAAGTAAAAGAAAGCGTAACTGCCGTAAACTCTTTTTTTGCCTTTTCCAGCATAGCGAAAAGAAGTTCTTCCTCTGGAAAAAGGAGATGACAGAACTGGTTTCCAATATAAATCCGATCCGGGATACGCGCTTCCAGACCGCTTCCCTGGAGATGATTTTTTCTCAGATAATCATGGTAAAATTCCGGAAGAGATTTTTGCAGGTATGCCGTATAGCGTTCCGGGCAGTCAAGTTCTATGGCAAATTCTGTGTGCTCCAGGATTTCCATATTGATCTCAGCACGACCTGCTTTTTCTGCAAACCAATACTGTCGCTGTTCCTCCAGACTGCTGCAATGCTCACCGTCAAATTCTGAGGGATATCCTGTCAGTTCGCTTTCAAGTTCTCCGTCATCTTCCAGTTTCAGCCGGATATATTTGCTGTACTGCCGCACAAGTTTCTGCACCTGCCGCCGATACTCTTCCTGCTCCGTCCATACAAGAAACTGCGTAAAAAAATCCTCTTCTTTCTCTCTGCAGATTTCAAATTCTGTAATGACTACAGTCCCGTATTCTGCCCTCTCCATATCATAAAAACAAACTTCCAGTTTCTGTGGGCTGCAGATAGCCCTCGCGGTTCGAAAGCAGAATCCTTCCTCTGCCATTTCTGTAATCTGAATTTCTTTTCTGTTTCCCGGACTCTCCTGCATTACAGCACTCAGAAGTCCATACGGCAGCATGGGGATTCCATGAAAGCGTTCCTTCTTTTCCTGCATCCTGTACATCTCCTCATTTTTCTCGTCTCAGTATAACATTTTTTCTTTATAATACACAGAGGGTGTTATACTTTCCTTTCGTATAACACCCTCTGCATTTCCATTCGTGCGGCTTCTGTATGATTCTGTTATTTTATCCCGGTCATCTCTTTTAATTCATAAATATGTCCCTGGATCTTGTCTGCTTCCAGTTTCACAACTTGTGTCGTTTTTCCCGGATAGTATCTTGTTGAGGAAACAACTTCCCCGTGATTCAGATAAATTTCCACAGCTGTTGTGTCCACAAGCATCCGGAGCTCTTTTAATCTGCCTGACGGAATGACTGCCTTTCTCTGTTTCCGTCCTGCACCGGCTTTCTCAGATAATCGCAGGCAAGCTTCTCTGCCATCTGCCTCAAACATAAGATCATCTCCGACAGATATTCTGCATTTGCGTGAATCCAGTTTCAGGTCCAGCTCAAACGGTTTCCAGACTTCAATATTTTTCTGCGTCTCATCTATTTCACAACATCTTCCCCGAAGGGCTTCCATTTCTTCGACAGGATACTGGTACAATCTTCCATCATGTAAAGTGATCTCGCGCGGAATCGTCAGGCAGTGCTGCCAGCCCTCGTCTTTTGCTGTAGGATTCGTGTATTCCTCTTCGACATCCGGCAGACCCATCCAGCCGATCAGGATCCGTCTTCCTTTCGCATCCTCAAACGTCTGCGGCGCATAGAAGTCAAATCCCATATCCCATTCCTGAAATTCTTTCACATTGATCTTATCCTCTTTCAGAAGGAAATAGCCTGACTGGTAGATATTCTGAAAACGATATTCTTCTCGTTCAAGTCCCTGTGGAGAGATGGACAGTGCCTGCTCTCCGTCGATTTCAAACAGATCCGGACATTCCCACATGTATCCGAACGGCTCTTCTGTCGTAATTTCTTTATCATAATCCCAGTTTTTGAGATCCTCAGACTTGTAGATCAGCACAGCTCCCTGGTCATTTTTCTTTCGACCGCCCAGTGCCATGAAATAGTCAGCGCCATCTTTCCACACTTTTGGATCACGCACATGCTGCGTATAATCTTCCGGATAATTGCGGTAATCGACTGCAACTTCCTTCGCACTGAAATGAACTCCGTCCTCGCTCTCTACGTGAAGAGTACTGGCCTGCCTCCCGTTATTGATGTAATCGTAATCCCCGTCCATTTTGATATTTCCGGTAAAAAAAAGATGCAGCTTTTCATCCTCAACGATCGCAGAGCCGGAATATACACCATGGCAGTCATAGTTGCTGTCCGGGTACAGCGGCACGCCCTCGTATCTCCAGGAAACCAGATCCTCGCTGGAATAATGTCCCCAGAATTTCAATCCGCCCTCTGCATCAAACGGAGCATACTGAAAAAACACATGATATCTTCCCTTGAAATAGCACAGTCCATTCGGATCATTCAGCCAGCCCGTCGGAGGCATCAGATGATGGGTAAGACGCTGTTTCTGAATTTCTCTGCTCATTGCTGCGGTTTCTTCGATCTTTCTTACTTCTGTGGCAAGGATTCCTGTTAATGCACTCATTTTTCTGACCTCCTGTTATTTTTCGACTATATATTTATGGTATCATTATCATTTAGTTTTTACATGTATTTCATATACTATACATGTAACATTTTTATTTTATATGTAATCGTTTTCATATTTTTACGATATTATACACCATGCTATCCACAATTGTAAATAAGCATGATGTCACAAAAAGCCTGTCGAAATTTGTACATTTTATATAATATAGCAGAAAAGCCGGCGGATACCCGGGGATCTGCAAAGAAAAAGGACTTCCCCACGGTACAGATTTAACTGTACGGCAGAGAAGTCCTCATTATTTAATATTAATTTTCAGCTCAAGATCAGATGTTCAGAAGGTCGCTGAATACCTTAAGTGCTCCGTCTGTCTCGTGAGCAAGTACACGTTTTGCAAGGACTTTACCAAGCTGTACGCCTTCCTGGTCAAAGCTGTTTACGTTCCACAGGAATCCCTGGAACATAACTTTGTTCTCGAAGTGAGCAAGAAGTGCACCAAGAGATTCAGGTGTTACCTGATCACCAATGATGATGCTTGACGGACGTCCACCCTCGAAGTTCTTGTTGCGGTTCTCATCTGCTTTACCGCAGGCAAATGCTACGATCTGAGCAGCAACGTTTGCACAGAGTTTCTGCTGGCTTGTGCTGTCCTGGATCACTACATCTGTACCGATCTGGCTGTTCTTGAAGCCGATGAACTGAAGAGGTACAATGTCAGTTCCCTGATGCAGAAGCTGATAGAAGGAATGCTGTCCGTTGGTTCCTGGCTCACCGAAGATAACCGGTCCTGTCACATAGTCTACAGGCTCACCGAAACGGTTTACAGATTTACCATTAGATTCCATATCCAGCTGCTGAAGGTGTGCCGGGAAACGGCTCAGTGCCTGAGAGTATGGAAGAACTGCTGTGCTCGGATATCCCAGTACGTTGCGCTCGTAAACACCGATCAGGGCATCCAGCATAGCCGGGTTCTGCATTACGTCTTTGTTTGTTGCAAGCTTGTCCTCTGCTGCTGCTCCATCGAGGAACTGTGCGAATACTTCTGGTCCGAATGCCAGAGATAATACAGCACCGCCAACAGCAGATGTGGAAGAATAACGTCCACCGATATAGTCATCCATGAAGAATGCTGCAAGGTAGTCATCGCTCTTTGCAAGAGGTGATGTCTCACTTGTAACTGCGATCATATGTTTAGATGCATCCAGTCCTGCATTCTTGAGGGCATCTTTTACAAAAGATTCATTTGTCAGAGTTTCAAGAGTTGTTCCTGATTTGGAAACCAGTACAAAAATGGAATGTGCAACATCAATAGAATTCAGAACTGCTGCTGCATCATCAGGGTCTACGTTGCTGATGAATTTTGCTTCCATTTTGAATTTACCATTTTTCTTAGCCCAGTTTTCAAGTGCAAGATACATTGCACGAGGACCAAGGTCACTTCCGCCGATACCGATCTGGACAACAGTTGTGAATTTCTCGCCTGCTCCGTTTGTGATCTCACCAGCATGTACTTTGTTCGCAAATTCTGCGATCTTTTTCTGCTGTTCTGTATAGAAAGTTCTCTTGTCAACGCCGTCAGCTTCTACTGCGTTTCCAAGCTGTCCACGTGTCATATGATGAAGAACAAGACGTTTCTCTCCTGTGTTGATCACTTCTCCATTGTAAAGAGCTTCGAATTTCTCTGTAAGCTGTGCTTCCTCAGCCAGTTTCTTAAGTCCTTCCAGTACTTCGTCGTCTACCTGTTTTGCTGCAAAGTTATAAGCAAATCCCTCTGCCATCGGAACGCTGTAATTCTTTACACGCTCTGCACCGTTTTCTCCTGCCATAACTTCTGCAAGGTTTACTTTTTTTACTCCTTCGAGTTCCTTAAAAGAAGCAAGTGTATCCAGATTGTTCCAGGTAATCATATTTGATTCCTCCTTAAATATTATCGGTTTTTCGTTTCCGAACTTTTTCAATCATTTTGATTATAATATTAAATATGGGGAAATTCAAGGTAATTGTTCACAACTGGTCATTCCAGATCAATTTCCCATATCAGTCGCAGATAAGTGTCTGTCTGGAATCTGCGCCATCTTTCTTGAAGTCGGAATTTACAAATTCGATCTTCTTTGGTTTTATTTTGATGAGATTCATCGGATGCAGCATTTTTTCCAGAGCCTTCAGTGGAATCTTTCGGAAATCTGCCGCCTGCACATATTCCTGTGAAAATGGCTCTACAATAGATGCCAGGCCTGTGACCTGCATTCCTTTGAGCTTGCCAAATCCTTCATATTTATCAAAGATGACCAGGCATACATTTTTGTTCTTTTCCAACGCATAAAACTTCTCGCCACCTTCAGAAAAAATCCAGAAGCAGTCGTCATGATACGTATACTCCAGCGGCGTACAGCGCACAAAATCTCCTGCCGTGGTTGCCAGTGCGCAGGTGTTGTTTGCCTGAATATACTCCTCCACGGCCTTTTTTAAAACATCCTGGTCCAGCTTTTTTGACTGTGCATCTTTTTCTTTCCAGTAGTTTGCAGCTCTTTCGTATTCCTCGTGAGAAAGATCTGTATTCTCAGGGATTTCCTCATATTCATCTTTGTCCAGACAGAGTGGGATTCCTGTCTTGCTGTTTACATTGATCCCGCCATACCAGGTTCCTGTCACTTCCAGGATATCGCCAACCTGATAATCCATGGAATAGTCGTCATTTTTCTTGATTACTCTGATCTTTGCCATTTTTGTGCCTCACTTTTTGTTATAGTCGGATTACTTTTTGTCCAGGGTAAACTGTAACTTTTCATCGTCCCAGTATTTTACATTCAGTCCTTTATCCAGGAAATACTGTTCGATCACCTGATGCATCTCATCATAATGTCCCTCGCAGGCACAGTTTCCCAGTGGTTCGATCCACAAAGCCTGTGCTCCGCAGGCGTCGCGAAGGTGGAGTTTGAAATTCAGATGTTTTTGTTCCAGTATTCCGTTTACTTCTATGATTTCGTTGAAAGTGATAATTGCCATCGTTGTTCCTCCTGATGTTAAATTTTTCTGAATGGGATCTCCTTTCCATCATGTGATAAAACAATTTTATTTTGCTTTAATTCATATTCGAATTTATATATTGGTATTATTGAATTACCAGTAAAAGGAGCAAATCCAAAATCTGTCTCGAGTGGATTCAGCCACAATGTTACTGTATCATCATCCACTCCAATAATCCAGCCTCCGATTCCCGGATTTCCAGCCTCCGAATCATAAACGTCCAGATAAGGAATCTTTGCTGAATTAATTATAAGATCATAACAACTGTTATAGAAAAAAATGTCACTGTCATCGTCATCATCACTGGTCTCTGTCCCGTCTTTTTTCAGGTCTACTCCTGTATAATAGCCTGATATCTCCCCTAACCTTTTCGCATCTACGCTAAAATAAATCATCGAAAAAATGATCAGCACGATTACTGCCACTGTAATAACTATTTTCTTTTTCTTTGTATACACTGATATCCCCCTTCTGATAATTATAAATTCTGGTTTTATTATAATCTCTCTTTTTGTGGATGTACAACCAAATTTTCCGGCAAAGTTCGACCTTGCCTGCATGCAAAAAAATCCCGGTCTGCTCTGGATACTGGCAGTCCGGGATTTCATACTATATTAGATTATTTTACTTCCACAAGTTCAATCTTGAAATTCAGTTCCTTACCAGCCATCTCATGGTTTGCATCAAAAGTGATCGTTGTCTCTTCTTTGGCAGTTACTTTAACCGGGAATGGCTGTCCGTACTGGTTGGACAGATATACCTGCTGTCCTACTGTAAGATCCTCAGATCCCGGAAGCTGAGCGATCTCAAGTGTAAAGATCGCGTTCGGATCCGGCATGCCATATGCTTCTTCTGGCATCAGATGGATTTCTCTGATCTCTCCGACTTCCATACCAGCTACTGCTGCATCGAAGCCTTTTATCATCTGCCCTGCTCCACAGATAAATTCAAGCGGTTCTCCACGATCATAAGAAGAATCAAACTGTGTTCCGTCGTTAAAAGTTCCCCTATAATGGGTACGGCAGGTTTTGCCTACGTTCGGGCCTGTAAATGCCGGCTTGTGTGAACCACATCCACCACCGCAGGTTCCTCCGCAGGAATGTCCCTCTTCGTGATCGCCACAGGAATGACCTTCCTCATGGTGATGATGGTCACAGGTTGTTCCTGCTGAAACCAGTTCACCCTTAAGGTAAGCCTCTACCACCTCATCTGTGTTTCCCTGAGCACCTGAGCATAACTGAACCCCGGCCTCTGCAAGTGCATTCCGTGCACCGCCGCCGATTCCGCCACAGATCAGGACATCAATTCCCTGCTCTGCAAGAAGTCCTGCCAGAGCGCCGTGTCCTGTTCCATTGGAACCGATTACTTCACTGGAAACAACTTTGTTGTCCTCTACTTCATAAACCTTGAAATTCTCTGTTTTTCCAAAATGTTGGAAAACATTTCCATTATCATAAGTTACTGCAATTTTCATGTAAAAATCCTCCAATTCATACTATGTCTGTCTGATTAGTATAGCTTGTTGGAGAGATAAAAGCAAGGGAAGACTTTTTTATAGCTTTTTCTAAACCACAGGTTCATTGTTTTGCCCCGGAAGCTGTGCTAATCTTAATGCATCGAAGGAACACGAGTCCTTCAAAAGAAGTCTTGCAGAAGGCAGACTTCACAGATATTTTTATCATAATCTTATATTAATCAGGCGCGTACAGCAGCGAAATAAATTAGCCTTATGAGTTTTCTATTGTTGCTCAGGTGATCTTTTTTAACCATAACACAGATAACTTCTGATCGGAGGTGATCCACGTTGAAGTGGTATAAAGAGAGGTATTTACGCTAAAAAACAATACACATATCAGATGAGATCTTACATCGCGTCTCGCTCATAATGATATAAGGTATAAAGAAGTCTAAAACCTTCTGCAAGTTGTAACCAGACTAATTCACAGAAAGGAGCAGCCAATGTCATTTCTTGATAATCTTAAAGAAGAAGCAAGCTTCACAGAGACATTGAACGGAGCAAAAACTCACTCTACCTCCGGCGATGCCTGTCTGGATCTGTTTGCTGTCGCTGGCGGTATGCGTCATCGTTCATACCGTGACCAGATCCATCTCTTTGATCGCGCTTATATCGAAAATCCAGAGCTAGCAATGAAGCTCCTTTTCTATATCCGCGATATCCGGGAGGGACTTGGTGAGCGTGAGCTTTTCCGCAACCTGATCCGGCATACCGCCAAAACATGGCCGGAATCTGCCAGAAAAAATATTGCTTTAATTTCTGAATACGGACGTTTCGATGACCTCATGTGTCTGATGGGAACTCCATCTGAGGAAGCTGTTGTCGAGCTGATCCGCACTCAGTTGAACCAGGACTGTGAAGCTCTTAAAGAGCGAAAAGCAGGAAATATCAATGCACATATTTCTCTTCTCGCCAAATGGCTTCCTTCCATCAACACCTCTAGTGCACGTACAAGAGGACAGGCAAAGGTTCTTGCCTCTGCTCTTGGAATGAACGCCGGACAGTACCGCAAACTTCTGTCCGCACTTCGTGCAAATATTGCTCTGCCAGAGCGTTATCTTACGAGCAAAAAGCGGGGCAAAATCAATTATGAAGCTGTCCCGGCAGGCGCAATGCTCAAATATCACAAAACCTTCCACCAGCAGGATACCGAACGTTTTTCTGCTTTTCTGGCAGATGTCAATAACGGTCGGAAATCCATCCACTGTGACACGCTTTATCCATATGAGATCCTGCGTCCATTAATGCCGGATGGCCGCAGTCTCCCATACCGCGAACCTGACTCTGCAAATGCTGCACTGGAAACTCTCTGGAAGCAGCAGCCTTCCAAAGTATGTGAGCAGAATGCAATTTGTGTGATCGATGTTTCCGGCTCCATGTATTGTCATCGTTACGGAACGCCTATGCCGGCTCTAATCTCACAGGCATTGGGTCTGTATCATGCAGAACACTGCTCTGGTACTTTTCACAATACATTCATCACTTTTTCATCCAACCCGGAACTGGTGGAAATTTGCGGTCAGACACTCGAGGAGAAACTTCGTTATATCCAGAGCAGCAGCTGGGGATTTTCAACAAACCTTGAGGCAGTTTTTGACCTGATTCTCCGGACAGCAGTCAATGCTGGCACACCTCAGGAAGAAATGCCTTCCACCTTATTTATCATCTCTGACATGGAGTTTAACGGTGCAGTGGAAAATCCGGATAAAACCATTTATGAAAATGCAAAAGCTGCATTTGAAGCCAAAGGCTATCAGCTTCCTGCTGTTGTATTTCATAATGTCAGCAGCTGGCAGATGCAGACTCCAGTCAGAGCTCATACCAAAGGTACTGCGCTCGCAAGTGGTACCGGAACTAATTCCTTCAACTACAAATTTGATGGAAACATCACGCCGATGGATCACATGCTCCGCGTTTTAAACAGTCCCCGTTACGCGGCTGTGCATGCGTAACCGGATACTGTATCACTGGTGTTTCCTCGATACATACGAAGAAAACAAGAAGAGGCCATTTCGGCCTCTTCGTATACCAGCAAATCTTCCATCTGCACATGGTACAGGTGGCTGAGTGCCAGCAGGTTATCAATTGTAGGGAGACACGCTCCGCGTTCCCATTTGTAAACTGCCTGCTCAGATATGCCGCCCATGTATTCACATACAGCGGCAACTCTGATTCCGTTCTCCTTTCTCATATTTCTTAATCGTTTCCCTGTTTTTTCTATCTGAATCACAGGAAAAGAAGTCGTTGTCATACGACATTCCCCCTTTTTCATTCCCTCTGAATTATCTTCATCATTGCATCGATCTGTTCCTGCATTACATCGACCAGTTCCAGACGGTCAAGCCAGTCTTTTGGAATTGCATCCATTCCCAGATATGCTCCAAGAATATTTCCGGCAACAGCTCCGGTAGAATCACTGTCTCCGCTGTGGTTTACAGCTGCAATCAACATTTTTCTGATATCATCTGGATACTTCAGACAACAGTATATCGCAATTGCCAGTGCTTCTTCTCCAACCCATCCTCCGCCGAGTTCTTTTTCGATAGTGGATGCATCTTCCTCACAGGCTGCTTCACTCAGTGCAATAGCTTTCTTTATGAGCCGTTCAAAATATGCCATGCTTTCGGATTCTCCAAACTGATTTTTTGTATCAGCCAGAGATTCCTCGATGATGAGTTTCAACGGCTTCTTTTCTCCATAAATACATTTGAAAACAATATCCGAAAGCATGCCTGCCGGAATCCAGCCAAGCGGATGACCGTGAGTTATGGCTGCCGCCTTAGCACCATTCAAAAGAGGTAAACCGTAAGCGTCTGTGAATCCAAGCGGTGCAGTCCGCATAACGCCGCCACAGCCTTTGCTGTGGTTGATCGGTTCCTGAATTGTTCCCATCTTGCCTGATGCCAAAGCATACAGACAAGTATTACCCGGTGCCCGGCGGCAGTTCATTTTCGGAACCATGGCGAGTCTGCTTGGCCAGTCACATGGCAGTTTTACACTCATCCCCTGCGTCTGCGCCCATTTCAGATAAGAAAGGTAAATTTTTTCCTCCACTTCATCTTCTGTCTCCACAGCCATTCCCTCCATGGTAAAAAGAGTCATCTGTGTATCATCCGAAATGATCGCTTCCTCTCCCGTCCGCAGCAGATCCTGGATTCCGTCTTTTCCATATTTATTCTTGATACTGCTATACAGGTCAAATTCCACTACATATCCCAGAGCATCACCCAACGCCCCTGCAAATACACAGCCGCTTATTTTGTCCTGAATCATCTGATATTTTTCTTTTTCCTGCATATTTGTCCTCTTTTCCACAAAACGCAATTCTCAGAGCCATATTTATTGTTACAAGAACAGTATAACCCTGAAAATTGCAATTTTGTTTTTTAGCGTCCTATTACCTTTCCATACTGCCGTCCATCCAGGGTTGTCCATTCCCTTGGACCATTTGCAGATCTTCCTCCTACGACTACTGCCGCTGCCGACGGACTGTCAAATGCGTAGTCCTCTGTAAATACATCATCGACAACAATCCCCGTAGTTATAAGATTGTCCCTGATATCACTATAAAACTTCTGGCAGCTTTCGGTTATATTTCTGGAAATAGTACTTCCTTTTACAACAACAAATTTAGAATCATCACCCAAATATCCGGTTGCATTGCATCCTCTGATCGCTATATGAAACAAAAGCTTCTGATTTGCCGGTGCATTGTCATTTTTTTCTATTTTCAGGTCCCATTTTTTCTCAAAAAGCTGCAGTAGTTTTTCCTGTCGTGTTTTCACAACATCCGGTGTCCATTTGTCCATATTTACGACCTGTGTTGTCAGGCTGTACGATGTAGTTCCGTTTTTGTTCTGGAAATATGTAGTTTTTTTCGTTACAAAATCATAATTCTGTGCTGCTGAATTATGCATTCTCGTTAATGGCACAAGATTTGCAATTCTGTTTACCCAGTAACGTCTGTCTTCCATATCCGGCCATGAAGTATCCCATTCGCTGCCCTTCTGTGGATTCTGCGGAAGAATATGTTCAATTGTAAAAATTTTTGCATCATATCTGGCAGCACCGTCAGAGGTAAATGAATCCAGTCTCTGAATAATATAATTACGTCGTCTGGACGGCATAGTGTAGATTTCCCCTGATAATGCCTCCATAAAAAGTTTTTTCTCATTATTCGTAAGCTCAATTGTTTCCAATGGTGCATTCAGAGAATGTTCCGGTTTACTGTCCATCTCCAGAAGCAGCCATTTATACCTGCTTACACGACGGTTTACATCCTGTGCCGTAACCTGAAGATATGCAGTCAGACGTTCCAGTTTTTTCATAAACTGAAGGGTATATGCTGAATCATGTGCATGTTCTGCCAAAAATTTTATTGCAGGCGGCATCCAATCATAGTTGTCAATCTTATTCAGCCAGTAAAGAATGTCGTTGATATCCTCTGCCCCTGAAGTCGACTCATATGTCTGATTCCTGAGAATTGAATATGCCTCTGTATATGGCATCAGAATCTTGTCTACAAGATCTTTCGGCGTTGTATTTTTGAGTACATATTCCCTGAATTCTTCCAGAAGGTTTTTCTTTACCCGATCTTTTGCAAATATTGTTCTTGTGTGGGAAAAAATCTCGTTAAAGCCATCACGCCCTACATCATTCTCAAGTTTTTCCCATTTCTCTGTATATTCATCACGCTCATTCTCCTGAATTCCACCGATAACCTCTGATTTTATGATATCAATCGGAAGAAGATCCAGACCGCGGCTGTTCATTACAGAAAAAACTCTGAATGCAGATTCCTGACTGGCTGTACTTACCGCAACAAGAAAACAGCGATTTAATAGAAAAATGCTGAATTGTATCAGTTTATCCTGATCCTTGTCAAATGCGTCTGCAAATTTCTCCATCAGGCATTTACAGTTTTCATAAATATGTACCTGTGCCTCGGTTTTCATGGATGACAGATCCAGTTTCATCAATTCTTCCAGTTTTACATTCTGAATATACTCTTCAAAAAATTTCTGATCACGGTCTCTCAGGTGAAGACGTGGTCTCGCCGGAATTCCTGCCAGTACATTTCCACTCTCCTGAAGAAGTTCATAACATGCCTGCTGTGCCTGACCTGTAAGATTTGATGCCAGTACAGAAAACAAAATCGTCAACGTTGTCAAACGCTGTTGTCCATCTATAACAGCAGCCTTTGATCTGTCCTCATCCTTGATCAGCACGATCGTACCCAGGAAATAATTATCTGCCTGCTCCGTCTGGTAAAAGTCATACAGATCTGTAAACAAAGTCTCCGTCTGCTCTGTCGTCCATGCATAAGGTCTCTGATACGCCGGAATATAATATTCAAAATCCGAACTGAATATTTTTAATAATGGATATTCTTTTCCTGTAATCTTACTGCTCATAAACTCCTCCACGAATGTATATTTTATCAAAAACAGCGGGCATTCATTACCCGCCCGTCTGTTTTTATTATACATTATTTACTGGAAAGTGTCTTTCTTTTATATGCTATTGCAACTTAAAATTTTATCATATCTTCCTATTCCTTATGGCGTCTCCTGTAATCTTCGCGGATCGGGTCACAGCAGGAAAATGCTTCATTCATTTCTTCTCTGTTTCTGGATCTGCGTACTGCTGAGACTGTTTCGGAAAGCACCTGGTAATTCAGTACTGTGCCTGCGCTGTCACTTTCATAGTTTAAAGCTCTGTCAGCTCCGATTCCAAATCTTGCAGCAACCTGAATGGCATCAATGTTTGCTCCAAGAAAAAGGAACTCCCATCCGTATTTCTGTTTTTCTTTCTCGACCATTCGCTTTACCTTGTCATAAGTGTAACACCGGCTGGCATTCTCCATTCCATCTGTAGTGATAATGAATAAGGTTTTTTCCGGTCTGTCTTCTTCTCTGGCGTATTTATGTACATTGGCAATGTGATGGATTGCGCCGCCGATCGCATCCAGAAGAGCGGTGCAGCCTCTTACATAGTACTGGCTGTCATTCATCGGCTCTATCTTATCCACCGGAACCCTGTCATAGAGAACTTCACACTGACTGTCAAAAAGTACCGTAGAGATTAAGACCTCTCCTTCTTCTTTCCGCTGCTTCTCGATCATGGAATTGAATCCCCCGATCGTATCTTCCTCAAGCCCTCTCATAGAACCGCTTCTGTCCAAAATAAAAACAACTTCTGTTAATCCCTTACGCATAATTTATCCTCCTCTGGTTTCTTATTTCTCGGTGTTTTTTCTTGTTGGACTCATTATACACAAAAGCTGCTCTTAACCGGTCGTTTGAAAAGCGACCCTTATTTTTCTACGAAATAATACATGGCAGACCATGTTCCTCAAGCTGAATATCCAGTTCGATCATGTCATAAATTTCATTCTCAATAAAATAGGAAAAAATAATATCTGTCTTATCGCAGGGTGATAATGCATAACCCGCTCTGGCAAGCAGATCTCTGGTCTCATCCAGATTCAGTTTTGCCCCTACGCAAAGACATAATGCTGTCAATTTGTTTGGGTGATAATTTACATTGTTTTTTATTTTTGAAAATATCTTTTTATCTACAATTGCCCGTTTCCAGACCTCAGCATTTTCCATCTTTCTTTCCTGGATCAGATACATTAAATACTCCGAAAAAGTATCCGAAAGATGGCTCATTCTCTCTTCCAGTTTTCCTTCGTGTAATCCTTCAAAATCCAGAAATGAAGCTTCATCTTCACCAAATCCACAAGGTTGTGAATCCACTCCACTCAAAAACAACTTTGGTTGTTTTTCCTGCATCCCATTATTTTTATTTGGTCTTCTGTCAATATTGGATGAGCTCCGCTCTCTCCACAACCTGATAGACTGTTCAGAAGACTTTCCGTATTCTTTTTCCCGAACACTCTCTACATAATTGTGGTCAATATAAGATTCCAGATCGGGATAAAGTTTTTCCCCAAGTGCTGTTGCCTTCCTGCCAAAAACGACCAGATAGATCAGCATCTCATTGCTAAGAAGAAATGTATTTATCTCATCTGCCGCGATTCGTATTCCCTCTTCCTTCGGATATCCGAAACCGCCTGTGGATATCAATGGAAACGCGATAGACTTAACCCCGTTCTCCTTCGCAAGCTGCAGGCTTTTGCTGTAACAGGAGCGAAGTTTCTTCTCTTCTCCATGCTTTCCATCGACATAATATGGACTTACTGCATGGATAATATACTTCGCCTGCAACTGAAAACCGGGAGTAATGAACGCACCGCCTTCTTCCACGAAACCGATATGTTTCTTACGATATTCCAGCAACTCCTGATATCCGGCCGCTTCGTATACTGCGCTGTCACAGCCTGTGCCAACAGCAGCATGGTCATTCGCTGTATTAACAATCGCTTCTGTGTTCATTTTTGTGATATCGTTGCGTATGATTTTAAATGGCATATATTCCCCCCGCTTTTATAAACATCCCATATTTACTGATATTTCCAGTATATACGAAACAAATAAAAAGTGCCAGAGTATTGCCACATTTGCTAAAACATGTAATAATTATTTTGTTTTTACCCACATATTCATAAAAAAGGAACTGATTCAAATGAAAACATACGAAGAATTACTCTCAGATATCGAAGACGATATTGAACTCATGGGTGCGTCGCATATCGTTTATTCCATGGAAGAAAATAATATCATTACAGACTACGATTACCTCCCATCCGATTCCTGCAATATCTCCACTACCTTAAAGGACCTGCAGGAAAATATCCGCCAGCAGATGCTGTACGCCAAAGTTTCCGGTCACCTCGCTGCTGCAGATAAAACTGCTCCGAAGCTGGCAGTTATTTTTCCGGGCATCGGATATACTACTGACAAACCACTCCTGTACTACACAAGCCGCCTTGCCAGAAAACATGGATACCAGATCCAGACCGTCTCCTATGGCACCCTCCCGGAAAATATCAAAGGAGACTCTGTCAAAATGCGGCAGGCTTTTGATCTCGCCCTCGCACAGACAGAAGAATCCCTGCGCGATATCGACTGGACCTCTTACGGCAGCATCCTCTTTATTTCCAAAAGCATTGGTACTGCTATCTCTTCTGCTTATGCAGCCCAATATAATTTAAACGTAAAAAATATCCTGTTTACGCCATTGGCAGACACCTTCTCCTTCCCGCTCCAGGGAAGCATCGCCTTCCACGGCACTGCCGATCCGTGGGCTGAAACTGCTGCGATCCAGACTTTGGCAGAGCAGAAAGAAGTACCACTTTTTCTCACCAAAAACGCCAATCATTCCCTGGAGACCGGCGATATCCAGACCGATCTCTCCATTCTCAAAACTACGATGGACCGGGTTGAACGGTTTATCATTTAATCTGTGACAATAATTAAGCCCTTCTGAAGTTTAGCTCAGAAGGGCTTTGCTGTTTATTTCCATATTCCTTTGCTTTTCCGGACGTAATAGTAAAGATCGTTTTCCATCGCCATAACTTTTTCGAGTGGAATACTCTTGAACACTTTCATTTTCATCTTGAATTTGATCCATACAGCTGAGTAAATTCCAAGTACGATAAAGCAGCCACCTGTCAGAAGCCAGATCATCAGACGTTCATGTGGATCACTGGAGATGTTGAGGACCATATATGCGGTTCCGACGATTCCTATTACCGGAAACAGGGCACCGCATGGCACTTTGAAATTTCTCGGTGCATTTGGAAGACGTTTTCTGAAAACCAGCACATCCACATGTGCAAGTATGTACGAGATCATCCAGAATACAGAACCTGCCAGAATAAGGAAGGAGATCATATCCGCGGAACTGTCGCTCAAATATCCGAATATAAGGATTGCCGCACTTACAAACACCTGTCCAAACCACGGAACATTATGTTTGTTTGTCTTTGAAAAGATCTTCGGCATCATATTCATCTTTGCCATTCCCTGACAGATCACAGCAAGTGAGTTAACCGTGGAGTTCTGTGTACTTATTACCGCAAGCGCACCTACCAGCATCATCCAGACTTTTCCGACCTCGCCAAGTACCGCATATCCATAAAGAAGATGCGGTGCTGCTGAATCAGCAAGCTCGCCCCAGTCTACATAATTGTGGAAGCCAAGTACCATGACTGACTGCATGATAAAAATCAGAAACAGACCGATCATCATACCAAGCGGTACATTTCTCTTTGCATTTTTTACTTCTTTTGAGATCGGAATTGCATACTCTGCTCCGATAAACAGCCAGAATGCAACTGCTGTCATAGCCGCAATATCTTTAAAATCTGCATTGAGCACATAAGGCTGCTGTACTTTTACGCCTGTACCCATTCCGATCATTCCGATAAATCCCATCGCAACCAGGGAACCTACCAGCAGAAATGCAACAATATCCTGGATCTTCGCAAACATATCCACGCCGCGAAGATTCGCCAGCAGAATGATCACCGTCATAATGAGTGTGTATACAAAACTCGGAATATGACCTCCCACTACATCTGCCAGTGAAAAGGAAAAGATTGACGCTTCTACTCCACAGGACATTGTATTACAGATTATGTAGCCGCCAACCATCGATATCAGTGTCGGAAAAGGACCAAGTGCCGCAAGTGTGTACTGTGCAAGTCCACCTGTCGTGTTTGGCATAAGTGCATTGAGTTCTGACAATGATGCAACCGTAGTCATATTAAGCAGCATGGCAATTGCCATCGCAAGTATAAACGTTACTCCAAGTGTACCGGCACCATTTCCAAGTGATACCAGACAGCTGGTCGCCACAACAAGTCCGACTGAAATAGAGACTACGTTCCCCAGACCTAATTTTTTTTCATTCATAAGCAACTCCTCTTGTGTTTAAAGAGCTTTGACGCCCTCATCTCCTGTACGGACTCTGATCACATTGTCGATATCATATATGAAGATCTTGCCATCGCCGATATGCCCTGTGTAGAGTTCCTTTTTGATGATATCAACGATCTTATCTACTTTCTCCGCTTCCACTACGATATTGATCTGCTGTTTCGGAAGCAGTTCCATCACTTCATTGCGCTCAACCTCGTATTCCGGAGTTCCCATCTCAATTCCACATCCAAGCACCTGCATGACAGTTGCACCTCTTACACCAACCTTGCTGAGATTCTGGATCAGATCTGTGAGTTTTGACATTCCGGTGATCACTTCAATCTTTACTATTCCACTCATATACGGTTCCTCCCTGTAATTTCCTGCAATTTTCTATACTGCTCAATCGTTATACCTGCATAATTCTTAAATCCCTTCATCATATGCGCCTCGTCATAATATCCGCACTCAAGTGCAAGCTCATCATAACGCATATTTCCGGTTTTTAACTTTTCCAGAAGAATCTGAAATCTTATATACTGTGCAAACTGTTTTGGAGATATACTATGATAATTCTTGAATACTCTCCTGAGATAACATGCTGAATAATTCGTCTCATCTACAAGCTCATTCATACTCACACAGCCTTTTGCACGGGTGATCCTGCTTACCAGATACTCATTGATCTTTTCCTTATCTGAAAGATCAGGTCTTCCATAGACAAGGGTTTCATAAGCCTCTTTGAAGATCCTGCTTCTGTCAACAATGTTGTCGGCAAGTGCGATCTTTTCCGTAAGGTTTTCCCCAAAGATATTACCATCAATTTCCACATCGTTATTTACAAGCATGTCCATCGTCAGGTCCTTCGGAAGAATTCCCTGTCCCGGCTGAAATCTGACGCCGAAACACAGATCCGCATCTCCCAAGTTCCAGTCTTTTACACTAAATACCGTTCCACTTATATAGGTCGTAACCTTGTCACTTCCTATATTGAAAAGCAGATCAATACTTCCATCCGGGACTGCTTTCAGCTCATGTGTTTTTCCCTGTCCAAGTGAAAATTCATAAAAATGAGAAATTCCAAGCTGTGGACAGTTCAGCTTCTTGAGTTCATCGACTCCTAATTCTATGTATAACTGACGTGGATTAATGATCGTAGTATCTCTTCTCATAGTTAATCTCCTTTTTTAAAGAGAGTTATAACTAGTGAAGTTCAGGTTCGTCCCACAGATGAAGTTTTACGCCTATTCCAAGTTCCAGTGCTCTCTTGTAGACAGTTTCACCCCAGGCAATGTCTTCTACAGGCATGCCTCCAACGGAATAGATGATCCTCTGTTTGTCATTTTCTCTTCCTGCAAGCTTTCCAGTTATAACATCCGCAACATCTATTATTTCATCTCTGGTGATTTTTTTATCATGCAGAAGATCCATGAACTTACATCCTACGATCTGTACCGGGTCATAGCTTGGATATGGATACTCTTCAGCCCATGCTTCGTACAGTTTATAGTTATCTACAACCAGCTTCGTATTTTTATCAAGGTAAAAACTCTCATCAAATCTGGCTGCTGACGGCATACACACAAGAGCACCTTCCTTGATCCATTTTTCATCAATATACGGGAATAAGATCTCTTTATCTCCAACACAGGTAGTTGTGCTGATGATATCGCTGTCCCTGATGGCTTCTTCCATTGTCTCACAGACTGTGATCGTTTTGATCTGTGGAAACTCTTTCTTCACATATTCAACAAAGGAATCAATGGATCTTTGACCACGGCCTTTGATCTTTACAGTGTCGATCTTCGGGCAGACACTTATGAATGCTGCCAGTGATGTTTTTCCCATGACGCCCGGTCCTACGATCGTTACAACTTTGGAATCTTTTCTTGCAAGATATTTAGCTCCGACTCCTGGAATCGCACCTGTTCTGTATGCACTCAGAAGGTTCGCCGACATCAGTGCAAGCGGTTCTCCTGTATCTTTGTCGTTGAGCATCATCATAAGGATGGAACGTGGAAGACCTTTTTTCTTGTTTTCGGTGTTTGAACCATACCATTTCATACCTGCCATCTGGAAATTGCCTCCCAGATATGCCGGCATTGCCATGAAACGTCTGTCTTCACCATTTTTCGGCATTCCTTCGAATTCCGGATTGTCCGGGAAAGTAACCATACATCCGTGTGAGTTGTGGTTTTCACCACCCATTACGTAGTCACCTTTTTTGAGTGTGACCATCATGTCTTCCATGACTTCCACACATTTTCCCATGTCCTTGACACCGGCTTTGATCATATCCGGCTCACTTAAATATAAAAAATCAATCTTTGCACTCATTTTTTCTCCTCCATTCTATGTCTACATATGCATGTCGGAGAATCATCACCAATGAAAAAAGGCGCCAACAGATTCACTGTTGACGCCCTTGTCACGCACATATAGTAACATATTTTATTTTCGTAGTCCATATTACTAAAAAAGTTTCTCAATTATTTTTTTATGATTGTATACCTTAATCCTGTTGATTGTATTGTAAAAAACGATACAGCATCTTTATCTGCAAGGCTTAAATCTGTCATAGCGAAGTGCGCTGATATCTACGACTGTTTTTTCGCCTCTTACCATCTGGCTTAACATGAGTCCGACTGCAGGTGCAGTTCCGAATCCATGTCCTGTAAATCCACATGCAAGAATCAGTCCAGGTGCCTCCTCTACAGGGCTCAAAAATGGTACTCCATCGAAAGCTTCATCCAGCCATCCGCACCAGCTTCTTACGATCTTGGCATCACGCAGTGCCGGAATGTAACCCTGGATCGCTCGACAGCTTGCTGAAAGTGTCATTGAGTTTGTGATCATTCTGGATGGGTCTGCGATATTTGTAGACGGGTCTACCATCTCGTCGACTGTCTCCCAGCCTGAGTCTGAACCAAACACAAAGGATCCATGTTTTGTCTGATGTCCGTAAAAATCTGCCGACGCGCATCCAAACATTACATCGATCATATGTGGCTGCATTTCTGTTACAAGACATTCGTCGATCAGTCGTGTCATTGGAACATCGACTCCGACTGTTCTTGCGATCGCCCTGCTTTCATATCCCGCAACAAGGATGATCGTCTCACCTTCAAATACAGTTCCATCGTTCAGGATTACTTTTCTTACTTTTCCTTTTATCTTCTGCAGGCTTTTTACCGGTGCTTCTGTGTAGAATTTTACGCCCAGTTCAAGTGCTCTTTTATAGTATCCGAGAGTGGTTGTAAGCGGGTTTGCATGTCCGTCTGTCGGACACCAGCTTGCACCGATCACATCGTCAGAAAGATATGGGCAGATTTCTTTTACTTCTTTCTGATCGACCATTCTTACATCAAGACCTACAGATTTTGCGGAGTTTGCAAGAGCTTCCAGTTTTTTCATATGCTCCGGAGTTTTTCCCATTCTGAGATTTCCTTTCTGGGTATACTCTGTATCTACTCCGAGTTCTTCTGACAATGTCGGCCACAGATTCTGGATTCCATACATCGCATATGGAAGTTCTCTTACATCTCTTCCTGACTGACGGACACCACCGCCATTTCTTGATGAACCGCCATGTCCGATACTGTTTGTTGCCTCTAATACAATGACTGACTTTATGCCGCTTTTTGCAAGGTAATATGCTGCTGCACATCCATTTACTCCACCACCGATAATTACAACATCTGCTACATTACTCATCATCGTCACCTCCGTCTTCTGCAAGTATGCACATCTCGATTGGTCTCATTGGAGCCCGCGAACTTGCCGGAACGACTTCCGCCGGAGATACTTTTAACTCACTTGCAATGATTCCTTTTACTAATTTTCCGCAGGTCTGTCCCTGACATAATCCCATTCCGGAACGGAGATATCTGCGCATCTCTTCCAATGTAAAAATACCTTCGTGTACTGCTTTTCGGATCTGTCCTTTTGTGACTTCTTCGCATCTGCAGACCAGGAGGTTATCATCCGGTCCTTCCACAAAAGGTCCTATTTCTTTTAATTTTGCCTGAATATCAACCATGATCTAACCTCCTAAGCTTCTTTTTTATAGAATCTTGCTTTCATTACCATATCATTTGGAACTTTGATCGTAAGCAGATACGTATGATCAAATGCTGGTGCTGTTCTTATTTTTGTTACCTCTGCCTCGCATACATATTTTCCATTTCTTCCAAGTGCCACGCCTTTGTCTCCGACTTCCGGAAGTGGAAGGAATTCATATGGCATTGTGACTTCTCCATATCCTTCTTCTACATCTTCTTCCACAAGGAAAATAGACTGACCGGAGCAGGAAGCTACGCACATTCCACAGCCGATGCATTTTTTGTCCGGATCGATTGCCGGAAGAGATGTGATATTTTTTCCGATCCTGATGCAGCCTTTTTTGCAGGCATCCTGACATGGGTTGCATGGAATATTCTGCGTACACTCGATGACCGGATGAATCCCTTTCTGATGTGTCACGCCTGGAAATCTCTCGATCTCATCATCTGCCACATATCCTTTGTTCAGAAGGTTCATGGAAACGTCGATGCCTTCCTCTGTTTTTTCAACGAGTTTTCCTCTGTTCTTTGGTGCAAACATTCCCTGACGCAGAGTATCAAGCTGACCTTCCAGTTCATCAATCCTTGCATCTCTTTCTTCCTCTGTCATGTATCCAAGATAACATGCAATGGATGCGCCAGACATTCTTCCCTCGATCATAGCGGAACTTGCTTCTTCAATTCCTGAAACATCACCTGCCGCATAGATTCCCGGAACACTTGTAGCTCCGTATTTGTCGCATACCGGAACGTGTCCGCCTTTTGTATCATTCATCCTGACCTCAGCCTGTTTCAGAAGCTGTGACATTGGTGATAAACCAACTGCCAGACAAACTGTATCCACGTCGAAATGTTTTTCTGTTCCAGGAATGATCTTCCAGTCCGGACCAACCTGTCCGATCACAACGCCTGTTACGTAGTCATCTCCCTCAACTCTTATGATCGTATGGGAAAGATAGAATGGAACTCCGCATCTTGCTACTTTTGCGGCATGAACGCCATATCCACCGACTCTCGGTGCGGCATCCGCAAGTGCAACGACTTCGCATCCTGCCTGCATGAGCTGATAACTTACAACAAGTCCGACGTTTCCTGAACCAAGCATCAGAATTCTGTTTCCTGGTTTGATATGGTGAAGGTTCATCATTGTCTGTGCGGCTCCGGCTCCGATGACACCAGGTTTTGTCCAGCCTTCGAAGTTTACCATGTTTTCGCTTGCGCCTGTTGCAACAAGGACTGCATCGCCTTTGTAATGTTTTACTTTATCTCCGACTTTGACGGTTACTTCTTTCTCCGGATATAAACCAACTACTGTCGCATTTAAGACTACTTCTACTCCGTATTCCTCAGCCTCAGCAAGAAGTTCCTGTCCGATCTTGAATCCTCTTACTTTTGCTTTATGTTCTTTTGAACCGAAGAACTTGTGGATCTGTTTAAAAAGCTGTCCGCCCGGTTTTGCGTTTTCATCAAATACAATTGGTTTTAAACCTTTTTTGGCAGCTTCGATCGCTGCAGATAAACCAGCCGGACCAGCACCAATTACTATCATGTCGTATCGTTCTATCTTCATAATTCCAATCTCCCATCCGTTTATTTTTTACTCCTGCGGTGTTGCTGAAACTCCATACTGTGTCTGCACAACCATTCCTGCTTCAAGCGGCGTGATACATGTTCTGATGTTTGGCTTGCCATCTACGATCATTACACAGTCTGTACATCTTCCTATCGCACAGAACACACCTCGCGGTTCATGTGTCTTCGCCGTATATCGATGCGCCATAACCCCCGCCGCCTTCAACGCTGTAGCGATCGGCTCTCCCTCATATCCTTCCAGTAATTTTCCATCATAGCTGAATGTAACTTTTTTCCTCTTCGGTGTCTCTCCAAGTATTGGGTGATTTTCAATTCTATCCATAGTCTCATCCTCCTATAAATAAAGAAGGCGTCAACGATCTTATCGTTGACGCCTTTGTCTGTCTCAGTTCATTTACTGATTAGACTTTATCATTTAGTTGGGGATTCGTATTGTAAAAAACGATACATGTGGGATAGGGGTGATTTCTAGGTTTCCGGATGAGCAACATAATCTTTCATTTCCTCCATTAACAATGTCTGCATTATCTTGTACATATCACCTATGAGGTGGGGAATTGAAACATCTTTTAGAGATTTAAAATATACTATAGGATTACTTCATTTTCATTCGAAAAAGGTGGACTATATACTCCAAGAAATTTTCGCAAGGCTAATAATGTATAACTTTTCTGAATTGATTACCTCGCACGTAGTCATAGAAAAGGGTTCCAGAAAATATGAATATAAAGTCAACTTTTCTGTTGCTGTACATATATGCCGTGATTTCCTGTTAAGTATAAATAACCCACCTGATGTTGAACTGCTCATTGCCAGATATGTACTACCCATTCGCCCCGGGCACTCAAGGCCACGAGAAATGAAAGTCAAACAAGCAATAAGCTTCATGTATAGAATAGCATAAAATATCAAAAAATGTATCAATTTTTGACAAGGGTATTGCTCTTGTCTATTTGTCGTACATTTTTTTGATTTATGTATGGAATTTAATCTGTGACAAGAAAATGAAAAGAGAAGTTAGTATCGAAAAAAGATACCAACTTCTCTCATAATCAGCCTTAACTTAATGCCATTGAGCATTTGCCATGGGCTTTGTCTAGAATCTGAGGGGCTGGAATTCAATCCTGCCCCTCTATATATTCTTTTATCTTAGTACAGCTTCGCACCAGCCGGGATATGGTTATCAACCATGATTAGATGAAGTTCTTCATCCTCTGAATCCTTAAGGTTGTTTACTGCTGAGAGCAGCATACCGCAGGATTCGATTCCCATCATTTTACGTGGCGGCAGATTTGTGATCGCGATCAGGGTCTTGCCTACCAGTTCTTCCGGTTCATAGTATGCATGGATTCCTGAAAGGATCGTACGGTCTGTGCCGGTTCCGTCGTCCAGTGTGAACTGAAGGAGCTTTTTGCTCTTCGGAACTGCAACACACTCTTTAACCTTCACTGCACGGAAGTCAGATTTGCTGAATGTGTCGAAATCAACATCTTCTTCAAACAGTGGCTCAACCTTTACATTGGAGAAGTTGATCTTCTCGTTTGGTGTGAAGAATCCGTTGCTGTCGTTCGCTGCTACCTCTGCAGTATCGTCTGCTTTGGATGCATTCTTGTCAGAGTCAAGGCTCTTCATTGTCGGGAACAGAAGTACGTCTCTGATTGCCTGGCTGTCTGTCAGGAGCATAACCAAGCGGTCGATTCCGTATCCGATACCACCTGTAGGCGGCATACCGATCTCCAGTGCGTTCAGGAAGTCTTCATCTGTGTGGTTTGCTTCCTCATCGCCTGCGTCAGCAAGGGCATCCTGTGCTTTGAAACGCTCTCTCTGATCGATCGGGTCGTTCAGCTCGGAGTATGCGTTGCACATTTCCCATGTGTTGATGAAAAGTTCGAAACGCTCTACCTTAGTAGGATCAGAAGGTTTCTTCTTTGTCAGCGGAGAAATCTCGATCGGGTGATCCATGATGAATGTCGGCTGGATCAGCTCTTTCTCACAGTATTCTTCGAAGAAGAGGTTGATGATATCACCTTTCTTATGACGCTCTTCATATTCAATATGATGCTCAGCAGCAAGTTTCTTAGCTGCTTCATCATCTGCTACTTCGTCAAAATCGATTCCTGCATATTTCTTGATCGCATCGTTCATGGTCAGACGCTCAAACGGCTTGCCAAGGTCGATCTCGATACCATTGTAGGAAATCTTTGTGGAACCACAAACCTTCTCAGCCAGATAACGGAACATGGACTCTGTCAGTTCCATCATTCCCTCATAATCTGTATATGCCTGATAAAGCTCCATCAGAGTGAATTCCGGGTTGTGACGGGTATCAACACCCTCGTTACGGAATACACGGCCGATCTCATAAACTCTCTCAAGACCACCAACGATCAGTCTCTTGAGGTAGAGTTCCAGAGAAATACGAAGTTTAACATCTTCGTTCAGTGCATTGTAATGTGTCTCAAACGGTCTTGCAGCGGCACCACCTGCGTTGGAAACCAGCATTGGTGTCTCAACTTCCATGAAGTCGCGTCCTGCAAGGAAGTTACGGATCTCTTTCAGGATCTGGGAACGTTTGATAAATACTTTCTTGCTGTCCTGATTCATGATAAGGTCTACATATCTCTGACGATAACGTGTATCTGTATCTGTCAGTCCGTGGAATTTCTCCGGAAGGATCTGTAAACTCTTGGATAACAGAGTCATTTTCTCTGCGTGGATAGAGATCTCACCAGTTCTTGTTCTGAAAGCAAAACCTTCCAGTCCGAAGATATCACCGATATCAGATTTCTTGAAATCTGCATAAGATTCTTCTCCGATCGCATCTCTTGCTACATAGACCTGAATATTGCCCTGCAGGTCCTGGATATTACAGAAAGAAGCTTTACCCATGACACGCTTGAACATCATACGTCCGGCGATAGCTACATGGATCGGGCTTGCATCCATGATCTCTCTTCTTTCTTCATAGTCCTTCTTGAGAACTTCTCTTGCCTGTGCTTCATCAAGACCTTCCACATCCGGAGTCTCGCGGTCCTTTAAGAGCTCTGCCTCATGTGCTTCGTAGAGTTCTTTTACCTCAAGTGAATGATGTGTCTGGTCAAATTTTGTGATCTGAAACGGGTCCTTGCCATTTGCCTGCAGGTCTGCAAGCTTTTCACGACGAACCTTCAGCAGCTGGTTTGTATCCTGCTTCTTCTGCTCTGCCACTTCTTTGGCCTCCTTCTGTCTTTTGCTTGGTTATTAGATGTTTCTCTGGATCTCCAGAACTTTGTATTTCATGATTCCCATTGGCATTTCTACTTCTACAACATCGCCTGTATGAGCACCGATCAGGGCTTTTCCTACAGGAGACTCGTTGGAGATCTTGCCTTCAAGGCTGTTAGCCTCTGTAGAACCAACGATCTTTAATTCCATATCTTCATCGAATTCATAGTCATGTACTTTGACTTTGCATCCAACATTGATTCTGTCAAGATCAACTTCATCCTCTACAACAACTTCTGCATTCTTGAGGATCTTCTCGATCTCTTCGATACGAGCCTCGATATCTCTCTGCTCGTCCTTTGCAGCATCGTACTCAGCGTTCTCGGAAAGGTCACCCTGTTCTCTCGCTTCTTTGATCTTCTCTGCTACTTCTTTTCTTTTGACAACTTTTAAATCGTGCAGTTCGTCTTCCAGTTTCTTAAGACCTGCATATGTTAATAAATTCTTCTTTTCTTCCATAATCCTTACACCCTTTCAAAATAGACGGATATTCATTGGATATATACTCCCAGAACAATCATACCTCAAAAAGGGCAGACTTATTCTAGGATATTCACAATTCCTGTATTATACCGAAATCCATATGCCTTGTCAAGCGTAAAACAGTTGTATTTCCTGGCGATTTCGGACGTTATTTACCGTTTCTCTTTTTACCTGTTTTCCAGCTCATGATCCAGCAGCTTCTCAAGTTCTTCATAGCTGCTCACCAGATTGGAATCCCGCCTCAGTCCGGCACTGTGTCTCATCCCTGATGTGTACCATGCGATATGCTTACGCATCTCACGGATTCCCGTGAATTCACCTTTCAGTTCGATCTGCATTCTTGCATGGCGGAGGATCATTTCGCGGATCTCATCCCAGGATGGCCGCGGAAGCAGTTCTCCTGTTGTAAAATAATGGTTCATCTCACGGAAGATCCATGGATTTCCTCTCACGGCACGGCCGATCATTATGCCATCGCAGCCTGTTTCTTTTACCAGGGCTTCTGCTTTCTCTGGTGAATCCACATCACCGTTTCCAATGACAGGGATCGATACAGCTTCTTTGATCCTGTGGATCGTATCCCAGTCCGCCTCACCAGCATAGTACTGCTGTCTTGTCCTTCCATGGACTGCAACTGCTGCCGCACCGGAATCTTCGATGATCTTTGCAATCTCTACAGGATCAACAGGATATCCTTCAAATCCAATACGGATCTTCGCTGTGACCGGTTTCTTTACTGCGTGAGAAACTTTGGTCACGATCTCTCGGATCAGATCCGGGTTTTTGAGAAGTGCGGAACCTTCGCCATTATTGACTACCTTCGGAACAGGGCATCCCATGTTGATGTCCAGAATGTCAAACGGCTGCTCCTCAATGCTTTTTGCAACCTCTGCCATCAGATCCGGTTCGCTTCCAAAAATCTGCATGGAAACCGGATGCTCTGCCGGATCGATCTGCATGAGAGAAATTGTATTTTTGTTATGGAAAGAAATCGCCTTCGCGCTGACCATCTCGGTACACAGAAGTCCTGCACCCTGTTCTTTGCATAACAAACGGAATGGCAGGTCTGTCACGCCTGCCATCGGAGCCAGGATAAATGGATTCTGCATTTCAACCTGGCCAATTTTCCACTGCATCTTCATAATTTACTCCTCGTTATCCACATGTTCCACAGATTCTTCCATATCTTCTCCGAGGAAAAATACACGATAGTACATCTCAAGAGATTCCAGGAGCTCTCTTTTCTCTGACTGAAGCTGTTTGATCTTCAGGACACTTCCAATTTCGTCATATCTGAAATCAGAATCCGTCGCTTCTGTCTTGAACTGCAGATTTCCGTTCTCATCAAACTCCAGTGTCAGGATTCCGCCGACATCCTCTGTATATAATACACACATGACCTGCAGTTCCTGCTTGATCGTTTCCGGAAGGGATGCAAAATCCTGATTGAAATAATATTTCTGCTCATAGGCACTTGCGCCGCAGAGCACAACATTTTCCTGATACATAAAATATATAACTCCTTATAAATAAAATATCATACGTAACTGTAAAGTCCTCTTACGGAGACTTCTCCTGAGCATACCTTTCGGATCGCGCCGTCTGCGACTTTTACCAGAAGTTCGCCCTCTCTGTCGATTCCGATTGCGATTCCTTCATACGGGTTCAGCTTGTCCAGGATACGCACCGGCTGACTTCTGTTTGCCAGCATTGCATTATAGTCATCAAGCATAAGAGACAGATCACAGGTTTTTACAAACTTCTCGTAGTTCTTCTCGAATTTCTCCATGATCAGCCCGATCACACGGTTTCTGTCGTATTTCTTTCCAGTTTCCAGATAGAGAGAAGTTGCCTTGTCTTTGAGGTCGTCCTGGATCTCCTCCAGATTTACATTGATTCCGATACCAATGATCACCTCTCGGATCTTTCCGTTTTCGAGGCCCATTTCTGTCAGGATCCCGCAGATTTTTTTGCGGGAAACGACAACATCATTCGGCCATTTGATGGAAACTTCGACATCCAGTTCCTTTACTGCCTGCGCCACGCTCAGCCCCATGACAAGTGTCAGCATGGAGGCATACTGTGGCTCAAACTCAGGTCTCAGAAGGATAGACATCATAACAGAACTTCCTTCCGGGGCTGTCCAGCGTCGTCCGAGGCGGCCCTTGCCTGCTGACTGGAATTCGGTAACTGCCAGTGTTCCATGCTCAGCACCTTCTTTGGACATACGCTTGCACCATTCATTTGTAGAATCTGTTTCTTTCGCAAAATGGACGGTTTTGCCCGCCCATTTTGTGTGTATCTCATCTGAAATTGTTTCTTTTGAATATACAGTATTTATCATTTGTTCTCCGGCTCTCCAAGAGTAGCTACCATAACTGCTTTGATCGTATGCATACGGTTCTCAGCCTCGTCAAATACATGGGACTGCTCAGATTCAAATACTTCATCTGTAACTTCCATGTCTGTCAGGTTGAAACGCTCACCCATTTCCTTACCGATCTTTGTCTTAAGGTCATGGAATGCAGGCAGGCAGTGAAGGAAGATTGCTTTTTCTCCAGCGTTTTTCATGACGTCTTTTGTTACTTTGTATGGAGTCAGTTCTCTGATACGCTCTTCCCATACTTCGTCCGGCTCACCCATGGATACCCATACATCTGTGTAGATAACATCTGCATCCTTGGTTCCTGCTTCAACATCCTCTGTCAGAGTGATGCTTCCGCCGGAAGCCTCTGCGTATGTCTTGCAAAGATCTACAAGTTCCTGATTCGGGAAGTATTTCTTTGTTGTGCATGCAACGAAATGCATTCCCAGTTTGGAGCATGCGATCATCAGTGAGTTACCCATGTTGTAACGGGCATCTCCCATGTATACAAGACGACGGCCTTTGAGATCTCCGAAATGCTCACGGATCGTCAGCATGTCAGCCAGCATCTGTGTCGGATGATATTCATTTGTCAGACCATTCCATACCGGAACTCCTGCGTATTTGGCAAGTTCTTCGACGATCTCCTGTCCGAAACCTCTGTATTCGATTCCTTCGTACATTCTTCCGAGAACTCTTGCTGTATCTGCAATGCTCTCTTTCTTGCCGATCTGAGAACCGGTCGGGTCCAGGTATGTACTGCCCATTCCAAGGTCATGAGCAGCTACTTCGAATGCACAACGTGTTCTGGTACTTGTTTTTTCGAAGATCAGGGCAATGTTTTTGCCTTTGTAATATTCATGAAGCTCTCCGGCTTTTTTCTTTGCTTTTAACTCAGCAGCCAGGTCGATCAGGTATGTGATCTCCTCCGGTGTAAAATCTTTGAGTGTCAGAAAATTACGTCCTTTTAAATTCATGATAATCTCTCCTCTTCCTCGTAGTTTCTGTATTTAATTCTGTGATTTTGGTTCTTCTGTGATGATCTCCTTAAGGGAGGAAGCAAGCCCTGCCACCCCCTGGATCTCTGATGGGATGATGATCTTGGTCGCTTTGCCGTCGGCTGCTTTGGCGAATGCTTCAAGACTCTTCAGTGTGAGAACTGCCTGGTCTGCACCAGCCTCACGGATCATTCGGATTCCCTCGGCATTTGCTTTCTGAACTTTAAGCACAGCTTCTGCCTGGCCTTCGGCTTCTTTGATCATTTTTTCCTTCTGTGCTTCTGCACGGAGGATCGCAGCCTGTTTCTCTGCTTCAGCATCCAGGATTGCAGATTCCTTGTGACCTTCTGCAACAAGAATCGTGGATTTCTTCTCACCTTCTGCACGAAGGATCGCTTCTCGTCGTTCACGCTCTGCTTTCATCTGTTTCTCCATGGCTTCCTGAATGGCAGCCGGTGGAATGATATTTTTGAGCTCTACACGGTTTACTTTGATTCCCCATGGGTCTGTCGCAACATCCAGAGAAGCACGCATCTTGGTATTGATCGTCTCACGGGATGTCAGTGTCTCGTCAAGTTCCATGTCACCGATGATATTTCGCAGTGTTGTCGCAGAAAGATTCTCGATCGCCATGATCGGATTTTCCACACCATAAGCGAATAACTTCGGATCTGTGATCTGGAAAAATACAACAGTATCGATCTGCATGGTTACGTTATCCTTGGTGATAACCGGCTGCGGTGGAAAATCTACTACCTGTTCCTTCAGATTGACACGTCTTGCAACACGGTCGATAAACGGTGTCTTAAAATGGATTCCTGTATTCCAGGTTTCCTTGTAAGCACCAAGACGCTCTACTACCATCGCATATGCCTGCGGCACGATCCGAACACAGGATGCAAGCACCCACAGAACGATCACGATAATAACAACTAAAAAAATAAGTCCGCCCATACTACAATTCCTCCTTACATTTTTTTACGATCAGTTTCACTCCTCGAACTGCTTCGATCTCTACTACTGATTCCTCCGGAATTTTCTCTCCATCGGATTCCGTTCTTGCCATCCATTCGATATCGTTGATACGAACCTGCCCTGTCTGGGACAAATTGTCGATTTTCTGAATGACGACGGCTTTCTTGCCGATCAGGCTATTCACATTTGTTCTGGGAATTCCCCGTTTCATATATCTGACAGCAAGCGGTCTGGTAAAAAACAATAATACCAGGGATACTGCCAGAAACAACAGCCACTGTGTGACAGCACCTGCGCCTGCCCCGGAAGCGATCGCTGCTGCCAGCGCACCTCCTGCAAACCAGACTGTTACCAGCCCCACCGTTGCTGCTTCTATGATCAGAAGAACTGCCAGAATCCCAAGCCACAACAAAAGATCCATAGGCCCTCCTTCCGGCTATAAAATAATACAGCCTTTTAGTTTCTGCGCTGCCTTGCCGCTTCGTACATAAGGATTCCCGCTGCCATAGCTGCGTTGAGTGATTCCACCTGTCCACACATTGGGATCCGGATCAGGCAGTCGGCCGCTTCTGCCGCCTGGTCGGTGAGACCCTTGCCTTCGTTTCCGATGAGAAATGCAGTTCCGCCTTTATAGTCTTCCCTGTCATAAGAATTTTTTCCCTGTAAATGTGCGGCAAAAAAACGGATTCCTCTGTCCTGAAGCTGCTGCTTTAATGATACCACATCTTCTACATATAAAAAAGGGATTCTGTACACAGAACCCATAGTTGCACGGATCACCTTAGGATTCGTGATATCCACACAGGTCTTTGTAAGAAAAACGCCGCTGACTCCTGCGCCTTCGCCGGTTCTTATGATTGTTCCGGCGTTGCCCGGATCCTGAAGATCTTCCAGCACCATGATCAGTGGATTTTTTTCCTTCAGAAGATCCTGCATCTGGTAGGATGGCTGTCTGAGAACTGTAAGGATTCCCTGCGGAGTCTGTGTATCACACATCTGCCGGAAAACGCCGTTCTCTACGGATTCCCAGGAAAATCTGCGGACTTTTTCTATGACTTCTTCGTCGTCGAGCATGGATTCTGCCACATAGATCTTGTCGATCAGATTCTCCGGTGCTTCCAGAAACATCTTTCTGCCTTCTGCGACAAAAAGTTTCTGTTCTCGTCTTGCCTTCGCCTTCTGATTTAATTTTATGATATTTTTGACCTGTGTATTCTGTGCACTGGTAATCATAATTTCTCCTTTAATCTGAAACGGAGACCGCCTGACGGTGGCCTCCGCTGTAAAATACACGTTATATTATTTCTTATTGTAATTATGAGAAAGAGAATTACATACCTCCCACATGTACGGAGATACGTCTTTCTGCATGGCAAGAGCTTCGTTGATGTCGAAGTCCATAAATTCACCATGACGATATCCTACAACTCGACAGGATTTGCCTGCAACCAGAAGGTCTACTGCAAGAGCTCCCATCATAGATGCATATACACGGTCTTTACATGTCGGGTTACCACCACGCTGCATGTGTCCAAGAATTGTAGCACGAGTCTCGATACCTGTTGCAGCCTCGATACGTCTTGCCATTGCCTCAGAATGTCCGATACCCTCAGCATTAACGATGATGTGATGTTTCTTTCCTGCTTTACGGCTTGCGATGATGTTGTTGATCAGTTTCTGCTCGTCGTAATCGTATTTCTCAGGGATCAGAACGTCCTCTGCACCGTTTGCGATACCGCACCACATAGCAAGGTATCCTGCATTACGTCCCATAACCTCGATGATACTGCATCTCTCATGAGAAGTAGAAGTATCACGAACTTTGTCGATTGCTTCCATAGCTGTGTTAACTGCTGTATCGAATCCGATTGTATACTCTGTACAAGCGATATCCAGGTCAATTGTACCAGGAACACCGATAGTGTTGATGCCAAGATTAGCCAGCTTCTGTGCACCTGCAAAAGAACCGTCTCCACCGATAACTACCAGTCCATCGATTCCATGTTTCTTACAGATCTCAGCACCTCTCTGCTGTCCTTCCGGTGTACGGAACTCTGCACATCTTGCTGTGTAAAGAATTGTACCGCCTCGTTCGATTGTATCAGATACGTCTCTGGCAGTCATATCAACGATTTCTTCATTCAGAAGGCCGTTGTATCCTTTATAAATACCTTTGACATTAAGTCCGCTGCTGAGACCTCTTCTTACAACTGCACGAATTGCAGCGTTCATTCCTGGAGCATCACCACCACTTGTGAGTACGCCGATGGTTTTTATCTGTTTCTCTGCCATGATTCTTTCCTCCATCTCCAGATTCCCATATAATAGGAAATCTTAGTTATCTGTTCTACACATATTCGTTGTATAGTGTAAAGCATTTTTAGAAGTTTTTCAATACTCTTTCCACAAGTTCGTGCACTTTTTACACCCTGAATTTATTATATTTATGTCTCTTTTTCTGGAATTTAATGTGTTTCTTACCTCTCATTTACCTCATTTTATTTTTTTACGTATCATTTGCGTATCAGAGCAGATCCAGCGCAACCCTTTCTGTACTGCTTGTCCAGGTTCGGTTGAACCCTGCTGCCCCATTGCCGTGTAAAGCCCTGCTGTAGATATATGAGGAATCATAAAACGGTCTGAGCTGTCTCGCCCTGCTTGGTCTTCTCAGTTCCCTCAGTGCCTTTAATTCCCATTGCCTGGCCGCTTCTGTTGTGATCCCGGTTCTGGCGGCAATCTCTTTGTAGAACAAATTCTCCTGGTATCTCATTTTGATCACAGCCGGTTCTTTCCCTGGAAGATCTTCCACGATGTCCCACAAGATCTCTTTCAACTGCCTCTCTGTGACACTGTCCAGGATCTCACTGTAAGGATCTCCCGGATCTGCTACGGTATCACCGACTGTTACGGTATCATTCTCTAAACCGGTTACCGGTGTATCTATACTTCCGATACGGCTGAGCCGGTCATTCCTTTGAAGACTTTCAAGGGTTTTCACTGAACATCCCAGATAATAGCAATATTCCCTGGTATTGGGTAATCTTCCCACATGAAGATAAAACAGGTTCTGCAGTTTCTTGTACTGCCGTAGATCTTCCTGACTGTGGACCGGTATCCTTATGGTTCCGTTATTCTGGCAATATCTCTGCATACTCTGCCGGATCCAGTAGATTGCCCAGGTCAAGAAACTGCTGCCTTTATCCGGAGCATAAGATTCCACTGCTCTGCACAGACCGAAGTACGCTTCCTGTTTCAGATCTTCCCTTTCTTCTACTTTGCTGTAATCGTTCGCCAGTCTCTCGATCATGCCCCGGTTCTGCTGCCAGAGCTTAAGCATATTACTCTGCACGTCCTCTCCGGACTGAATCTTAAATACAAGTTCTTCATTCATTTCGCTGATACTTGACACCAGACAGCACCGCCTTTATTATAAATTTATCCCTGTTGCCTGCTGCCTTGTGTAGTGGGCTTTTCTTTTGGATCCATAATAGCACAACTGCCCCGCCGCTGGAAAGAGGGATTCCGGCAGCAGGGCAGGTCTTTTTATTTACGCGCGTTATCGTGTTCATTAATGATTTTAAAGTAAGTAAATGTAAGCATCAACATTGCGGAACGCTCCAAATATTTTTGTGTGCACACTTTCGGTGATTTTGTGTGCACACCTTTTGGGGCTCAATCAGAATATTTTTATAGGTCCCAGTGCTCTATCGATACTAGGTTTTACTAGGTTCAACGTTTCAAAAAAAGTCCAACATTTTCCAACATTCTATATTCGAAAATACCTTAGTATTTCTTAGTGTCCCCGTTGCGGTAAATCTTAGGTTTTCTTAGGGTATAAGCCTTTGTAAAACCTCAACATTTCTCAACATCAATACCTTGTAAAACCTCAGCATTTCTCAGCATCAGAGCCTCGCAAAATCCCAGTATTTTCAGTATTCTGTGAATGCAACGTTGCGTTTTTTTTAATTGCAACGTTGCAATAACTTCAGACCCCGTTTTTGATAACGAACGTTCGGATAAAAAAATAGCGAACGTTCGCTTTGCCTGGAAGGTTGTCAAATATCCCAAAAACCTGAGAAAACCTGAGATTCACGCGTGTATAGGAAAGCTATTCGTTTCGTTCTGGAACCTTAACATTTCTTAACATCAGCGTTGCGCATTCGTGTTTGTTTTGGAACTCCCTGTATCTGTCTGGTTCTATATACCAATACTGAGCAGACAACCATAGCTTTCCTTGTAGCTGTAGCCGCCCATGATCTGCAGGAGTTCTGCTCTGATCTGTAATCCTGCATCAAGCACTGCTGCCAAGCTGGAAGCCAACTCTCTTGGAACGTAACCAATAACTGTCTTTCTGTTGATCGAGCGTAAATGAACAACGATCTGGATTGCATTCTTGTCGAACTGGTTCTCCGGATCCCTTACAAGCTCTGCCTGCATGGTTTCCACTGGAAACTGTTTCATAAACTTCAATCTCTCCTGGATGTTTTCGGATGTGGTGCCTACGGCTCTGATCTTTATAGACACTTTTACACGCTTCCATGCTTTCCGGAATGCCTGGGACAGAGAATAGCCCTGTTTCTTTAACTTGTTCGCCATTGTACAAACTGTCTTTCGAATATTTGTGATCTGCTTCATTCTCTTATCCCCTTTCGTTGTTCTCTTCCTTTGATTTAAGTATATTATATACCTATTACCGTAAATAGTCCATTGACACATCTTACATATTTACGGTAATATATTTGGTTATTTTTTATATTTACGGTAATAGTATTTTATGTTATACTTAGTGTATGATGGGAAAGGTGTCAATATACACTCGATGCCCCATAGAAAGCAGGTGCTCGCATGACAGAGAAAAGCAAAATTAGCAAAGCACAGCAAAAAGCTGTTCAAAAATACGTTAAAAAGAACTACGACCGCATCGAATTAACCGTTCCAAAAGGTCAGAAAGATTTTATTTCTCAACTGGCAACTGCTGCCGGTGAATCTGTAAACGGCTACATCAAGAAAGCTGTTGAAGAACGAATCCAACGGGAAAATCCGGATATTTCACTTACTTCCCAAACAACTGAATAATTGTAATCAGACTGAAAGGATGTGTTTACTATGCCAGTACTACAGCGTAAAGAATACACCGTAGAAGATATTTATAACCTGCCAGAGGGAACCCGGGCAGAGCTGATAGATGGACAGATCTACTACATGGCACCGCCTACCAGAAGACACCAGGACATTGTGGGAACACTCTACAGGAAGATCGCGGACTATATTGACGCTAAAGGCGGCTCCTGCAAGACCTATATCTCCCCGTTTGCCGTATTCCTGAATGAGAATGATAAAAACTATGTAGAGCCGGATGTCTCCGTGATCTGTGACCCAAGCAAGCTCAATGACAGAGGTTGCGCCGGTGCTCCTGACTGGATCATTGAGGTTGTTTCACCGGGCAGCAGGAAAACGGACTATTTCACAAAACTGTTCAAGTACCGAACTGCAGGTGTTCGTGAATACTGGATCGTGGATCCGATCAAGAACTTGATCCTAGTTTATAATTTTGATACCAGCGATTCCGAACAATACACCTTTGCTGACACGATCGCGGCAGGTATCTATGAAGATCTGCTTATTGATTTCAGCTCTTTTACAAATTGACTACGCAAATACAGGGGATTGCTCGCCAGCCCGTGCCGGTAAACAATCCCCTGTATTTTTATGTCCTGATCTTTTTAAGGTCTGACAAATCTGACAATACAATTTCTTTTTAGGGTGTCGGATTTGTCGGGATACTCGCCATTTTCCTTTTTAGGGTGTCGCAAATGTCGCATTGACATTTATCTTTCCAAGAATCCAAGTAAAAGATAATAGATCTCTCTTGCCCGTTCTTTATGGGCGGTTATCAGATTCAGTACCAACTCCATATAGTCCACTTTCTCCACTCCCTCTGCTCTCCGGATCATCTGCATAAGTTCCTCATGTCTCTGGTTGAATTTCTTGCTGTTCACCTGCAGGTTTTTCTCTTCCTGGAATACCAGATCATCAAGCATCTGTTTAAATTCTTTATTGTTCATTTAACCACCTCACTATGTGGAAAGGGCAGCAGTTGCCGCCCCGATCTATGTTGTCCCGGTAGTATTGGTAGCACACCGAGGTATCACTTCACGCCCTCAGGATATACAATATTGCATTTTTCAGCATATTATTGTAATCTTGTAATCAAGAACCCTTCCTAGTACCCATAATCCGAAAGGATTGTACAAGTGAAAGGTTCTTTTTTCCTGCTGCCGTTCCAGATCAGACTACGCCAATAGCATTACCAGAATCAGCAGAAGAACCACACCGGCTCCCGGGTCACGTCTCCAGGAGTTGCGCCGGCGCAAATTTTAGTATTGCATCTTTACAAACGTCATTGTAGAATATGTCTAAAGGGAGAGGTGATACCTGACCCCCACACTTTGGGTTAGGCCATTACTTCTCTCTTTTTCTATCGGTGTCCGAATCGGACACCTTTACTTTTTTTTACTGTTTATAACTCACCATAACTGTTCCAATAAGCCACAACCTGCGAAGATCTTTCTCATTCATTGCTTCCATGAGCTGTTTTATTTTTTCTTTGTAGGCTTTTTCTACGCCTCTGGATTCCTGCTGCTGTGTTTCAGAACCGTTCTTCTCTGCCAGATCATTACTCTCTGTATTCATCCCTGTACACCTCTGTCTGCTGTCAAATACTTAATCAGTGTCCAGATAAAACTCAAAGTATCCTCATCATTCATGCTCTGTACTGTGTCACAAATCAAGTCCTTGTATTTCTGTTCCATTTTGGTTCCAACTCCATTCTATCAGTCATATTATTGCAAGGTGTCCGATTCGGACACCTCTGTTATTTGAATATAATAACCGGTGCATGTCCTTTCCAGAAATTCAAATTATAATACAACGTGTTATTACTGCGATAATACAATGCATATATCTTACTGTTTCCGTAGCGTATGCGTTTCTTTTTCATGATACGCCCCTTAATATCCAATAATCAGCCAGTGAAAGAACATTCCAAACGGCACTCCAATAAAGATTGCGATCGTAACCAGACAGTACAGGCAGTTAATCACCTTGCGTCTGATCAGCTTCCTGATATGTTTCTTGTAAATTGCTTTCCACTGCTCATAGGTCATCAGCTCTCTTTTATGCTCTCTCATCCCCTGCTGCCCCTTTCCTTTTTTCGAATTCCCCAAATCTTCTGGTTATCACTTTTATCTGTTTCAGGTGCTTCATATCCTGGAGTTCTTCAAGATCCTGGATGATCTGCACCCTTAAACGCTCTGCTTCTTCAATATTTTTCGTCAAAACACTTGTCCTTTCTTCCGGATCCGTGCTACTATGTACTTGCTTGTTAGACCGGATCCGGTCATGTTGCTCCTGTGTGAAGTGGTGTTCATACAGGAGCTATTTTTTATTTAAGTGGTATTCGTTTCTTTTTGCCCTGCTGCTGGTCGTTCCTGTATCTGACCAGGTAAAGCCTTGCTCCCTCTCTTTTTGCCGCCTGTATAGCTTCCTCACGGGTAGCATTTGCAATACTGCAAACCTCGTGGTGCTCGTCACTGTATGACAGGCAGTAATAATAGCCGTTCAGCTTCTTTCCCATGTTCTCACTCCTTTCTCAGTACGTCCTGCAGGAAACGCTGCTGTTCCATGTCTGCCTTTTTTCTCCGGATACTTTCCTCTGGCATTTGCAAAACAATACTGCTTTTTATGATCCTGTCCTTGGTTCTGGCATCCACATTCAGATCATTCGCATCAAAGTTTGATGTGAAGATTGTGATATTGCCCTCTTCCATCCGACTATTGACAAGACGGAACATTTCCTGTTTATGCCAGTCATTTCCAACCTGTGCTCCCAGATCATCCAGGACAAGGACCTTACACTTGCGATAGATCTGTGATGGATCCGCTTCACCTCGTGTCCTCTTGATCTTCTCGCCTACCACGTCAATATAGTCTGGTGCGGTAATAAAACGCATTTGAAGGCCATACTTGACCATCAAAGATCTTGCCAGGCAGCAGGAGAGAAAGGTCTTGCCGCTTCCCGGTGTCTCACTCCAAAGATATAATCCCTTGCCCTGTTTCTCCCATCGGTCAAAGTTCTCCACGAAATCATTAAAGATCTTTGCCATCTTACCCATATTCTGGCGGTATACTGAAAAATCAAACTTCGAAAGATCAGCGTTGCAGTATTCCGGCGGTATGCCGGTCTGATCGTTTATGTATCTCTTTCCCCTGCATCTGGAACAACGCTTTGCAAGTGCTAAAGGCTCCCTATAGCCCTCTAAGATCTCAAGAGTTATCTCCCAACCTGTCCCATGGCAGACAGGACACTCACCAGAGTTTAACTGACGCTGACGGTCCTGCATAGTCATTTCCATTCCCTGCTGCTCCTTTCCCGTTCTGTCTCACCCATGTTCTGACTGCTGCCTTCCAGTTCTTCATCTTGTTCTTTCCAACCATCCAGCCCTTGCACTCGTAGAAGTCAACAAACCTTTCTGCATCAACTGAGTAGTTGTTTTCCTGACAATACCGCCTGACTTCTTCCACCGTAGGGGGAATAAAACGAGTTGTTTTGGTCTTCTTTTTGGGTGTTGGTGGTTCGGAAACCTCTGTTTCCGGGTACATATCTTTTATATATATACTATTCTTATCTATACTATCCTTATCTAACCTAACCTGGGTATCCATTTGGTATCCATTTTGGTTCCACTCTGGTTGCTCTCTGGTTACACATTGGTTGTCAATTGGTATACCAACACTCCCCCGCAAATATGTATTCTTGCTTGTTTCCAATTGTTTCAGCTCTTCCTGGTATATGGTCGGCTTATAACGATCACTCCTGATCGAATTATTTACTCTCCAATCTGTGATAACAACCACACCGCTATCAAACGGTATTACATACCCCTTGGAAATCAAAATTCTCAAATCGTCATTTGTGCAATTTGCAATCTTTACAATTTTTTTCGGCGAAGATACAAAGCCGTCATCATCTGCCCGCATTCCAAAGTGAAAATATAAAGCCTGTGTTGATACCGGCATATCTAAAAACTTATCTGTATCTATCACGTCAATACTGAACATTCTCTTTGCTGCCATTGTGTTACTCTCCCTTATCCTACGTCTTCCTTGAAGCCATAATATTTCTTGGCAAAGTATGCGACCGGGATCTTTCCGGAAATGGTCAGATATCCTTGCTCTTTGAGTTCCTGGTTCATCTCCCGGATAAGACCATAAGCTTTACCTGCAGATACTCCCATAGCCTCCGCAACTTCCTGTGCTGTTAAATACTGTTTTCTCACTCGATTTCGCCCCCTTTATGCTTTAGGCTATAAATTGTCCATTAAAGTGATTCAAATTGAATTTAGGTCGATTTCTTCTCAATTACTCCCTTTGTGGAAAATATTCTCGATGAAGCGTTCACGGTATTCCTTTCTTTGTTCCTCAGTCAGTTCTCTAACTACTGGTGGTGCAATTCTGATCCAGGTCGTAGGAACATGAGCACAAATAATTTCGCCCTCACCTGTGCTCTTGGTAAGTGCCACTATCTCGCATTCTTCCGGATGTTTTTCTGCCAGCTCTTTAATTCTGTTTATGTATCGCGGCTGTGAGAATGTCACCGTTGCTCTCTTTGAGTGTTTTATAAACTCTATTGCATTCTCTGTGGTTCCGGAAATATCCGGCAGCAGTAGTTCACCAACCTGTGCACCTGCTGCCTCTGCCAGTCTTTCCATCGCATCCTCAGAAGCAAAACCATTGTCCATGATCCACTGGAAAGATCTTGCCCCAAGTCCGGTACTTCTACAAATGATCTCTGGTGTCAGCTCCTGCTCTGCCATAAGCTCCTGGTATTTCTTGGTATTAAATCTCATGCTTCTCCTTTCATCCTTAAGCCACCGCCCCCCGGTGAATTAATCAATAATCTCTGTTACCTTAACACCAAGGCCTCTGGCAACTTTTCCAGCCGCCTGTGGCGTTATTTTCTTACTGTTTAAAATCACGCGTAATCGCTGCCTGCTCATGCCTGCTCGATTCGCAACTTCGCCTATAGTTAAACCACTATCCGCTAAAGCAATTTCAAACTTTGAATCATTAATTGTCATTTTGCCCCTCCTTTCTAAGAACTTTTTCAGTTCTATATTTGTAATATATAGCACTTTTATAGTTCTGTCAACAACATTTTAGAACTATTTTAGTATTGTGTTATTGAAATGACATTGCTATTTTGTTATTATGAATTTGGAGGTGAACCATATTATGAGTGCAGCAGAAACTTATCCAAAATTAGGAGATGCAATTCGTTTATATCGAAGACAGAAAGGATATACTCAAGCAGAACTGGCCCGAAAAAGCGGGGTCAATGAAGTCCAAATACGAAGATATGAGTTAAACAATGCTACGCCTCGTAGAAACCAATTACAAAAAATTGCTGAAGCTCTAGACATTAATATTTATGAACTATACACTACTGCAATTAATAACGAAAATGGAGATACTGTGTCAACCATGGACTGCTTAGGTGTTCAATTAGATGAAGGACTTGACGGTCTTCTTAAATTTCTTTCAATGCATGGCATTGAGTATTCGATTTCAGAGGGGGCATTCATATTCGAAGAGACCGGGCAAAGGTATATAATAACGTCAGAAAATTTCATGTTGTTTTTTGACGCTGCTCTAGAGCAATTAAAGTTTCTAATACGCCTGCTTTTTAAAGAAAGCAAACTTTAATATACAAAAAAGGTGTCCGAATCGGACACAACAGAATAGATCTGACCGGCAGCAGGTTATCTCTATACTGCTGCCATAAATAATATATTTACCCAGGGAACCGGGGGACGTGCTTTTTTTCACCTGATCTGAGACCTTACAGAGAGGGGTGAAAGTTATGAGTGATTATGAGACTTTTATGATTATCCTGACAACAGCCAGCCTGATTGTATCAATCCTTACATACACACATAAAAAATAGCCGTCCTGTTCTTTGGCGAGAATGACGGCTATTTTTTAACTGCTTTATTTCGCCGGGTCGGGTGAATCGCACTCACCTTCCGGCTCCCTTGTTAAGTATATTATACTCATTTTTATCGCTATATGCAACTGTTGATTGTGTTTGATTATATTGATTCTATTTCACAATATTTTTATACTGCTGCTTTTTTAGGGTGTCCGAAATGTCCGAATGCTCACCGCTCCCCTTTTTAGGGTGTTAGAAATGTGAGAATACTGTCTCAACTCTTTTTAGGGACTAAGGAAATGAAGACATCACCTTTTCGTTCTGATCAGAACGATCGAACCGGCAGCAGTACCAAACATTTTGTTGAGATCAACAAAACGTCCCTTTCACCCTTAAGCCACCGCCCCCGGCAAAGTGAAAGGAGCATTTTATGCCATCATACTACGATGAATCCACAAAATCCTGGTACTGTAAGTTCAACTACATTGACTGGAACGGACAACGCCGCCAGAAGATGAAACGGGGATTTACGAAGAAAAAGGACGCTAAAGACTGGGAAAGCCGGTTCATTGCTTCCCGAAAATACGATTCCAAAACCACGATCGGCATGATTACCGCCGACTTCCTGCAGGAGATCACACCCAGAAGACGTTATACTACTATCAGCAATTACAGGAATGCATTTAAGAACTACATCAACCCGGCTTTTGAAGATCTGCCAATAAGCGCACTCACAGAGAAGCATATTGTTGACTGGCAGAATAATTTGATAACCGCCGGACTTGCAGACACTTATATCTACAAGTTAGACACCATCTTCCGGACCGTATACCGGTTTGGTGCACGTCGGTGCAAGATCTCAGAGAATCCCTTTGACGGTCTTGAGAAGATCGGAAAGGGCCGCGCTCAGACAATGCAGTTCTGGACCCTGGACCAGTACAGAGAGTTTATTTCCCGTATAGATGATCCGGTGAAGTATATTGCCTTTGAGATTCTGTATTATACTGGTATACGCCTGGGAGAACTGATTCCATTAACTGCTGCCGATGCAGACACAGAGAACGGGATTCTGCACATCAATAAATCCCTGCAGCGTGTCAAAGGTGAAGAGATCATAACACCCCCAAAGACAGCTAAAGGAACCAGGGACATTATTATGCCCCTATTCCTCTGTGATGAGCTTACAGCCTACAAGAAGCGCCTGTATGGGTGTAATGATGATACAAGACTGTTCACTATGTCAAAATGCGCCCTGTACTATCCCATGAAAAAGTATTCCAAGCTCGCCGGGGTTCCCCGGATCCGCTTACACGATCTTCGGCACTCTCATGTAGCATTGCTGATCGAACACAATGTTTCCCCTCTGGTTATTGCTGAACGCCTGGGACATGAGAGCATTGACGTGACACTTGGAACTTATGGGCATCTTTACCCGAACAGGCAGCAGGAAGTAGCAGACATTCTTGACAGCTTATAAAACAAAGACCCCAGGGGAATGTTCTTCCCTTGGGGTTCTTCGTTATAACGTCCGTGATCTCTGATGGGTGCTCCATGGCAGGAAGAACCAAGTAAAATCTGACGCTCACTCCTGCTGATAAGCATATCCTGATTGCCGTCAAAAGTCAATCGCATTTTTCAGGGCAAAACGGGCAACTTCTGACTTTTCGTATCAAATTCGTATCACCGCATTTCAGGAATCCCGTATTCTCAAACCAACTAGAAGTTTTTCAATACTCTTTCCACAACTTTAACATTGGATTCCCCATATTTTTTCTTGAGTTCACTCAGAATTTCTTCGTTGATCCGGATGCAGAAGGCTGCCGGGAGGCGCTTCATTGCTTTGACGTCTTTCAGATAGATGACGACGGCTGAAGTTCCTGAGGCGGATTGCAGGAAACTCTGGAGTTCTGCTTCTGCCGCACTGTACTCTGCTTTATCCTTAAACTGTATCCAGATCTCTCTCGGAATATCCTCAAAAGAATGGACTTTTTCGAGGATCAGTTTACTTGGTCTGTCATCTTCTGCGTTGACGCGGCCCTGGATGAAGACTCTGGCATCATCGGTGATCAGCGTCTGCCATTTCTCGTAATCCCGTGGAAAAACAACGACTTCCACGGTTCCTACAAGGTCTTCCACTGTCAGAAATGCCATGACCTTGTTATTTCTCGTATATTTGATCGTTCTCTCCGTGATCATTCCGCCTATGATAACCTTCTGACCATCATATACCTTCGGGATCCCGCTCTCTTCATCCGGCTGGAAATCAGTTGTTTTGGCAGAGATCATCTTGTCCATGATCCCACGATATCCTTCCAGCGGATGCCCGCTCAGGTAAATTCCAAGAACCTCTTTTTCAAAGGCAAGAACCATCTCTTTGTCATACTCTCCGACATTCGGCATCCGGATCTCGAAATCCTTCTTGTCTTCATCACTGACCAGATCAAAAAGACTCATCTGCCCCGCAAAAGAATTCTTCTTCTCCTGCGCGATACTGTCCACGATCTGACCATAAACATTCATCTTCTGGCGGCGGTTGCCTTCCAGACAGTCCAGTGCTCCGGCCTTGATAAAGTTCTCGATAGCTCTCTTATTGACAATTCCTGTCAGTCTCTCAATGAAATCCTTGAGCGAGCGGTACGTTCCGTTCTTTTCCCTCTCCTCTACGAGAGCATTGATGACCGGACGTCCCACACTCTTGATCGCAGAAAGTCCATAACGGATCGCACCATGGTCGACAGAAAATCCATAAATTCCACAATTCACATCCGGTGGCAGAATGCTGATTCCCATCTGACGGCAGACCTGGATATACTCAGCCACCTTGTTCGGCATTTCTATAACGGATGTCATGAGCGCAGCCATAAATTCCACCGGATAATAATATTTCAGAAAAGCAGTCTGATACGAAACCACCGCATACGCAGCTGCATGCGATTTATTGAACGCATACTTTGCAAAATCGATCATCTCATCGTAGATCTTGTTTGCAACCTGCTCAGAAATACCATTTGCAATACAGCCCGGAACGCCCTCTGCTTCATTTCCATAAACAAAGTTCTGGCGCTCTTTTTCCATTACTGCGGCTTTTTTCTTGGACATCGCACGGCGCACCAGGTCGCTTCGTCCAAGCGTGTAACCTGCCAGATTACGTACGATCTGCATAACCTGCTCCTGATATACGATACAGCCATATGTCGGCTTCAGGATCGGCTCCAGCTGCGGGCAGTCATACTGGATCGTATCCGGATGGTTCTTGCCACGGATATACTGCGGGATAAAATCCATCGGACCCGGACGGTACAGGGAAATTCCCGCGATCACATCCTCAAGACTCTGCGGCTTCAGTTCCTTCATGAAGTTTTTCATACCCGCACTTTCCAGCTGGAATACACCGTCAGAACGTCCCGTTCCCAGTGAATCAAGTACTTTTTTGTCATTATAATCAATCTGCTGCATATCAAGATGAACACCAGTATCCTGCTCGATCAGATGCACTGCATTCTGGATAACCGTCAAAGTACGAAGTCCCAGGAAATCCATCTTGAGAAGTCCCAGTTCTTCCAGCGTTGTCATCGTAAACTGTGTAACGATCGAACCGTCCTGCGCCCTCGAAAGCGGCACATACTCTGAAACATCCTTCTGGCTGATAACAACACCTGCCGCATGCATGGAAGTATGACGCGGCAGTCCTTCCAGTCTCCTGGCAGTATCGATCAGGTCATGGATCTCCGGCTGGTCCTCATAAGTTTTTTTGAGCTCCGGATTCATCTTGAGAGCCTTGTCGATCGTGATATTCAGCTCCTGCGGGATCATCTTGGCGATCGTATCGACCTGTGCATACGGAAGGTCCATCACACGGCCTACATCACGGATAACACCCCGCGCCGCCAGCGTACCAAAAGTAACGATCTGAACCACGCAGTCATCGCCGTACTTACGGCGAACATAATCAATCACTTCCTGTCGTCTTTCGAAACAGAAATCCACGTCGATATCAGGCATGGAAACTCGTTCCGGATTCAGGAAACGCTCAAACAGAAGGTCATAACGGATCGGGTCAAGCTGTGTGATCCCAAGCGTATAAGCAACCAGGCTTCCTGCCGCAGAGCCACGTCCCGGTCCTACCATAATGTCATGATCTCGCGCATACCGAATAAAATCCCACACGATCAGGAAGTAATCCACGTAACCCATGTTTTTGATCGTGGAAAGCTCGTAATTCAGGCGTTCTTTCAGCTCTTCGGTCACTGGCTGGTAACGCTCTTCCAGCCCTTTGAAACAAAGTTCATTCAGATATTCCCAGGAAGTATATCCCTCCGGAACATCAAATTTTGGCAGTTTGGTGACACCAAACTCAATCTCTACATGACACCTCTCTGCAATCTTATGCGTATTCTCCAGAGCCTCTGTCGCATAAGGAAAAAGCCTTTCCATTTCCTCCGGAGATTTTACATAATACTGCCCGCCATCATATCGCATTCTGTTTTCATCGGACAGTTTCTTACCTGTCTGAAGGCACAGCAGTACGTCGTGCGGCTGTGCATCCTCTGCCAGTGTATAATGAACGTCATTGGTCGCAACCAGTTCGATCCCTGTCTCACGGTGCATCTTGAGCAGCTGCTGATTTACATTCTGCTGCTCGGGAATTCCATGATCCTGCAGTTCCAGGAAAAAGTTTCCCTTTCCAAAAATATCCTGGTATCTCAGTGCAGCCGCTTTTGCATCCTCATACATCCCTCTGGTAAGAAATCTCGCCACTTCACCCGCAAGACAGGCACTCAGAGCGATCAGACCTTCATGATATTTTTCAAGAAGCTGCAGATCCACACGCGGTTTATAATAGAAACCTTCCACGAAACTTTTGGACACGATTTTCATCAGGTTCGCATAGCCCTGGTTATTTTCTGCAAGAAGAACAAGATGGTAATAACGATCATCTCCGCTCCCGATCTCACGGTCAAAACGGGATCCCGGAGCCACATAAACCTCGCAGCCAAGGATCGGATTGATCCCTGCTGCCCGCGCCGCACGGTAAAAATCGATCACACCATACATAACTCCATGGTCTGTGATCGCAGCACTGTCCATACCAAGTTCCCTGACTCTGTTCACATACTCCTGGATCTTGTTGGAGCCATCCAGAAGGCTGTATTCTGTATGAACATGAAGATGTGTAAAATTCATATTTTTATCCTTTACTATGCCCAATTACTTAACAATGTAGATACGGCGGTCTTTGATCTCGATCTTGCCTTCTTTGAGCAGATGTCCTACCGCACGTTTAAATGCATTTTTGCTCAGACCGAACTCTCTGCGGATGACTTCCGGTGAAGCCTTGTCATCAAATGGAAGAACTCCTGCAAATTCTTCGATAATGCTGAACACACTTTCTGCATCTTCATTGATCTGAATGTATGCTTCCTCACGATCGCTGACATCCATTTTTCCATCTTCTTTGACCTTGGTCACACGAAGGTCAAGGACAGTTCCCGGGCGGTATTTTCCTTTTGCCTCTCTTGCCGGGATCAGAGCAGAATATTTATTATCTACAGCAACAAAAACACCGAAGTTATCGCTGATCTGGTAAACTCTGCCCTTCACGCGGTCGCCCTCTTTGTAAGGTGTCTCCTGGGAAAGATACGGATAAACTTTCATTGTTGCACAAAGTCTGCTGCTCTTGTCCACATAAACAGCAACCAGGCATTCCTGTCCCTCAAAGATCCTTGTTGTCTGCTCATGATATGGAAGCAGAAGATCCTTCTCCAGCCCCCAGTCCAGAAATGCACCGATCTTTGTCACCTGTTTTACTCTGAGAAGTCCTGCTTCTCCAACTGTCAGGCGCGGCTCATTTGTAGTTGCGATCATTCGATCCTGTGAATCCTTGTAAATAAAAACTTCCAGCTTGTCACCGGCTTTTGTACCTGCCGGAACCTGCTTTGCAGGAAGAAGTACCTGATGTTTGGTATCTGCGTTCATATCTTCTGCCAGGTATACACCGAAATCTACTGTTTTTACTACCTGCAGCGTCTGTTTTTTTCCTAATTCGATCATAAAAATCCTCCAATGTTTTTTATTACATAAACTCTACAATTGCATATGGTTCACTCTTCTGGTCATTCAGAAGAATCGTTGTCTTTGTGTCTTCCACAGCGCGCGCCGGGCAGATCACATCGTGAAGTCTTGCCTGCTGCTTATATTCTGCGCGCATCTGATGGATCCTGAAATCTGCCGGCAGATAATCCATCGCCATCTGGACGTACTGGCAGTTATTTACATGATGATTCGTGTCCAGATGATGCTTCTGCACAGCAAAAGCCTCCTGCTGCTCATACTCGCCCGGTAGTTTGATCTTGCGGGGTGCATAATCCATATCCAGTTTTGGTTCCAGCCCGTATGCCGCGGTATCGCGCTCCGTCAGTTTGACAGGAAGCCCGTTTTCCGCATTGATATAGGTCCAGTACGTATTGGCATAGGCGAGCCGTTCTCCACCCTTTGTTTCCATGCAGAAATTACGCATTCCCAGGAAACTCCGAAATCCATACGCCCAGGTCGAAGTGGTGATTTCTTCTCCCAGATACGGATAGCGGTCCACGATCACCTGCCATGCGGATAATACCCAGAATCTTTTCCATTCCTTGAGGACTTCCATTCCAAGACCTACTTCTTCCGACTGAAAAGTACTGCAGTCCTGAAAATAATTCAGAACTCCCGGCAGTGTCAACAGACCATTTTCTCCGATTTCACTGTAGCGGACTCTCCCGCTGAAACTGTATGCCATATATATCCCCGCTTTCATTTCTACTGCTGAATAGTTACCAAAATCTATAATTATTTCTCAGTAAACTTTACCATTTCCCGTTTTTATTTGCAACCGTCAGAACAACACATTTTTTCCTCTGTTACTTTTCCTTTCAGGTGCTATAATCATGATAAAATATTTAAAGGAAATCAAGGAGGAACCTTTCATGTCATCTGATGAAAAAATCACGATCCGCACCGCCAGGGAATCCGATGCTCCGGCTCTTCTCGCGATCTACGCACCTTATGTCGAAAACACTGCCATCACCTTTGAATACGATGTGCCATCTATAGAAGAGTTTACATCCAGAATCCACCATACTCTGGAAAAATATCCATACCTCGTCGCAGAAAAAAACAGCCAGATCCTTGGCTATGCCTACGCCAGCCCGTTCCACGAGCGTGCCGCTTACGACTGGGCTGCAGAAACTTCGATCTATGTCGATCAGAACTGCAAGCACATGGGAATCGGCAGACTCCTGCACGATGCTCTGGAACAGACACTCAAAGCTCAGGGAATCCTCAACATGAATGCCTGCATCGCCTATACACCTTCCGCCGATGCTCATCTGGATAATAACAGTGTTGAGTTTCATTCACATATGGGATACCGTCTTGTAGGAGAATTTTATCAGTGCGGTTACAAATTTGATACCTGGTATAATATGGTCTGGATGGAAAAACAGATCGGAGAACATCACAAAAACCAGCCTGCTCCGATCGCCTTCAAAGAGTTTCATAAATAGGCAGAAAAAAAGCACCTCATCTGAGGTGCTTAAGTAGCAGGGCTACAAGGATTCGAACCTTGAACTGACGGAGTCAGAGTCCGTTGCCTTACCGTTTGGCGATAGCCCTTCATTCATTCGCTTGCGTTTTTTATTTCTTATCGCTCGCGACGAATGTTATTATATTACAGGGTTTCAAAAAAATCAACCCCTTTTTTTAATTTTTTTAAAAAAATTTTGATTTTCCTGAAAACCCGCATAAAATCAGCCTTTTTCGGGTGTACTTCCCATTTCTTCCTGATAAATTTTCTTATGCTCCCGTTTCTGCTGGTACATGATCCGGTCTGCTTCCTCCAGAATTGTTTCCGGAGAAGTTTCCTCATGTGCCTTCGGCACTTCCACGATCCCACAGCTGAAACTCATCGCATACGGCTTGCCACAGTCACTGCTGAACTCGTGCTGCACCCTGTGTACTTTGTCCCTTGCAATGCTTACCGGACAGTTTCTCAGGATAATGCAGAACTCGTCTCCACCGATTCTGGCAAAAACATCTCCTTTACGGATATAATCCTGCACCGTCTCTGCAAAATGCCGGATATACCAGTCTCCCTCAGAGTGCCCAAATGTATCATTGACATATTTCAGATGGTCAAGGTCACAGTAACAGAAGATCAGTCTCTCACCCGTCGCCAGAAGTTCATCGGCTTTTTCCTGGAAGAAAAATCTGTTGCCGCCTCCGGTCAGTTTGTCGTGATGAGCCTCAACCTTGAGCTGTTCTTCCCGCCGCCTTGTCTCAGTCAATTCCTGAATGATATGTGTATAGGCCTTCCTGCCCTGCCACTTCATCATACCTGTCGTGATCCGGTAAAATCTGTCCTCGGAATCCTCAGCTTCCCAGTCCCACTCATAAGACTCCTGCTGACCATGCTCTCCGTCAGCGATCCTTGCCGTCTGTTCCATACAGATCCGATAGATTCCCCTCTTCTTCACATCAACCGCGCGGTTGCAGTAAAATACTTCCTGCCCGTCCAGACTCGTCACGAGGATCTCCTCCTCGCTTCGGGCGATCAGTTCCATCAGAAGCTGATTGTAGCTCTCTGCCATCTCTGCATGACGTTTCTCAGTCTCGGCTTTGCGCTCCAGGATCATTTCTCTCTCACGGAGCTGTTTCGTCATCGTATTAAAAGCCTCTGAGAATTCGCCAAGATATGACACGGTCTGGGAATAATCTCCCTTGGCAACCTGCTTTGCCTGCCAGGTGAGGTGATTCAGATTTGCGTGGATATTTTTGAGGTTTTCACACAGAAAATTTTCTCTGGAAGGTGTAAAACCCGAAAGATCCCCCTTTGACAATGCCGCAGAGTAAGCCTTCATTTCCTTGACTGCCCTTTCCAGATAATTCAAACCAAGTCCCAGTTTCTGGTAAGGCTCATCCAGTTCATTTACATCCAGCGTCTTTACTTTCGGATCATACAATATATCTCTTAAATACTCAAACAATAACTTACAGTTTTTTTCTTCCATAAAAAAATTCTCCTGGTTCCATTCATTATCGGCATTTCATGACCACACGCTTTGCAGAATGGAACCATGTAAGCGACAACGCTTATTCTTCGTAACTGTTCAGTACCCTCACAGTCACGAGTCAAAATGCGTTCCAGCTCACCTTCGGTGCGAGCATTTTGACTTGTATGTCTCGGGATTTTGGCAAAAATATGCCCAAACACCTCGCGGGATACTACCTGTTAGCTAAATACTATTCTTCTACATTAGCATGAAAACGGCATACTCTATCTCCTGTAGCCCAGCAGTCTACCTCGATCGCTGTATACTGTTTGCCGGAATATACAGACAAGATTCCGGCGATAAATCCCTCGTCATAATTGCAGACAGTCTCTCCAAGCACAGGAAGTCCGGAACAGTCCGCGTCCTCTGCTACTGTAAGGATGATCTTGCCGCTCTCCTCATCTACATCCTCAATTCTCAGAACACCCATCTTAAGCTCTTTCATCTTGTTCTGAAGTTCACTTACAAACTGATCCATCGGCTGATCCAGATTAAGCATATTTTTTGCAAAATATTCTCCTGCCATACGTCCGGCGCTGCGGAATACTTCTACCTGCTCATCCTTGCCGTATCTTCTGAGCAGTTCTTCCTTGAGAGAATATTCCAGTAAACGATATACGCGAACCGGTAATTCCTCTCCCAGATTTCCCCTGCTGTTCTCATCATATTTCAGATATTCCTCGAACTGGATCGGCTTTCTGTCCGCCATAAAAATATTATCCATAATGTAAATCCCCCGCTTTTCCAATGGCAGCTAATTGTATACTGCCTTTATCTTAATAATAAAGTATTGCGTATCTTATGTCAATTTAACGTTCCTTTTGTCGGCAAATAATTGGTGGTTTATGTAAAATATTAGTGCTGATCGTGTAAAATAATGCTATAATGGTTTTACATTTTGATACAGGATGCCTTTACAAGCCGGCATCTGTGATCTATTCGCTTAATAAAGGAGAAACTGGATGAGAGCAACCAACCTGACCCTGCTCACAGATTTATATGAATTAACGATGATGCAGGGTTATTTCAAAAACCCAACCAACCAGACTGTTATCTTCGACATGTTCTATCGTGTCAATCCATGCGGAGGAAGCTTCGCGATCACAGCAGGTCTGGAGCAGATGATCGAGTATATCGAGAATCTTCACTTTGAAACAGAAGATATTGATTACCTCCGAAGTCTTAATATTTTTGAAGAAGATTTCCTGGAATATCTGAGCACTTTCCGTTTTACCGGAGATATCTACGCAATTCCGGAAGGAACTGTCGTATTCCCGCGAGAGCCACTTGTCAAGGTTATCGCTCCGATCATGGAAGCACAGCTTGTCGAGACTGCAATCCTCAATATCATCAACCACCAGAGTCTTATCGCTACCAAAGCGGCTCGTGTCTGCTATGCGGCACGCGGTGACGGGATCATGGAATTTGGTCTTCGCCGTGCACAGGGACCAGACGCAGGTATCTATGGTGCACGTGCCGCAGTGATCGGCGGATGTGCCGGAACTTCCAATGTTCTGACCGGTCAGATGTTCAATGTTCCTGTACTTGGTACACACGCCCACAGCTGGATCATGAGCTTCCCGGATGAATACACTGCATTCAAGACTTACGCCAAGATGTACCCGAATTCCTGTACACTTCTGGTCGACACCTACGATGTACTCAAATCCGGTGTTCCGAATGCAATCCGCGTTTTCGAGGAAATGCGTGAAGAAGGAATCAAACTGACACACTATGGAATCCGTATCGACAGCGGTGACCTCGCATACCTTTCCAAAGAAGCCTACAAGATGCTGGCTGCTGCCGGATTTGACGATGCGACGATTTCCGCTTCCAGCGATCTGGATGAGTACCTGATCGACAGCCTCAAGACACAGGATGCCAAGATCAACTCCTGGGGTGTAGGAACCAACCTGATCACCAGCAGTGACAACCCGGCTTTCGGCGGTGTATACAAACTTGCCGCAGTCAAGGACGCAGGAAGCTCCACCTTCACACCAAAGATCAAGCTTTCCGAGAACACAGAGAAAGTCACCAACCCGGGCAACAAAACCGTTTACCGTATCTACAGCAAATCCACCGGTAAGATCAAGGCCGACCTCATCTGTATGGCAGACGAAGTTTTTGATCCGAAAGAAACCATGATCATCTTCGACCCATCTGACACCTGGAAGAAGACCAAGGTTCTTGGCGGCACTTATGAGCTTCGTGAACTTCTGGTTCCGGTAATCCGCGAGGGCAAACGTGTCTACACTTCACCGGAAGTTATGGAACTTCGCGAATACTGCAAGAAAGAACAGAACACTCTCTGGGATGAATCCCGCCGACTGGTAAATCCTCAGAAAGTATATGTAGATCTTTCTCAGAAATTATATGACATCAAGAAAAACCTGCTCGAAGAAATGAGCGAGAAAGCACTCGATTGATCGACCGGGGGGACGGAGTTTGTGGCTCTAAATATGTCCCCCTGGCTTTTTCTTGCAAAAATACTCTTAAATTCGACAAATTGATACTTTTACAGTTTAACGCATTAATTTGCTAGATTTTTTCTTTATGACATGTTATACTGTGTTAGATTGAAAAAACACCTTTCACATATATAAAGGTGCCATCTATACACTGGAGGAAATACATCATGTCTATGAAGATCAATCATGAACTTCCACTTCCGGAAGTCCTGAAAAACGAATACCCGCTCAGCGATGAATTAAAAGCAGTCAAACAGGCTCGTGACGAAGAGATTCGCCGTATCTTTACCGGTGAATCTGATAAATTTGTTGTACTTGTAGGTCCTTGCTCTGCAGACAACGAGGATACTGTCTGCGAATACGTCAACCGCCTCAAGAAAGTCGCTGACAAAGTTTCTGATAAGTTAATGATCATCCCGCGTGTTTACACCAACAAACCGCGTACTACCGGAGATGGATACAAAGGAATGCTCCATCAGCCGGATCCGGACAAAGCTCCTGACCTTCTTGCCGGCATCATCGCGATCCGTAAAATGCACATGCGCGTTATGCAGGAAACAGGACTTTCATCTGCCGATGAAATGCTTTACCCGGAAAACAGAAGTTACCTCGACGATATCCTCTCTTACGAGGCTGTCGGCGCACGCTCTGTTGAGAACCAGCAGCACCGCCTTACCGCCAGCGGAATGGATATCCCGGTCGGCATGAAGAACCCGACCAGCGGCGACCTCTCCGTTATGCTTAATTCCGTCACTGCTGCACAGCATCCGCATCATTTCATTTATCGTGGATGTGATGTTGAGACATCCGGTAACGACCTGGCCCACACCATCCTCCGTGGAGGTGTCAACCAGTATGGACAGGCAATTCCGAACTATCATTATGAAGATCTGATCCGACTCTACAACCTGTACAGCCAGAAGGATCTCAAGAACCCGGCTGTCATCATTGATGCCAACCATTCTAACTCCAACAAGAAATACAAGGAGCAGATCCGTATCGTAAACGAAGTTCTCCACAGCCGCAACTGCAATCCGGAACTTCACAAACTTGTCAAAGGTGTCATGATCGAGAGCTACCTGCTCGAAGGACGCCAGGACATCAGCGACCACATGACCCCTGGATGCTCTATCACCGATCCGTGTCTTGGATGGGAGGATACTGAACGCCTGATCTATGAAATTGCTGAGAAGTGCTGATAAAAACAGAAACACCGGAGATTCTTTTTTCACTCAAAGAATCTCCGGTATTTTTATTGTTCCATCTGCCGTCCAAGAAATCCTGCTGCCGTCTGTACCAGCATCTTCTCCGAATTTCCCGGTCTTTCCCCGTTACTTTTTCCGACAAGTGCAACCGAACCGATCGCGTCTCCTGCACAGATGATCGGCTGTATGATCAGACCTGCTTTATTTTCTTTCTGATTTTCGACCAGTGCTATCTTGCCTTTTTCTTCTCCGTAGTAGCACTTCATTTCCCGTTCTGCGATAACCCGGTCCAGCTCACGGCTGATTCCCTTGCCCTCGTATTCACGGCTGCCGTGTCCTGAAGCTGCCACCACCTGGTCATGATCTGTGATGCATGCCGTCATGCCTGTCGTCTGTGCCAGAGCCTCCACATATTCCTTTGCAAAAATACTCAGCTCTCCGATCGGAGAATATTTCTTGAGGATAACCTCGCCTTCTCTGTCTGTAAAAATCTCCAGCGGGGTTCCCTCCTTGATCCTCAGTGTGCGCCGAATCTCTTTTGGAATCACAACTCTTCCAAGGTCATCGATGCGGCGGACGATTCCTGTAGCTTTCATATAGGTTATATTCCTCCTGTTGTTTTTTCATATTTCGTGCTGTATGGTTATTATATGGAAAACAAGGAGAATTATGTACTTGACACTCCCCACAGCTAAAGCCTTAACTTGACCCATATTTATACAAGATAATTTCGATAAGCAAGCAATGAATATAGTACATCCAGTCCTTGCCAGATAGAACGTACTCCGGGCATACCATCGCTCGGTGCACCTTTCG